>Ga0209487_1000850_pt1 | contig 26772 bp, 39 predicted proteins | sample Poulit2012_FD_187524 | JGI IMG/M metagenome (GOLD analysis project Ga0209487, IMG submission 187524) | Agricultural soil microbial communities from Georgia to study Nitrogen management - Poultry litter 2012 (SPAdes) (version 2) | ecosystem: Environmental > Terrestrial > Soil > Agricultural land...
ATCTCCAACTTGTACGTTGCTAATTGGGCGTTTGTACTTTTGTTCTTAAAAAATAAAATGAAACTTTTTATACCTTTTACGCGTTCGCCTTTGACACCGCCTGAGTGGATCTTAATTTCATTCCCACCCTGATCTTCAATCTTAAATTCTATAAAACTTGCTCTGTCACGATCATCATCTGCTAATGCTGCATCCTCTGAACTTGTAAATGAAACACTGGCACCAGAAGCACCATAGGAAAAATTAGAAACATTACTTTTGATGGAACAAAGAATGCTTTATTACAAAGCTAAAATGGTTTATACGAGTAATAAGCAATTTGATCCAATCGATTCTGATGTAACTGAAGTGACTATTACACCATATTTGGATCTTCCAACCAGTGGTGGTGGCGTAGAAATTGATGAAAATGGAGAGGAAACAGAATTAGAATATAAGAACGATTCTATTCAACATGTTGAATAGAATTATTTTAAAGTGAAAATATCTCAATGAAATAGAGCTAATATTCAGCTCCGTTTTTTCTGTTACAATGATATAAATGTTGTGCAACAATTGGGTGTTATTCTGGAACAAGGATCTGTGCCCGTTCAACAATAGGGCAGATTGTGGAATAAATGAAACCTCTCGTATGTTAAATACGTAAGAATAACTGCTGATATAATGGGGAGGCAAAAGAAATGGTAATTGAAGTGGGAATCGGCCTATTCACTGGTGTACTTTTAATTTGGGCTGGCTATATTGTTCGGACAAAACAGGTATTTGCCTTTCTTGCAGGTTTCAGGGAATCGTGGGAACCGGTTAATAGAGAAAGATTAGGGAACAGAATTGGTATTCTCTTAATCATCTTAGGTGTTATAGCTATGTTAACATCTATTTTTGCCATATGGTTTGGGACTACAGCTGGAAAAATCTCTGGAATATTAGCTATTATTGATGTGATTATGATTATTATTGTAATCGGATTAGATCAAATGGGATATTAAAAGGATTGCGCCAATACTCTAGTAAGCAAGAGGACACGTTTGTATAACAATTTATTCAATTCTGTTGAATACGAATTTTAATTAGTTCTTCAGTAATAATATTATTATTTTTTACAGTTATTATTTGGATCGACTCAGGTAATCTAAAATCATTTTTAGTAGGACTTTCTGTTTTTATTTTACTGTTAATTGCAAATTATATAGCAAAAACTAAGAACAGGGAGAGTAAACAAAACAAGATCCTGGCTAAATAACCGGGTCATATTGGAATTGGCCAGTCTACTGTGAGGTGTTGGTAAGAATGGAATTTAAGTTTGGGGGTGGTGCTATTGTTCTTCCTCCACTACATATTACCATTATAGCAATTATAATTATAATTGTTTTGGTGAGATGGGGTAAACAGTTGGAAACACGCCGGTTTACTGTTTTCTTTTATTTTCTTATTAGCACTTACATTGCCCCCATTTATACTCAAAGTACAAAAAATCGTGTTTTTGAGCTATGGCTTCCCATAGGATTTATTTTTATTCTGGCTTATCTGTACGGCAATAAGAGATATCATCCATCTAAAATAAAAGCAAGTGTTTTAGGATTTTGCATAGCAATATATCAGTTATTTCTTCAATACTTTGGGTAGTTTTATCTTCGACAATCGGATGCAATTATTTAATAAGGATCAATGATACATACTCTTAGTTTTTAGAAGATATTAAAGATATAAAAAACAGTTTTTCGGGATGGGATTTTTCTTTCGTTATAGGTACGGAATGTATATAGGAATATTATTAACCTGGTCTTATGGGAGTTTGGCATGACAATTATTTCGATAAGCGAATTCATTGTTAGATATGTGAACGCGTGGTGGTGAGTTTTTGAGTTAGCTATATAACTTTAGGAGGTGAACATGATGAAAAGAAATCTAAAATTCGCCTGGATAGCATCGTGGTTTGCACTTGTGGGGCAGTTATTATATTTTACGGGAGTGTCATTTTTTACAGGTGAATGGCGTTATGTAATGTGGAGTTTCATGGTAAGTATGATAGTAGGAGTTCCAAGTATGATTAACACTTGGCAATTACATAAAAAAGAGAACAACAAAAGTAGAACAGGTTCATAGGAATTCTCAATGTCCTTCTTCTAGAATGGGCGCGTTTATTTAATAACTTTATTCAATTATCAAGTCATTTAATTGGTTAAAGGATTATGTTATATGAGGGAGAGAAAGTGCAAAAAACCTCGAAACAGACCGTTTAATTCTTCGTCCTTTTAGAATGGGTGATGCCACTAGAGTCCAAGAATTAGCAGGAAATGAGGGTGTTGCCAAAACAACATTAGCTATACCACATCCCTATCCGATAGAGGCAGCGGAAAGTTGGATTGAAAGTCATCCCAGAATGGTGAAAAACGGCACTTTCCCTTTTGCGATGGTGTTAAAAAGTGAAAGCATTCTAGTCGGAACTATGACAATATGTGTTAATAAATCTCATGAAAAAGGAGAGTTGGCTTATTGGGGTAATGGCTATGCGACTGAGGCGGCTGCTGAAATAGTAAGACATAGTTTTGAAGATTTAAACCTCAACCGTGTATGGGCAAGGGCTATGTCGAAGAATCCAGCGTCAGTTAAAGTAATGGAAAATATCGGAATGAAAAAGAAGGAGTTCTCAAGCAAGACATTATTAAACAAGGTGTATTTGAGGATTCAGACATCTATGGTCTTATAAAGTCGGATTATAAATAAAGAGCTCCATTTATACGGATAATTGGGCGTTGTTGGATTGTTTCTTCGTTATCTAGAAAACATTGATGTGCAGAACGGTCTTCAGTAATACGATCGAGCCATAATGTCGAATAGTATTTTCGTATAAAGTAATTAATGGTAAAGGTATTTCCAATTAGAATTTAAAAGGAGATATACATTGATTATGTGGAAAGATTATTTAAACAGTATTTCAAAAGAATGCCAGTTTAAAGCACCAGCGACCACTACAGATTTGTTGCTAATTAAAACAGAATTAAATGTTGACCTACCTAAAAAATTGACCGATTTATACAGTGAAACAAATGGTGTATATGGTAACTATGGAATCTCTTTTATTTGGTCGACAAAACAAATGGTCAAAGATAATATGTATTTTTGGAATGTTCAAGAACATCATAGATGCTCTACGAAACCATTAAATAACTTTTTGTTTTTCTCAGATGCTGGTAATGGTGATTTATTTGGATATTCAATAAAAAATGGAAGTATCCAAACTGAAGATATTTATGTTTGGGATCACGAGGGTGACAGTCGAAAGGTAGTTGCGTCATCGTTAGAACAGTTTATTAAGGATTGGATTGGCGGGAAAATCACAATCTGATATTAAGGATAATATCTGCCACAATCGGGCGAGAGTGTCACACAAAGTTGCTCCATAATCGGATCATTATGTGGAATAAGGAGATTACTCTAATAGCATAATTAAATTTCAATTTAGGAAGGAATTTGACAAACATTTACCGAATATATTTTATCGAATTCTGCAAATACTTTGAGGGGGTGTAATTCAAATGATTGATACTGAAATTAAAAATATTTTATCCAAGGCTTATAACAAAAGATCAGTAGACCGAGACCAAAGTTCAATCCAACCTTGGAAAGTTAAAGAGCGTGATGTTTTTTACTCTTATTTAAAAAAGGAAAATAAATCATCACTTTTGGAGATTGGCGCTGGAACTGGCAAAGATAGTTTGTTTTTTAATGAAAAAGGCATAAAAACTTTTAGCACTGATTTGTCCCCTTATTCTGTTAAATTATGTAAAGGAAAAGGGCTAGAAGCAAAGGTTATGAGTTTTGATCAGCTTGACATTCCGAATAATCAATTTGATTCAGTTTGGGCTTTAAATTGTTTACTACATGTACCAAAAAAGAATTTAAATAAGGTACTTAAAGAGATTGATAGGGTTTTATATCCGGAAGGCCTATTCTATATGGGTGTCTATGGCGGTGAGAATCACGAGGGTGTATGGGAAGATGATTTTTATGTACCGAAACGTTTTTTCTCATTCTTTGAGGATTATTCAATTAAAGAAGTTCTCTCAGAAGTATTTGAAATAGAATATTTTAATTGCGTACCTAAAGAGGTTGTAGGAGGAAAATTCCATTTTCAATCAATTATTTTAAGAAAAAGGTCTGTTGTTGTTTTATAGATAAATAATGTTCACCAGTCGGGCTCGTTTGCTCGATTTCGTCTTTATGGAACAAACGGGCAGGTTGTTGAATAATTTTATTATGATTTTGTTTCTTTAAATTAAAACAATGTTACTATTTTGTAAAGTTCAAGATAAAGAATGGATGTGTGTTTTCAAATGGATAAAAGAAAGATTTTGACTTATATTTTATGGCTTTACGGATTGAGTTTTGGCATTTCTACTATATTTTTTCTTAGTGGTCTTGGAAATAACCCGTTTTTAATATACATATTCATGCTAGGGTATATGTTTATTCCATTAATCGCCGTATTGATTGTCCAAAAATTAATCTATAAAGAAGCAGTCGCTCGACCATTATTACTCACGACACGGCCAAGTTGGTGGTGGCCTTTCGCTATGATCTTTCCGTTACTACTTGTTGGACTAACCGCCTTAGTCGCTATTTTATTCCCAGGTGTAACACTTGATTTAGGGATGGAAAATTACCTAAGTACCGTAGATGCAACAACTTCTGCAACGATGAATGATTTATTTCAGACACTGCCTTTCCATCCACTGTGGTTACTCGTAGGTCAAAGTTTGATTGGCGGAATTACCATCAACGCTATTTTTGCCTTTGGAGAGGAGATTGGCTGGCGCGGTTTTCTTCTTCGTGAGTTTCACGCACTCGGCTTCTGGAAAGCGTCATTACTCATAGGACTCATATGGGGGCTATGGCATGCACCACTAACAATCTTTGCAGGACATAATTATCCAAGTACTCCTATCTTCGGTGTATTGATGATAACTGTATCTTGTATGCTTATGTCACCGATTTTCGCTTTTATTACAATTAGATCACGTTCCATCTTTCCAGCTGCATTTTTTCATGGTGTTATCAATGGTAGTGCTTCCCTCGGTATTATGATCGTAGCTGGTGGGAATCCGGAATTGCTCAACGGTTTGAATGGACTTGCTGGCTTCATAGTTTTATTGGCAGTGAATGTAATTATTTTTATTCGTACACGAACCACAATTAACACTGATTACAATGCGGTTTTTGCACAGTCGGAAAGTCATCCTAAATAAACCATTCTTACTAAATTTTTTTATAAAATAAGCACTTTAAAAATAAATATCTTTGATTGTTAACGAACCAGATTGTTTAATAGAGAAGGAAGTGATTCAATGGTTTCCCCCTCAAAAAAGCATTGGGAATATCCGTTACTTCCAAACGAAAATAGCATAACAGGAGACGAGGACAGAATGGGAATTGAAACGGGAATCGGTCTTATTATCGGTGTATTTTTAATTTGGGTTGGATATATTGCTCGGACAAAAGGAATAATTTTCTTACTAGCCGGCTTCTGGATAACGTGGGAACCGGTTAATAATGAAAAACTGGGCAACAGCGTTGGTATTCTTTTTATTATTTTGGGTGTTCTGGCGATTTTAACAGCTATATTTAGCATATGGTTTGGAGCTGTGGTTGGGAAAATCTCTGCAATCCTAGCCCTTATTGATGTGATTGTGATTTTTATTGTAATCGGATTGGATCAAATGGGACGTTGATAGGAAGTATACGATGAGTACTAGTAAATAAAGTAATTCTTCTTTAAATGGGCCATTTAGTTGATAAGAGAAGGGAGAGGGAAAATTGTATTTTAAATCCAAAAGAGACACTTGGTTTACTTTACTAATCTTGGGCGTAACAATTCTAATGGGTTGGCTGATGATAGTTAATACGCCTATAATGGTCTACATTATAGGCGTATTAACTATTTCATTACTCTTATGGTTATTGTTTGGAACAAATTATAAAATTGGAGATGGGCGACTTAAAATCAAATCAGGACCTTTTAGAAGCACAGTGAATATTGAAGATATAAAAAGTATGAATGCTACAAAAACTCTTCTGGCAGGGCCTGCATTATCCGTTGATAGAATAGAAATTTTTCATAAAGAATATGATTTAGCGATTGTTTCTCCAAAAGACAAAAAGGAATTTGTTCGAGCTTTATTAACTATAAATAAAAGTATTGAAGTCGACAATAATCTTTTTAATGAGAAGAAAAATTAAATCAAGTTTTTCAACAATAGGGCCATTTAACGGCATTAAAAATTATATAATCGGGTATCGGGGAAGTGAATATTGACATGGAAAACATAGATTTTAGTGAACAAACTGAATTCCATTTAAAGGTTTTGAGTGAAATTAGTAGAATTTTTAAGGAACACAATGCTGAATTTTGGTTTCGTGGAGGGTGGGGTATTGATTTCCTACTTGGCAAGATTACCCGTCAGCATAGTGATGTGGATATAGTAACATGGATAACAAATAGAGAGCGATTGCAAAATAAACTTCTGAAGGCTGGTTATGATCAAATACCTGTCAGCGAGCAGTTTGGTAACAGACAATCTGATTTTCGGAAGGATAATGTAGATGTTACATTTGTCTACGTAACCTACAATGCTGATGGTAGCCTTATTATGAACGGATTACCTGAATGGGTATGGAGGACGGACTCTCTTTTACCTAAGAATTATCAGTTACATGGAATATCTGCAAAAGTTCTTCACCCAAAACAGTTATTGGAGGAAAAGCAAACCTATGAAGAAATAGGTCATCCATACCGACAAAAGGATGCAGAAAGTAAAAAAATATTGCATCGTATAATATCAGATTTTACGTGAGGTTATGAAAAACGTTCTTAAACTAACAGGTACATTTTGTGGCGTAGTGATATTCAAGAATCGGGCGATTTAATCGAACAACCGTTTTTCAAAATTGGGCCGGATTGTTTAACAATTTATAATATGTGGTTTGGTAATGAAATATCAGTCTTCGGTCCGAAGAACCTAGAATCAAATAATAGTATAATTCATTTAAGATTATCTATTCTATTTAAAGGTGTGAATAAATATTAAGGAGAAGAAACCATTAAAGCGACCATTGCTTTGCTTCGTAGTCTTGAGCTATGTAATATTTATTGTGTTTCTTATGATAACTGGTGTGTCTATGTTCATAGGTGCATCAACTGCTATTATAAACTTTCTACAAATTGTTGCAGCATGGTCATCAGATTTTGCAATCGTTATACTGTTTAAAAGAATATATCCGGGTTTAAAATTAAAGGATTACATAAAAATGCAATTTTCTCCTAAACTCAGTTTTTCTGTTCTTGGATCCGTAGTCATCATTCAAGTAATAATTACTGTTGTGGTAATATTACTACTACCAATTACATCGGATACTCCAGGCGTAGCATTGTCATTCACGAGTTTTGGATTATTGCTTATTGCATTTTTAGATAATTTGGTAAGAGGACCTTTAGGCGAACAATTGGGATGGAGAGGCTTTGCTCTAAATGAAGTACAAAAAAAGTATTCTCCTTTGAAATCAGCCTTAATCGTCGGTGTTTTATGGGGAAGTTGGCATGCTCCTCTGTGGTTTTTATCTGGCTACACGGGTGTTGATTTAATTAAATACATAACACTTTTTATGATTGGAATTATATCTGTATCAATTATTATGACCCTATTTTACAACCTAAATAGGAATCTAATCATTCCGATTGTTATTCACCAATTATTTAATTTCTCCCTTGTTATGATTAAAGGGGATTTATTAGACATTTTAGTCTATGTGATGCTCTCATATCTTGTTGTGGCAATTATATTAACTGTTATAAACCCAAAAGGAATCTTATACAAAAAACATATATGATAAAGGAGAAATTATCTTAGAAAGGGTGTTGGGTATGGTTCGAAAATGGATTTACGGAATCGTATCAATGATAGGTCTCATTGTATTGTTTTTAGTTGATCTAACGATGCTTGTTCCATTTGCCACAAATCAGATAATTGTTTCAGCCCTTGTATTTGCGTTTTACCTGTATCTTTTGTATCTCATCATATTCCGTAAGATTTATTAAGTAATCGAGTGCGTTGCTTGATAAATTATTTAATCAACGAGCCATTATGTTAAATAAAGATAAGGTATTATCAATAATATTTTGGGGTGGAAATATGAATAAATATTCAACCAAAAAAATATTTTTAATACACGATATCGTTTGTGTAATTGTAATAATTGGGATGATTGTATATACGCTTTATGCAATTACACAAATGCCGCAAACTATACCAATCCATTTAACAAATGGCGTAGTTGATGGTTGGGGGAGCAAATGGATTAGTATATTAATGCCTGGAATAATAGTCTTTGTTTATGTATTATCAATCTTATTTATCAGATATCTAAAGAAGCATAATAACTCAATAATATTGGTGAGTTGGGTGAAATTTGGATGTGTAATCTTGTTTTCCATTGTAAATATACTTTTTATTCAATTTGCACTTGGATAAAAATCAACATTGTTTTCTTCCGCAAACGGGCTGGATTGCGGAATAATATAAACAGAAAACGATCAAACTTTTTATGAAATTTCCTTGGAAAGTAATATTTTAACGGCCTAATTAGGTCAAAAAGCAGCTTGACATTGGAGTTAACTTCAATGTTATTGTATAGTCATGGAAAAATTATATTCAATACAAGAAGCTTCGCAGATACTTGGGGTGTCCAAGGATACACTTCGTTATTATGATCGAATTGGGATTGTTTCACCGTTTCGAGGAGACAATCAGTATCGCAAGTATTCGAAGAACGACCTTATCGACGTGATGAATATTCAGATCATGAAGTATGCAGACTTTTCTCTCGACGAAATTAAGGGAAAATTCAGCTTTCACAGATTGGAAAGTGTTGACTTAGCTTACTATGAGGAGGTTGCAGAGTTTATTGATGCTAAGAATAAAGAAACACGTAGGAAGATAAATCATCTGGAAAAGGTCAGCCAGTTGCTCACCATGACATCCGAAACGTTGCGAGATTTTAATCACGAAAATGATCAACGATTGGCAGAATTCGCCCGTGAGCTTTACAAGGATATTCAGGGGGATGAATTGCAAATTTATAAGGAGGGTTGTGATCAACATCAAAGTTAAAAATATTTACTATTTGATTGCAGGTTTTCTTGCTGTATTGTTTGCTTTCACGCATGGATATAATGGCCAATCCACAGTGTTACTGAAGCCTGAGGTTCAGGCGATGTCAATGGATACCCAGACGGTATTCGCGTATGTTTGGCACATTATAACAGCGGAAAATCTAATTTTTGGTCTCGCATTCTTTTTTATGTCATTCCAAAGTGAGCAATCTAGGGTTCAATTCGCTGCATGGGTGATCGTGGCATTTCTAATTGTCCGACTAATGGTCATCCTTGGGGTAACAGCATTGCTTAACGCTTCCGCTCTTACGGATACGTTTATTGATTCGATTGCTATTGTAATCTATGTTGCTTTGATCATTTTAGGCACAACTATGAAGAAAAAAAGGTCTAGTGGTCAACAGATATAGCAACAGGTATAAATTAGAAATAGGTAGATTCATAAAGATTTTTCACACTTCAAGAAAAGGGCGCAATTCTTGCACAAGAATCTGCGCCCTATATTGAAGAATCGGGCTATTTTGTGAAGTACTTGTTGCCAAAATGTGCATAGGAGGGAATAAATGTTCAGGGGAAAATTAGCAAGTGCTGAAGCAGTAAAGTGTTATGATGATGTGCTGAAAAGCATAAGTGATTCGAATGAAGATAATACAAAGGCACTTTTGAAACAAGTTTATGCTAGATTGGACATCGTTCATAATGGAAATGATGAATATAAAAGTGAGCAATGCGTTATGGATTTAATAACAAGTTTTACAGAACTAGTTAGGTTTACAAAAAATAAAAAAGGAGAAATAGGGTTGCTTTTTATCAAAGTTATGCCGCAAAAGAGCGCGTTTGCGGCATAGTGGTCAAATTCTTACTTTATCTTAGGAGGGTTTACTTTGAAAAAGTATATTATTTTGCCAATAACTGCTTATGTATTAGCTTGTATAATAGCAGTCTTAATTCCGGCTTCTGAAGGTTATAATGCTGTAGGGTGGAAGTTGTTTGTCGGACAAATTTATGCCATTCCAATTTTGATAGTTACAGGTTTGATTTCTTACTTTTTATATAAAAAAACTATCAATAGTTAATAATTTATTATTCCGTTAAAGGGCGCATTTGCTTAACAATATTATTCAATTATCGGGCCACTTTAATTGAATAAAGAAAAGGGGATAAAACATGCAGAATACAGGACAATATGAGCCAATTAAATTCCTTGATGGCAAAAGGGTTTATTTAAGGCCAATAGAGAATGAGGATTTAGATTTTTTCTATGCCAAAGCCCTTTGGGACGTAGAAGGAAGAAGATTAACAGGAACCCAGACCATATTTAGTCGATCAGGGGTTCAAAATTGGTTTGAGAACATTTCATCGGACAATAGCAGAATTGACCTCTTCATATGTTTGCAAGAAAATGATCAACCTATTGGGGATATTGCCATGCTGGATATCGACCATCAAAATAGGAATTCTGTTGTGCGGATTTCAATATTCGATCATGAATTTTGGGGAAATGGATATGGCACCGAAGCAATGTCCCTACTTTTAAAATATGGATTTGAAATATTAAATTTACATAGGATTGGATTAGATGTCTACTCATTCAATAAAAGGGGCATTAAATCCTATGAAAAACTCGGCTTTAAACAGGAAGGAATAATCAGAGATGAACTTTTTTATGATGGGGAATATCATGACTCGATTATAATGGGCGTATTGAAGGATGAGTTTAATCATATTGATAATTAAGGACACGGTCTGCCGCAATCGGGCGCGTTTGTTTAACAATATTAATCAATTAACGGGCCATTATGCGGAATAAACGAATTGATTATTCAAATTGCCAAAGACACATTATAGGGGGATATAACTTATGGAAGACCGAAATTTATTCAAGATTATGGATGTACCCGGGTTTGATCAACAAATAGGTAGATTAGTTTCTATGATGAATTACGCAAGATTTACAACCCTAAATGCTGTAAAGGGACTAACTGTGGAGCAACTTGATTATCTTCAAGACGAGAATAGTAATACCATAGGTTCCCTTCTTTTACACATGGCAGCTGTTGAGTTTGGTTTTCAGGTTGAAATATTTGATGAGAGGAAACCAAATGACAAGGAAAGCAGGGAATGGGGAGCAGCATATGAACTTGGAGATAAAGGGCGTAAGGAGATTAAAGGACATCCCCTTGAGTATTACTTAGAGAAGCTTGATAAAGTACGAGAAAGAACGTTGAGAGAATTGAAAAGTCGTAGCGATGAATGGCTATATGTGGAGAGGCCTTGGGATGGACTGCCCTCAAACAATTTTTTTATTTGGTTTCATGTTTTTGAGGATGAGGTAAACCATAGAGGTCAAATTCGATGGTTGAGAAGGAGGGCAGAAGAAAACCTTTAACAACATGACCAATTTTAAAAACAGGATGATTAAGCAAACGGGCGCTTTTCCTTAATAAGAATCAGCGCCTTTATTACAAATATGGTTCTAGTCTCATAGGTAAGAAAACAGTCCAAGATCAAAGAACCTTACTTTGCTGAAAATTATGCTTTCTCTTTGCTGTAGATGGAAGCATAGTTAGTGAAACTCCAATAATTGCCAAAATACCCCCAATAATTGATAGTATAGCTGGTACTTCCCCAAGCCATAGCCAAGAAATTAAAATAGCTACTGCTGGGGTTAAATAAAGAGAGCTAGTTGCTTCTGAAGAACCTTGTTTTGCAGTTGCGTAGGCAATAGCAAAGTAAGGTATGACTGTTGGAAGCAGTCCTAAGTAAACCGCAGTAACTGTACTCTCCACAGAGGCTTGTTGGATTGATGTCCACAACCCTCTGGAAAAAGGCACCATACATAGAGTACCGGCTATAATTGTATACGTAGTAAAAGGTAAAAAACCATATTTTTTTAAATATGATGATTGAAAAACAAAATAAAAGCTTTCGCCTAAAGCACCAAGTAAAATCATCAGCGCACCCCATTCAATACTGAAGCTAAAGTTTCCCCCCGACTCAATTGATATAAGGGCTACACCCATAAATGCAATGAAAGAACCAATCCAACCGAAACGGTTAAACTTTTCTTTCAAAAAGAATGCTGCAAGTAGAGCAGATAATAAAGGAGTCGTTGATACTAATAAACTTGCAGTTCCCGCATCAACTGTCCTTTCCCCTATATTTAAAAACGTATGATAAATCGAAAAACCAAGAAAACCCAATAATAAAATAATTGGAATATCCTTCTTTTCTGGGATTCTCATTTTCACTGTAATAGCGAAAATGAGCAGGGCTAATGTAGCGATCACCATTCGGAGAAGAGAAAGATGAAAAGGGGTGTAAGATTCTAATGCAACACGTATTCCTGGAAATGCTGAACCCCAAAGGATTACTGCCAGGCTATAAGCTATAAATATCTTAGTATTCATGTTATTTACTCCTTGTATATTATGTTTGAATCTGATTTTTATGGTATAATAACAAGAATAAATTGGCTTCAACCAATTGCTTTATTTTCGTACCAACCAATTGTTTGGGGTGAGCTAAGATTAAGAAAAATACAGATCAACCAAAACATATAATGGTTCAAGACTATATAAAAAAGAAAATCAGAGATGGTGAATGGCCTGTGGGTAGCAAGTTGCCTCCTCAGCGTGAATTAGCCTCTACTTTAGGAGTGAACCGGAGCACTATAATCAGTGCATTAGATGAATTAAAAGCGCAGGGATTGATAGAAGGGCGGATGGGAAGCTCAATAAAGGTTGTACAGAATATATGGCAGGTGTTAACAACCAGCACACCACATTGGAATGATTATGTACAATGGTCTCTGCATCCATCAAATGATTCTACCGTGAAAAAGATTAATCATGCAGAGACAGATGCTGATTTTCTTCATCTAAGCAAGGGAGAGATTGGTTCTGAATTACACCCTGCGAAAGAACTCTCTAATGCCTTTATGACAGTGGGGAGAAATATTTCTTATGCGGGGTACGGGGATGGCAGGGGAAACCTTTCTCTAAGGAAAGCCTTGAGTAACCACTTGGGTTCTCGAGGTGTGCCAGCGAGTCCTGATTCTATTTTAATCGTTTCTGGTTCACTTCAAGCCCTACAATTAATTTCTTTAGGGGTGCTTCAGCCAGAATCAACGGTATTTTTAGAACAGCCTTCTTACATATACTCGCTCCATATCTTTCGTTCTGCTGGAATGAAATTAAAAGGCATTCCAGTTGACGACAAAGGAATGAATACGGATCATCTTCGTCAGCAGACTTTATCTTCAAGCAAATCAATTTTATATACTAATCCTACTTTTCATAATCCAACAGGTACAGTGATGTCATTAGAAAGAAGAAAAGATATTCTTAAGGTTTGTGAAGCGTATCAATTACCTGTCATAGAAGATGATATTTATCAAGATCTTTGGTTTGAAGAACCACCTCCAACGCTTAAATCTCTGGATAAACAAGGTCATGTACTGTATGTGGGCAGTTTTTCTAAGACAATCGATCCTGGTCTGCGCATTGGATGGATGGTAGGACCAGAAGATGTTGTTCAGCGTCTTGCTGACATTCGGATGCAAATGGATTATGGCACAAGTATGACATCTCAAACCGTAGCTGAGCATATGCTGACGTCAGGATTATACGATTCACACATGCACCGTACTCGAGAGAAGCTTTTAAAGAAAAGAAATTACTTACTTCAACTGTTAAATACACATTTTAGAAACGAGGCTCATTGGAAAGTTCCAAAAGGCGGGTTCTTCATATGGGTAAACTTCCATCAACCAGTCAACACAAAGTATTTATTTGCAGAGGCTTATAAACAAAATATCTTAATCAATCCAGGGACAATCTATAAAGGTACTACCGGAAGATGTATTCGCCTTTCCTACGCTTACCCTACCTATGAACAAATGGAGAAAGGAATTGAGGTTCTGAAAAAAATTATAAAATCAATGAAGATTTCTTGAAAAAGTTACAGATTTTCATGTATGTCAGCTAAAGATTTTAGAAATTCAGAGTATGTAGGTTGGAAAAGAAAGATATTTAGCACGGTGGAGGCTTTTAACAATATTAATCAATTAACGGGCCAGATTAAAGAATAAAGGGGGAGGCTGAATTGTTTAATCTAAAAGTTAATGAAAATGTATCACTAAAATTACTTGAAAAGAAAGATGCTAAAGAATTATTTGATGTGGTTGATGATTCAAGAAGTTATTTAAGAGAATGGTTACCATGGGTTGACAACATGAAACAAGAAACTGATTATGAACCAATAATAGAAATGTGGTTAAAACAATTTTCTTCTCATGATGGTTTTCAAGCTGGTATTTTATATAACGATAAATTAGTAGGTATGGTTGGCTTTCATGGTATAGATTGGGCTAACAGTAAAACTAGTATAGGTTACTGGTTATCGAATAAATATCAAGGTAATGGAATTATGACGGAAGCAGTAAAATCACTAATCAATATAGCATTTACTGAATATAAGTTAAATCGTGTTGAAATACAGTGCGGTGTTAAAAATAAAAAAAGTAAAGGAATTCCTGAAAGACTCGGTTTTAAACAAGAAGGCATAATCAGAGATGCTGAATATTTGTATGACCATTTCCATGACTCTTTTTTATATAGTATTTTATCTAAAGAATGGGTTTAAAAAACTTGCCTTATTAAGCAATCGGGCGCTTTTATGTAATAAGTGGAGAGTCTTTTTCTCTTTCTAGTAAAGTAAGATAATAGTAATTAAGTAAAATTATGAGCTAAGATTTAAAGGAAGGTTCTTGATGAAAAATCATATAAAGGTAAACGGGAAACTTCTTCAAACAAACAAACGCTTTTCACAATTGAAAGAGAGTCAAAAGAATTGGATCGTTCCTGAGCTTGATAATCTTTATCACAAAAAAATGAAGGAAATACGTACAACAGGAAAACTTTCTCCACACCATCGTGATACAGTTATTTCATCTCTATATGAACAGATTAGGGATAGAGAAATATGGATTCCCTATGATGAAGTCAAAAAATACACCTTTGGTAAAACCGCAAAGATGGTAAAATCGTTTAAGAAACAATTTCCTGAGCTGAGTAAGGAAATAGAAGCCGAGCACGGTATAAAATAGAATGAATTTTGCATGCTGTTTAAAAAATGTAGGCTATTATTAAGTCCACTGTCCTGAACAGAAAATTCCGTGATTACTCAAGGCTTTTATTTTGTTATAGATTTCGATTGTTGAATAAAGTTGCACGCAATGACCATACTAGAATCAAATTAATTGATTCATAGTATGGGAGCGTGAATATATGTTACTGTCAGTAGCATGGGAAAAGTACCAGTCTGATAAGAGAATTGAAGGCTATTCTCCTCTTACTTTGAAGATGTATGGCTTTCAACGTGATCTTTTACAGCGTTATTTCGGAGATATCAGAATGAGTGATATTACAACGGAAAATCTGAAACAATACTTGGGCGAAGCTGGGGGACATTTAAATCCATCCAGCTTGGGTCATCGTGTCCGATTTATTAAGTCGTTGTTTAAATGGACACATGAGGAAGGTCTTATCTTAAAAAACCCGGCTGCCAAATTAAAAGAGCCTAAGTTAGGTAAGCGAATTCCATAGTCATGATCTTGAAAGCGTATTAAATATGTGTAAAAAATTATTTTAATAATGCAGTTATTGCGTTAACTCTGTAATTGGGCCAGATTATTGCACAACTTATTTTAGGGATTATGGAATTTTGAGATGATTGTTATTAAGGAAGAGGGTAAAAGATTGAGAAGAAGTAACACTGCTGATTAAGTTATACATATAGATCAAAACATTGATGGGTGGGGTTTAAGAAGTGCTTTTAGATTCTATTAAAAAACCTTTGACTAATATGAACGAGAAAGATGGAAAGGGTACCGTAACAAAGGAATACCTGAATATTAATGGGGCTAGACAAGGGTTAATCATTGAGTCTTTAAATCAAGGAAATCCATCGTTATTAATTTTACATGGTGGTCCTGGATTTCCTGTTTATCCCATCATTAAAGCCCATGGTTTAAGGCTTGAACAGTTCTTCGACGTCTGCTATTGGGATCAAAGAGGAACAGGAATGTCATATCAAATAAAAGAAGTCAAAAAGCCACTGACTGTTGAACAGTTAGTTGACGATACGATTCAAATCGTAAACTATTTGCGAGAAAAATATTCACAAGACAAAATATTTCTGCTTGGACATTCATGGGGTACTTACCTTGGAAGTCTTGTGGCAAGTAAAAGACCTGATCTTTTTCACGCTTATATTGGTATTGGTCAAATGGGATCAGCAAAAAAATCGGAGAATGAGACATATAACTTTATTTTAAGAACGGCAATCAATAAGAACGATAAACGTGCGATTAAACAAATAAAAAATGTAACGATTGATGAAAATTACTATAAAAATCGCTCATACGGTGAAGTTAAAGCTAAGTTTACGAATAAGTACGGAGGCGGTTTTAAGCACAGAGGATACTCGAATTTTGAAATTTTAAGACATGTCTTTTCTTGTCCTAATTATACTTTCAAAGAACGATTGAATATTTTTCGAGGGAGTATTTCTAGCTGGCAGTCGTTAGGTCATGTAATGGCAACAACCGACTTAGTAAAACTTGTACCAACGTTTAATCTCCCAGTCTTTGTCCTTCAGGGTCAACACGATTATCAAACAACACATAATCAAGCTAAACGTTTCTATGAATCCATTGAAGCTCCATTCAAGAAAATATACACCTTTAAAAATTCCTCTCACGCACCCTTTATTGAGGAACAGGAACGTTTTTATAATATTATGCAAGATGAGGTTTTAGATATAATTAAGGGGAACTACTAACAGTATTTAAGCAGATTATAGCGAAATCCTCTTAAGCAATCGGGCGCTATTCTATAATAAGGATTATGCCGTTAAAGGGCCAGATTGTTGAATAACTCATTGATTAAATGATGTGGAATGGAATTCAAAAAATAATATTATTAAGCTATGCGAATCTTCTATTCATATTCCTGTTCTAAAGTTGATTTATACGCAATACTACGTTCCACATACTCCAGTACATCTTCTGAAATTGGATATAGTCCTGTCTCCTCAGCAGGAAGTTTTCGGATCCCCCAAAATTTGTCAATCAATTCGGTATCTCCTTGAAAAGACTCATTTGATATTTCTATTAATTTAGATGCGATTTGAAGGCCTTTTTTTGATTCTGGTTTTATATTGTGTTTTATACACCATTCTACTTGTCGCAGCAGTAAAATGCTCTGCTGTGTTGTTTCATCATTGTTATCAAGGTTAGGAACGGCGTTTTGTAAGATAGATTTTTCATCATCCTGAAAATAATCAACCCATTTTTTAGCATTGATCTGTGAATTTTGAACAAGTTTTGAGACGTGTTCCCAAGATAAAGATTCCTCCAAATTAATTATATTAATGAGCGAAGTTGTATTAGTAATACTTGTTTCTATTTGTGAGAGCTGTTCTTGTAAATAATTGTAGTGTGAAACCAAAATTTGTTTGTAGGATAGTCTATCCAATATGCTGCGAATATTATTTAATGGAAGAGAAAGAGATTTTAAAATTAGGATTTTCTCTAATCTAAATAAATCATTTTCGGAATAAAACCGCTTACCATTAACAGCCTTAAAACTAGGCATAAGGAGACCTATCTGATCATAATAGCGGAGTGTACGGACGGATATATTACGCTGTCTAGATACCTCTCCGGTAGTCCATCGTTTCATTTTCATTTTTCCTCCTAAAAAAGCTTGCAGGTTACGTAACGTCATCCATTATATTTGGATTATATCATAAATAGAAAGAGGGAAGAAGAGTGGGAATCAATGAAATGAATTGGAAAGAAAAAGACCATTGGGGCTTGAAGGAATTTATATTATTATTGTTGCTTGAATTTGCTATTGGCGTTGGCTTTATTAAGTTTGTTCTTCAACCAATTTATGTTCGATGGTTTGATAATGAGTTATATGCTGGAACATTAATGGGGTTAACAATAGCTATCACTTTACTTTTAGGTGTTTATGTTTTCGCCTTGCGACCAAAGAAATTGTCCTGGGAGGAAGTCGGGATAAATAAGGTTTCGGCAAAAGATTGGAAAATTATTATTTTATATTCTTTTATAGTATTGATTGGTGCTGTGTTAATTACGTTAGCCACTAGTGTTATTGGAAATTCAATAAGTAATAGTAAAACAGAATCTATCCAACAAAATGTTACTTTCTTTACAGTTCTAATTGCTTTTATATCTGCTGCTATAATTTCTCCAATATATGAAGAAATATTTTATCGTGGATTTTTATATCGATGGTTACGCACACGTATAGGATTTAGTGGAGCTATATTACTCAGCTCAATTATCTTTACAGTTATTCATATACCTACATATAATACAATGCCTGTAAATTTTTTTAGCGGTATTATTTTTGCTTTGGCATATGAAAAAACAGGTTCTATTTGGACTTCAGTCATTATTCACGGTTCAACTAATGGAATTATGATTTTGTTGGCAAGTTTAGCGTAGAAATAATGCCAACTAAACGTACACTACAACAAACGGGCGCGTTTGTTTAACAATATTAATCAATTAACGGGCCAGATTGTTTAACAATTTATGATATGTGGTTTGGTAATGAAAAATCAGTCTCCGGTCCGAAGAACCTAAATTCAAAAAATAGTATAATTCATTTAAGGTTATCTATGTTAAAGGTGTGAATAAATATCAAAGAGAAGAAACCGTTAAAGCGACCATTGCTTTGCTTCGTAGTCTTGAGCTATATAATATTTATTGTGTTTCTTATGATAACTGGTATGTCTATGTTCATAGGTGCACCAACTGCTATCATAAAATTTCTACAAATTATTGCGGCATGGTCATCAGATTTTGCAATCGTTATACTGTTTAAAAGAATATATCCGGGTTTAAGATTAAAGGATTACATAAAAATGCAATTTTCCCCTAAACTCAGGTTTTCTGTTCTTGGAACCGTAATCATGATTCAAGTAATAATTACTGTTGTGGTAATATTACTGCTTTCAACTACATCCGACACTCCAGGCGTAGCATTGTCATTCACGAGTTTTGGATTATTACTTATTGCATTTTTAGATAATTTGGTAAGAGGACCTTTAGGCGAACAATTGGGATGGAGAGGCTTTGCTCTAAATGAAGTACAAAAAAAGTATTCTCCTTTGAAATCAGCCTTAATCGTCGGTGTTTTATGGGGAAGTTGGCATGCTCCTCTGTGGTTTTTATCTGGCTATACAGGTGTTGATTTAATCAAATACATAACACTTTTTATGATTGGAATTATATCTGTATCAATTATTATAACCCTATTTTACAACCTAAATAGGAACCTAATCATTCCGATTGTTATTCACCAATTATTTAATTTCTCCCTTGTTATGATTAAAGGGAATTTATTAGATATTTTAGTCTATGTGATGCTCTCATATTTTATTGTGGCAATTATATTAACTGTTATAAACCCAAAAGGAATCTTATATAAAAAACATATATGATTAAGGAGAAATTACCTTAAGCAATCGGGCGCTATTCTATATAAGGATTATGCCGTTAAAGGGCCAGATTGTAGAAGATAATAAACGAACGGGGGATATTAATGTATACAACAGAAGATCTAATTAATGATTTTGAAGGTTTTAATTCTTATGTTAATTCTTTGAAGGCAATTGAAGAGGCTCTTTTCTTTGAACCAATTGCTGAGGGTAAATGGTCTATAGCAGAGATTATTAGTCACATATCATTTTGGGATAGATACATTCGTGAAGAAACATTGCCACAAATGAAATCTAATGCAGTCATTGAAAGTATTGACTTTGAAACATTGAATGGCCAGGCAGAAAAATACGCATTATCTGGTGTATCGCAACGGCATTTACTTCAACAAAAGCTGGAAGAAAGAACCCTGCTTGCAGCTGATTTAAGAAAAAAAGACGAGAATGAGTTTTTTGCAAAATTCACACTGAACGGAGAAGAAATCGACAAGTATTCAGGTTACCCACATACCATTTTTAATTACATAGCAGGATTTCAATGGCACGATAATCATCATAGACATCAAATTGATGGTTTTTTGAAGGAAATAGGGGTAGAAATATCGTAATTATTTGTAAATGTATTCTTCAACAAATGGAGCGCGTTTGTTTAACAATATTAATCAATTAACGGGCCAGATTATGGAACAAAGAAGCTGATTTGACAATTGAAAAAGGTATATAAAAAAGGGTGGATTGTTATTAAACCAACTATATTTGTTTTAGGTACAGATCATTTATCTAATCAAAATAACGGTAATATGTTTATGGCTCAAACCAAGGGTGTTCTAACAAATAAAAGACAAAGTGAAATGTCTGAACTAATAAATCTCCTCAAGGATTTTAAACCGACAAAAGTGGCTCTGGAGGTTTTAAATGAAAATGAGGTAGGGTTAAATCAGGACTATTTTTCTTATCAAAAAGGAGATTTTGTATTATCTTCAAATGAAATTCATCAAATTGGCTTTCAATTGGCGAACAAATGTAATCTTGATAAGGTTAACGCTGTAGATTGGAATGATGATTTAAAGGATGTTCCTGATTTGGGGGAACTTGCAGGAAATAATGAATCGAAATTTTACAATCAAGCTATAAAAATAGGGAATGAAATAACCTCCCAATCTGAAGAATATTATCAGCATCATTCTATAAAAGAATATTTACTTTGGCTTAATGAAAAAGAAAATATTGCAAAAGGGCAAGAAATGTATATGAAATTAGCACTGGTAGAGAGTGAGAATGATCCCACTGGTGCAAATGGACAGCTAAATATTGGCACTATCGAAATATGTTGATATATAAAAACCTGGTAAATTTAATTGATTCAAGGAGTGAGCGAATCTTCGTACTATATGGTTTTGGTCATCTTCATTTACTATTGCAGTTTTTAAAAGAAAGTGGACTGTTTAACATTCAAAGTCCCTGTGAATACATAAAATAAAACTATTCAAGAATAGGAGCGCGATTCTTGAAAACGTATTAAATATGTGTCGAGAGTTATTTTAATATTTAGTCATTAATCAACAATAGGGCAGGTTGTTTTATAATATAATTAATAATAAAAAAAACGGAGAAGTAAATATGGAAAATAACTATTTTGAACAGATGGCAAAAAGATACGATACAGAAGAGAGAATTGAATTAGCTAAAGTTATAACTAAAGAAGTAAAACCAGAATTACAAAATAGTAAATCCAAATCTTTATTAGATTACGGAGGTGGGACTGGTCTAATCAGTCTAGAGTTATCGGGTTAAGTTGATTCTGTTTTGTTGGTAGATTCATAGAAAATGTTAGATATTGCGGGAACTAAGATTACCAACAAAAAAATAAAGAATTCAAGGGTACTTCATGCAGATTTCACAGAAAAAACTCCTAATTTTAAGGTAGATATAATTTTAATGTCATTATCTCCTTCATATCCCAGATACCCAAAAAATATTAAAAGAATTAATCAACACTTTAAATAATGACCGTAAGCTAATAATTATTGATTTTGACAAAAATAATAATGTAATTCATCCAAAAATTCATAATGGCTTTTCGCACGATGAAATGAAAAAAAGATTATCCGAAGTTGGATTTAAAATCAAATGAAATTAAAACATTTTATTATGGGAAGCGAATTTTTGCGAAACAAGATACTTCAATGTTTATATCCAGTAGTATTAAGTGATTTATTCCACAAAAGGTCAACCAGAAATATCTGGTTAACCTTATATTACGAACGAGAGCGATTGTTTAATAAAATTATTCTATTATCGTGGTATTTAATGGAATAATTTATTGAAAAAAGAGAGGGTGTTTGATAGTGATTGTTGCACATACTGTGTCAGTTATTCGTAAATCCTCTAAACGGTTTAAACAAATGGATAAAATTGAGGTGATTAACAATGGAATTTCGTATAGCAAATAAAAATGATTTACATTCAATTGTTCATTTACTTGCTGATGATGAATTAGGATCAAAGCGTGAACGTTTTGAAGAACCACTACCAGAAGCTTATTATGAAGCATTTAATGCGATAGAATCACAGGTAGGAAACCAAATTATCTTAGCTGTTGAAAACCAGAAGGTGATTGGATGTCTTCAACTGACAATAATTCCTGGATTAGCAAGACAAGGAATGAAACGTGCACAAATTGAAGGCGTACGTGTCGATCGAAATTATCGAGGAAAGAGGATTGGCGAAAAGTTATTTGAAGAGGCTATATTGATTGCTAAATCAGAGAAATGCGGCATGGTTCAATTGACTACCGACAAACAACGCAGCGATGCCCGTCGTTTTTATGAAAAGTTAGGATTCGCAGCAAGCCACGAAGGTATGAAAATTATTTTATGAAACGTTTATTAAATATTGGGATTTCTTCAGAGTCTCAAAAACCAATCTTCCGCAATTGAGCACGTTTGTTTAACAATTTTATTCAATTATCGGGTCAGATTGAAGAAGGGATATCAAGGAAATACGATATGGAGATGTTGTTTTATGGAGGTAAAGGAACTTACTAAGATAATTAATAATCTTGGGGTAAAACCTGGAGGCACTTTACGATTTTATGGGGAATGGTTCGGTAAACCTTATGATAATTATCATAAGATATTGGAATGTATTTTTAAAGATGAAATATTAGATATTAAATTTGATACTGGTGAAACATTAAAGATATGGAATCCAAATAATATTATTTTTAACGACAATGAGCTAATAATTAAGGATTCTACTTGTGTTGAGTTTTTAAGATATTGTTATGGGAAACCACAAACGAAAGAAAACTCGATAATAGACAGATACTCTAACGAAGAATTAATCAATCCATTTATTAAGAGTCGGAAAGTTTATAACAAAATCATTAAACAAGGTTACCCAGCTGTTGAATTACTGTAATATTAGGCTAGCGAGCGCGTTTGCGGCATTGCAGTATTTCAGAATAGGACCATTAAATTGGAGTAGACTTTCAATTCCGGAAATGTAGGGCTAGAAAAATTAGTGTAAAGTTGATTTACAGTATTTTTAATAAAAGGGAATTAATTGAAACAAGAAAAAGCCAAAATTCTTGTACTCGGAAGTTTTCACATGTCTGAATATGAGAGGGGAGGAGAGTTTTTGAAAAGGTTAGTTATTATTACAGTAGGCAAAACCCATAGTGGAAAAAGTACATTCGCTAGAGATTTAGAAAAAGATTTGGATGACTCTTTTGTTATGGACCAAGATAACCATGCTGAATTTATCAATACCTATTATAAAAACCTACAACCTAAATCTGGGCCGAATACTCTTAAACATTCCATATCAAAGTTAATTATTGATTATGCTAAAGTACACACTGATTATCATATGATTGTTAGTAATTCAAACCGTACTAAAAAAGGAAGACAGTATTTACTTGAAGAAATCTATCCTAAAAGCGAGTTTATTCGTGTCTTAGTCCATTTCGATATTCCAGATGAAGTTCTATACAAGCGAGTCACGAATAGTCAACGCAGTACATCTATATTTAGGTTTGCTTCTAATTTTGAGGATGTGCTATTAAGGCAACAAGCTGACTCTAAAATGAAAGATGTTGTTGATCCAACAGAAGGGGAAGCAGACCATTTATTTGTAATTAAAGATAATAATGAAATTTATTCTGTAATAAAAGAAATTACTCGTATTGCCAAAAGCTTATAATGGATTTCGGCTTCGGTCATAGGTAGAGAGAGCCTATCAATTCTAAAGAAATTTTTTAGTTTCAAAGATATTGGATTTTAAGAATATATGAAACTTAGTATTGAGAAAGCTAGCACTTTAACCGCATAAAGGCGAGACCAATAAAGGTAATAAATATAGGGAGATAAAAATGCATATTAGAAAGTTAAATAGAGATGAAAAACCACCGATGGAATTATTATTATTAGCGGATCCGTCGAAAGAACTTGTTGAGGAGTATGTCAAAAGGGGCGAATGTTATATAGCGGAAAGTGAGCATCAAATTATTGGAGTATATGTATTACTCCCAACAAAACCTGGAACGGTGGAGTTAATGAATGTTGCAGTTATAGAAAATCAACACGGTCAGGGGATAGGGAAACAGCTAGTATTAGCTGCTACAAATATGGCTAAAACAAAAGGTTATCAAACCATTGAAATTGGTACCGGAAATTCGAGTATAGGACAGTTGGCTTTGTATCAAAAATGCGGATTTAGGATTATCGGTGTTGATACGGATTTTTTTGTCAGGAATTATTCAGAAGAAATTTTCGAGAATGGTATAAGGTGTAGAGATATGATTCGCTTATCTCAAGATTTATAGGGTACTTAGAACTGTTTATTATACAGTTTGCAGATGCTATTTTTAATCGAGTTAGTTTCTTATCTTCGAGAAACGGACGATTTTTTTGACATCAAATGGGGAAGATTTTAAAAATATCTTAGGAGGTATAAGATGAATAGATTAAATCTTATAACACTTGGTACAAAGGATATTGTCAAATCTCATAAGTTTTTTAAGGAAATTGGATTTGACACTTCAATTAGGGGAACGGAAACAAATCCCTTCATTATTTTCTTTAGAAATGAAGGGTCAAAGATTGCCTTGTACCCTATAAGGGAGCTTGCGAGGGATGTTAATGAAAACAAACCACCTGCAATTTCAAATGGATTTTCAGGAATAACATTAGCTTATAATGCAAAATCAGTGGAAGAAGTTGATGAAATCTTGAAAAAAGCGAAATCAGCCGGAGCTACGATACAAAAAGAACCTAAGAAAACTGAATGGGGAGGCTATGGTGGTTATTTTACCGATCTTGATGGCTATTATTGGGAAGTTACCTATGGAGAAGATTGGGAATTTGATGAATCTAATATGTTAGTTATTAATGATCAATAATAAATAATTAACCAAAATAGGCTGCAGTTGAATAATTGTGCTTGTTGGGACTAGATTGTGGAAATATTAATATTGATTAACCAACGGATGAAGTATAGTATGTTTTGATTTTGTATCAAAGCATGCTTTTTTATTATAAAATAAAGCACTTTTTATAGTCTGTATGTAATTTATATATTGAATTTTGTAACTTATATGTTACAATGAAAGTAAGAAGGGGGGATTATATGTGAGAAACAATGTGAAGATTGCTCGCGTACAGGTAGATTTAACCCAGCAGGAATTAGCTGAAAAAGTTGGTATTACTCGTCAGACGGTTAGTTTAATTGAAAAAGGAAAATATAATCCTTCCTTGAAGTTGTGTCTTGCGATTTGTGATGTCGTCAATAAATCGTTAGATGAACTATTTTGGGTGGATAAGGAGGATCGTGCAAAATGATGAAAAAGATTACCGATGAACGATTGCAATTGCAAAATTTGAAAAATATTAGGGTCTTATTTTTAATACAAACCGTTGGAATCATTGCTATCTTAGCGTATGACTTGGTCACTAAAGGAATGGAAGGGATGACAGGTAATCCTTTATGGTTCGTATTGCTTATCACAGGTGTCGCTTCTGCTTATTTGTCCATGAGCATTAGTATAGATCATGAATCAAGTGAAAAATCTCCAAAAAAAGGGTTAATCATTTCTCTATTCGTCAATGTTATTGTTGCGATTGGATTTGGAATATTAATCTCTCTTACAGGTGATTTAGCTACTGGAGCCCTTATTGGGGGAATTGTTTTCGTTTGTTGTCTAGCACCATCCCTTTATATTTATTATCTACGGATGAAACGACAAAATTAGTTAAAAAGAATAATGGACAGTAAAACCCCCACCTGTAAAATAAATCAATATTTTGAGTGGGGAATCGATCTTTCGTTAAATTATTATTTTTCCTTCAACTCATGTGCCCAAACGACGGCTTCGGGATCCCAGACTGCTCCGTGATGAATGGAAGTGAGGGTCTCTTTAAATTCCTCTAAGTTATCGTAACCTTCCTGTTTAGCATTTTCTTCGGTCACTGTTTTCAGTTTTTGAGGATAAACAACCTCGACGACAAATGTATGTCCATCCAGTTCTAATTCATCGCCAACATCGGCATAGCGATCATTACGACGTTCAGATGTTTTTTCACCTTTTAGAATCTTGTCAATGTCCTTTTGACGTGTGACAAGCTTGTTAATATCATATTTTTCTGGCCAATCTTGTTTATTTTCATATACCATTAATATCTCTCCTTCACAGTTAATATTCACCAGTTTTGTTGTGTTTAAACGACTGTATATAAGGATTTCACAGGAAAATTAACATTTGAATGATTGCAATGATCGTTGCACCCATAATGGGAGCAAGTTTTAGAAGTAAGAGGCCACTGGATGTAGATAAAAATGGTTCAAGAGGATCTCGCGTTGGTGAGGCCAGGAGGTTGATCAGTCGCTCCCATCTATTCGGTTTCATTGGAAAATCGGGTATATTGACATGATATTCGTCAAGTTTTTTTTGTAGGTGATGATTGTTTTTAAGCGGGTCTTTACTCATTGTCCTCTACCTCCAATTCTTGTTTTAATTTTTGAATTGCAGCATGCAATCTTGATTTAACTGTCCCTTTGGGAATCTT
>Ga0209487_1000851_pt1 | contig 26764 bp, 28 predicted proteins | sample Poulit2012_FD_187524 | JGI IMG/M metagenome (GOLD analysis project Ga0209487, IMG submission 187524) | Agricultural soil microbial communities from Georgia to study Nitrogen management - Poultry litter 2012 (SPAdes) (version 2) | ecosystem: Environmental > Terrestrial > Soil > Agricultural land...
CGTTTCGCGCAGAAACCCCGCATTGCCCCAGGTCGCAAAGGAATAAAACACCATCCAAAACCACTGCCAGGGACCCAGCTCCAGATGCAACAAGCCCCAGCCCAGTTCCCGGATGGGCGCGAAATAACCAATAAAGGTTGAGCCCGTCCACCAGGCTATCGCAATCCAGATAATATGTTTTGACGCCTTGAGACGAAACTTGCGCCAGCTCCATGGTTGCTCATCCAGGCGAATACGAGCCACCCTGTCGCCTTCGATTTTTCGCTCTACCCACATAAAAATTTGGGTATACACGGTTTGCGGACAGGCATAACCACAAAACAGACGCCCCGCAATGGCAGTAAATAGAAATAAAGAAAATGCCGATAATACCAGCAGCACGGCCAGGTAGATCACATCCTGCGGCCACAGCACCATGCCAAACAGATAGAACTTGCGGGCACCCAAATCAAACAATACGGCTTGCCGCCCATTCCACTGCAACCAGGGCAGGCCGTAGAAAATGAGCTGGGTGAACCAGACCATTGCGATCCGCCAATTGTTAAAAGTACCGCTGACGGACCGCGGATGAATTTTTTTGCGGACATCCGCAATGGTTAAATCCACCTGGGGTGACATGCCCCCCTGATGTCGGGATACCTGTGCCGGGCGCCACGCTGGCGCTGATGCCGAAGGTTTGTTAGTTGATTGATCGGGAGGAACCTGAGCCATGCTACACCTTTACCACACAAAAACAGCGCTTAGTCGCGATTGGACAAGCCCCATACCCACGCCGTCAACAGACGAATCTGATCCTCGGTAAGAATCCCCTTTTGTGCGGGCATCTGATTTTCCCGGCCATTGAGAATGGTTTCCACAATGGTGGCCTCAGAGCTGCCATACAACCAGGTATTCGCGGTCAAATCGGGGGCACCCAAGGCCGTGTTGCCCTTGCCTTCGGCACCATGACAGGCCACACAGGTTTGCTCAAACCCTTTACGACCCCGGACAGCTTTCAAGGAGTCATGTGCCAAGCCCGACAAAGAACGCACATAGTGGGCAATATCCGCCGCCTCGGCCGCCGTTACCGTATCCCGCCAGGGGGGCATCACCCCGTGACGCCCCTCGGTAATGGTCTGCTGAATCTGCTCCGGCTCACCCCCATACATCCAGTGATCGTCCGCCAGGTTGGGAAACGTTGGCGCGCCACGCGCATCAGAGCCATGGCATTGGGCACAGTTGTTCAAAAACAGGCGCTGACCAATCATGCGGGCTTCTTCATCCCCGGCGATCTCTGGAATCTCCATCTCCGCAAAACGTGCATAGACGGGTTGGATACGTTCTTGCAACGCTTCCTGATCCGCTTTTACCGACGCCGCCGTGCTGTAGCCCAACACCCCTTTATAGCTGCCCAAACCAGGGTATAACACGAGGTAAATTACCCCAAAAGCACACACGGCCAAATACATCACTGTCCACCAGCGCGGCACTGACGTATTGAGTTCGGTAATGTTACCGTCCCAGACGTGACCGGTATCTTCTACCTCCACATCCTTCCTGAGATAACGACGTTGGGTATAAAGCAACCACAGGCAAAAAATAATGCCCAAAATTGCCACGGCAGAAATATAAATACTCCAGCCACTATTAAAAAAATCACTCATGAGAATCCTCTTGTTGCTTCTCAGTATCGTCGGGCCCTAAGGCATCATCATCGAGCAGAAAAGGCAACTGGGCTGCCTCCTCATTTGCTTTACGACGTCCCTTAGAAAAAGCCCACCACACAATTCCCAAAAATGTCAGCAGGCCTACCACCGTCATAATGCCGTTGATGATGCCTACCATGACTATTCGCCCCCACGCATAACCGCTTCCGCCGCCGCGTCACGGCCGGCAACGCCTAACCCTTGAAGGTAGGCCACGATGGCATCTTCTTCCGTTTTGCCCACCAGAGCCTCGGGCGCTTCCGCAATTTGCTCATCGGTATAGGGAACGCCCAAGGTGCGCAACGCACGCATGCGGGCTTGCACGTTCTCGCCTTCAACAGAGTTACGTTGTAACCAGGGATACGCGGGCATATTAGACTCTGGTACCACGACCCGTGGATCACGCAGGTGCACGCGATGCCAGTCATCCGAATAACGGCCCCCTACCCGCGCCAGATCCGGGCCTGTTCGCTTGGAACCCCATAAAAACGGATAGTCGTACACGGACTCTCCGGCCAGTGAGTAAGGGCCGTAGCGTTGTACCTCGGAACTCAGCATGCGGATTTGCTGCGAGTGACAGCCGACACAGCCTTCGCGGATATAAATATCGCGACCGATTAAGTGCAAGGGCTCATACGGGACCACCCCTTCCGTAGGTTCGGTTGTAGAGTGCTGGTAGAACAAGGGCACAATCTGAACCAGACCCGAAAAAGAAATCACCAAAATACTGAAAATCAGTAGCAAGCCAACGTTTTTCTCAATCGTGGCGTGTGAAAAGAAACGATTTTTTTGATCAGACATGATAATGCTTTCCTTAGGCGGTAGTTGAGGCCGGGCCCACGAGAGCAGGATCACGCGCATCGGGGTTGAACAGGGGCACTTCAGGATTCACGCGCCGTTGGCCACGAATCGTTATGAAGCTGTTCCAGGCCATAACGCACATACCGGATAAGAAGAACAGGCCGCCAAGCAGACGGATGGCATAAAACGGATAGGTCGCCTTTACACCTTCCACGAAACTGTAGGTAAGCGTTCCATCGGCTTCGGTGGCGCGCCACATCAAGCCTTGCATCACCCCGGCAATCCACATGGAGGCAATATATAGCACCACACCCAGCGTTGCTAACCAGAAGTGCAGCTCTACCAATTTCATATTGGCCATCTCTCTACGGCCGTAAAGACGCGGCAACATATAGTAAACCGAGCCAAAAGTGATCATGGCCACCCAGCCCAAAGCACCGGAGTGCACATGGCCCACCGTCCAATCGGTGTAATGCGACAGCGCGTTTACGGTGCGAATCGACATCATGGAGCCTTCAAACGTGGACATGCCGTAAAACGACAGGGCAACCACCAGGAACTTCAAGATGGGATCCGTACGCAAGCGGTGCCACGCGCCTGATATCGTGGCAATCCCGTTGAGCATCCCGCCCCAGGAAGGCGCCAACAAAATGATAGAGAACACCATCCCGAGTGACTGTACCCAGTCAGGGAGTGAGGTGAAATGCAAGTGGTGCGGACCTGCCCACATATAGGTAAATGCCAGCGACCAGAAGTGCACAATCGACAAGCGATAGGAATACACGGGGCGATTCGCTTGCTTGGGCACGAAATAATACATCATGCCAAGGAAGCTTGTGGTCAGAAAAAAGCCCACGGCATTATGCCCATACCACCACTGCACCATGGCATCCTGAACCCCTGAGTAAATGGAATATGACTTCCAAAAGCTCACGGGAATTTCCAGGTTATTGAAAATGTGCAAAACGGCAATGGTCACAATGTAGGAACCGAAGAACCAGTTCGCCACGTAAATGTGTTTGACACGACGCTTTGCCAGGGTGCCAAAAAATACAATGGCATAAGCCACCCATACCGCCGTAATGAGAATATCCAACGGCCACTCAAGCTCCGCATACTCTTTCGTACTGGTGTAGCCCAGCGGCAAGGTAATGACCGCCCCCACCAAAACAAGCTGCCAGCCCCAAAAAGTAAAGGCTGCCAGTTTGTCGCTAAAGAGGCGGGTTTGGCTAGTACGCTGAACCACATAATAGGAGGTGGCAAATAACGCGCTGCCGCCAAATGCAAAAATAACGGCATTGGTATGCAAAGGACGAAGCCGGCCGTAAGTTAGCCACGGGGTTTCAAAGTTAAGCTCAGGCCAAATAAGCTGGGCGGCAATTAAAACCCCGACTGCCATTCCCACAACGCCCCAAAATACGGTGGCAATCGTAAACTGCCTGACTACTCCGTAATTGAAGACTTCGGCCTGCTTTCCGTTGGTAGCGGAAGTGCCCATGAACATATCCTCAAAAAATGATTAATAATAAAAAGACAAACTCAAACCTGACTAGCTGGATAAATCCTGTTCGGAATGGCGCGTCGCAGCATCGCCGTTTTCCCTGGTTTCCGTTTCCAGTGCTTCTGGGGGTGTCGTATCATCGTCATCGAATAGCACAGCACGTCCGGCCTCGTTAACGTCATCGAACTGGCCTGAAAATATTGCCCACCAAAATGCCACCCCGATCCCAATCACGAACACCACCGAGATCGCCAACAACAAACCCAAAGATTCGGTCATGCGCCTTGGCCCTGTGCAAGACTCGTGTCCCAAGGTTCTGCCGCATTTTGATGCGCAAAACGACGATACAAACGCATGCCGTTAAGCGCCACCGAGATGGTCGACAACAGCATGGTAATTGCGGCCAGCCAAGGGGCTACCCAACCGAGTGCCGCCAACGGCGTTACCAGCAAATGCCATCCCACGGCACCATATAGATTCTGGCGGGCGTTGCGTTGCGTGGCACGATCCAAAATCGCCCGCTCATGCGGCGAAACCTGACCTGACCGCGCTTTTACAGACAAACTGGCCTGGGCGGCAGCAACTGATACCGGCACGGCCATCGCCATGGCACAGGGACAACTGATCACAATCATGGCCACCATCACGGCAAGCGCTTGCGCAGGTTCTACAAATGCCCACACTGCCCCGGCAATAAAGGCCAACGCCAGCTGGGCAATAACAAACCAGAATGCCACCCGATCTGCCTGCTGCGCCAAACGCTGGTGATGGCGTTGCTGCTGCGATGTCATGGCCGTTCGACCCACCGACTGGCGGGCACAGAGCTCGAGATAGCGCGCCGTTAACAAAAATGCCACAAACATGGACACCGACTCAAAATAAACATGCCCATGCTGTGTAAAGGTGGTAATAACACTGGGGATGAAGGCCACAGCAATCCCCAGGGCGACGGGCACATCCATGGTGACACGTCGTTCACGCAAACGGCGCAACGCTTGGCGCCACACGGGCCAGGCACAATAGGTAATCACCGGAATAGACAGACCAAGGCTAATCCAATTCATCACGATGATGGCTTGGTCCAATAAAGCAAGGTTGTCTGCCCCCATGGTGTCGGAACGCAAATAACCCGGGAAGGCCAAGGTTGCCACTTGCATCATGACCAACCACGCCAAACCCATACGCGCCAACATGTGTCGACGGACGAGACGCTCGGCATCGGACAGCCCATGTGGGGTAGAAAAAATTGAAAACGCACGCATGGCGGGAACTGTACCAGTTACCGCCTTAGCGAATATTGATCTAGGTCAAATGGCCGTTATTATGGGTTATTAATGACCACCTCTGTTAGCCTGCCACTGTTTGTGGACGAGCCGTGGCGCCAGCATTCGCGGCGTGGGCTACCCAGAGGGCAAAACCTGCCGCGGCGACAAAGGCCATGCCCGCGCCAATCCAGGGAGCTAACGACAAGCCCATATCGAGCATAAAGCCAAACAGGAAAGGACCTAAAGAGGAGCCCACATCCATTCCTGAATAGACCAGGCCATAGACCGTTCCCGTAGCCCCTTTCGGAGTTACGCGGCGGATCAGCATGTCCCGCGAAGGGGCGGACACCCCTGAACAAAAGCCGGCCAATGCTACCAGGGCCATGGCGATGGGCCGCGGAAACCACCCTGTTGCCAACACCACCAGAAAAGCACCTGCCAATACCAGCGAGATGGCAACTATACGTTCGGATTTGGGATTGGCGCCAGCCACAAACCCACCCGCTAACATGCCCGCCGCCGCCAACAACATATAAGAGGACAAGGTCATGCCCGCCAATACCTTGTCAATGCCATACACTTGACCAAGCATGGGAATGGTGTAGTTTTGTACCGATGACATGGCAATCGTGGTGCAGGCAAAAAACAGGAACGCCCCCCATAATGCCGGTTGGCTTACTAATATAGTGAGCGTTTGCCAAGCGCCGCTGTTTGATAAATCGATGGATCCAGTAGCGGTTTGTGCTTCCTCTTGTGACGCCTTTTCTGCCGCCTTAACCGACGCTGGGGACGCCGTTTCATCCGCTTGTGCAGAAACAGCAACCTCGGACGGTGCCAATAAATCACGCCCCAGCCAGGCCATAGCCAAAATCACGGCAACCAGCGCACCGGCCCCAAACGCGGCAACTCGCCAATTAAACAGGTAAATCAAAAACGCCATATAAACCGGCGTTAATGCCCACCCCAGGTTGCCCGTAAAGCCATGGACACTAAAGGCATGTCCCAACCGGTGGTGGCTCACCCGGTCATTTAACACCGCATAGTCTGCCGGGTGAAAAATAGAATTCCCGAGACCGCCAATCAAGGCCGCCAACAATAAGGTGCCATAACTGTCTGAAATCGCAATGAGGCAGGCGGCAATCACAAAACTCAACAGACCAAACCGCATCACGGGGCCGCCACCAATACGATCCACCACAAACCCTGACGATGCCTGGCCTAAGCACGACACCAGGAAAAACGTGGATACCAGCAAGCCCAACTGCGTAAAGTCATAACCATAATCGTGCGCCAACGACAAATATAGGGTTGGCAGCACGAGCTGAAAGAAATGAGAGCTCATGTGAATTACCCCCACGAGCCCAATAATTTTCCAGTCGGTATGTAGCGATGGCAATCGCATTATTTCTCCTCAGCTGCTCGTAATTGAGGCCATGCTTTATTAAGGTAGTAGCACATAGACCATACGGTGAGCACGGCAGCAACAATAATTAGAATTTGCCCTACCCATTGGCCCGATATGCCCGCAAGACTATGCCAATAAAGCAGACAAGGAATGGCGACCATTTGAGCCACCGTTTTAAACTTTCCTAACCAATGTACGGCAACCCCTTTACTGGCGCCAATTTTTGCCATCCATTCCCGTAACGCAGAAATGGTGATTTCCCGGCCAATAATAATAAGAGCAATGAATACATTCACTCTACCTAAATCCAGTAAGACAAGCAACGCGGCGCATACCATTAACTTATCGGCCACAGGATCCAGAAATGCACCAAAGGCCGATGTTTGATTCCAACGACGTGCCAACCAGCCATCAAACCAGTCGGTCACCGACGCGATAATAAAAGCAAGGGCCGCAAATAACTCTTGGGCACTGGCGCCCACCCAACTGTCGGGCACATAAAAAATACCCACGACGAAAGGAATCATGGCCACCCGCAACCATGTCAGGGCAATGGGTAAATTCATTGGCATGGTTTTGCTCTTCCCTCTTAAATAAAACAGTCATTACCTAACGTAATGCCTGATAAATGCGCTCCGCTAGTGCTGCGGAAATCCCTTGTACTGATTGCAACTCATCCATACTGGCATCGGCCACGCCTGAAAACCCACCAAAGCGCGCCAAGAGGCGCTGCCGACGACGTGGGCCAATGCCTTCAATTTCTTCCAAACGAGATACCTGGCGTGCTTTGGCCCGACGGGCGCGCATGCCGGTAATTGCAAAGCGGTGGGCTTCATCGCGAATTTGGGCGATCAGCATGAGGGCAGCAGAATCCGGCCCTAATGAACGTGCCGCGCGATCATCAGCAAACACCAGAGTTTCCAAACCCACTTTACGCCCCTCCCCTTTTGCCACACCCACTAAGACCTGGGTATCCAGGCCCAGATCCGCAAAGACTTCGCGCGCCACCGACATCTGTCCTTTGCCTCCATCAATAAGCACCACGTCAGGCATCGTCGCCTCTCCATCAGCAACGCGCGCAAAACGCCGGTTCAAGACCTGACGCATGGCGGCATAATCGTCCCCCGGAGTAATCCCTTGAATGTTATAACGCCGATATAGGGATGGCTGCATGGCATGATGTTTATATACGACACATGATGCTTGGGTAGCTTCCCCAGCGGTGTGACTAATATCAAAACATTCAATGTGCAAGGCATGCAAGGCGGCATCATCGGTATCCAGGGCAAGCTGCTGCGCCAAGGCCAACGTTCTGGCTTCGCGCGCGCTGGTTTCCGTTAAGCGCCGGGCAAGTGCCAGTTCAGCATTTTTCTGTGCCTGCTCCAGCCACACCCGCCGAATACCCTGGGGTCGCGTCAACAACCGTGGGCGCGTTCCGGACTGCTCTGCCAACAGGTCTAGTAACCGGCGATCGGTAAGCGCATGAGAGCTCACCAATACGGCAGGTAAGGCGGCATCCACATAATGCTGGGCAACAAAGGCCGTTAGCACCGCTTCCAAAGAATCCCCCCGGGCCTGGCTAGGAAAAAATGCCTTGTCACCCAAATGGCGCCCCCCCCGAACCATGGCCAAATTGACACAAACGCTGCCGCCGGCGGCTGCAACGGCAAGAATATCAACCTGCTCGCTGCCGGTATTTTCCATGGACTGTTGCTGTAACACCTTCGCCAATGCCGCCATTTGATCCCGTAAGACTGCGGCCTGCTCAAAGTCCAACGCATCCGACGCCGCCAGCATGCGCTGTTCTATGTCGCTCATTACCTCGGAGGCGTGACCATCCAGAAAACGAATCGCCCGCTGCACATCTTGCTGATATTCTTTTATATCGATGAAGCCTACACACGGTGCCGAACAACGCCCAATTTGATACAGCAAGCAAGGGCGTGATCGATTCGCGTACACGCCATCTTCACATGTCCGCAGTTTAAATACTTTTTGTAATATCTGTATCGTCTCGCGAACTGCCCACGCATTGGGGTAGGGCCCAAAAAAGCGCCCCTTGCCACTGGTGCTGCCCCGATAATAAGAAATACGCGGCGCCTCATGGCCACTGAAGCGCAAATACGGATAAGACTTATCGTCCCTGAATAAAATATTATATTTAGGCTGGCGTTGTTTAATCAGGTTGTTTTCCAGCAGTAAGGCCTCTGCCTCTGAACGCGTTACGGTAACTTCGACGCGCGCTACACGGGCCACCATGTGGGCAATACGCGGACTTGAGGGTGTTTTCTGAAAATAAGACGCCACCCGGCGTTTAAGATTACGTGCCTTGCCAACATATAACACCTCGCCATCCTCATCCAGATGGCGATACACACCGGGCAGGTTTGGCAATTCAGCCAGAAAGTTTTTCAGATTGAAGTCGGGCTCGGGCATGACGATAACTGCTGGTTTGCTGAAGTGCTTCCCAAGAAAGTGCAGGCAACTGGGGAAGCAGGCGCTGACGACGGGCAGCGGAAGCGGCAGAGGAACAATCGGTCAGCTGGGACAATAAAGCATCTGCCAAATCGGGCCGATTACAGACTAACACCATATCGCAACCGGCTTCCAGTGCTGCCCTGCTACGATCCTGTATATCCCCTGCAACGGCAGCTGCCTCCATGGTTAAATCATCGGAGAAAACCACCCCCTCATAGGCTAGCTGCTGGCGCAACACCTGCTGCAACCAACGCTTGGAAAAGCCGGCAGGCTGATCATCAACCGCCGGATAAATCACATGGGCCGGCATGACAGCCGGCAGCACCAGGTCCCCCAGCCACCGATAAGGGGCCGCGTCTTGTGCCAGAATTTCATCCAGCGTTCGGCCATCCCGCGGGATGGCTGTATGGGAATCCTCGCGAACGGCACCATGGCCAGGAAAATGCTTGCCACACGCCGCCATTCCTGCCAACCGTAAACCATAGCTGACCGACCAGGCCAATGCCGTGACCACCTCGGGATCCTGATGCAAGGCGCGACTGCCAATCACCTGACTGACCCCATAATCCAGGTCCAACACGGGCGCGAAAGTCATATCCAGACCACAAGCCCGTAACTCAGCGGCCATCACATAGGCCGCGTCGGCAGCCAAACGACGAGCCTTATGAGGATCTTGCGCCCACACCTTGCCGATGTCGGCCATGCCTGGAATGGCCGTAAAACCGTCGTCACGGAAACGTTGCACGCGACCGCCTTCGTGATCCACAGCGATTAACAGCGGCTTTGCACTTGCCCGTTTAATATCCTGACATAGGGTTGCCAGTTGTTGACGGTTTTTGAAATTGCGCGCAAATAAAATAACGCCGCCTACCAACGGATGATTAAGACGTTGTTTTTCCTGGGGGCTAAGCACCAGGCCTTCCACATCCACGATCACTGGGCCCAGATCACGAGACCCGCTCGCATTTCCATTACTCATAAGACTCCACAATGACAAAGGCCAACACTTGGTCACTTTCATCGGTGATGGATACATGCGCTGGACCAAAGCGGGCGTCATACCAAGAGCGCAAAGGCTCCGACAATTGCACCACAGGCTTGCCACCAGGCGCATTAACCGTTTGCATGCGGGACCACGCCATGGGACTGCGCATGCCCAAACCCACTGCCTTTGAAAACGCCTCTTTGGCTGCAAAACGCGTCGCCAAAAAGCGAATACCACGCGGCGCATGACGCTGATAGCGACGATAGAAAATCTGCTGTTCTTCGGGCCCCAATATCCGTTTTACAAACTTGTCACCAAAACGCGTATAGGTCGCCTGAATCCGATCAATGCGCGACGTATCCACACCAATTCCCGCAATCTTTCCCTTCACCATTTAAACATCCCTTCCCCTGCCATGTGGCTATAACCGAATAAAATGACGGCGATAATGCTTAAGCTCTTCGATGGACTCATAGATGTCCGCCAATGCCTCATGTTTGCTCTGCTTGGAAAAGCTCCGCATCACCGCTGGTTTCCATCGCAAGGACAGTTCTTTTAAGGTGCTAACATCCAGATTACGATAATGAAACCACTGCTCCAGGCGCGGCATATACTTCACCATAAACCGCCGGTCCTGCCCAATGGTGTTACCACACATGGGGGATTTTCCTTTGGGAACATAACGCGCCAAAAACTCCAACAAAATTTCTTCCGCTTCATTTTCAGTTAAAGTGGAGGCTTTCACCTTGTCGATTAGACCACTTTTACTATGCGTCGCCTGGTTCCAATTATCCATCGCATCCAGCAGTTCATCACTTTGGTGTATAACCAATACGGGGGCTTCCGCCACGAAAGTGAGATCAGCTTCGGTAACGATGACGGCGATTTCTATAATGCGCTCTTTTTCCGGATCAAGGCCGGTCATTTCCATGTCTAGCCAAATCAAACGCTGATCTTTTACTGTCATAACCACGTCCTTAAAAATAGGTAATTTTGTGCACCCAATTTGAGTGTCATGTTTTCTATACTGTTTATCGCCTTTCTGCTTGCTGATATTTTAGTGCGCCTATGGCTCGCAAATCGTCAGATCAAGCATATTTATCAGCATCGTGACCAGGTTCCCGAACTGTTCATGGACCGGGTCAGCCTGCGTAGTCACCAGCGTGCTGCTGATTACACCGTTGGTGGGGTACGTCTGCAAATTGCCGAGCGCATCACTGATGCCATTATATTGGTTGGCTTTACCCTACTGGGCGGCCTGCAATGGCTGGATAGCCAGCTGGCCCTCCTTATTCAGCATGAAATGCTCAGGCAACTCGCCTTGATTGCGAGCGTGTTTATCCTGTTAGGCATTGCCGGGCTGCCATTTTCCCTGTGGCGCACCTTCGTACTGAATGAACGCTTTGGCTTTAACAGGGTAACACCTGGCTTATTTGTCGCCGATAGCATCAAAAGCCTAATCATTGTGCTTATTTTGGGTGGACCTTTGGTGGCAACCATTCTTTGGCTTATGGGAAACACGGGCATTCACTGGGTCTGGCTTGCCTGGCTGACCTGGATTGGATTCAAATTCTTGGTGATCTGGCTATTTCCCACGGTATTGGCACCGCTATTTAACCGTTTTACCCCTTTGGATGCACCCGAACTACAAGAGCGTATATACGCCTTGGCCAAGCGGTGTGAATTTCCCCTTACCGGGCTTTATGTGATGGATGGTTCCAAACGTTCGGCCCATGGCAATGCTTACTTTACCGGGGTGGGCCGCAATAAACGCATTGTGTTTTTTGATACGCTGCTCTCGCGCCTGAATACGGATGAGGTAGAAGCCGTGCTGGCCCATGAGCTGGGGCATTTCAAACATAAGCACATCGCACGGCGCACGGTGGTAGGAAGCATCATGGCACTGGCCTTGCTGGCCGCCCTGCATTGGTGTTCCCAACAAGTGTGGTTTTTCACCGGACTGGGCGTGATTCCACAACTGGGGCGCCCCAACGACGCCATGGCATTAATTCTATTCTTTATGGTGATGCCCGTCTTTACCTTTTGGCTCACCCCATGGCTAAGCTATCGATCGCGTCGGGATGAATTTGATGCGGATCGCTTTGCCGTCCAACAAAGTTCAGGACCTGCCTTGGCGTCTGCTTTGGTGAAGCTGTACCACGATAATGCCGCAACGCTCACGCCCGACCCCTTACATTCGGCATTTTACGACAGCCATCCGCCGGCCCTCACCCGTATTCAAGCGCTACACAATGCCAGCCCCTAAGCCCTTACAAGGCCTCGTCATTGCGTCGCACGGCAGGCATTACATGGTGGAATGCAGCGATGGGAAAATCCGGCATTGTTATCCACGCGGGAAACGCTCCGAAGCGGCAGTTGGCGATCAGGTACAGGTGCAAGCCCTTGGGGAAGAAGAAGGGCGTATTATCGATATACTGCCCCGGCGCAATCTGCTGTATCGTTCGGATACCCACCGTAGCAAACAATTCGCTGCCAATATTGATCTGCTACTGATTGTGATTGCTACCGAGCCGCAGTTTTCTAACGAGCTACTTGGCCGCGCACTTCTTGCCGCCCACACAGAAAAAATCCCCACCTATATCGTATTAAACAAGGTGGATTTAGAACCCTTGGTAGCGCCGGCCCGCGCCCAACTCCAATGGGTTCATGCCATCGGCATCGAAGTGATTGAATTAAGTGCCTTGGATCTCTCCCAAACGCTGGCCCGCCTCAATCCCCTGCTATACGATAAAACCACCCTGCTACTCGGGCAAAGCGCCATGGGCAAATCCACCTTATTAAATGCTTTGGTACCCGAGGCACAAGCCCCCACCAAAAGCCATTCGTTGGCACTTGGTGCTGGCCGTCATACCACCACCCATACGCGCTTATACCACTTACCACATCAACCCGGATGCCTCATTGACTCCCCCGGATTCCAAAGCTTTGGCTTAAGTCATTTGGATCAGGCGGACTTGCTGCATGGCTTTCCCGAGTTTGAGCATCCTGCACAACAGTGCCGGTTCACCAATTGCACCCATAGAAAAGAGCCGGGATGCGGAGTTTTACAGCATGTCAAAACGGGCGACATTACCACAGAGCGCTATCAACTTTATGTTCGTTTATTGGGGGAATATGAAGCCCGTACGCAATATTAATGCGTTAGCGACTTACAACAACATTTCTTTTTGTGCCGCTGATAAAAAACGATAAAAGTTCCGCACCAAGCCGGCAGTCGCTCCCCAAATAACGCGGGATTGCCAAACAATCGTAAAGTAGCGGTGCAACTTGCCCTGAAACCGGGCTTGATGCAAACAATGTTGGCCCGGATCCATCAAGACCGATAAGGGAACTTCAAACACTTCGGCTACTTCGGACGGGTCGGGCGTTACCGTAAAGCCTGCCCTGACCTCACCGATAACAGGGGTCATCAGGAAGCGACTGGTGGTCACAAAGCCAGGATGAGTGCCCATTAACGTTACATAATCTGCGCCGATGCCAATTTCTTCCTGGGTTTCACGTAACGCCGTCGCCACCTCATCTTTGTCGCTATCCTCTGCCCGGCCCCCCGGAAAACAGATTTCTCCAGCATGGTTAAACAGATGATCGGCCCGACGGGTAAAAATAATATTCACGCCTGAGGGCCGCTGTACCAAGGCCATAAAAACGGCCGCACGACAAAAGGGCTCGGTGGTGGCTTGAGGATCACGATGCAAATCCGTATACAACGCCTCTAATTCCCACTGTAGGGGCCGTTGAAAGGCTGAACGTATAAAGTCGAGTTGTAAGGCCTCTTCCTGCAATGGTTGACCCTGCGGTAACTCAACAATAGGCTGATGCTGGGGTTGAAACCCACTACCGTACGCCTGACGACGCGGAGTATTACCAGCCACTGCAGAAGTTCTTACCAATTTTGTCATGATACCCATATAAAAAAGCACCCCGAACGGGGTGCCCTTTTATAGTGAGCCACTGGTTCCCGGCAAGAGGCCAGTGCTGCTAATAAATAACCTACCGACGAACCAGTTTTTCTTTAATGCGAGCAGCTTTACCCGAACGGTTACGTAAGTAGTATAACTTAGCGCGGCGCACGTCACCACGACGCTTCACGTCAATACCCGCAATTTGCGGTGAATATAGCTGGAAAGTGCGCTCCACAGATTCGCCAGAAGATGTTTTTCTAACGATAAAGGAAGAATTCAGACCGCGATTTCTTCGGCCAATAACCACCCCTTCAAAAGCCTGGATACGACGGCGTGCCCCTTCAACCACATTAACGTTCACCACGACCGTATCCCCCGGGCCAAAATCAGGCAGGGTTTTATCCGCCGTAAGGCGTTCAATTTCCTCTTGTTCGAGGGTATCAATAATATTCACAGCGAAGTACTCCGAGTGCCATCATAACTAAGCCAATGAAGTTATTGGTATGGGCTAAGCAGAGGATGTATAAGAAAGCAAAAGATTATACTTAAAAAAAAGCAAAACGCCAAGCTAAAACCCACCAGCAGCCCCCAACCACAATAATGCGGGAATAGCTGCCGCCCAAATGGTTGCCAAGAAAATATCCGCTACCAGCATTCGTTTCAAAAACGCGGAACGTGATTTAACCGACATGATCGCCTCCTTAATACATACTGTGTTTACAAACAGTGTATAAATAAACAGGCAATTATGCAAATAAAAACCCTGCTATTGCGGCAGGGCTTTTATCATCGCAAAAGGGTGTATTCTGCCCTCGGCGCTACGCTAATGCCACCAACGCCTCACCCTGCTGAATACTCTCTGCAAAACTGGTTGCCTGGGGCAGCACAAACGTTGCATAAGCAATGCCCGTCGCAAACTTCGTTTTATAAAACTCATCCTTTGAGCCCTGTGCCAAATGATTTGCCGCAAGCAGCGTGGCTTTAGCCATTTGCCAGCCGGCCAACACATTTCCTGCCAACATCAAGTACGGCACACTGCCCAAGAAAGCGGCGGCCACGTTACCTTTCGCCTGGGCCAATAAATACGCATTCGCCTGCTCAAAAGCCTTAACCGCTTTTTCAAATTGCGTTGCCATCATGGCTACACTCGCTGCCTGAGACGTACTTGATGGGGCTTCCTGAGCAGCCGCCTTCAAAGCCTTGACGGTGGCTGCCATTTCAGTTGCCAAACCACTGGCCACTGCACCCCCATCACGCCATAACTTACGACCCAATAAATCATTGGCTTGAATCGCTGTGGTGCCTTCATAAATGGGCAAAATACGGGCATCCCGATAAAACTGCGCTGCCCCCGTTTCCTCGATATAGCCCATGCCCCCATGCACTTGTATGCCCAAGGAGGCCACTTTCACGGCGTTCTCGGTGCCAAAACCCTTGACGATAGGCACCAGGTATTCATAGATGGCGCGGTTTTGTTGTCGGGTTTCTGCATCACCATGCTTTAAGGACACATCATTGGCAGCGGCAGCCATATACGCCAAGGCCCGCCCCCCTTCGGTTAAGGCCCGCATGGTAAGCAACATGCGCTGCACATCGGGGTGATGATCAATGGTTACTGGAGTGCCATCCCCACCGGGCAAGGTTCCTTGCACGCGCTCAGCAGCATAAGCAGTAGCCGCTTGTAAGGCAGCCTCGGACACCGCAATGCCCTGCAGTCCTACAGAATAGCGGGCCGCGTTCATCATGATGAACATATACTTCAGACCTTCATTTTCCTGGCCCACCAAGTAGCCGATTGCGCCTTCGCCCACCTCACCCTTGCCGGAGCCATATAACAGCACCGCGGTGGGGCTGCCATGAATACCCAACTTGTCTTCCAGCGAGGCGCACCACACATCGTTACGCGGTCCAATACTGCCATCCTCATTGGGAACATATTTTGGCACGATAAACAAGGAGATTCCTTTTACCCCCTTAGGCGCATCCGGCGTGCGCGCAAGCACTAAATGCACAATATTCTCGGCCAAATCGTGCTCACCAAACGTGATAAATATTTTTTGACCACTGAGACGGTAGCTGCCATCGTCCTGGGGCACGGCACGCGTGGCGACCTGCGCCAAATCGGAACCAGCCTGCGGTTCTGTCAAATTCATCGTCCCCGTCCAACGCCCCTCCAGCATGGGAGGAATATACAGCGCTTGTTGGGCCTCACTCCCCTCCAGGGTCAGTGCCTCAATAACACCATCGGTTAGCAAGGGGCACAAAGAAAATGACAAATTGGCGCCATTAATGCTTTCCGTCACACTTGCCGCAACTGCTTTGGGCAGGCCCTGCCCCCCAATATCGGGAGAATGATGCAAGCCTTGCCAGCCGCCGCTCGCGTATTCTTTAAAAGCTTCTTTAAATCCCGGGGTGGTGGTGACCTTGCCATCCTCCCAGACCGCAGGCTGCGTATCCCCTTGTCGATTCAATGGGGCAATAGCACTGTCCACAAAGCGTGCATTTTCTTCGAGTACAGCATTCACGACATCGGGTGTGATGTCCTCGAAACCGGGCAATTCCAGAAGCTGCTCCAACTGCAGTAACTCGTTAAGCACGAAACGCATGTCTTTAACCGGAACTTGATATTCCATTTCCATCTCCACAAAAAAACAGCCCGCCAACCATTGCGGCCAGCGGGCTGATTTAACGAGCTGACCACCTGAAATTCAGGTGCTATTCCCCTGTTACAGGGCAGCTGTCAATTCGGGAACCGCCTCAAAGAGGTCTGCCACCAAGCCGTAATCGGCCACCTCAAAAATAGGCGCATCCGGATCTTTATTGATAGCGACAATAACTTTGGAGTCCTTCATACCTGCCAAATGCTGGATGGCCCCCGAAATTCCTACCGCAATATAAAGCTGGGGCGCCACGATCTTACCAGTTTGACCTACTTGCCAGTCGTTTGGCACATAGCCTGCATCCACAGCGGCGCGCGAGGCACCCAGGGCAGCGCCCAACTTATCGGCCAAGGCTTCCAGAATCTCAAAGTTTTCCGCGCTGCCCAGGCCCCTGCCACCAGAAATGACAACACTGGCGCTGGCAAGATCGGGCCGGTCACTTTCCGCAACCTCGCGGCCCACAAAACTGGATAAGCCGGAATCGTCCGCTGCGTCAATATTTTCGATGGCAGCGTCCCCCCCTTCGGATGCCACCGCATCGAATGCCGTGGTACGTACCGTAATCACCTTCACGGGGTCTGACGACTGCACCGTCGCAATCGCATTACCGGCATAAATCGGATGCGTGAACGTGTCGGCAGATTCTACCGAAAGTATGTCGGATACTTGCGCAACATCGAGCTGCGCAGCGACCCTGGGCGCGGTGTTTTTACCCGCTGCAGTTGCCGGGAACAAGATATGACTGTAATCCTGGGCAATTGCAAGCACCTGGGTAGCGATATTTTCTGCCAACCCATTTGCCAAGGCCGGGCCATCGGCTACCAGAACTTTCGTGACCCCTGCCGCTGCAGCTGCCTGTTTGGCAACCTCGGCAACCCCTTCGCCAGCAACCAATACATGGATATCGTCCCCCAGCTGGCTGGCTGCCGCTACCGTATTCAGGGTTGCGGCGTTCAGTGTTTGATTATCGTGTTCAGCAATAACTAATAGCATTTACACCACCTTAGCTTCATTTTTCAGTTTGTCTACCAACGTCGCAACATCTGGCACTTTGATTCCCGCTGCACGTGCTGGCGGCTCCGATACTTTCAGGGTTTTAAGACGAGGGGCTACATCAACACCCAAGGCATCGGGGGTTAGGTTATCTAGCGTTTTACGCTTGGCTTTCATGATATTGGGTAGCGTAACGTAGCGCGGCTCGTTCAAACGCAAGTCCGTGGTAATTACCGCCGGCAATTTGACCGAGATTGTTTCCAGCCCGCCGTCAACCTCACGGGTGACGGTAGCGGTATCACCATCCACTTCCACCTTGCTGGCAAATGTGGCCTGAGACCAGCCCAGTAATGATGCGAGCATTTGACCTGTCTGATTCGCATCATCGTCAATGGCCTGCTTACCCATAATGATGAGCTGGGGGGACTCCTTTTCCGCAACCGCTTTTAGCAGCTTGGCCACCGCCAGGGGTTGTAATTCTGCATCCGTTTCCACCAGAATACCGCGATCTGCACCAATCGCCATGGCCGTACGCAGGGTTTCCTGACACTGCGCAACGCCGCAAGAGACAGCCACCACTTCAGAGACGGTGTCCGCCTCTTTCAAACGGGTGGCTTCTTCTACGGCGATCTCGTCGAACGGGTTCATGGACATTTTCACATTGGCAATGTCTACCCCGCTCTGGTCAGACTTGACGCGAACCTTGACATTATGGTCAACAACGCGCTTGACAGGTACTAATACCTTCATTGAACCTACTCCAGAATAAAAAACTTTAATCCCTCTATTCTACAACGTTATTAAGGGTTTGACGTGTGCTACCACACTGTTTCCCAACGCTGTTAAATGGTAGCCGCCCTCTAGCATACTGATAATCCGGCCCTGGGCACTCGCATTCGCAACCTGCACCAGCTGCTCGGTAATCCAGGCGTAGTCGGCTTCTTCCATATTTAGCTGAGCCAGGGTTTCTTGCCGATGGGCATCAAACCCCGCAGAAATGAACACGAGTTGCGGCTGAAAATCCTGTAACGCGGGCAACCAGGACGTTGCTACCACCTCACGCAGCGTAGCCCCGTCGGTGCCTGCCGGTACCGGTACGTTAATCATGTTGTCTGCGGGCGGCTCATGATGACGCCCGGGATAAAACGGATGTTGGTAAAAACTACACATTAGCATGGCAGGATTACCCGCCAACATGTCTTCCGTTCCGTTTCCATGATGGACATCAAAATCTATTACCGCCACCCGCTGCAGCCCCATTACATCTACCGCATAGGCAGCAGCAATGGCAATGTTGTTGTAAAAGCAAAAGCCCATGGCCGCGTGCGGCGTGGCATGATGGCCGGGCGGGCGTACGGCACAGAAAACGCGTTGCGCGCGTCCTGCCATTACCTCGTCAACGGCCAATACCCCGGCACCTGCCGCCCGTCGTGCGGCCGTTAAAGTATGGGGATTCATGGTTGTATCCGCATCCAACGCATAGTATCCGGTCTGGGGCGCATGGCTAACAAGATGCTGTAGATAATCTTCCCCATGAACCCGCGCTATATGCTCCGGGTTAACTTCGGGCGCTTGCCTGTGTATCATTTGGTCCCATAAACCCGCGTCGCGTAACGCTGTTTCTATGGTGGTCAAACGGGCAGGACTTTCCGGATGCCATTCGCCCATTTCATGCAAGAAGCAATCGCTATGGGTAATATACAAAGTAGACATAAAGGAGATCAGTTTGAAGCAACACGTGCGTACATTAACAACAATGGTCCTCATTAGCATGCTAGCTGCTTGTGCCAGCCCACCCGCGGAAACTGCTGATGAACCCCCCGCTAACAATACCACAAGCACTCAAAAGACCAATAGCGACGGCTTTACGCGCGACATACCGCCTGCCTTCCCCGATATTAAAGCGGGGCGCTCGCAGGCCACTGCCAGTGGCTTTACAACAGCCGATGGGGCGCTAAAGCCCGACATTCAAGCGTATGCCAAAGAAGTAGCGGCCTCCCGGGACATCCCCCTAACAACGGTTACCCGGCTCCTACGGCAAGCCCAATACAATGCCAAGGCGGCCGAGTTGATGTCGCCCTCTACAACCCGCATCCGCCCCAGCTGGGTGACCTATCGTAAGCGTAACGTAGAACCCGTACGCTTAAAAAAAGGAACGCGGTTCTGGCAGCAACATGACACATTACTTGAGAAGGCAGAAGAACAATACGGTGTGCCAGCAGCCATCATTGTGGCAATTATTGGCATAGAAACCATCTTTGGGGACTACACGGGAAACTTTAAGGTGTTGGATGTTTTAACAACGTTGGGCTTTCGTTACCCGGACCCGAGCCGCCCGGAACGCAGTCAAATGTTCCGCAACCAACTGGCCGACCTCCTGCTATTGCATCACGAGGGCAAGCTCGATGCCACACACGCTAAAGGGTCGTTTGCTGGCGCTATGGGCTTGCCGCAATTCATGCCCACCAGCTTGCGACGCTTTGCGGTGGACGCTGATCATAGCGGCGACATCGATTTGCTGAATAGCCCAGCCGATGCCATTTTTTCAGTGGCAAGCTTTTTGCGCCACCATGGGTGGCAGCCTGAGCTTCCCGTATTTGCGCCCGTTGAACTTTCCGCGGCCGCCAAACGCCTCAGCACGGGCAGCATAGATGCGGAACTTGACTGGCAAACCCTACAGGAAAAAGGCGCCCGCGTACGGCCGGGTCGCGACAATCCCGGTGCGTGGCAAACTGCCAAGCTCGGCGTGGTGGATTTGGTGGATGAACCCAGAAACACGGTGGAATATCGCACCGGAACGCCTAATTTCTTTGCCATCACCCACTATAACCGCAGTTATTTTTATGCGGCATCGGTGGCTGATTTGGCATCAGCGCTGGCCAAACGCCGTGGCGTCCCGGATCATAGCGAATAATGCTAGTCGGGCGTCTGTTTTGAGGCTGCATCTGGCATAGCGGCTGCCTTCAAAGTAAGGCCAGCTGCCTGGAGCGCAGCAGTTTTCTTGCTACCAATGCCTTTTACCCGATCCGACAAATCCGACCACGACTCAAACGCCCCACCGCGTTGACGTTCCGCCATAATAAGCTGTGCTGTTTTGGGACCAATGCCCCGCACAGACATGAGTTGTGATACATCCGCGCTGTTGACATCTACCGCAAAAGCTGCCCGCGGGTAACAGGTTGCCAACACCAGTAAACCGACCCCTATCCCAAAATAAAAGGCCTGCGCAGGCATGCGATCGCCCTTGCGCCATAAACGATAGGGCCGCGTTAACCGCCGTCGAACTGGTTTGTGAGAGGGCAAGGAGGCTTGACGTCGTGACAACGGCGTGAGCACAGGCGTAGTAGACAAGGGCTTTGCAACGGTAGACTCTAAAAAAGGATTCATGGCAATTCTCCGTGAAGTGTGCAGATATGCTTGCAAGCTACCCTCATCATGCCCCACGTCGTGAGAAGCCGCTACCCAAAGTGTGATCAAAAACCCCGGGGGGAAACCAGCACGGCTAATAGTCTCCGGTTGGCAGTTGCTGACGCTGCGCGAGTACATCGATGTAGCAGTTCACGCCGTCTGCCACGCCCTTGAAGTCCCCCGTATAACCCACAGCACGCAACTGGGTGAGATCCGCCTGGGTATGACTTTGATAGCGCCCCTTCAAGTCATCCGGAAACGGAATGTATTCGATTGCACCATGATGTATTTGCGCTTTGAGCGACAACGGTGTTTTACCGTCCAGCCGCCGCAAGCCATTGATCACCGCATGTGCGACGTCATTAAAGGGTTGTGCCTGCCCCGTGCCACAGTTAAAAATTCCCGACAACTGGGGATTATCCAAAAAGAATAAATTCACATCAACGACATCGTCCACATACACGAAATCCCGTTGCTGGGCACCATCGGCATAGCCATCCCAACCACCGAACAGACGCACGCTGCCATTGCGCCGATATTGCTGCATGTTATGGCTGGCCACTGATGCCATACGCCCCTTATGCTGCTCATTGGGTCCATAAACATTAAAGTAACGCAAGCCTACGACCGGTGCCTGCAAATCGGCCAAGTGACGGCGCAGCACCTGATCAAACAAATATTTGGAATACCCATATACATTAAGTGGCGCTTCGTACTCGGCTGCTTCAATGTAATGCGGGCCTGCCCCATACACGGCTGCAGACGATGCATAAATAAATGGAATGCGCTGTTCCTGGCAATAATGGAACAATTCCCGCGTGACCCGGTAATTATTATCCATCATGTAGTGGCCGTCACGCTCTGTGGTGTCGGAGCAGGCCCCTTGATGGATAATGGCTTCAATTCCCGACAGGGCGTTGTCACGAATGGCCTGACGGAATTCATCTTTATGCAGATAATCGGCAATATCCCCGCGCGCCAGGTTAACGAACTGATCACCGTTGCTCAGATCATCTACTGCCGTGATCTGATTGGTACCGCGCCGATTCAAGCCCATCACAATATTGCTGCCAATAAAACCGGCAGCGCCCGTCACTATAATCATACTAACTCCTGAGGCCTCACAACGGAAGTTCCCAACTTGCCTACCACCACACCCCCAGCGCGATTTGCCCAACCCATGGCTTGTTCATAGCTTAACCCTGCCGCCAAGCACGCTGCCAAGGTTGCCAACACCGTATCTCCCGCGCCCGAAACATCAAATACCTCGTGAGCGTCCGCCGCAACGTGATGGGCCCCGTCCTGTACAAACAAACTCATCCCTTCTTCAGACCGCGTCAATAGCAAGGCATCAAGCGCCAAGGACTGGCGCAATTGTTGCGCCTTGCGTTGCAACTCGGCCTCCGATTCCCAAGGCCCAACAGCCTCGCGCAACTCCAGCCGGTTCGGGGTCATCATGCTGGCGCCCTGGTAACGTTCGTAACGATAGCCTTTGGGATCTACCAAAATAGGAATTCCCAGGGACCGTCCATGCTCAATCAGGGCTTCAACTTCAGCCAGCACCCCTTTGCTGTAATCTGACAACACGACGATATCGTGCGCTGCCATGGCCGCCATGGCCTGCGTGTAAAGCTTCTGGCGGGCCGATGAACTGTAGTGCTCTTCGAAGTCGATCCGTAGCAATTGTTGCTGCCCGCCGAGTACCCGCATTTTAAGAATGGTAGGTGCCTGTGGGTCCGCCACGCTGCCATTGTAAATGCCTTCCGCTTCCAGCAAGCGTGCAATTTCCTGGCCTCCTTCGTCTTGGCCGATCAACCCAAATAACGACACCTGAGCACCCAGCGCGCGTGCATTCCTGGCCACATTCGCCGCCCCCCCTAAACGATCTTCACGCCGGGCAACGTGCACGACTGGAACCGGCGCTTCTGGTGAGATTCTATCCACCAGTCCGAACCAATAGCGGTCGAGCATAATATCGCCAATGACGAGCACTCGGCGCTTGGCCACGGTATGCGCCGGGAACTGCGCCCCGCGGATAGGCTGTCCATTTTGCATTATTGTAGTTCCTCCAAACGTCTGGGCTGATAAGTCTCCCACGCGTTACAGCCGGGACATTGCCAATAAAAATGCCGCGCCTCAAACCCACACTGACGACACGCATAACGATCCAGTCGTACCGTATGGCGCTTGATAATTGAACGCAGCAAGCCCAGATCCGCCCCACTTGCCACGGCAACGGATGCTGATGCATCGTCACTCGCCAGCTCTGCTTCCAGCATTCTATCCAAACCGAGCAAGGTTGGGGATTTACGCAGAGCCTCGCGTGCAAAACGCCACGCCTCGTCATACCCTTGCTGGCGCCGCAGCTCCCGAAAAACAACATTAAAGGTGTCTAACGCCGGCACTTGTTCATAGTGCCGCTGGAGCACCGCCAACCCCGTGTCCGATTCCCCCAAAGCGGTGTAGCAATCCAGAATCCCTTGCGCCACCAAACTGCCATAATCGGGGGCAATGCTAAGTACCGAGGTGAGGTAGGTGCACTGCGCTTGCGGATCCTCTTGCAATGCTGCCAGTTGTGCCCGCAGCATTGCCACCCGCGCCAGTACGGCATGGCTGTCCAAGCTTCCTTTTAATTTGGCAAACGCTTTATCGGCGGCATCAAGGGCATCTTCAGCTGTTTCCAGCGCCGGGGGCGTGGCCATCATGGCGGCAACGGCCTGTTCGCATTGATAATGAACAAGTTGGGGAACCGGCTCATCGGTAAGCGCCTGCAAACGTTTAACCGCCGCAATCGCTTCCGGCCATTCATGGCTGGACTCATAAATTCTTACCAAGGCGCGGTTGGCATCTCCGGCATAACGGGTTTCCAGCACCTCCTGGAAAGCGGCTTCCGCCCGATCCAGCATGCCAGCTTTAAGAAAATCCTCTCCCAGCTCAAATTGTGCTTTTTCCCGATCGGCATTGGGCAAGTCCGCACGCGCCAGCAAGCTCTGATGGACCCGTATGGCCCGCTCCATTTCACCGCGACGCCGAAATAAGCTGCCCAATGCAAAATGCAATTCCGTCGTTTCGGGATCCAGGCGCGCCACCTCAATAAACGCATCAATGGCGCGATCCGGCTCCTCATTAAGCAGAAAATTTAACCCTTTAAAATAGGAATTCGGGAGCGATCGCGTCTCGGATAGCATTTGGCGAATATCGACACGTGCGGCGATCCAGCCCAGCGCAAATAATACGGGAATGCTTATTAGCCACCACGGCTCAAAATCCATCATAATGAGGTTCCAAAACGCTTACTGTGGGGTAGCAAGCGGAGATACACCGGTAGCCGTTGTGTTTTTGCCAGTTTTTGTCAGGTGATCCACCTTTGCCTGGAGCTCGGTTTTATCGCGGCGTAAGCGATTCGCGTCACGCCGATATTTCATAACCGATGGCAGGGTAATCAGCCAACCTAATAATGCCCCCAAAATGAACATTACCAACATCACTACGATAAGAGGGACATTCGTCACCACATGATCGGCAAAGAAGCGCACATCGACCAGCCCCGTGTTTTTAAGGGCAAACATCAAAATAACAACAAACACGGCAAGACGAATTACCCAATGTACATACCGCATATAGGACTCCAGAGATTCTCAGATTGAACAATTGTAGCGATAAAACCCACCGATAACGAAAAACGGACCCGTTTTTATGGGGTCCGTTATATTCTCGTGACTAACTTCTGGTGACAAACCACAGGGATAAAGATCAGGAATTATCGCGCAGTGAGGTATCTACCTGCTCCCGTAAACCTTTTCCAGGTTTAAAGTGAGGCACCTGCTTGGCTGGAACTTCTACCCGCTCTCCGGACTTGGGGTTGCGTCCAATGCGCGGCGCCCGTTGAGATAAGGAGAAACTACCAAACCCGCGGATCTCTATACGCTGACCTCCTGCAAGCGTATTGCTCATCGCTTCTAGTATGGTCTTGACCGCAAAATCCGCATCACGCGCGGCCAGCTGCGGGAAGCGGCTGGCCAATACCGAAATCAATTCAGATTTTGTCACTGTGTTTATTCGTCGTCACGTTGCTGTTCCAGCTTCGCCTTCAGTAGCGCCCCAAGGTTAGTCGTACCGGATGACGCACTGGTTTCAGACAAGCGCTGCATGGACTCTGAAGTTTCAGCGGATTCACGTGCCTTGATGGAAAGCTGAATCGAGCGATTCTTGCGATCGATATTAATGATCATGCTTTCCACTTCATCGCCTTCGGACAACACGGTGGTCGCATCTTCTACCCGACCAGCCGCCATTTCAGAGGCGCGCAAGTAACCATCCACATCCACTGAAAGTGTTACCACTGCCCCACGGGGCTCAACCGATTTCACCACCCCGGGAACCACTGTTCCCTTATCGTGAGAGGCAACGAAATTGCTGAATGGATCGCCTTCCAGCTGCTTGATTCCTAGCGAAATACGCTCTTTCTCGGTATCAATCCCAAGCACCACGGTGGCAACTTCTTCCCCTTTACGGAATTTGCGCACGGCTTCATCACCTGGCTCTGACCATGACAGATCGGAAAGATGCACCAACCCGTCAATGCCGCCAGGCAGTCCGACAAACACGCCAAAGTCCGTAATTGACTTAATGGCTCCTTCAACCTTATCGCCACGCTTGAAGTTCATGGCAAAGTCTTCCCATGGGTTGGGACGGCACTGTTTCATTCCCAAGGAGATGCGACGGCGGTCTTCATCGATATCCAGCACCATGACTTCAACTTCTTCGTCCAGCGTGACCATTTTGCGAGGATCGACGTTTTTATTCGTCCAATCCATTTCGGACACGTGTACCAAGCCCTCGATGCCATCTTCAACTTCGACGAAAGCCCCATAGTCGGTCAAGTTGGTAACCTTGCCAAACAGGCGTGTGCCTTGGGGATAACGGCGGGACAAGCCAATCCATGGGTCCTCACCCAGCTGCTTGACACCCAGTGATACGCGGCTGCGCTCCTGGTCAAACTTAAGCACTTTGGTTTCAATTTCCTGACCAATTTGCACCAGCTCCGAGGGGTGACGAACCCGACGCCATGCCATATCAGTAATGTGAAGCAAGCCATCGATACCACCGAGATCCACAAAAGCGCCATAATCGGTAATGTTTTTCACAATACCTTTGATGACAATTCCTTCGCGCAGCGTCTCCAGTAGTTTTTCGCGCTCCTCACCCATGCTTTCTTCAAGCACTGCCCGGCGAGAAAGCACCACGTTGTTGCGCTTGCGATCCAGCTTGATGACTTTAAATTCGTGTGTTTTACCTTCGAAGTGGGAGGTATCTTTCACAGGACGCAAGTCCACCAATGACCCTGGCAAGAAGGCACGAATACCATTTGTCATTACTGTCATGCCACCTTTGACACGACCCGTAATAGTACCGTTCACAACGTCGCCGGACTCGAGGGCTTGCTCCAACTGCAGCCATGCGGATAGCCGCTTCGCCCGATCGCGCGACAAAATGGTGTCGCCATAGCCGTTTTCAAGCGAATCAATGGCAACCGAAACAAAGTCGCCGTCTTCGACTTCCAGATTACCTTCATCGTCCAGGAATTCTTCGAGCGGGATCAATGCTTCTGATTTGAGCCCTGCATTAACGATGACAAAATTGTGATCGATACGAATGAC
>Ga0209487_1000852_pt1 | contig 26751 bp, 19 predicted proteins | sample Poulit2012_FD_187524 | JGI IMG/M metagenome (GOLD analysis project Ga0209487, IMG submission 187524) | Agricultural soil microbial communities from Georgia to study Nitrogen management - Poultry litter 2012 (SPAdes) (version 2) | ecosystem: Environmental > Terrestrial > Soil > Agricultural land...
TCCGGCATTCCAGGCGATGAGTACATTAGAGATCATTTAGATAGTCGGCCAGAACGAGACAAGATGGAAATTGCCAAAGAGTTTGTTAAGTTTAACGAACGCTGTTTTGTTCGCTTGCTTGGCGATATGCGCTCGTATAACTATGTGTTTGTTCTTACCTATGATTTCGATAGAATTCAATATCGTATTCGAGCAGTAGACTTTGACCAACAATGCTACGAAGGGAATAAGCGTGTATATAAACCTCAATATTTAAAAGAGAATAATAAGTTAGTAGAGATGACCTTAAGTCTACTACAGAAAGCCTCTATCGATCAATATAAAAATGAGGAGAGGTCTTTATTAGCAAAAAGAGCAACTAGCGAGGCAAAGAGATTAGAAAACTTGATGCAATGCATGCGTAGCGACAAAATTTCCTCACCAGAAAAAGTAAAGGAATTAAAAATGGGGCTTTTTAACTATACTGGCGACGTCAATTTTAAAAAAGCAAATAATATGGGCGAAATATTGCAAAGCGCTTTGGACTTTGTAATAAGAAACTATAAAAACGTAAACCCATACCTCATCCGATAAAATCGTGAAAACTATCAACTAACTATATCCATTAAAACCTGTTACCTATGAAAATAAAAAAAATATTAGTTGCCAATCGCGGGGAAATTGCTATTCGAATTTTACGTGCTGCATCCGAAATAAACTTGACTACCGTAGCTATATATACCTACGAAGATCGTTACTCGCAACATAGGTACAAGGCAGACGAATCGTATCAGATAGGGGAAAATGACGAACCGCTAAAACCATATTTAGACGGCGATGCCATTATAGCCATGGCAAAGAAAAAGAAGGTAGATGCCATTCATCCTGGCTACGGGTTTCTAGCTGAGAACCCTGATTTTGTTAGAAGTTGCAAGAAGAACGGTATTATTTTCATCGGTCCAGAAGCAGAAGTAATGGACGCACTTGGCGATAAGGTAATGGCCAAGGAGATTGCAGAAAGATGCAATGTTCCGACAATAAAAAGCAATACCAAAAAGTTAGACTCGTTGGCGATAGCCCTTTCCGAGGCAAAGGCAATTGGCTATCCGCTAATGCTAAAAGCAGCGCATGGTGGTGGTGGAAGGGGTATGCGAATCATTAAAAACGAGGAGGATTTAAAAAACAACTTCGAATCTGCTAGAAGCGAATCGTTAAATGCTTTTGGTGATGACACCATGTTTTTAGAGAAATATGTGGTAGAACCCAAGCATTTGGAAGTGCAAATTGTAGCAGATAACCATGGAAATATTCGACACCTTTTCGAACGCGACTGCTCGGTTCAAAGACGCCATCAGAAAGTAGTAGAAATTGCACCTTCTTATAACGTATCACAAAAAGTAAAAGATGCTATATATGCCTATGCAATTGCTATTGCCAAAGAGGTAAACTATAATAATGTAGGCACCGTAGAGTTCTTAGTTGACCCGGAAGACAATATTTACTTTATAGAGGTCAATCCACGAATACAAGTAGAGCACACCATAACGGAAATGATTACAGGCATTGACTTGATTAAATCTCAGATTTTCATTGCTGGGGGTTACAAACTTTCGGATAAGCAAATAAAAATATATGATCAAGACAGTTTGACTACTACAGGGTTTGCGCTACAATGCAGACTAACCACCGAAGATCCAGAAAACAACTTCACCCCAGATTATGGAACGATTACCACCTACCGAAGCGCATCGGGAATGGGTATTCGCCTAGATGAAGGGAGTATTTATCAGTCCTATAGCGTGAGTCCATTTTTTGATTCCATGTTGGTAAAAGTTTCGGCACGTGGGCGAACATTAGATGGAGCAGTAAGGAAGATGGTGCGTGCCTTGAAAGAATTTAGAATTCGTGGGGTAAAAACCAACATCCACTTCCTACAAAACGTCATCCAACACGAGACTTTTAAGGAAGGAAAAGCCACCGTTAATTTTATAGGAAACACACCAGAGTTATTCGATATAAAATTGCCCCAAGATCGCACCTCGAAAATAGTGAAATATCTTGGCGAAGTAATTGTTAATGGCAATCCAGATATAAAAGCAATTGACCCAACTAAACATTTCCGCACCCCAAAAATCCCTCACTACGATCCGTCTTCGGAGTATCCTAGGGGGACTAAAGATATGCTTACGGAATTGGGGCCAGAAAAGTTCTGTGCCTGGTTGCTAAAAGAAGAAAAAGTTCATTTTACCGATACTACGATGCGCGATGCCCATCAGTCGTTGCTCGCCACTCGCATGCGATCTTACGATATGTTGAAAATAGCGGAGAGCTTTGCAAAAAATCATCCCAACACTTTTAGTATGGAGGTTTGGGGCGGCGCTACCTTCGATGTAAGTATGCGATATTTAAATGAAAGTCCTTGGTCACGATTACGTGAACTTAGAAAGCTGATTCCTAACATACTTTTCCAAATGCTACTACGTGGATCCAATGCCGTAGGCTATAAGGCCTATCCCGACAATCTTATCGAGAAATTCATAGAAAAATCTTGGGAAAACGGCATAGATGTTTTTAGAATTTTTGACTCTCTAAACTGGGTTAAAGCTATGGAGCCAAGCATAGAATACGTAAGGAATAAAACTGGAGGTATCGCCGAGGCGGCCATCAGTTACACAGGCGATATTTTAGATCCAAAAGAAACCAAGTACACACTGAAATATTATACGCAGCTAGCCAAAGATTTGGAAAATGCTGGAGCTCATATAATCTGTATTAAGGATATGGCAGGATTGCTGAAACCTTACGCTGCAAAAGAACTCGTATCGGCTTTAAAAGACACGTTAAATATTCCAATACATTTACATACACACGACACATCTTCTGTACAATCGGCCACTTATCTGAATGCCATCGAAGCTGGAGTAGACGTTGTAGATGTAGCGCTTAGTGGTTTATCGGGACTTACCTCCCAGCCCAGCTTTAACTCTATAGTGGAGATGTTACGAAATCAAAAAAGAGAACATGACTTTGATATCGAGAAGCTAAATCAGTTTTCAAACTACTGGGAAGATGTACGCGAACTTTATTATCCTTTTGAGTCAGGATTAAAAGCAGGAACTGCTGAAGTTTACCAACATGAGATTCCTGGAGGCCAATATTCCAACCTTCGTCCCCAAGCAGAAGCGTTAGGCCTAGGTGACCGTTTTGATGAAGTAAAGAAAACCTATGCGCTAGTAAATAAGATGTTTGGCAACCTGATAAAGGTAACACCGAGTTCAAAAGTTGTGGGCGATATGGCTATTTTTATGGTGACCAATAACCTAATCCCTGAAGATGTTATGCAACGTGGTGATAGTCTATCGTTTCCCGATTCGGTGATTCAATTCTTTAGAGGCGATTTAGGTCAGCCTTTAGGCGGATTCCCCAAAGACCTTCAGAAAATTATCTTAAAAAACGAGCAAGCCTACACCGATAGGCCAAACGAGCATTTGAAACCGATAGACTTTACTAAAGAGTATCGGGATTTTGTAAAAAAGTATCAGGTTGGCTTTACGCGTCCGATTGAGTTTGAGGACTTCCTATCCTATAGCTTATATCCTAGGGTATTTGAGGAAAGCCACAGAAAGTACAAGCTGTATGGCAACATCGCCATCCTAGCTACGGAGCAATTCTTCTATGGGATGAAACCGCAAGAAGAAGTGATTATCGATTTAGAACCAGGAAAATCTATTTTGGTAAAACTCCTATCGATAGGAACACCCAATGAAAACGGAATACGCATTGTGTTCTTCTCGGTAAATGGGGAGAATCGTTTTGTAAGAATAAAAGACAACTCTATAAAGTCGCAAAAAGAAGAGCATGTAAAAGCCGATGAAGATGACGAGAACCAATATGGTGCTCCTTTACAAGGAAGCTTATATAAAGTCCTAGTGAAAGAAGGCCAAACGGTAAAACAAAACGATCATTTATTCATTATAGAAGCCATGAAAATGGAAACTAGCATCGTAGCAAACAAGGATGGTGTAGTAAAATCCATAGCCCTCGAAGCTGGCGCTATGATAATGAAAAATGATTTGATATTGATTATGGAGTAGTTAGTTAGGTAGCGAGTTGTAGGTTGCGGGATGCGGAGTGCGGGTTAAGAAAACTATTTTCATTCTTTAAAAAAATCTGCGAGAATCTGTAAGAAACCTTTCACAAACAAATGCCACAAACCGAAAATATGTAACCTCTTATGTAGAAAGTACCGCGAAGATTCGCAAAGAAGCAAAGGTTCGCAAAGTGATTTTCTTAGTGTCACTCTGCGATATCTTAGCGCATCTCTGCGGAATAATTTCGTCTGTATTTTATAATAAAAACTGTCTGTTAATATTTTTTCCTAGGTTATTTTACCGAATAAGGATAGAAAGCGAATTAACGAATACTCGAATTAGCAGTTTTACAAAAGAGTTACTTGGTAACAGATATAGGTTGCGGGGTGCGGGGTGCGGGTTAAGAAAACTATTTTATTCTTTTAAAAAATCAGCGGGAATCTGTGGTGAAAACTTCAAATTATGGACTTATGAACAAGCAAATAGGTAAATTATCGAACAATTAAATTGACGATTTAGCACACGCACCATCTTTTAACGTCGTATAAAACGGGTAGAAAAAGTATAGACGCAAGAAAAGAGAGACACCCCCAAGTATTAAATCGTTCACTTTTCACTTTGGCTTTTATAAACTATATCCTCTCCTAAGCATTCTAAATTTTCTTATGGCTATGCGAAAGAATATTTGTAATTTTCTTGACAATTCAATAAATAAGCTACAGAAAGCAGGAAACAACAACTATATTTATAAAGATTCTTATTATATATAATCCAAAACGCTTCTTTAACTACTAATCACAAAACACTAAAATATGCCAATACGCATCTTAATTCCCACTGACTTTTCGAAAAACGCTTTCAACGCAATAGAATATGCTATGGCGTTATTCCAAGACAAATCATGTGAATTTTACTTTTTACACACGTATTTTCTCCCTGGATATGCTAGAGAAAATTTCTTTAGCCCAAAACCTAGTGATACAGATTTTGAAAATCGAAAAAAAAGAGCCGAGGCAGGAATGAAGCGATTTAAAACTAGAATGAAAGCTTGTGAAAAAAATGAAAACCATACCTGCCATTACCTAAACGAATTTGGCAGTTTCTATGATACGATGCAACTAAAGGCAGAGAACAACAACATCGACTTAATCGTTATGGGAACCAAAGGACAAACAGATAACAAGTCGGTAATTCTAGGTAGTAATGCGGTAAATGTTATGGAGAAAATACGTATTTGCCCTACCCTAGCTGTTCCTGCTTCAGTGAAGTTTAAAAAACCAAATGAGATTGTGCTTCCGACTTCTTTCCGTACCGACTACAAACAGAAAGAAATAAACACTCTCTTGACTATCGCAGAACTAACCAGAGCACCGATTCGTGTATTGCATGTTCAGAACCGAAGAGTTATGGTAGAAGCAAGACGCAAAAACAAAGAGTTGCTAGACAGCTACTTAAAAAATGCTAATTACACCCACCATACGCTTTACGACATTGACTTAAGAACCGCTGTACAAGCTTTTGTGCAGAGTAGAGAAAGTGAGATGATCGCTTTTGTAAACAAAAAGCATAACTTCTTTGGTAGTGTTTTCTCGAATCCACTTGTAAAAGAATTGGGAATGCATACCAATATTCCGTTGCTAGCTATGCACGATTCAAAGGATTAGCTCCATACCTATTAAAAATTTTATAGCATTTTCATAAAATCCGCTCATCGACATTATCAAAACCTCACTTTTTGCTGGCAACTTTAAGAATATCACTATTACTCTCGATTTTACAAACTAATGAGTGTTAGTCAAACATTTTTTTAGTAAGTTTGGGAAGCTTCGCTTTGAGGCATAAATATTCTATGCTCAAGCATTTTATACAATTCTTATAAAAATCAAACATTTTATCGATGAAGAAAATACAGAATTACGTTACAGGGCAATGGACAGAAGGAACTGGCGAAGGCGTTCCTATGTACGATGCAGTAACAGGTGATGTAGTGGGATTGAGTGATACTACGGGCTTGGATTTTGCAGAAATATTGCAATATGGGCGTGTAAAAGGAGATGCCCTGCGCAAGATGACTTTCCAAGAACGCGGGTTGATGCTTAAAGATTTGGCATTATACCTCACCAAAAGAAAAGACCAATTTTACGAGTTAAGCTACCGTACTGGAGCAACTCGCATAGACAGTTGGATTGACATAGAAGGTGGATTTGGCAACTTATTTGCCAACGCATCCCTACGTCGTGAATTCCCTGCACAATCTTATTATGTAGAAGGCGAACCAATTGATTTATCGCGTGGCGGAAAGTTTATGGGTCATCATATTATGGTTCCAAAACAAGGTGTTGCCGTACATATTAACGCATTTAACTTCCCGGTTTGGGGTATGTTAGAAAAATGTGCGGTAAACTGGATGGCGGGAGTTCCAGCTGTTGTAAAACCAGCCACCAACTCCTCTTTCTTAACCGAAGCTGTTGTACGAACTATTATTGAGTCTGGAATTTTACCAGAAGGTTCTTTACAGCTTATCGCTGGATCGGCTCGTACTATTTTAGACGATGTGCAATCGCAGGACGTAGTTACCTTTACCGGATCGGCAGCAACAGGAAGATTGCTTAAAGCCCATCCAAGAATTATTGAAGAGGCGGTACCATTTACCATGGAAGCCGATTCTCTAAACGCTTGTATCCTTGGTCCAGATGCAAAACCAGGCACACCGGAGTTCGACTTATTTATTCGTGAGATACGTACCGAAATGACTATCAAGAGTGGTCAGAAGTGTACGGCGATTAGAAGAGCTATTGTACCAGAACACTTAATGGATGATGTACAAACTGCTTTGAGTCAAGCTTTAGACAAAGTGGTTATAGGTGATCCAAGACTTAAAGAAGTTCGCATGGGTGCATTAGTAAGCAAAGACGAAGAGGCACAAGTAAAAAAGCAAGTACGTAAGTTGGCTGCAGAATCCGATATTGTTTACGGAAACCTAGACGAAGTTAAACTAACCGGAGCCGATGCTAAGAAGGGAGCTTTCATGAGCCCTATAGTTCTTAGAAACAACGATCCATTTAATAGCGAAACCATTCATAACGTAGAGGCTTTTGGTCCAGTATCGACTATCATGCCATACAAAGACCTAGACCAAGCAGTAGAACTTGCTAGAATGGGGAACGGATCGCTTGTAAGCTCGGTAGTTACCAATGATAGTGACTTTGCAAGAGATTACACTGTAAATGCTGCAACGCATCACGGACGAATTTTAGTACTTAACCGTGAAAGTGCGAAACAAAGTACTGGACACGGTTCTCCACTTCCATATCTAGTACATGGAGGTCCAGGTAGAGCTGGTGGAGGCGAAGAAATGGGTGGTATGCGAGGTATTAAGCATTATATGCAACGTTGTGCCGTACAAGGTTCACCAACTATGCTAACCGAAGTAACTGGAATTTACCAGCCAAATAGCGATTACAAAGAAACCCCATTACATCCGTTCCAGTACCACTGGGAGGATATTAAGCCAGGGATGTCTATAAAAACGCACAAGCGAACGGTTACCGACACCGACATTGTTAACTTCTCTAATTTAACTTGGGATCATTTCTATGCCCATACCGATATCACTTCGTTAGAAGGAAGTATTTTTGAACAACGAACTGCACACGGATATTTCATTATCTCAATGGCAGCTGGATTGTTTGTTTATCCAAACCGAGGTCCAGTAGCTGCAAACTACGGAATAGACGAATGTCGTTTCCTACGCCCTATCTATCATAACGACACTTTGTATGTACGACTTACATGTAAAGAGAAACGCGATAGAGAACATAGAGGTACAGAACATCCAAGCGGTGTAGTTTCATGGTATGTAGAGGTTTTCGACCAAGAAGATGAATTAGTAGCTATTGCTACCATCTTAACTATGGTAGAGAAGCGTCAAGAAACTTTTGTAGAGATGACCGATGAAAAGGTTAAAGAGCTTCTTGATAAACTAACAGAAGATGCTAAGCCTAAATGGGGAATTATGACTCCTCAGCATATGCTAGAACACATGGAGTTCACTTATAAAATTGCTTCTGGAGAAGTTCAAGATTTTGATATAGTAACTCCAGAAAAGATTTTAGATAAAGTTCATGCTAGTTTGTATAGCTATGAGAAGTTCCCTCAGAACTCTAAATTCCCACTCTTAGAAGAAGATGAGTTGGAGCCACTAGAGCACGCAGATTTGGAAACTGCAAAAGAGAAATTCTTAGAAGCACGAGAAAACTATTTGGAGTACTTTAAAGAAAATCCTACAGCTACACTTAAGAACCTAGTTTTTGGAGAACTAAATAGATATGAGTGGTACCTGTTAGATAGAAAACATTTAAACCACCACTTTGAGCAGTTTGGTTTAATATAATGTAGAAAAGTAAAAGACTAGGTAAGTCTTTTATTTCCAACTAGTACTATTAAAATTGAAAACTCCTTGTATAAATTATTGTACAAGGAGTTTTCTTTGTTAGGGAGTTAACAAATAATCTTTAAATCTCACGGGTTAACCATCCGCTTCTACTAGCGGTAGCAATCGCATAAGGGGTAATCCAGAATAATGCGAACGTATATAGTATACTGTAGGCATATGCCCAAAAGGATTTAGTCCAGTTATAACGCTTAGCATAAAACAATGCAGGAAAACTTGAAAACACAAGTATTCCGAACAAAGTAGAGCTAAGGAATAAGATAGGATGCGAGAGGATAAAGTATAGCATAAACAAGGTGAACGGATAGCTCAACAACAATGTTAATGCTTGACTTGTAAACAGCAATCTTGGTCCTACCTTAGATTCATTTCTAAAATCGGTAAACACATATTTTGCCATAGCAATAGTTTCACGTACGTTACTCCTACTCCATCTGATGAACATTTTATATAGTCCTTTATACGATTCCGGTACATTGGTATAGGCATAAGCATCGCGTTGGAATAACACATTACGACCTTGTTTTAAAATCATATTGGTCATCGCTCTATCTTCGCCAATATCCGATGGTTTCCCCATAAACTTCTGGTTTATCCAATCTTCCAAGCTTGCAAATACTGCATCACGTCTATAGGCAGCCAATGCACCTGGAGTACATAAAACCGCATTCAGTTTACTTTGTGCTGCACGAATAAACTCAAAACTCAGTGCAAAACTAACATCTAACATCTTAGGTATAAACGCCGCCTCAGTATTTAGCACTCGTATATTTCCAGCTACTGCACCACAGTTTTTATCCTTTACAAACGGACTCACCATTTTTCGTAGGGTATCGATAACTACAATAGAGTCGCTATCTACTGTAACGAACACTTCTCCACTTCCTGTTTTAAACCCACGATATAACGCATGACGCTTCCCCATGTTTTTTGGCTGTTGGTATATGGACACGCGATTTCCAAGATATTTTTTAGCTTCTTGTAACCAGTACCAAGTATCATCTTTACTTCCGTCGTCTATAGCAATAAGCTCTAACTTATCCTCTGGATAGTCGCTATTCGCAAGACTACGCAAAGTTTCATAGACTTGTTTTCCTTCGTTGTAAGCTGGTACAATCACGGTACATGTAGGCAATTCTCCATCGGAAACAGAAGGAATAGCCTTGTATCGGAAGTAACAGTATAACGTATAGATAAAAAACAGAGCTTTATATAATAAAACACCTGTAGCGATATAGAGGAATATAGTACCGATAGTCGTACTTAAACGCTTTGCTCTAAAGTTGGTAAAATCAGCTTCTAAAGAGAAAAATAAATACGTAGCACCTATCATTATTAAAAAAGTAGTTAATAAGATAAGCGCACTGCTTAAGCTTTTGTTGGATCTATCTAGCATTGGTTTCGTTTTCATTTATATACTTTTGTCATTAATTCAAAGAGGTTAACCTCTCGACCTGTATATACCAATGCTTATGCCACTAACTAACTACCTTAACCTCAGTGGCTTACAATTTAATCAAAATTAAAACATGTGTAAATAAGTAACAGTTAAGTGGTGGTCATTACACACAATAGACCTATGACTCTTAAGTGTGTGATTGAAAGCTTCTAAAGGAAAAAACAAGGTGAGGCGTGATTTAGATAGGATAACAGTAGTTTATACGATAGACAGTCAAGTGAATAATGAGAAGTACTTACTATCTTATCTATAATTTCTTCCGTTTTACGGATCGTTATTACGCTTCTATTTCTTTATAATTCTTTGGGTATAGAGTTTATTAGCATACACATCGTATACATTTAGGATATAGACTTGCGAAGACAAATCGGTTAAGTCTATAGCAAAAGCTTCCATCTCATTAAGGTTCATGCTTCCCTTTTTGGCTAACTGACCAGTAGTGGTAATTAACTCAAAGTTAAGATTTGTGGTTAAAGAGTGGTTGGATTTTACAAATACAACATCGGCCGAAGGATTCGGATAAAGCACAAAGCTATTTTCAGCCACTTCTATACTTTCTATCCCTAAAGTCTCTTTTTGAATAGTCCAAGACACTGTGTTAACATGAATAGCGTGATGGTTGTCGGTACGTACTAGCGGTGTATTATCTACTACACTAAAAACCAAAGTATTATTCCCTTCTTCCAACTCAGATGCTGTTATAGACACTATAGTATTTTGTTCCTCGATACTATTACTATTAAGCGTCCAAGAAAATTCTAAATTATTTGGTTCAGGAAAAATTAAGGAGACCTCGAAGTTCATATTTTGCTCGCCTATTTCTACCTCCTCTTCTAAAGGACTAAAAGATTCGATAGGGTCTTGAAGTTGGTGGATTCTTTCTATAGTAGCTTCGGTACATACCGCACAAAATGAATTCCCTAAGCTACGCATTAAACAATTTTGATGTGGACGGTACCAAGAAGGATCTTCGTCAAAAGGATAAATTCCCACGTTCTCTGTGCCAATCCAATTTCGCCATCGGTTTGTTTGTGGATTATTATCTTGCGTTTTATTTGGCCTTTCTCCTGTAGGAGCAAACCAATATTCATCTGCCAAACCAGAAAATGAATGTCCCAACTCATGAATTAATATTTGATTAGCACTTTCATGCTTAGAAAAGTAGGAATACAATCCTGCGCAACCACCATATTCAGGACTGTTAACCACTACAAAAGCTTCATCATAAAAAGGAACATTCGTGGCAAGAACTTGTGTTGTTTTATGCAAATTAGGCGTGTAAATACACCTATGTATATCTTGATAATCAAAGGTAGTTTCGAGATAATTATCGGGGTTACTGATAGGAAAAACAGGCTCGGTTACATCGGTAGCGGTCCCTGGATGTTTCACTCCACTCTCAGGAGAAATTACTTTTATAGCGTAGACATTAAAATATTCACTATAGTTAGAAAATGGTGGAATCGTAAAAAGATAGTCTACCAATTCCGTAGCATCGTCCATAAAAACATCTTGCTCGTCCATATCGTAGCCATCGCCTAATACAACTAAGTTAATACGTTTATCAGAAGGGCCATTATCTCTTAAAAGAACCGTATCGAAAGATTGTGCAAATCCAACTAGGGATATGATAAAGAATTGGAAAAGGAATACTGATTTTCTCATAATTGAATGGGGTTATGATATACCTCAACTGGTTGGCCCGATTGAATCGAATATATCTTTAAAGTCTTTATAGTGTCCTTGTAGTTAAATCGAATAAAAAACTGTGCTTCTTCCAGTTCTATGTAGTTTGAAACAATTTCTCCATCTTCTGAATATTGTTCAACGGTTTTAGCCAAGGGATTCACAACCATCTGCTCTATCTGAACTTGATCCGTTTCATCTAGCAGATGAACTAGAAGGTTTCCATTTACATTAGAAGCTTGACGAACCGTATTTTCCTTCATCCTTCCCTTGCTTAATTGCGTATCTACCAATCGAATTTCTAGATTATTCCCTCCCTTGTTCACTATTTCAAAATAAAGAAACGCTATCTGAGGATTATCCTCTTGCTTTTCATGTCGCATATCCTTAGGAATTGCCGTTACTTTATGTGACTTATCAACAGCTTTGCAACTTAACAGAAGAAAACTAATTGCCAGAAACCAAAAAAATCGCATATACTTTATTTTAAGTAAATATATAAGAAAAAAACGATTAGTTGCATTCTATGAAATAATAATGGTTGAATATAGGTATAGTAAGCCACCACAACTTAATTACTGAAATGCTCCTTGAATCTTATTTTATTCTATTTATCAGGTATCAATAGATACTATGCTTGCTTAGATTAAATACATCCTTTTTGAATGACTTTCAGATGATATTGTTGATATTTAATTATATTTACATAATACCTAACAATTAACAGTAGTTCCATTAAACCATTATACTATGTCGGAGAAGAAGGTTTTTCAAGCTAGCGCAGAGGCCAAAGGCAAAGCGAAACAATTTAGATTGTTCGCTTTTTTAGCATGGTTTCTTGCCATGGCAGGGCAAGGTTTTGCTATATATAAATTGATTTACGAGGGTCTTTTAACAAGGCTAACAGAAGACAACACTCTTTTAATAACATTTATTATTGTTATTGTAGTGATTTTGGCACTTGCCATTACAGGTTCTACTTTATGGAAAAAAGCAAATAGACTAGACCCAGCCTCCGAAAAAAACAAAGCAAAGTTTTTCTTCCAAAATCAACTTGGAGCCATTATGAACGTACTGGCTTTTTTACCTTTGGTTATCCTTATCTTCATGAATAAAGATGCCGATAAAAAGACTAAAGGGATAGCTGGTTCTATTGCTGTAGTAGCTTTACTAATTGCAGGAATTTCCGGAGTGGATTTCGCTCCACCATCCATAGAAAAATACACGGAGGAAATCAATGCACAAACCGAGGTAGTTAAGAGTTTAAACCACGACCAAGACAATGTATATTGGACTAGGGCAGGAAACAGATACCATATTTTTAAGGACTGCCAACACATTGTAGGTAGAGATGAAATAAACAATGGAACTACTAAAGAGTCATGGGAAGAAAAGGGGATTTCAGAGTTATGTAAAACCTGCGAAAGCAGAGCGAAAAGAAACTTAGAAGCAGAGATACCTAACCCATAACTTTCATCAAACTTTCAATAGAACACAGGCTATTTGATAGAGTTATTCTATACATCCACTATAGAAATTCTATCAGATGAAATGCCTGTCTATGAATATACATTTTACTTCCTAGTACAATATCATTTTCCCTACAAAAACTCAAATTAAGAGAATTAGAAACCATGCCTCAGAAATTTTAAAACATAAATAATTCTAAATCATGGTCATAATTACTTTTTCCTTATACCTTTGCAGTTTATTTTCCCTTAGACGAATAGTAGCATATTAATTTTTATTAGCATTTACTTGACAATGTTTTAAAAACTTATTCGTTATACTAAGTATCGGGGAGAAGATTATTAATTGAAACTTATAGTTATAGATGAGGAATATACTGTTCTTTTGTTTAACTGTGCTTATTTGGATTCCATCTACAGCACAGGAAAAGAAAAATGAAAAATCTAAGTATTACATATCTAGTGAGGTTGGCGCTGGTAATTACATGTCTTACGGGGCAGATTTAAATTACATTTTAAACGATAAGTTTTCATTTAGGCTTGGATATAGTGGACATGTGCGGAATAGCAAGGAGCTTCCTTACAATCTTACCTCAACAGTATCTACACCAAGAGATGTTATGAACACATTTCAATTCATGGTAGGACATGCGGTTTATTTAAATCCAAAAAACAAAAAAAGCCGTGTAAATTTTGCCGCTGGAATAGGCTATACTTCCATTGATAAACCTACAAACTGGGAGGTTTACAACCCAGAGTCTGATAAAGGCCAAGTAGTTTACATATATGATAAAAATACAGAACAAGAAGCTAGCCTAATAATACAACCTAAAATAGAGTTTTTAATCGAACGGTATTTCGGTTTTACTGTGTCGCCAACCTTACAAATAAGTGAACACGAAACTTATATTGGCATAGGTTTTGGTAGTATGATAGGAAACTTATAATATAAATCTCCCCCTTGGTTTATTTGGTTATACACCAAGAAAGGCTCTCTTTTCACAAAGAGAGCCTTTACTTTTTAAGTTGCATTTAGTTAATCTAAAGTGCTTAACATCACTACTTTCCCTTTAGAAAGGGCTGTTTATATTTCGAAATTAAATCTTTTTAAACAGCGAATTTGTTAGCAATTTCTTCATCATTTGCAAAGCTATTATAACAGTCTGCTATAACTTGCTTCGCTTCATTTGCATCTCCCCAACCTTTTACTTCGACTTTTTTCTTTTCTAAGTCTTTATAAACCTCAAAGAAATGTTCTATTTCTTTTATGGTATGTGGGTTTACCTGTTCTAAGCTTTCTATTTCATTTGCAACAGGATCGGTAACTGGTACACAAAGCACTTTATCATCAGCATCTCCACCATCTACCATATACATAATACCTATTGGTTTTACCTCAACTATACATCCTGGAAAGGTTGGCTCGGTAATCAATAACAACACATCCAATGGGTCGCCATCTGGTGCATAAGTCTCTGGTATAAACCCATAATCAACTGGGTACTTCATTGCAGAATACAACATACGGTCGTACCGCATTTTCTTAAGTTTGAAGTCGTATTCGTACTTGTTCCTGCTTCCGGCTGGAATTTCAATCAGCGCATCAAAAGTTGTTATAGAATCTGCAGTCTTACTCATTCTTAAATTTTTTATATTATTCTGTATGTAAAATCTTTTCTATCCTTTCAAAAAAGGCCAACAAAAGTAATAAATTTATCCTACTTATCGATTTATTTCAACATTTAAAAAAGATTTGGCTTTTGAAGAGTCAATGTTATGCTTGCTTATTTCTATTAAAATACAAATTGGAAGGCACCAGTTACACCAAATTTTCGTGCATCGGGGTTGTCCTCTAAATAATTACCACGGAAGTTAAAATCTAAACGGAAAATCTTAAATATATTACCAACTCCTACACTCCACTCCCAATAAATATCTTCTGGTGCTCGATATACAATTTCGGAGGCATTCATAGCAATGTTCTCATCGGATAGAGTTCCATATACTGCTCTAAATCCAATTATTTCTCGGAGTTTGAGGTCTCGTAATAACGGAATACGCGATAGAATACGTCCGCCAAAATCATGTTGCAAATGCCATGCGGTATAGGTGTCGCTTACAAACTCATAATAATCTAGCTGTGTGAATGTATTGTAAATACTAAAATAAGATTGGTTCCCTGGAATAGGATTTAAAAGCCCTAAAGGCAGTGGATCAAAGATAGTTCCGGCTTCTATTATAGAGCTAAACCTTCCCAATCCACCAATATTTATAGGCTGATGATATAAGCCCTGAATTTTATCGTAAGCGAAGTCGCCACCCATAAAGCCCTTAAACCCATGGTTATAATTAACTATAAAAGTAGGATATCGTCCGTCGTTCAATGACATACGCTCCACTCCAAAGCCACTTACTTTCTTGCCTGGCGTGTAATGTATTGAAAGTTCTATTTCTGGTTGGCTTATATGCCCTGTGACATTCCCATTCTCATCGTAATAATCTAAACTAAAAGTATCAGAAGCCGATTGTAATGATCTATACGATCCGGTAACGCGAAATATTAAATTGGTAAATGGCTCTATCTCCATTCCTATAGTACTCAGCTTTATTTTGGTCAACCGATCATTAGAGCCTGATGATAACAAGGAGGATGAAGCTAAGTTTCTGCCCAACACATCGTTGGTACTTGTAAGTTGCGCACCTGTTTGCTCAATATCTGTACGATGCCCGCCAAACAATTGCAGCCTATTCCTTCTGTTCAACAGCCATTTCCCAGACAAACCGTATTTAAATTTCTGATCACGAAATCCGTAGGCTAAGAACCCTTCTAATCGCCACATATCGTTTTGATCGAAATAAGTCCTTGCACCAATTCTTGTTCGTACCCCTTCTACATCATTAAATCCGAATATAGAATAAATTGGCCCATAGTCTAGAATACCTCGTTTATAATAGCCACTAGTCAGCGTTGCTGCTAAATCGTACATCCTGTTAAACTTTGGAATGGTATGTAGCGTATCTAACATTTTATAAATCCCTTCCTCGTCCTTACTTAATGATTCCATTCGCTTTTCATTCCAATAAGCATCAGAGCGATCATAAATCTCAGGCTCATATGGATCTTTCACTTTCCTATAAAAACTCCTAGTCTTTTCTTCATCGAATGTATAATTGTCATATAGCGTAGTACGTTTTCCATAAAGCCCGGTAGCATCATCTTTCTCGAGAATAGAGAAGTCGCTGAAAAAATGATCCCGCTTTAACAAGAAAACTGAATCGTTAAGCACATCGAATTCTTGCTCGATGTATATATCACGAATCCAGTTAATATTAGCACTTTTGGAAACCTGCATGTTAATCTCTTGAATAGCCCAAGTGGTATCGTTTACCCAAAAGTTTCCTCGAAAAGTCAATTCATTTGGTCGGCGTGGATAATAAATAATATTATACGCCCATTTATTATTTCGATAAGCACTATCGACTAATGCATAATTGTAAACATGTATTCCTGTACGGGAAAGCGGACTAGTGAATGATTTCTCAAAAAGCTTTATATAGTTATCATAAATATCGTACTCAGCATAAAGATCTTTAACAAAAGCTATTAGATTCTGGTCGTTTTTAAGTCCAGAACTCTTATTTGCTTCCAGCTCTTCCTTCTCCAATCTAAATTGATTGTCGCCATAAACTTTAGAGTACGCTTCATTGATAAAAACAGGTAGGTATGAGTTTCCGGTTATACTAGAAGTGTCTACGCTTTCGAAGATAAATTCTAGCCCGTTGAAAATTCGACTACTCATCAAAACACTATCGATGGAGTTCAAGTCAAACTCTATTTTCTCGTATTTATCATATTCGTACTGCTTAAACATTCTTATTCCATTTTCGCGCTTATTTGCCCAAATCTTACGAAGAATGTCGATGGCAGGATTGTTTTTCTTTGGCTGTTTTCCCGTTACGATAACCACTTCATCTAAGGCAGCACTCTCATATTCTAATACAACCTGCAAGCCTAAATTAGTGCGCTTTCCTAAGTCTAGCTCCACGGTTTTATACCCCATAAAACTAACTACGAGAACAGAGAAATCGGTATCGCTTTCCAAATAAAACTTTCCGTTCTCATCTGATAAAGTTCCCTTGGATGAATCCTTAAAATATATCGTGGCATAAGGCACAGCTTCTCCGTTACTATCCTGTACTGTTCCACCCGCCTTTGTTTGTGCTAACAATAACGTAGGAAACACCAACAGAATAACAAATAAAATTCGTGCCAAATTAGGGTTATATTTTATGCTGAGATTCAATAATATTTTATAAATAAAGCACCTCCTTAACCGCTTCGATAACGTCTTGGCTATTTGGCAACCATTCATCCATCAGTGGCGCAGAGAATGGCGCTGGTGTATCGGCAGTATTAATTTTTATTATTGGTGCATCTAAATAATCGAATGCTTGACTTTGTACTTGGAAGGTAATCTCAGTAGCTACGTTTCCAAATGGCCAAGCTTCTTCTAGGATCACCAAGCGATTGGTTTTCTTAACCGACTCAATAATCATATCGGTATCCATCGGGCGTACTGTACGCAAATCAATTATTTCACACTCAATTCCATCTTTAGCCAATTCATCGGCTGCTTTATATGCTTCTTTAATTATTTTACCAAAAGAAACAATAGTAACATCTTTGCCTTTTCTCTTGATATCAGCTTTTCCTAATGGAATTAAATATTCTCCCTTAGGCACCTCTCCTTTATCCCCATACATCTGTTCGCTTTCCATAAAAATAACTGGATCGTCATCACGGATAGCACTTTTTAATAGGCCTTTTGCATCTTTTGGATTACTTGGCACTACAACCTTAAGACCTGGTGTATTGGCATACCAACTTTCGAAGGCTTGTGAGTGCGTTGCAGCTAACTGACCAGCAGAAGCTGTAGGACCACGGAATACGATTGGGATATTGAATTGTCCACCGCTCATTTGTCGCATCTTAGCCGCATTGTTTATTATCTGATCGATTCCTACTAGGGAAAAGTTAAATGTCATAAACTCAATAATCGGACGATTCCCATTCATAGCCGAACCTACACCAATACCAGAAAAACCTAATTCGGAAATAGGGGTGTCGATAACTCTTTCTGGACCAAACTCATCCAGCATTCCCTTACTCGCTTTATATGCTCCATCGTACTCTGCTACTTCCTCACCCATTAAATAAACGGTCTCGTCTCTGCGCATCTCTTCGCTCATTGCCTCAGCAATAGCCTCTCTAAATTGAATTGTTTTCATTCTAAATGCTATATAATTATTACTAGCTAAAATTACTATCTAACAGGATGTGTTATCTATATACAACACGACATCCATTTTAAATGCTAGGTGCAAAAATACAAGTTTTATATGATACTAAAAGAAAGGAAGCACCTAAACTTCTTCTACTAATTTAGTAATAGTTAGAAAACCCTACCCCCTATTAAGACTTATATAGCAATATAAATACACCCTTTTTATATAAGCTACAACAACTCAACATGGTGTTAAACACCGGTTTACAATGCCGTTAAACTTTACTTAGAAAGTAAAATTTCATTATGCAAGCATAGCATTTTAAAAAATATATTGGTATCTTCGTATCGAAGAATAATAAAAGCATTTTTTCATGAAAATATTAGTTTGTATCAGTCATGTACCCGATACCACTTCGCGAATTAATTTTACCGATAATAACAGCAAGTTCGACAACTCGGGAGTACAATTTATAATAAACCCTAACGATGAGTTTGGCTTAACAAGAGCCATGTGGTTTAAAGAGAAACAAGGTGCAACCATACATGTAATAAATGTAGGTGGTCCAGAAACCGAACCTACCCTTCGTAAAGCTCTAGCTATAGGTGCCGACGAAGCAATCCGCATAAACACCGAAGCAACCGATGGTTTTAGTGTAGCTAAGCAATTAGCCGCTGTTGCCAAAGAGGGCGCGTACGATTTAATAATCGGTGGCCGTGAGTCTATTGACTATAACGGTGGAATGGTACCTGGAATGTTAGCAAAGATGTTAGACTACAATTTTGTAAACACTTGTACTGGTTTAGAAATTGAAGGTGAATCTGCTACAGCCACTCGTGAAATCGATGGAGGTACAGAAACCATTAAGGTCAATCTTCCATTGGTTATTGGTGGACAAAAAGGGATTGTAGAGGAAAGCGATTTGCGTATACCAAACATGCGTGGTATTATGCAAGCACGTAAAAAGCCACTTAACGTTAAAGAACCTATCGATACCACTGCAGAAACACAAACTGCTAAATTTGAAGAACCTGCACCAAAAGGAGCGGTTAAACTAGCAGAGAATGTAGATCAGCTTATCGATATGCTACATAACGATGCAAAAGTCATTTAATATTAATTAAAGAATAGGAGTATCTTAATTTTCATTTTACTCCTTCATTATAAAACATAAAAAACATGTCCGTATTAGTATATACCGAATCTGAGAATGGCATTTTCAAAAAAACAGCATTCGAAGCTGTTTCTTATGCAAAAGGACTAGCCGACGCTCTAAACACTACTGTTACTGCTGTAAGTATAAACGGCAAGGACACAGAGCAGCTTGGTAAGTACGGGGCTGATAAGGTATTGGATGTTTCCAATGATGCCCTAAAAGCTTTTAAAGCAGATGCCTATGCAGAAGCTATAACACAAGCAGCAAAAAAAGAGGAGACAAAAGTAGTTATCCTTAGTTCTACAACCGATAGTAAATACCTAGCTCCATTACTTGCAGTAAACCTAGAGGCTGGGTATGTGCCAAACGTGGTAGCATTACCTACTAGCACCTCACCTTTTACTGTAAAGCACAATGTATTTAGTAACAAAGCTTTTGCAGAAACCGAAATTAAAACGGAAGTTAAGCTTTTAGCTGTTGCACCAAACGCTTATCCAATTACCACTACAGATGCTACTGCAGAGGTGGAAAGCTTTGAAACAAGCTTGGACAATATTAAAGATGTAGAGGTAATCGAAATAGAAAGGTCTACAGATAAAGTAAGTATCGCAGACGCAGAAGTTGTTGTATCAGGTGGTCGTGGCCTTAAAGGTCCGGAAAACTGGCACTTAATAGAAGACTTAGCAGAAGTCTTAGGTGCTGCTACCGCATGTTCTAAACCTGTAAGTGATATGGGATGGCGACCACATGAAGAACACGTGGGTCAAACAGGAAGACCAGTTGCTTCCAATTTATATATCGCCATTGGAATTTCTGGTGCTATTCAGCATTTAGCTGGTGTTAGCGCATCTAAAGTAAAAGTGGTTATCAACAACGATCCAGAAGCACCTTTCTTTAAGGCAGCTGAGTATGGAATTGTAGGCGACGCTTTTGAAATTGTACCAGAATTAATAGAAAAATTAAAAGTATTTAAAGCCGAGAACGCATAATTTAGTAATTTGCGTCTCAAATAAAGGAGCTGTTTAGCCAAAAAATGCTTTTCTTTGGTTAAACAGCTTTTACCAATTTATATGAGTTTAATTAAATTAAATATTAAGGGAATATCGTATAGTCAAACGCAAACCGGAGCCTATGCACTTATATTAAGTGAAGAGAATGGGCCGCGTAAACTACCAATAGTAATTGGAGCGTTTGAAGCACAATCTATAGCAATTGCCTTAGAGTCGGACATCAAACCACCAAGACCTTTGACACACGATTTATTCAAGAACTTTTGTGATCAATTTGCCATTAAAATAAAGCAGGTAATCATACACAAATTGGTAGACGGCGTATTTCACTCTAGCATTATCACCGAGCAAAATAACCATGAGGAAATAATAGAGTCCCGCACAAGCGATGCTATCGCATTGGCTCTACGATTCGACGCACCAGTTTTTACCTATAAAGATATCTTGAATAAAGCAGGAATCTATTTGCAAACAGCAAAAGAAGAAGGGTCAGAAAAAGAGGTAGAAGAGAAGTCGGAAATATCCCTTGAATCTTTGACCAAATCCCAACCTAAATCAGGACCACTAAACTTATCCGCTAAATCATTAGCTGAGTTAAACACACTGTTAAAAGAAGCAGTTGCAGCGGAAGAATATGAAAAAGCAGCTCGCGTTAGAGATGAAATTAGCAAACGAAAGGACTAAATCCAAAGTAAAAACTATGCGCATACTACTCCTATTAATTGGCCTGTTGACGTCTCCTTTTCTTCAAGCGCAAAATATAGAAGGAACCTGGTTTATAAACGACCCACAGTCGAACAAAAAGGAAAGCCCCCTATCTACCATAGATAAACTGCACTTAGAAAAGGATGCGTTTTATCTAATAGCCAAGGATAGTCTTGTAGCTCAAGGGGTTTATAATTGGGATAACGAGGTTTTGTCCTTAGAGCAAAAACAACCAACCGATACCACTTTCCAATTCAGTTCCAACCAATTCGCAGAAGATGATTGGCAATTACAATCTGGAAATACAACAATACAACTTCAAAAAGGAAAAGAGCACTTAGTAGATACAGATAAAATAATACCATCGGCAGGTCTAACCTTCACATCCTTATGGCGCGGAGTATTGGGCATTGTTTCTTTATTATTAATTGCTATTATTTTTAGCTCCAACCGACGTGCCATTAACTGGAAAACAGTTGGATTGGGTGTGACCTTCCAATTAGCCATAGCTATTGGTGTACTAAAAGTGCCATTTATTCAAAGCATTTTCGAAGGAATAGGCCATGTTTTTGTGCAAATATTAGATTATACAAAAGCAGGAAGTGAGTTTCTATTTGGGGGTATGCTGAATCCAGATACGTTTGGATTTATATTTGCCTTCCAAGTATTACCTACCATTATCTTTTTCTCTGCATTAACATCCGTCCTATTTTATTTAGGAATTATACAAAAAACAGTTGCTGGACTAGCATGGTTACTTACTAAAACCTTACACATCTCAGGGGCTGAAAGCTTGAGTGTAGCCGGGAATATCTTCTTAGGACAAACCGAAGCACCATTGATGATTAAAGCTTATTTAGATAAGATGACCAAATCAGAAATCTTGCTAGTCATGATTGGTGGCATGGCCACTGTTGCAGGAGCAGTACTGGCAGCATATATTGGATTTCTAGGCGGCGATGATCCTGTAATGCGATTAGAGTTCGCTAAACATTTACTAGCCGCATCGGTTATGGCAGCACCAGGAGCCATAGTAGTATCTAAGATTCTATACCCAGAGACCGAAGAAATTAATGAAACTCTAGAGGTCTCTATGGATAAGATTGGAGCCAACATTTTGGATGCTATTGCAAACGGAACAACGGAAGGGCTTAAGTTAGCTGTGAATGTTGGAGCTATGCTCTTAGTTTTCGTAGCCTTTATAGCGATGCTAAACGGGATTTTGCTGTGGATTGGAGATTGGACTAGTATTAACGCATGGGTAGCTGAAAACTCAGCCTATGACAACCTTTCGTTAGAAGCCATCCTGGGGACTATATTTTCACCATTAATGTGGCTTATAGGAGTTGCTGCAGAAGATACAAGCCTTATGGGACAACTATTAGGCATCAAACTAGCAGCAAGTGAGTTCATAGGTTACATACAACTAGCAGAATTAAAAGATGCTACCAGTGGACTATACTTTAGCTATGAAAAATCCATTATAATGGCCACTTATATGCTTTGTGGTTTTGCTAATTTCGCTTCCATTGGAATTCAGATTGGCGGAATTGGAACCCTAGCCCCTAATCAACGAACCACACTATCCAAGTTTGGAATGAAAGCCCTACTAGGTGGAAGTATTGCTTCTTTAATATCGGCTACCATAGCAGGAATGATTATTGGATAGATTTATTTACAATACTATAAAACTAGAGCAATGAAACAATATATAGATTTGATAGACCACGTACTGGAAAGTGGTATAGAAAAAGGAGATAGAACAGGTACAGGAACAAAGAGTGTTTTTGGACACCAAATGCGCTTCGATCTTAGCGAAGGTTTTCCTATTGTAACTACCAAAAAAATTCATCTTAGGTCTATTATATATGAGCTTTTATGGTTTTTAAAAGGCGACACTAACATTAAATATTTACAAGAAAATGGTGTTAGAATATGGAATGAATGGGCCGATGAAAATGGAGAGCTAGGACCAGTATATGGTCACCAATGGAGGAATTGGAATAGCGAAGGAATTGATCAGATTAAAGAGGTAATCGAAACGCTAAAAACCAATCCAAATAGCCGTCGAATGTTAGTTACTGCATGGAATCCAAGCGTTTTACCAGATACATCTATTTCGTTCTCTGAAAATGTTGCTAATGGAAAAGCTGCATTACCTCCATGTCACGCATTCTTCCAGTTTTATGTAGCAAACGGAAAACTCTCTTGTCAGCTATACCAGCGCAGTGCAGACATCTTCTTAGGGGTGCCATTCAACATAGCATCGTATGCCTTATTAACTATGATGGTAGCACAAGTTTGTGGTTACGAAGCAGGCGATTTCGTACATACTTTTGGCGATGCTCATATCTATGGCAACCATATGGATCAAGTTAACCTACAGCGAAGCAGAAAGCCTAAGACATTACCAAAAATGATACTAAACCAAGAGGTAACAGACATTCTTGAATTTGACTTTGATGATTTTAAACTAGTAGGTTACGAACCACATCCACATATACCTGGAAAAGTAGCTATTTAAGCTTTTGCCAAAATCATTCAAAGATTAGAATTTTAACATTGATGTACTTTCAAATATTTTCGTACCTTTAACTAGGAGTCCGTGCCACTAGCATAGGCGACTTTAAAAGGACATACTTAAAATATACCTACATGAAATCAAAGAAAACTTTTAGTGAAAGTACTAATAGGGAACAATATGAATACGCGCGAGGCCGATTAAAGAAAAAGAAAAACCTAATGCGCCATTTTATATTCTTCCTTGCTGGATCTATCTTATTTCTAATCATGGACCTAGCATTGGGATTCGGAAAAGACACACTTCCTATGAACTGGTCTGCATATCTAATTCTATTCTGGTTTTTCATTCTTTTAGTACATACACTAAATGTATTTTTATTAAATAGTTTTATGGGAAAAGAATGGGAAGATCGTCAACTCGAAAAGCTGAAAAACAAGCAAATGCAACGTATTCTTGCTCTACAAAAAGAGGTGGAAAAGGAATATCCTATTTCCGACAAAAGTTTAGAAACAAATTATCCGCACTCACAGCCTAAGCAAAGTACAGAAGATAACAATAGCAAAGACGATCATAGTAGATTCCAACCATGATTACACTAATTGCAGCTATAGGTAAGAACAAAGAGTTAGGTGCTAACAATAAAATGCTTTGGCACCTACCTAATGACTTTAAGCACTTTAAGTCTAAAACTACCGGACACACCATTGTAATGGGTCGTAAAACATTAGAATCGCTACCAGGAATCTTACCAAACAGAAAGCATATGGTACTTACACGAAATAAAAACTGGAAATACAAAGGGGTGGAAGTAGTACATTCTATAGAAGAGGTTTTAGCAATTACAGACAAACCATTATTTATTATTGGTGGTGGAGAAATCTACAGAGCATTTCTTCCCTACGCCGATGTACTAGAATTAACTAGAGTGGATGCAAGCTTTAAAGCAGATGCCTTCTTTCCAGAAATAAACTTCAATAACTGGCAGTGTACCTATTCAGAGCAACATGAAGTAGATGAAAAGCACAAATACGCTTACAGGTTCGAAACCTGGAAACGTAAGAATTAATCGGTTAACTACTTTTGGATTTAGAATTCTCCGATTATAATCTTACTTTTGTACCTTAAACTTACAATCAAAACAATATGAAAGCATATGTATTTCCTGGGCAGGGAGCCCAATTTACTGGTATGGGAAAAGACCTATACGACAACTCTGCACATGCGAAAGAAATGTTTAAGCAAGCAAACGAGATTTTGGGATTCGATATCACTAAAATCATGTTTGAAGGCACTGCAGAAGAGCTAAAGGAAACCAAAGTAACACAGCCAGCTGTATTTTTACACTCCACTATCTTGGCTAGTGTCTTAGGCAATAAATTTCAGCCAGACCTAGTAGCAGGACACTCATTAGGTGAGCTTTCAGCTTTAGTTGCAAATAAGACGCTATCATTCGAAGATGGACTTTCGCTGGTATTACAGCGAGCTTTGGCTATGCAAAAAGCTTGTGAATTACAACCATCTACTATGGCTGCCATCTTGGGGTTAGAAGATCATATTGTAGAAGAAATCTGTGAGCAAACAGAAGGAATTGTCGTAGCGGCAAACTATAACTGTCCTGGACAAGTGGTAATTTCAGGTGAAGTAAAAGCTGTAGAAGCAGCATGCGAGAAAATGACCGAAGCAGGTGCAAGGCGTGCTTTAATGTTGCCTGTAGGTGGAGCATTCCACAGCCCACTGATGAAACCTGCAGAAGAGCAATTGGCTGCTGCAATAGAGAAAACAACCTTTAATACTCCTATTTGCCCAATATACCAAAACGTTACGGCTTCGGCAGTAAGTAATCCTGCGGAGATAAAAGAAAACCTCATCCAACAATTAACAGCACCAGTACGATGGACACAAAGTGTAAAGCAAATGTTGGAAGATGGTGCCACACATTTTACCGAAGTAGGTCCTGGAAAGGTACTTCAAGGATTAATTAAAAAAGTAGATAGAAAAATACCTACTGAAAAAGCAGAGATATAACATCTCTTATCAAATAAAAGCATTTAGAAGTCCTTATATTCAATCGATTAAATATAAGGACTTCTAATTTATAATGAAGATTCCTATTCCAGCACCCATTTTAGGAGTAAATAGATGAAAAAATCCTGAATATAAGTCATACTTAATTATTCTCATAGTAAAACTCTATAGATAAACATCAACTCACATTAGATTATTTGCAATCATTTCATTTGAGCTTACGAAACACGCGTCAATAAAATACAACCCTTCACTATATCTTAAATCCTACCAAGCTAACAATCAACACGATACATATAAAACCAATACACTTCACCTCGTAGGTATTTATTTATGTTTTAATTTTTTAAGAATAACCTCTTGAATAGCTTAAAAATTAGCGTACTTTTACTTTTGTAAAATAAATATTAACCAGACAATGGGAATTGGTTTTAGTTTATAACTCAAAAACTAAAACCCAAGGGGAATCATGTTAAAATCATGAGCTGTCGCGCAACTGTAAGCAGATATTTTCTGTAAGCCAGAATACCTTGTCTCCATTCGTCCGACGTAGCTTTCGCAGAAAAAGCATATGTCCTCTATTTTCTTTTGTCTATTCCTAGGCAAAAGAAAAAACCTAGGAACGTGCCTCTCTTTTGCTTTAAAAATGCTACATTTTTAAAATTCAAAACATGAGCATCTTTACCCCTCGAATTCCGTACAAGCCATTTGAGTATCCAGAAGTCATGCAGTTTGTAGAAGCTATAAACCGCACTTACTGGGTGCATTCTGAAGTAGATTTCACAGCAGACGTACAAGATTTTCACACCAAATTAAGTCCACAACAAAAACAAACTGTAAAACGAAGTTTGTTGGCTATTGCACAAGTTGAAGTTTCTGTAAAAACTTTTTGGGGCGATTTACACCAA
>Ga0209487_1000853_pt1 | contig 26746 bp, 24 predicted proteins | sample Poulit2012_FD_187524 | JGI IMG/M metagenome (GOLD analysis project Ga0209487, IMG submission 187524) | Agricultural soil microbial communities from Georgia to study Nitrogen management - Poultry litter 2012 (SPAdes) (version 2) | ecosystem: Environmental > Terrestrial > Soil > Agricultural land...
TCTTTAGTTGTTACATTAAAGTCGTCGAGATTCCTAAAGGAGCAACTGTTCACTTTAATGTAACAACTAAAGATGTAATTCATGGTTTCGAGTTGGCTGGAACTAATGTCAACATGATGCTAGAACCAGGTTATATTAGCACTTATACAAATACCTTTAAAAATGCCGGAACATATACATTACTATGTAATGAATACTGTGGAGCTGGTCACCATTTGATGGCAGCAACAATTGAGGTGGTTGAATCATGATTAAAAAATCGATTAGAAGTATTAATACACAAGATGCCAAATTGGCAATGGCTCATATGTATGTAGCATTTATAGCTCTTTTCATCGGTGCTTCAGCAGGTTTGATACAGACGTTAGAAAGGTCTGGTAAATTGAAGTTACCAGCAGGTATTGGATATTATCAAATTTTAACAGTCCATGGTGTTATTTTAGGTCTAGTTTTAACGACATTTTTTATACTAGGATTTATGCTTGCTTCCCAAAGTAAAACAGCTGGTAAGTACACATCGGGAGAAAGAAAATTTGCTTGGATAGGTTTTTGGATGATGACTATTGGGGTTGTTATTACAGCTACATTTATTCTATTAAATGAAGCTTCTGTCTTATATACATTCTATGCTCCAATGATGGCCCATCCAGGATTCTATATTGGCTTGACCTTGGTTATCGTAGGGAGCTGGTTTGAAGGTTTCGTTATTTTCAAACGTCATGCCAGATGGAGAAAAGAAAATCCAGGTGAACGTACACCGCTACTCAGCTATATGTCTGTCATCACCATGCTCATGTGGCAAATTGCAACACTTGGTGTAGCTGCAACGGTATTAATTCAGTTTATACCTTGGTCTTTAGGACTTACTGATTCTATTGATGTACTAGTAAGTCGTACACTATTCTGGTATTTTGGTCACCCTCTTGTTTATTTTTGGTTATTACCTGCTTATATGGCTTGGTACGCTATTATCCCAAAAATTATCGGTGGAAAAATATTCTCTGATTCATTAGCTCGTCTATCATTTATTTTATTACTATTATTCTCTATTCCAGTCGGATTTCACCACCAGCTTACTGAACCTGGAATCGATCCATTTTGGAAATATATTCAAGTTGTCCTAACATTTTTAGTCGTTATTCCATCACTGATGACCGCTTTCTCACTGTTCGCAACATTTGAAGCTAGAGGCCGTGAATTAGGCGGTAAAGGATTATTTGGATGGATAAAAAAGATGCCATGGAAAGATGCGCGTTTCTTAGCCCCATTTATTGGAATGTTATGGTTTATTCCTGGGGGAGCTGGTGGAATAATTAACGCTTCCAACCAAATGAACCAAGTTATTCATAATACAATTTGGGTTACTGGACACTTTCACTTAACTGCAGCTACATCTGTTATGTTGACATTCTTTGGTTTAGCTTATTGGTTAATCCCTTCTTTAACTGGAAGAACATTAACCGCCCGTATGAATAAATGGGGAATCATTCAAACAATAGTTTGGTCAGTAGGTATGGCTATTATGTCAGGCGCTATGCATTGGCAAGGCTTATTAGGTGGACCACGACGTTCCGCATACTCAGAGTATTTAGGTAATGCTGATACAGCAGCTTTTGGTCCTTACCAACTTGCTCAAGCTGTTGGTGGATCCATTCTATTTATTGGTATGATCATTATGTTAGTCATCTTTGTTAACTTAGCATTCTTTGCACCTAAAGGTGAACAAGAATTCCCTGTTGCAGTTGAAGGTGAAACATCTGGTACAACACCTGCCGTATTAGAGAATTGGAAACTATGGATTGGTGTGACATGTGCTTTAATTCTATTTGCGTATACTATACCGTTTATCGATATTATTCAAAATGCGCCTCCAGGATCACCTGGATTCAAACTCTGGTAATATAGGGGGAAGCTTCTCCCCTCCCCTCTATACTAATGTAAAGAAGGATGTCTCTCGCTTATTTGGGTTATTAATAGAGGAGGAAAAAACTTGAAGAAATTATATATTTCATTTGCAATATTATTTGTTGTTGGTGTAGGAATAGGAGTTTACTATTTACAGGTCATTAGACCAGGAAGTGCTGAATTACCTGACGATGTCGTAATGGAAACAATCTTTGATGAAGATTACGCGTTTAGTGATATGCCCAAAAAAGCTAGATTGATCGAATTCATGTATACTAATTGTCCTGATGTCTGTCCTACTACAACGTTAGAAATGTCAAAACTTAGACATGAACTGGAGGAAGAAGGTGTCTTCGGAGATGATATTGAATTTATAACGATTACTATTAATCCACGAGATGACACACAAGAAGTCCTAAAAGACTATGCCAGTCGCTTTGAAGTAGATTCTCCTGATGACGGATGGATTTTCCTAAGAAGTTCTGAAAAAGACACCCAAGAAGTTGCTGATGCATTAGGATTTTTGTATAGAGACCCTGGAACCGGAGATATTATTCATTCTACTTTTACTTACTTCTTAGATGAGAATAATAATTTATTAGAGAAGTTTGCAATGGGCAACGGATTCGATAAGGATAAAGTATATAAAAGAATTATGAGTACAATTCATTAAAATTCTTAATTGTTAACAAAAACAATGAAGAACCTTAAAGTGGACCCCATGTCAAGGACATTTTGAAAAAAACTACTATCTTTTATCACTTTTACCTCCTATGCTTGTTCCAAAGGAGGAGCGGTGGCAAAGGAAAGCACACGCTCAAAACTTAGAGCGTGTGCTTTTGTTCTTCGATTATTTATTTTCTTTTCGTCCAAAATACTGATAATAGTCCGTTTCTATGAAACCATTGAATAGTTTTCTTTTTTTAGTTGCTTTTTGTCCGTAATATTTTTCGAAGTTTTTTGCAGCAGTCAAAATATAAACACTCCATGACGAATGTTCGCGAAGCCCTAGACCTAGTTCTTGATATGTTTTGTTAACGGCTTCTCTATCTCCTATACGTTGTCCATATGGTGGATTACTAACAAGGTAACCATTCTTTTGTTTAACAGACAAGTCACTCACTTGCATCTGTTTCCAATAGATTAGGTCGCTTAACCCTGCTTCTAAAGCGTTGTCCTTCGAAATTTTGATCATATTATGATCAACATCAGAACCTGTAATGTTTAATCGTTGGTCATAGTTTGCCATATCTTCGGCTTCTTCAAAAGCTTGATCCCAGAACTTATGATTTATAAAAGGCCACTCTTCAGAAGCAAACTCTCGGTTAAAACCTGGTGCTATATTCTGCCCGATTAATGCAGCTTCTATGGGAATTGTTCCCGAGCCACAAAAAGGGTCGACAAAAGGTTCATCTGGTTGCCAATTCGTAAGCATGATTAAAGCTGCAGCTAAAGTTTCTTTAAGAGGTGCCTCTCCTTGTCCAATACGATAACCACGTTTGTGCAACCCAGCTCCCGAAGTATCAATTGTCCATGTTGCTATATCTTTGTGCAGAGCTATTTCAATTTTATATAACTGTCCTGTCTCAGGCATCTTTGATGCAATCCCATGCTTTAACTTTAATTTTTCGGCCGTAGCCTTTTTTACGATAGCTTGACAATCAGAAACACTGTAAAGTTTAGATTTAACTGATTTACCAGACACAGGGAATTTGCCTGTTTCATCTATAAATGTCTCCCATGGAAGAGCTTTGGTAGCCTCAAACAATTCGTCAAAAGTCGTCACTTTTTGTTCCCCTACAAAAATTTTGACCCTGTCAGCACTTCTAAGCCATAAATTAGCGCGGGGAATAGCTATTAAGGGGGCTTTGAACAACACGCGTCCATTTTCCGTTTTTGGGTCGTATCCGAGTTGTTTGACTTCATTTGCAACAATGGATTCAAGTCCCATCGCAGCTGTAGCAATTAATGTTACTTCTCGTTTCATAATGATTGTCCTTTCAGCTTTAAACTCTATGTCTAGTATTACCTAATTTTGTGTAAAAAAATAACCTTCCCATGTACATTAACTACTGGAAGGTGTGTGTCTTTATGACCATTGAATACTCGATAAGCCATGTTCTGTCCTTTTGTACTAGTAGCGATGGTCAGTCTGGTACTAAAGGTGTAATCATCTATCTGCAAGCGATAACTTGCCCCTTTTTCGGTTGAATTCCCTAATCAAGGATGCCCCTACCTTTGTTTGGGTTGCTCACTCGTGGGGTTTACCTCGTTCCACCCAATATGTTTCCAAATTGGCTCCGTCACTGTGGCACTTTCAAGGATCTCTTCCATATCAGTTAAGACTTAGGAATTACCCTGCCGTTTACCATCATATCGGTAACCTTGACTTATGAATTGATCAAGCACGAACACTACAAACATCTCAGTTTGTGTGAGCATGGACTTTCCTCTACAGTATTTCATGTAGCGATTACGTGAGTATTCAATTTATCAACATTCGTTATTATAACATATCCGAAAGAAAATTACACGTTATTTTTTTAAACAACATTAGTAATCTGAATTAACATGCTTTCGTCCGAATACTTCTTTCTCCAAATTAGAAAGCCGTTTTAATACATCGTAGTTTACTTGATGGTTCGTATTGTTTGAACGCATTTTAGTTCGGTCTGCGTTCTCTTTTAGGTTTTCGATTTCTCTTTGTAACGTGTCAATTTTTTCTTGAAATGCATTATAATCCATTATAACTTTATCAAGAAATTCATCGACTTCTTCTTGATTGTAACCTCTCATCGCTGTTTTAAAATCTTTTTCAAGTATTTGTTTGCCGCTTAATTGAATTTGATCACTCATTATTAACACCTCTTGTTTTTTAAATATGAAATAAGTATTTTTTTACCTCAATAATATCAGTGTATTACTTATATTACCCTTTATGTGTAAATTCTAGTTTATATTATAACATTAAAATAGAGACCTGAGAAATCAGGTCTCTATCAAAATAGTTTTTATTTCAAGTCTTCTGGTTCAAATGAAAACGGCAGCAACTCCTGCATTGTTACGATTTTCGTTTTTCCATTTAAATTTGTTAAAGTTATAGGCATGTCTTTTTGAAAAAACTCACTCATAACTTGCCGACAGGAACCACATGGTGGAACGGGGCGATCAGTGTCTGCTGCTACAGCCATTTCATCAAAATCAGTAAAACCTTCTGATATAGCTTTAAATATAGCTACTCTTTCCGCACAACAAGATACTGGATAAGCAGCATTTTCGATATTACAACCTGTAAAAATTCGACCTGATTTTGTTCTTAAAGCGGCGCCTACGGGAAATTTGGAGTAAGGCACATATGCTGCATCTTTAATCGCTTTTGCTTCTTCAATCAATTGTTTATTAGGCATCTCGACTTCCCCTTTTTATCATCTGTAAGAGTAATTATAAGATAAGTATTACAAAATGTAAATCGATTTCAATCACTTATTTAACACGGATAATTCGCTAATAATTTGGTCGAATATATACAGAACAGATTGACTAAGTTCCATATATCTTTTGCGCCTGGCATCGATATAATAACTGTGCATCAGCACAAGTTCCATATTTTCTCTTGTTCTTGTTACTTGTTGTGGATGAACGTTAATCTCCCTCTCCTTTACTTTTTCTAACGCCATTTCTTCCCATTCTTCCAGTAAGCTATAAACAGGTGTCGTTTCTCTTTTTACTAATTCAAAAAAATCTTTATCCCTTCTGTTCTTAGGTGGCTCAAAATGATTATATCTTTCTTTCAATTTATTTAAATGCTGTTTTAATTGTTGAGTTAATATTTTTAATTCCATAATAAGTGACCTTCTTTCTTAATTCAATAGAGTTGATGTACGGTTAAGTTTATCACCTAAAATGAAAATTAGCACTAAATCAAACTAAAGCAGACTCTTCTTTAATATATGAGTGATTCGATTGGATAACATGCCGATCATAATATAGTTGATTCTTAATACGTTTTAATGGCTGCATAGTAAAAGTTACCGCATTATCGAGTTGCTGAAAACGAGACAAAATCTCTAAATCGATATTTACGGATAACTTTTGTTCAACCTTTCTAAACTGTTGATTTAATTGTTCAAACTCTTCTACAAACTTTTCTTTGGTAACACCGTAACACATATTATTTTTTACCATTATCATCGTCTCTCCCCATCCATAATTTATTTCGCTATTATCCTTATTCTCTACGTTTATAGAATCTCCTTCTCAATCGACAAAACTAGAAGTTAACAGGCAAAGTTTGTCAAGAACTTATGTTATTTTTAGAAAGGTATATACTACTTAAAAGGATAGATAAAATGAAGAAAAAGAATTAAAAAATATACAAAAGATTGAGAGAGTAAATATAAATCTACCATATATCGTTTCAGACAGTGTGCTCTTTTACGCTCCCCTAGTATGTTTAAATATAAGTCTGTCATATTCCAACTTGCATTTTGAGACACAACGCTTGCCAGTAAAGCCCGTCTTATCTCAAGAATTTTATATAAAACTCCTGAGACGATTTTGTTCGAGTAACATTGTCTCGATTATGACGTAAGGACGCATTTGTTATATAATGTATATAATCATTACCAATCCATTTATAGGTCAATCGATAACTATCTTCTTTGTTTATTAATAAAAAACTACATTTATATTAAATTTTTGGTTTAGTAGTTATCATTTGCTATCTTTTCTGATATGATACTGTAAATGTTAGGAGGGCTCTCAATGAATTATCCAAATGGGCAGCGTAAGAATAAGTCAGCATCTCACACTAACGTTCGCCTTGGATATGGAAATAGAGGAATGACACTTGAAGAGGATATTAATGCAACAAATCAATTTTATCTTGATACGGATAAGGCAATCATACATAAAAAGCCAACGCCTGTTCAAATTGTTAAAGTTAATTATCCAAGACGAAGTGCTGCAAAAATAACTGAAGCTTATTTCAAGCAAGCTTCCACAACAGATTACAATGGAGTTTACCGAAATCGATATATAGATTTTGAGGTGAAAGATACAAAAAATAAAACATTATTTCCTTTGGCGAATGTTCACGAACACCAAGTAAAGCATATGGAATCAATTATTCGCCACGGCGGGATAAGTTTTATCATCATTAGATTTTCTTTATATAATGAAACTTACTTACTAAAAACTGAAGCTTTATTAGCATATTGGTATAATATGAAAAAGAATGGAAGGAAGTCAATTCCTTACGAAAACATAAAACTTGAAGGTTATGTTATCCCATTTAAATACCAAGCACGAGTTGATTATTTATCTGTTATTGATCAACTGTATTTCTAGGAGGAATGAATGCATGAGTTCAAAAGGCCAATCTCGTATGGGTAGAAGACAACAAAAGACTAAAGACAAACCACTTTGGAAGAAAATCATGAGAATAGCATTAATTGCAATATTAGTAATCGGGGTTGGAGTTGGAACTCTCTTTACTTATTATATTGTGACTGCTCCATCTATTGACGCTGAAAAATTATCAGACCCTTTTTCTTCGACTCTGTTAGATATAAATGGTGATCCATTTGCAGATCTTGGAGCAGAAAACAGGACTAAGATTGAATATGATGATTTACCCGATGTTTTAGTAGATGCTGTTATTGCAACCGAGGATTCGAGATTTTTCAAACACCCAGGGATTGATATTAGAAGAATTGGTGGGGCAATCAAAGCAAACTTCACCCGTGGATTTGGTGCAGAAGGTGCTAGTACAATTACCCAACAAGTAGCTGAAAACTCTTTTTTAACAAATGAAAAGAAAATTAAACTCAAAGTTCAAGAACAATGGTTGGCGTTAAAATTGGAACGCAAATTTACTAAAGAAGAAATTTTAGAAATGTATTTAAATAAAATATTCTATGGCAGCAACGCATATGGTGTGGCTGAGGCATCAAAAGTATATTTTGGTAAGGATGATTTACATGACCTTACCCTGCCTGAAGCTGCTATTTTAGCTGGTTTGCCCCAAAGACCGTCTGCATATAATCCGTATCAAAACCCAGATTTAACTGCTGAACGAATGAATACCGTTTTGAAGTTAATGGTCAGACACGGAAAAATTACTGAAGAACAAGCTGAAGAAGCGCGTGAAGTTGATGTTGAATCGCTTCTTGCTGGTAAAAAACCAGAAACAAAAGAGTATGAAGCTTTTATTGAACAAGTACGTCGAGAAATTAAAGAAAAAGTCGATGGTGCTGATATATATACAGATGGCTTAACGGTTCATACAACACTTGATCCTGATGCCCAATCTCATGTGGAATTCTTATTAAGTGACAGCGAGGATAACCCTATTAATTATCCAGAAAATGTTACGGATGCAGAAGGTAAAGAGCATAAAATGGATACTGGCCTTGTTGTTTTAGATACGAGTTCAGGAGAAATCAGAGCAATTGGCGGCAGTCGAGGTAACGATGCTACAAAAAATAATGCCTTAGATGCACATCGTCAACCTGGTTCAACGTTTAAACCGCTACTAGCTTATGCTCCTGCTATCGAATATAATAAATGGTCTACTTACCATCAATTAAATGATGATAAACCTTACCGTTTACCAGGCACTGACTTAGATGTAAGGAATTGGAACCGTCAATACCAAGGATGGATGAGCGCACGTTATGCGCTCACACAATCACTGAACGTGCCGACATTAAAAACAATCGAAGAGGTCGGCCCTGCTAAAGCACAAGAGTTTGCTGAAGGATTAGGACTTCGATTTGAAGAATCTGCTAACCTTCAATCTGCTATTGGAGGAGGAGAAGCTTCTGCAACACCTTTAGAGTTAGCTGGTGCTTATCAAGCCTTTGGTAATGAAGGAATTCATTCAGATCCTTATGCTGTTACAAAAGTTGAATTTCCTGATGGAAAGACGATTGACCTAAAGTCGGAACCAGAAGCAGCAATGGCTGATTACACAGCTTACATGATAACTGATATGTTGAAATCAGTTATCAATGAAGGGACTGGGACTGAGGCTAATGTACCTGGACTCCCAGTGGTTGGAAAAACAGGAACCACAAACAGAAAAGATGTGGATGGCAGTCCAGATTCCTGGTTTGCAGGCTATACAACCAATTATACAGTAGCTATTTGGACGGGATATAATAATAATAATATCCCACTACCTGATACTAAAATACCACATGCTTTATTTAAAAACATTATGACAGAACTCTCTAAAGATAAAGAGACAAAGGATTTTGTAAAGCCTGATTCTGTTGTAGAGGTGGATGTTGAAAAAGGATCAAACCCAGCATCACTACCTAGTGACTATACACCTAGTTCCAACATTGTCACAGAACTATTTGTCAAAGGAACAGAGCCAACGAAAACATCAGATAAATTTGATAAACTCGATCCTGTCAGTAACCTTTCTGCAAGTTATGATGAAGATGACGATATCATCAAGGCTGAGTGGGATTATGACGATGATGATGACGTATCATTCGAAGTTAGTCTTAGTACAGATGGCGGAGAAATGAAAGTACTCTCTACTAGCGAAGATAAATCCATCGAAATAGAACAAATAGAATCTGGCTCTGAATATGAGATTCAAGTAGTCGCCATTAAAGATGACAGCCGAAGTGATCCAAAGTCCACTAAAGTATCTCTTGAAGATGAAGAAGAAAATCAAGAAGATCAAGAAGATATGAAATCAGTCGAGAACTTAACTGCTGAATATAAAGAAGACAGTTCAATTATCGATGTGTCATGGAGTTATAACGGCCCTACTGCTTCCTTTGAAGTGGATGTTAATGGTCAAACACAAACGGTAAGTTCTAATGGTCTGGAAGTCAGTGGCGCCACCCCAGGCACAGACTACACAATTACGGTGACACCTATTGGCGAAGAAGGTGCTAATGATGGCGTTAAAGGCGAATCAAAATCAACAACCGTCCAAGTCCCTGAAGAAGATGATGAAGAAGTTGATAATGATGAGGATGGAAATGAAAGTAACCTTGACGACGATCAAGCTGACGATGAGGACGACTCTGAGAATAATGAAGAATAATAGCTAAAAAAAGTCAAGTGGAAGCCCACTTGACTTTTATTTTTTCATTCTCTTTTGTCCTTCTCTACATATGTCTAAAAGCGGACATTCAGAACAATTGGGATTCCTAGCTTTACAATGATAACGTCCGAAAAAAATCATTCGATGATGCGTAGCACTCCATTCCTCTTTAGGCACTTTTCTCATTAAAGTCTTCTCTACTTCAAGAACAGAGTCTTTCCAACGGCAAATGCCTAGACGTTTAGATACACGCTCAATATGTGTATCAACAGCAATTGCAGGTTCTCCAAAAGCTACTGACATTACAACATTAGCGGTTTTACGACCAACCCCTGCCAATGAAGTTAATTCTTCACGTGTCTCTGGCACTATACCATCATATTCGTCGATTAGACTTCGGCAAAGTTTTTGAATATTTTTTGCTTTATTTTTGTATAAGCCAATCGATCGAATGTCCTGCTGAAGTTCTTCAACTGATACAGCTAAATAGTCTTCAGGGGTTTTGTATTTTTCAAACAAACTTTTAGTTACTTTATTAACAAGAACATCCGTACATTGTGCTGATAATAAGACAGCAATTACAAGTTCGAAAGGATTATCGTGTACAAGTTCACACTCAGCATCAGGAAACATTTGCTCCATTTGGTCTAAACAATACCTTATTTGCTTTAAATTTAACATTAATTAGTCTTCCCCTTCTAACCAATTATAGTAAAAAGATGTATCGCGTTTTCTGACATCTGGTTGATGTTTAGATTGCTTTTCATGAAATGACTTACTTGCCTCACGAGCATCTTCCACCGACTGTATCCCTTTTTGTTTCCAATTCCTCAAAATGCGATCAATATATTTAAAATTCAATTTCCCCATTAATACGGATTCTCTAAGTCCTGCCTTAATTAAAGAAGGTGGTAAATTATCTTCGTCTAACCACACATTAATTGTCTCTATTTCAAATGGAGATAGCGGTCTCCCGAACTCTTGTTCAAAAAGAATAAAAATAGTTCCATCTATCGAATCTTTTTCTTCTGTCTCTTCGAAATACAATTTTTCCCATAAAGGATCTAATGAGTATATTTCGCTCAATTGGTTTTGTTCATTATTTACTTGCTTGATAGAAAGTAGATCTTTTTGAATAAGCTTTCTTAATATGTTAGCACACTCTTCTTCAGAAATAGTTAAATAACCAGCTAACTCAGCTGGTGTTGGAAAATAAATGAAATTCATTAGAAACCGGTGTAATTGCAAAATAACAACTAATTCCTTTTCATTAACACCTAAAGATTTAAATGACGTTAATAATTTTGATGGTATAGTAATTTGGCTTTGTAATATTTCTTGTATTGAAGATTTTTTCGGCATCAAATAAGCACCTCATTCATATTATAGCATGAGTTAATAATGTATGATCTAGATTGAGCGACATTTAGCTAAAGCAGTACTTATCTAATCGAAACGAATCCCCTGCAAATACTTTGCAAGGGACTCATTAGTTTATAGATTTGATTTCTACTCATGGATATAATCGATTTAATAAACGCGGGAAAGGAATTGTCTCACGAACGTGTTCAACTCCAGCTAACCAAGCAACGGTTCTTTCAAGTCCCAGTCCAAATCCTGAATGTGGAACACTTCCGTATTTTTGTAAATCCAGATACCATTCATAGGCTTCAGCAGTTAACCCATGCTGTTCGTATCTTTCTTTCATCATTTCAAGATCATCAATTCGCTGTGAACCTCCAATAATCTCTCCATAACCTTCAGGCGCAATTAAATCTGCACATAATACGACATCAGATCGTCCGGGTGCTGGCTTCATGTAAAAAGCTTTAATTTCAGCAGGATAATTAGTAATGAACACAGGCTTATCAAAATGATCAGCAATAGCAGTCTCATGAGGTGCACCGAAATCATCGCCCCAATCAATATCCGTAAAACCCTTTTCTTTTAATAAATCAATTGCATCGTCATAAGATATTCTTGGAAATGGAGCTTTTATTTGTTCTAATTTTGATGTATCACGTTCCAACGTCTTTAATTCCATTTGACAGTTATTTAAAACGGATTCCGCTAAAAAGCTAACATAGTCTTCTTGTATTTTTAAGCTTTCTTCATGATCTACAAAAGCCATTTCTGGTTCAATCATCCAAAATTCAATCAAATGTCTTCTTGTTTTGGACTTTTCTGCTCTAAACGTCGGGCCAAAAGAAAATACTTTACCAAAAGCCATTGCTGCAGCTTCCATATAAAGCTGTCCACTCTGTGATAAATAGGCTTCTTCATCAAAATATTCGGTATGGAATAACTCAGTTGTCCCTTCTGCAGAAGAGGCTGTTAAAATTGGCGGATCAATCTTGACATAACCGTTATCCTGATAATATTGGTACGTTGCTCTTATTATTTCATTTCTAACTTTCATAATAGCATGTTGTTTTCTAGAACGTAGCCATAGATGACGATGGTCCATTAAAAACTCAGTTCCGTGCTCTTTAGGTGTAATAGGATAGTCAACTGCTTCATGAATAAGTTCAATATCCTGCACATGCATTTCAAATCCAAGAGGAGAACGTTTATCTTCAACAATCTTTCCTGTTATGTAAAGTGATGATTCTTGATGAAGATTTTTTGCCAGTTGAAACGCTTCTTCACTCACATCATTTTTAGCTACGACACCTTGCATATATCCCGTACCGTCGCGTAATTGTAAAAATGCAATTTTACCACTGGATCTTTTATTTTCAAGCCAAGCTCCTATTGTAACTGTTTTTCCTTCATATTCTTTTACTTGCTTTATTGTTGTTTTCAAAGGAATACCCTCCATTTTCTTATGAGTAATAGTATATAATCATTGATGTGACGTAACAAAACGTTCGATTCTCTCGGCTGCTTCAATTAATAAATCTTTTGAAGTCGCATAAGATAAGCGAACATTGTCTGGGGACCCAAAACCGGAACCAGGTACTAATGCTACCTTTTCTTCTTCTAATAATGCCTTCACCCATTCGTCAGTACTCGTAAAGCCATTCATTTTGACTGCTTCTTTGACATTAGGAAATAGATAAAAGGCACCGCTTGGTTTATCGCAGGTAATACCTGGTACATTAATAATCATATTATATAATGTATCAAGTCGATCCGAAAAAACTGTTCGCATTTCTAAGGTTGGATCTGTATCTGTTTCGTAAGCAGCCAGTGTAGCATATTGAGAAATGGAAGTTGGATTAGAGGTTGCGTGAGATACAAAGTTTGTCATCGCCTTCACAATGTCTTGAGGACCTGCAGCATAACCTATTCTCCACCCTGTCATTGCATGTGATTTTGATACGCCGTTAATGATGACAGTATTTTTCTTTAACTTTGGTGATAGCTGTGCCATTGAAACATGCTTTTCAGCGGTATAAATAAGTTTTTCGTAAATTTCATCTGATACAATTATAATGTTATTTTTAAGACAAATTTCTCCAATTGCCAACAATTCTTTTTCATCATACATCATGCCAGTTGGGTTACTCGGTGAGTTGATTATAAGCGCTTTTGTTTTCTCAGTAATTTGTGATTCTAATTGTTCGGGTGTTAATTTAAACTGACTTGCTTCGGATGTTTCTACGACAACAGGTTCCCCACCTGCTAGCTTGATTTGTTCGGGATAACTTACCCAATAAGGGGCAGGGACAATCACTTCATCTCCTTTGTTTAATAAAACTTGAAAAAGTGTATAAAGTGCGTATTTAGCTCCTGTTGTCACAATAATTTCTTCAGGATTATAAAGTAAGTTATTGTCTTGTTTTAATTTTTTGCTGATTGCTTGCTTTAATTCAGGAATGCCGCTTGAAGGGGTATATTTTGTTTTACCTTCATCCATAGCTAGCTTTGCTGCTTCAATAATAAAGTTCGGTGTATTAAAATCTGGCTCCCCGACTCCTAATCCAATTACATCGTATCCTTCTTTTTTAAGCTGCTGTGCCTTAGCAGAAATCTCCAATGTTGGCGAAGGTGTTAAACTTTTAACCCTACTTGCTAATGACATTTTCATACCTACCTTTCATATATTAAACACCAATGTTTGTTGTCGTACTATGAAATAATTACAATTTTATTTAAATGTTCGTTTGAATCGGTATTGTTCATATCGTGATCCATCATCCATCGATAAATAGTCAATAATATAGTGTTGGTCAGCATCTTCGTATGTTAATTCCCACAATGCTTTTTTATCTATCATAGCGGCATTTACTTTAACGAATTTACAACTGCTACACTCATCCCGCCATAAGCTAAGTATATTTTCTTCTGATATCATTTCTTCACTATCAAAAGTTTCAATGTGTTCATTGTCATCATTATTGTCGTTTTTTTCAACAAAAGCAATTTCTTTAACATCATCTGCGGTATGACCGAAAACAATATGATATACTTTCTCACCATAATAATGCGTTGTCTTGTCAATTGTCACTATGTCTGTTTTGTCCAACACTATTTTTTCAGTTTGAGAATAATCTTTTGTCTTGGCTTCTTGAATATTTTTATACAAAATGATGCCATAAATCGCTAAAATAAGTAAAATTAGCACTACAATACTAAATAACCACTTTATCCATGAAGGAATTGTTCTTTTATTCTTATAATAATTGATTTGCATAGCATACCCTGACTTCTTGGAAATAGTTTAAACGTTTTAAATTAAAAAGGAAATTCTTTTTATGATACATATTAGATTCTCCTCATTTTTATCCTTTTATTTCTAAGCATATTGAAAGATTCGGGGTAAATAATAAGATGTACGTTGAGATTTCAATTCAACAAATTTACCCTGACCTATACCATTATAGATTGCTTTAGTGTACTGATACAGCCAAAATTATGGTTGTATCAGTATATATTTTTAAAACCAAACTTTCGCATTTTGCATTAATACACTGGTCGAGTCATAGGATATAGGCACATCTGGTATAGATTTCGTAAAAAAGCTTCCATATCTTGCTTTAACGATGCGAGCATCACATATAAATACGATGCCACGATCATTTGTCGATCGTATTAATCTTCCAAAACCTTGCTTAAAACGCAAGACAGCATGAGGTAGAGCCAACTCGAAAAAAGGATTTTTACCATTAGCCTCCAAATTTTTAGATTTAGCTTCATACAAAGGATGATTAGGAGGTTGAAAAGGTAATCTGGCTATCATTAAACAGGATAAATTTTCGCCTGGTATATCAATTCCTTCCCAAAAGGAGCTAGTCCCCAATAAAATCGCTTTATCATATGTTTGGAAATTTTTTTTAAGTCTTGACCGACTCCCACTGGAAATGCCTTGAGCAATTAAGTTAAAACCATAGAACTCTGAAGTCTCTTTTAATAAGTAATATGTTCTACGCAACATATCATAGGAAGTGAATAGGACAAGCATCCTACCGCTCGTTATTTCAGCTAAAGATATGATTGCCTCAGCTACGGAATAAATAAAATCATCTAATTTACCATACTTAATATCGGGAAAATCATTCGGAATCATAAGTTGAACTTGATTTTGGTATGAAAAAGGTGACTTTATTTTTTCTTTAATCAGACGCTCCTCAGGAATACCTAATCTTTTTTGTATATATGAAAAAGAATTTCTCATGGTTAGCGTTGCGCTTGTTAATATAACGCTCTTTTTCTCATTAAATAAATCAGTAGAGAGTATAGTTGAAACATCTGTTGGTTCACTATATAAGTATACCGCATTTTTAGCTCCATACACTTCTACTTCTATCCATTTTACATGTTCTGATGATTTTCCCTCAATAAACAAGTGTTCAAATGAATCAATATATGTTTGGAGCTCTACGAGAAAGGCTTGCATTTCATCCTCTTCATGTTTATCAAGCTCAATGTTTTGGTTAATTTGAATTAAGAAATGTATCATATCCCTAAAATAGAACGTCAAACGATTTATCATTTCTTTTATAAGAGACCAAGATGTTTTTTCTTCTTTCTCTTCCTCAAAACGATATTGCAGACGCCCAATATCACTTGTTGATTTGTCCTTTTTGTGTTGGTCAACAACGTATTGAAATATAGTTCTAAATAACTGGTCAAGCTCATACTTTAAGTCATTCATCAATTGATCCCATTTATCAATAGGAATGTCGTTCTTTATAGACGTATGGTTGTCAATTAGGTTATGAAACCATCCATTATCCTCACTTCCTCCAATTTGGTTTAAACTATAGATGATATCAACATAGTCTAACTTTAGGCCATAATGGTGAGAGGCCGTATCTTCCAAATGATGGGCTTCATCAATTATCGTCTTCTGGTAGCTAGGAATAAATGAGTAATCATTGTACATATCTGTACACAATAAAGCATGATTTACAATGATAATGTTTGCTTTTTGAGCCCTTTCACGAGCTTTTTGATAAAAGGAATAATTAAACCATGGAGAGGATGGCTGAATCGCTCCTTCTATATCACTAGAAACCTTATTATAAAAATAATAGCCGCTCGAAGGTAAACTGATTTCATCAATATCGCCTGTTTCAGTTTCTGTAAGCCACACTAAAATCATTGCTTTTGTAAGAGCAACGTCATAATTGTCTCGTTGTTCAGACCTCAGCTCTTTCTCAAATTTTTCTAAACTAATATAATGACGTTTCCCTTTTAATAAGGCCACATGAAAAGGAAAAGGCAACAATTTTTTCATCAATGGTGTCTCTTCATCTAATAATTGGCTTTGCAGTTGGGTGGTAAATGTACTTATAATAATTCGTTGACCAGTTTTAACTGATTCGTATATAGCAGGTAATAAATAACCTAATGATTTACCCGTGCCCGTTTCAGCTTCAATTAACGCATGGTAATTTGACTGAAACGCATCATAGATATGTTCAGACATATCACGTTGACCTTCTCGTTTCTCATAAGTTGGCAAGAATTGTTTTAATGCTCCATCATCCTCATAGATATCGTCTAAGAATGCGCCGTAAGATAGTTGAGGCGTACTTTCTTCAGTTGAAAACTCAACCGGTCTTTTAAATGCCAGGCCTTTATAAGTATGTATCGAACTATCTTCAGATAGAGAAAAAGAAAGTTTGTTTTTAACATTGGTCAAAATTGAAAATAAATCAGATTTCAAAACAGATTCAAGTTTTAATAAATGAGTTATTGTTTCATAAGGCATTTTATATAATTTAGTTTTTAAGATTAGAAAAAGCTCAGCTGTAACGTAAGCATCAGAAAGTGCTCGATGTGGATCACGGTGTTCTAATTTAAAGTATTCCGCAAGTTGACCTAATTTAAATCCTGGAGCGTATGGAAATAAAACTCTTGATAATTCTACAGTATCTAATACCGGATTATTTAAAGGTTTATATAATAGTTCCTGTAATTCACCATTCAAGAACCCTAAATCGAATGATACATTATGAGCCACAATATAGGCATCTTTTAATATCGCAACTATGTCATTCGCTTTATCATAAAAATGAGGGGCATCTTTAACATCGGTGCTTGTAATACCAGTTAAATTAGAAATAAAAGAAGGGATTTCTTTATTTGGCTGAAAAAAGCTTGAATATTGATTTGTAATAACATCATTTTCAATGACAACCATACCTATTTCAATAATTTTATCTCCCTTTGCTGCTGAATGTCCGGTTGTCTCTAAATCTATAACAACATATTTATTTTTCATTTTTTACCTCCTTTCACTAAAGGGTTTAAACTTAAAATAAGGCTCTTATCAGATGATAAGAGCCTTTTTATGCGTTAAGATATCTCCCTATCAAACTTTGGTTAAAGGCATTTCTTGATCAATCATTTGTTCTATCTCGTTTTTATCGTTCATTATAGCTATTTTTGGGTTAAAAGAGTTAACATTTGCTTCTGGTATCATGGCGTACGAGATAATGATAACAGTATCACCTTTTTGAACTAAGCGAGCAGCAGCTCCATTCAAGCAGATAATGCCTGTTCCTCTTTCCCCTGCAATTACATATGTTTCCAAACGAGCACCATTATTATTATTAACAATTTGTACTTTCTCATTAGGGATAATATCGACACTATCCAAGATATCTTGATCAATTGTTACACTACCTACATAATTTAAATCAGCATGAGTTACTGTTGCACGATGAATTTTTGATTTCATTAGTGTGCGGTACACGAAACTTCCTCCTAATCCAATCGTTTTAGGACTTGTCCATCCATATTTAAAATAAGATTATCAATTAGGCGAGCATACTTGAAAAATATAGCTACGGCGATAATAATTTGTTTTTTATCAATTACAGAAACTGTGTGTAATGAAGGAAATTCAAGAATTTCCACATAATCAATACCCACATCTATATGTTGCTTTAATGTATTGATAATCTCTTTTTTAATGATAACAGGATTTTCCTCACCGTCAACTATTAATTGCTGGCCTATTTTTAAAGATTTATATAACCAAATGGCTTGGTCTCGTTCCTCTTTAGTTAGATTAATATTTCGACTACTCATAGCTAATCCACTGTTGTCTCTTACTGTGGAAAGACCAACGAGGTCTATTGGAAAATTCAAATCCGTAATCAATGCATCAACAACTGCCACTTGTTGTGCATCTTTTAAACCGAAGTATATTTTATTTGGTTGAACAATATGAAATAGCTTTGTTAAAACCGTAATAACTCCATCAAAGTGACCAGGCCGAGATCGTCCACATAACGCGTTAGTGCGCTCTGTTGCAGCCATTTTAATTACCATTTCCGTTGGATACATCTCTTCTATCGTAGGCATAAACAAATAATCCACTCCCATTTGTTTTGCCAAATTAATATCGCGTTCTTCATCTCTCGGATAGCTATCATAGTCTTCATTCGGACCGAATTGCAACGGATTGACAAAGATACTTACGATACTGATTTCATTTTCGTGTTTAGCCTGCTTCATCAGGGACAAATGCCCTTTATGAAAATATCCCATAGTTGGGACAAAACCGATTGTTTTCTTGGACTGATGGAGTTTCGTTGTTATTTGCTGTATTTCCAGTATAGATTTAATTATCTTCATATGTAGCGCCTTTCTTATTCTGGAAGTAAACTTGCATCTTTAATTAAAAATGAATAATCATCCGTTGGAAATGATGTTTCTCTTACTTCTTTAATGTATTTTTTTAACGCTTCTACGCCAACTTTATTAAAATCTGCATAAGGTTTTACAAATTTCGGTAAACGATTCACGCCATATTTAAGAATATCATGGTAGACTAGAACTTGACCATCGCAATCGACACCCGCACCAATGCCTATTGTAGGGATGTTTAATTTTTCGGTAACAATTTTACCTAGCTCTTTAGGAATACACTCCAAAACTAAACCAATTGCCCCAAATTCTTCTAATTTCATGGCATCTTTAACAAGTTTCTCACCCGCTGTTTTATCTTTTCCTTGAACTTTATAACCTCCAAGTACGTTTACAGTCTGTGGGGTTAAACCTAGATGTGCTATGACAGGAATTCCCGCCTCTGTCAGACGTTTCGTTAGGGTAAGAATATCTTCTGAAATACCTTCAAGTTTTAGAGCTTGGGCTCCAGTTTGTTGAAAAAGCTTTTGAGCATTTTTTAATGACTCTTCCATCGATATATGATATGACATAAATGGCATGTCAACAACCATAAACGTATTTGTTGCACCACGCTTAACTGCCCTAGCATGATGAATCATATCATCAACAGTGACTTCTATGGTGGAATTGTATCCAAGCACAACCATTCCAAGCGAATCACCGACAAGTATCATGTCAACCTCCGCTTCTTCAGCTTGCTTTGCTGAAGGATAATCATAGGAAGTCACCATTGTAATCTTTCTGTTTGATTGTTGCATCTTTTGAAGATCATTTCGACTTAGCATAAATTATTAACCCCTTTCATCAAACCAGTCTATTTCTGCGGAATATAATTTTTCAGTCATACCATCCGAGTTTTTAACTAATAATGCTCCATCCGCGGCAATACCGTGAAAAACTGCCCTCCATTCACGTTTTAAAGTTTTAATAAAAACAGGTTCTCCTATTCTAAATCCATAACTTTCCCATTTTAATTTTATTTCTGAAAACCCATCATTTAAATAAAGTGAATATGTAGATTCGAATGTTGATAGAATTTCTTGTATGAATTTAGTGATATCTATGTCTGTCTTCGTTGTTAATTTAATCGAGGACATCTTGTGCTGTAAGTCTTTTGGTAAATCAGCCTTATCATGTAATATATTTAGACCAACCCCGATAACGACATACTGAATTTGATCCTGTTCTGCCTGCATTTCGGTTAATATCCCTGCTACTTTTTTCCCTTTTATTAAAATATCATTAGGCCATTTAATTTGTGGCTTTTCGCCCGTAACCTTGTAAATAACATCAGCAAGAACAGTTGCAGTAAGTAATGTTAACTGGGGCGCTAAATGTGGTGAGATGGAGGGTCTAAGTATCAGACTCATCCAAATACCTTTATCTTTTGCAGAATACCATTCTCTGTTCATTCGTCCTTTACCCTGTTTTTGTTCATCAGCAATGACAATGGTTCCATGCTTAGCATTCTCTTGGGCTAGTTGGTGTGCTATCGTTTGTGTGGAGCTTGTTGTTGTTTTATGTACTATCGTGTTTCCCATCCACTTTGTTCTCAAGCCCCATTTAAGTGTGTTCTCACTGATTTTATCAGGAAAACTAATAATCCGGTATCCTTTGCGTGGGATGCCTTCGATGATATACCCATCCTTTTTTAATTCATTCATATGTTTCCACACGGCATTTCGAGATATATTAAGATACTCAGACAGTGCCTGCCCTGATATATAATTTTCTTTACTATTGGCCAACAGATTAATTAATTGTCTTCGGGTGGATTCCATTTTATCCATTCCTTTAATTTTTCGTAATTATTATCGATATTGCCTAACACCACTTTTTTTTCAAGTTGATTAAAGACTTGTTGTATCCATGGCCCCTTAATTCTCTTAGGGAACATCCGAATAATATCATTCCCATCAATATCAAGTTCTTTTTTTGATTTGATTGGTAGTTGTTTTACTAGTTGCATAAATTCATTTTCATCTATCAATAAATTGTCTTTAAATATTGCATTAACCAATCTTATAAAACTGTGATATAAATTTGTATTAAGATTATAGATAAGCCACGAATCTAAAGTTTGAGTCTTTTTATAATAAAACAATGCATCAACTAGATTGAGGGCTATGTTTTTAATTCTATTCGAATTTTTCCATTGTTTGATCCAGGTTTTAACGGAAATATTTGGTTCAATAAAATGAGCTAAAGCAATAAATTCTCCAAATGATTCCATCGGTTCTAATTTATCAGGAAGTTTATTGATTATATTAGGATTTTCCCTTACAGTTGGCAAATATCTATAAACCCCTGTCTCTCTCAAATAGTAAATACCTTTATTTATATCTTTTCCAGCAACTAATTTTTCCAGTTCATTTGTAATACGCTCAACAGCAATCTTTTCAAGTGAAGGTTTTACTTCTTGTATTGCGCTTAAGGTCTTTTTTTCAATAGTAAAACCTAATTGGCTAGCAAAACGTATAGCCCGAATAATTCTTAAAGGATCTTCTTTAAATCGCTCAACCCCATCACCGACAGACCGGATTAGACATTGATTTAAGTCTTCTTGACCGTTAAATAAATCAATTATTTTCCCCTCTTTATCCATAGCTAAAGCATTTATAGTAAAATCTCTACGCTGTAAATCTAAATTAATATGATCAATAAATTCGACCTTATCTGGATGGCGCTGATCACTGTAAGTTCCCTCTAACCTGAAAGTAGTTACCTCAAATGAAGTTTTTTTATGTCGGACAATAACGGTTCCATGTTCTACACCTAAAGGGATAACTTTGTCAAAAAGTGCAATAATAGTATTTGGAAAAGCAGATGTAGCAATATCAATGTCTTTAGTTTGATTATCTAACAATAAATCTCTAACACAGCCTCCAACAAAATATGCTTGATAGCCATATTGCTCAATTTTATTAATGACTTCTTTTCCTACTAAAAATTGTTCATCAAACATTTTTATCACCGAATTCTCTGGTACTTGACATTACATCTTCATATAAATCCAAATATTGTCCAACAATCCTCTTGGAATTAAATTTACTGTTAACTGATTGTAAAGCATTTTCAGATAGGCTTCTCATTTTTTCTTCATCTTTTAACAAATCAATTGCATAAATTGCTGCTTGAGTCGTGTCTCCAAGCTCAACAATATAGCCTGTTTTCTCATGGTCAATAACTTCTGGTATTCCCCCTACATTCGTACCTATACAAGGGACCTTACAAGCCATCGCCTCTAGGAGGACAAGGCCAAAACTTTCCTTTTGTGACAATAGTAGCATCAAATCTGATATTGACAACAGATCTGTAATATTCTTTTGCTTACCTAGGAAAAGAACGTTGTCATCTAGTCCCAGTTCTTTAACAAGTTGGTAAATCTGATTGAACTCTGGTCCATCACCAACTAAGAGTAGTTTAGCACTTAATTCGTCATTTACTTTTTTAAAAGTGTAGATAATATCTTCAATACGTTTAACTTTACGGAAATTTGATATGTGAATAATGACTTTATCATTTTTATTAATCCCATATTCCATCTTAACACTGGGTAAGTCTCGTTTAAAGTACTCCTCTTCATTAATAAAGTTATGAACCACTTGAATGTTCTTTTTAATTCCGAGCATGTCCTTTGTTTGCAACACTAAGTTGTTTGATACAGCGGTGACTGCATCAGACTGTTCTATTCCATATTTAATCATATTTCGGAATGTATCATCAATTCCTAAAACAGTTATGTCTGTTCCATGCAAGGTCGTGACAATTTTAACATCATGTTTAGCTATGTCTCTTGCTAAAATTGCACAGATGGCATGCGGCATAGCGTAGTGAACATGTAATATATCCAATTTTTCACGATCGACCACTTCTGCCATTTTGGATGCCAGTGCTAAATCGTAGGGTGGATATTTAAAAACCGGATAGTGACTTGGCTCTACCTCATGAAAGTATATTGAAGGATGAATCTGATTTAATCTAAATGGTAAACTTGATGTAATAAAATGTATTTCATGTCCTTTTTCTGCTAATTTCATCCCAAGTTCAGTAGCTATTATTCCTGACCCTCCTACTGATGGGTAGCATGTTATACCAATTTTTTTCATAGGTCTCTTCCTTTATGTTATTTTCTTACTTTTCGCCAACTTAAATCCTCACGATCTAATCCTTTTATAACAATTTCTGCCGCTGCGATATTCGTAGCCAGAGGTATAAGATGAACATCACATAAGCGCATTAATGCACTAACATCTGGTTCGTGTGGTTGCGCTGTAAGTGGATCTCTAAAAAATATGATTATATCCATTTCATTATTTGCAATCATAGCACCAATTTGCTGATCACCACCTAAAGGTCCCGATTGAAAACATGTAATAGACAGTCCAGTTGTTTCCTTAATCCTCGTTCCTGTAGTGCCTGTAGCAAAAAGGTTATATTTTTTTAAAACATGACTATAAGCCGTACAAAACTCTATAATCGTTTCTTTTTTCTTATCATGGGCTATTAATGCAATATTCACGGAAGAGCCTCCTCAGGTTAACAAAAGCCATATAGCAAATTTACTGCTCGAAGTCCATAATATTTTCGAGTCCGTAAATTAATGAGTTAATCGACAAGACATGCTCCACAGCAAGCTTTACACCAGACATGAACGAAGATCGGCTAAAGGAATCATGTTGAATGGTTAGCGTTTGTCCTTCTCCACCTAATATAACCTCCTGATGAGCTACTAATCCTGGTAATCTGACGCTATGAATTCTTATCCCGTCTTTTTCCGCTCCTCTAGCTCCAGGTAGTACTTCTTCTTCATCTGGATGTCCTTGTGCTTTAACCGGTCTTACTTCATTAATTAAATCGACAGTTTTCATAGCTGTCCCAGAGGGAGCATCTAATTTCTGATCGTGATGTTTTTCAATAATCTCGATATCGGGAAGAAACTTTGATGCCATCTGAACAAATTGCATCATTAGCACAGCGCCCACTGCAAAGTTTGGAGCGATAATACATCCTACTTCATTTATAACAGCCAAATCGGCCAATTCTTCAATTTGATTATTAGTAAGTCCCGAAGTTCCTACAACTGGCCGAACTTTATGCTTAATAGCAAGCATTGTGTGATTGAATCCTGCTTCAGGAATGGTTAAATCAATAAGAACATCTGCCTCAATTGAGGCCAAACATTCCTCTGCATTTTCAAAAATAGGGACGTCAATGTTTGGTAATGATTCAATATCATTTAAGGTTTTTCCGTTATTTTTTCTATCAATACAAGCAACTAATTGAAAATTAGGTTCTTCATTAATCATATTGATTGCTTCAGACCCCATGCGCCCTCTAGGACCAGCGACGATGATTTTGATGTGCATATTACTCCTCCTCAACTACGATTAACTACAATTGTATATTATCTTGTTTACGTGTCCATCTATTTTTATCACGTGTTTCAAATTTAGTCATAGATTTATGGAATGCTTCAGATAGATCTATATTTAATGAGTTACCAAAGCACGCTAGTACGAAAATTATATCTCCGATTTCTTCTTCAACAGTTTTTTCTTTTTCTGTTGTTTTTTTTGGTTTTTCACCATAGTAGTGATTAATTTCGCGAGCCAGTTCGCCAGCTTCTTCAGTTAATCTAGCTGTTAAGCTCAGAGGGGAAAAATAACCCTCTTTAAATTGCCCTATATATTCGTCAACTCTTTTTTGTATTTCTTTTGTATTATACGTTGAATTTTTAATCCTAAAAACCCCACTTCATTTAGACTCTCTTTTTATGTTAGCTAATTGAATTCAATTTGACAAATTATATATTCTATCAACCAAAATCCCCATAATTCTCCCCATCCCAATTTCGTAATAGATGTAAACTGCACGGTAATTCTTTTTAAGATTGATCACAAATTTTTGAAGCTTAGAAAGGTGCTAGATTGTTTTCCACTCCAGACTATTGCTTTCCGCGGGCACGGCTTCAGCCTTCGACGCACAGAACGTGCTAGTGCAGGTGTTGCGACAGGATGTCGCGTACTTAACCTGCCTCAAGAAGGCCGTAAGTGCGCCTACGATTTCTAGTAACGCTACGCAGCAGTTTCCTCGGCAAAAGGGAGCAAAGAAGATTATTCAAGTAGTACCTTCTCTGCGGGATCTTCAGACTCGTGGGACTGCAGAAAATCCTACCGAAAACCCATTGTGGGAGCTGAGGCTCATCAACCACACACGGAAAGTGAACCGCCCCCTGTCAAGTAGACAGTATAAATAAAAAGATAAACAGTTAGGCGGATAGCTCTGTATATTCCAGTGGGGCTAGTCTGTCTAAGTTCTATTGAAAACGTTCATAATTGTAAAAATGAATGTATTCATCTATAGCCTCTTCCAGCTGTTCAAACGAGGGTCTTCCCTCGTATATAAATAATACTTCTCGCACTTCAACGTTCCCCAAAAACCTTCTATAGACCCGTTATCAATACACTTACCAGGGCGAGACATACTATGTTGTAATTTCGCATTCTCCATGATCCGTCTAAAACCATTTGATGTATATTGAACCCCCTACTCAAAAGGGAGCATATCAAAGCGTAGCGTATTTCCGTAGCGATGGTTTATCGCATTGTTTTAATAGATAGTGTTAAATTACCGCTCAGTTTATGTATATTGCGTAATTTATCATTAACTTATCACAGAAATTGCTTTAGTAATAAGGAGTATTATATTGAACTTAAGAAAGTTTGTTCATTAATGTTATATTGTTTATAATGAGATATCATAGTCTACGGATTGAACACCTGAGAAAAGTGAGGGATTAGCCCATGGTTTTTGGTTTACGATTGAAGAATATTTTTTTCATTCTACTTGGCTCGGCAATAATGGCCTTTGGTCTTGTACACTTTAATATGCAAAATAATCTTGGTGAAGGTGGCTTTACGGGAATCACATTATTACTTTATTTTGCCTTCAACTGGGATCCTGCTGTTATGAATATTGTATTAAACGTTCCAATCTTCTTTATTGGTTGGAGGTATCTTGGGCGTAACGCTTTTTGGTACACCATCATAGGAACATTCGCTGTTTCTGCTTTTTTGAAAATATTTCAAATTAAGCCCTTTCCAACCTATTTGCAATCAGATATGACCCTTGCCGCTCTATTTGCGGGAGTCTTCGTAGGAATTGGCTTAGGAGTAATTTTCAGATATGGCGGAACAACTGGTGGTTCAGATATCATCGCCCGCATCGTGAATAAATATGTTGGTTGGAGTATGGGAAAAACCATGTTCTTAATTGATTTTATAGTAATTGCCACTTCAATCTTTACTATTTTAGAATTAGTTGAAGGTATGTATACTCTCGTAGCTGTATACATAGGTGCACGTGTTATTGACTTTATCCAAGAAGGAGCTTACTCTGCAAGAGGAGCAACAATTATTTCTAATTCGAGTGATATCATAGCAAAAAAAATCCACGAAGAAATGGACAGAGGCGTAACGGTACTTACAGGGCGAGGAAGTTATACTGGAGAGAATCGAGATGTTTTATATTGTGTTGTAGGTAAAAATGAGATTGTGCGTCTGAATAATTTAATAAACGCTGTCGATCCTCACGCTTTTGTCGCTATTAGTTCGGTGCATGATGTCGCTGGGGAAGGTTTCACCTTAGATGAGAATAAAAATCCAATAGAATAATCGT
>Ga0209487_1000854_pt1 | contig 26736 bp, 24 predicted proteins | sample Poulit2012_FD_187524 | JGI IMG/M metagenome (GOLD analysis project Ga0209487, IMG submission 187524) | Agricultural soil microbial communities from Georgia to study Nitrogen management - Poultry litter 2012 (SPAdes) (version 2) | ecosystem: Environmental > Terrestrial > Soil > Agricultural land...
CGTACGAAGCTGTCGTTGAACTGGTGCGCGAGCTGACGGAAGTACGTGCCTGAAGCTCTGAGGAAGCCGACGTTCAGGGCTTTGAAGTGGATACGGCTATGATTAATTTCCGTGCTTCGTTGCAACGACGGAGGGGTGGCAGAGCGGTTGAATGCACCGGTCTTGAAAACCGGCATACCTTCACGGGTATCGGGGGTTCGAATCCCTCCCCCTCCGCATTTACCTTTGGATGAGAATCAGCGCCCGGCGAAGGTCCGTTCCGCCGGGCGAATTTATTCTCCTTAATCTCTGCGTCCGAAGGCCGGGTAAAAGAGCCTCGGAGCAGCGCGCTGCCGTCACCGTCCCGGCCTGGGGATGGTGAACCTGGGCGGGGCCGAACCCGGTTCCCCCCAGAGCAAACCCCCTAACGGCCGGTCGAGGCGTCTGAGGAACGGCGGGAGACCCGGGTGCTGAAGCTAGCCCTCGGCGCGTGCGTAGGCGTTCATGAAGCGGATCGACGCTTCGATGCCCTGGTGGAAGCGGTCAAGCCCGAAGTGTTCGTTGGGCGAATGGATGGCGTCGCTGTTGAGCCCGAAGCCCATGAGCACGGTGTCGAGGCCGAGGATGCGTTTGAACTCGGCGACGACGGGGATTGAGCCGCCCTCGCGCGTGAAGTAGGGCTCGACGCCGAAGACGCCTTCGAGCGCGGCCTTGGCCGACTGCATGGCCGGGCTGCTGGTGTCGACGATGACGCCGTGGCCGCCATGATGCTCGCGGAAGCGGAGCTTCATCGTGGGCGGCAGGTTCTCGCGGAAGTACGCCTCGAGTTTCGTTGCGATGTCCTTCGGCTGCTGGTCCGGCACGAGGCGCATCGAGATTTTGGCTGACGCCCTGGAAGGCAGGACCGTCTTGGCGCCTTCGCCGATGTAACCACCCCACATGCCGTTGACCTCGAGCGTGGGCCGTGCGCTGGTCGCCTCGAGCACCGAGTAGCCTTTCTCGGAGCGCGGCGTTTCGACGCCGACGTCGGCCAGCCATTCCTTTTCCTTGAACGGGAGCTCACGATAGGTCTGGCGCTCCTCGCTGGTCAGGTCGCGCACGGCATCGTAAAAGCCGGGGATCGTGACGCGGTGGTCGTCATCGTGCAGGTTGGCGATGAGCCTGGCGAGCGCGCTGATCGGGTTTTCGACGGCGCCGCCGTAGACGCCGGAGTGGAGGTCCCGGCTGGGGCCTTCGAGCGTGACCTCGCAGTAGGCCATCCCGCGCAGGCCGGATGTGATCGACGGCACGCCGCGCGCGAACATGGCGGTATCGGAAATGAGCACGACATCGGCTGCGAGTTCGTCGGCGTGCTGTTCGATGTATGGCTCGAGGTTGTTCGAACCGCTCTCTTCCTCGCCCTCGATGATGAGCTTCAGGTTGACGGGCGGGTCGCCATCCTTGAGATAGGCCTCGGCGGCTTTCACGTGCATGAACAGCTGGCCCTTGTCGTCGGCGGTGCCGCGGCCGTAAAGCGCGCCGTCTTTCGCCACGGGTTCAAACGGCGGGGACTCCCATAGCTCCAGCGGATCGGGCGGCTGGACGTCGTAATGGCCGTAGACGAGCACCGTTGGCCGTGAGTCGTCGACGATGTGCTCGGCATAGACGATCGGGTGGCCGGCGGTCGAACGAGCTTCGGCCTTTTGAAAGCCGATGGCTTTCAGATGATCGACGAGCCAGTCGGCAGCGCGCCTGACGTCGTCGCTGAACTGAGGGTCGGTAGAGACAGATGGGATCTTCAGCCAGTCGATAAGCTCTTCGACGAAGCGCTCGCCATGACGGCGTGCATAATCGATTGCCTTATCCATATCAGATACGAGTGATTGCTTGTTGAAATGCGGAGTTGTTAGAGATCGCTTTCATCGATCCACGTCAACAGCCGCCAGAGATCGGTGGAGTCGCGGCGGACCAGCAGGAAGTTGACGTTGCCGGAGCCGCGGAATGCATCGCCGGCGTCGAAGGCGATCTGCAAGTTGAACGGGCGAACGACCCGCACGCGCTGCTCCGTGATGATGGTATCGCGTACGATGATCTGATTCCACCGAAGCTGGACGTCTGTGGCCCGGCGAAACATGGCGCCCGTGTTCCGGATGTCCTCCGCAAAGTACCATTCATCCCAGTAACCGTCATCCGTGTTGTAATAGGTGAAGGTGAAGGATGAATCGAGCAGCGACTCATACAGAGAGTTGTCGCGAAGCTCATACGCGTTGCGAAAGCTGGTGAAGAAGCCATCGATGGTGGAACGGTCGGCGAACTGCTCATCGAACGGATCACCTTCTTCGAGTGCCGGCGCAAACGGATTGCACCCATAGGCGACGGCGGAAATGGTGATGATGACGAACAGGCGGCGCATAGCGGTGCGAATGACGTAGGCCTTTGTAGGCCCGTGCGCAGATTGCGTTTCCCCCGCGAGGGTCGTCAGCCGGAGGTGACTGCAAATAGTCTCGATCCGTGACGGTAGTAGCGCCAGGCGAGCGTCAGCATCCGCACAATCATCAGCGAGATGATGCCCCACCAGACGCCCTGCAATCCCCATCCCGCAGGGACGACCATCATCAGAATCGCGATACCGGCGGCGGCCGAGGCGAGCATCGCGCGTGCGAGGTACCGGAAATCCTCAATCCCCATAAAAACTCCATCCCACACAAACACGAGGGCGTTCAACGGCTGCATGACAACGATGAAGGGGAAGACGGATACGACGAGGGCGATGACGGCCGGGTCGTCTGAAAAAATGTGGGGAAGGAACGTGGATGAGAGAGCGAAGGCGCCGGCGAGGATGAGACCGACGGCAAGTCCGAAGAGGAGCAGCCGATCAGACACGGCGCGCGCGAGCCGAGGCTGCGATTTGCCGATGTAGCCCGCAACGAGTGCCTGGGCCGACACGGCGAGCGCGTCGACGATGAGCGCCATGAACATCCACAGCTGCGCGGCCACCTGATGCGCGGCGACGGCCGTGACGCCTACCCGTGTGGCAACGGCCGTGGCGATGGTCATTGTGCCGATGAGTGCGAACGTGCGGATGGCGAGCTCCCACCCGATCTTGAGGAAGGGCAGCAGCTCCCTGAGCATCGGAATGACGATACGGATGCCCAACTCCTCGCGTTTCCAGACGAGCAGGTAGCCAAGGAAGAGCAGCGCGCCCGTCCACTGCGCGACGACGGTGGCCCACGCCGCCCCGGCGATGCCCCAGCCGAAGCCGAAAATGAACAGCGGGTCGAGGATGAGGTTGACGACGTTCAGAATGAGCGTCACGACCAACGGCGTCTTCGTGTCGTGATATCCGCGGAAGGCACCGTGGCCGGCGGTGACCAAAAGGACGGCAGGCCCCGCGAACGCTCGGATGCGCAGGTAGATGAGTGCCTGGTCGAAGAGCTCGCCTGAAGCGCCCATCGCGCGAAGGATGGGGCCGGAGAAGATGAGCAGAATCGTCGTGGCCACGACGCCCGCAATCAGAGCGAGCATGATGGCTTGCATCACGATGCGCCCGGCACCCGCGCGATCTCGCCGGCCAACCGCTCGGCCAACGCGAGGTGTGGTGCCGTAAGCGAGAAAGTTGAAGATGATGAACGCGAACGAGAAGACGGCCGCGTTCACGCCGAGCGCGCCAAGCGGTGCGGAGCCGAGCCGGCCGACGAAGGCCGTGTCGATGAGCGTGACGAGCGGGTCGGACGCCAGCGCCCCCAGCGCAGGTATGGCCAGCGCGAAGATCTCCCGGTCGAACGGTGATCGGCGGAAGTACCGGTTGATCCTCGGCAATGCGACTTACCGGATCAGCCCCTGTGGAAAGACCACCGGAGATTCATTTCCATCGTGGCCGACGGCTGCCACGCCGAAGAGATAGTTGTCGATGACGACGTTCTCGAGTGTGTACCGAGTTACGTTGCCGACGAAGCGGCTGTGCTGCCACTGTGGAGCCGTGGTGTCGCGCCAGTAAATTTTGTAGCCGGCCGGACTGTCGCCGGAGGTCGCCGTCCATTCAAGCGTTGTCGACGGTTGAACGGCACCGCCGATGCGGACCTCGGTCGGGGCGGGTGGCGCCCACGCAAGTGACGCCAGCACGGCGGCGTTGAGCGCGGTGAGCTTTGCCGCGTAGTCGAAGTCGACGTGTTCGATTACGTCTCCGTACGCGATGCCGTTTTCGACGCGAAGGTCCTGATGCTGGCGGTCGTAGTGTTCGTGCGTCTCCATGATACGCACCGCGGGGAAGCCAACGTCGTTGAACGGACGGTGATGGCCGCCGCGGCCGAACCTGTCGAGGCGGTAGATCATCACGGCGCGAAGATTGGGGAAGTACAGATCGGCGATGCGGTCGACGTAGCGGGCGATTTGCCTGGACGGTCCGTCGACCTCACCGCCGAAGAAGCGCCGCATGCGATGCGCCTGCAAGTCATCGGTTGCGGGAACGGCCTCCGAGAAGACGCGGAAGGTGGTATTGTCGATCGTGCCGTCGATGCCCTCGACGTTGCCGATCATGTCGTTGTTCAGAACGGCAACGATATCCCAGCCCTCTTCCAGCGCGACGTTGGCCATGTGCTCGCCTCCGAAGAGACCCTGCTCCTCGCCGGAGAGTCCGGCGTAGACGATGGACGTCGGGAATTCGTACTGACTCAGGATGCGAGCCGCTTCGAGCGTGCCCGCCATGCCGGATGCATTGTCATTGGCACCGGGAGCATCGATCTCGCCATCCATCACATCGGTAGCACGAGAGTCGATGTCGCCCGTCATGATAACGTAGCGATCGGGATGGAGTGCTCCGCGCTGGATGGCGACGACGTTCACCACCCATGTGTCTTCCGGGATCCGGCTGTGCTCGCCGGCTCTCACGAGATAGCGCTGTTCGAACACCTCGAGGCATCCGCCGCAGTCGGCCGAGATGCGTTCGAACTCGTCGCGGATCCACCGCCGGGCGGCGCCAATCCCACGCACGTCCGACACCGTATCTGACATCGTGTGCCGTGTCCCAAAATCGGCGAGCACGCGAATATCGTCTTCGATGCGTTCGGCGGACGCCGCATCTACGATGTCATAGATCCGCAGATCGACTGCCGGCGGCGCCTGAGCCTGCGCCGCCGCCGTCGACATTAGCATTAAGGAAGCGACTGTACTGAGCAGTATGATTGGTCGCATCGATCGCCTTGTCGCCTCGATCATCGTCTACGATTACCGTTCAGAGCGACGCCGCACTTCCCCAAACTCTTCGCCCTCGATCCACTGCGGCCGGAGGTCGGAGTAAGCGAGGCGATGGCCCAACCGGAAGGCGACGCGTGCCTGCTGGATGAGTCCGCCGAAGAGAGCGTCGTCTTCGAGGATATCACCAGGCTGATGATAACGGTGCTGGCGGTACTCGTTCATCACCTGCTCGGCATAGCCGGCGTCGCGGCCGATGAAGTCGCTTCCCGTGTTCAGGAAGACCGCCGGCACGCCGCTGCGGGCAAAGTGGAGCTGGTCGCTCCGGAAGAAGAGGCCCTGGTTGGGCTGGACATCCGGCGAGACGGTCATGTCCTCTTCCCTGGCGGCGTCGCGCAGAAGCACAGCCAGATCGCTTCGCTCCGAGCCAATGCCCACGATGTCACGCGTGCGGCCGAAGAGGTTTCCGCTATCGACGTTGACGTTGGCGATCGTCCGGTTCATCGGGATCACCGGATTCTCGACATAATATTGCGATCCGAGCAGGCCCGATTCCTCCGCCGTCAGCGTGATGAAAAGTAGCGTACGGTGCGGCGGCTCGTCCATCCGAGTGAATGCGTCCGCGATTGCCAGTAGCATCCCGACGCCGGTGGCATTGTCCGTCGCGCCGCTGTAGATGCCGTCTTCGCCGCGTGCGATGGCTTCTTCATCGATCCCCAGATGGTCGTGATGCGCGGTGTAGACGATGGCTTCGTCCGGCGTCGTGGCACCCTCGATCTTACCAATGACGTTGGTGCCGTTGAAATAGCGCGTCTCGAATGACATCTCGAGCTGCGCCCTTACCGGAAGTTCGACCGGCTGGAAATCACGCGTGGCGGCAGCTTCGAACCATTCCTCAAGCGTGGCACCGGCCATCTCTGCGAGCCTGCGGCCGACGTCCTGCGTAATCCAACCCCGGAGGTCCATCGGGTCTTCATCCCACTCGGCAAGCTGAATTTGCTCACCACGAGCGCCGTTCGAGAGAACGGTAAAAGGATAGCCGGCGGTTTCTTCGGTGTGGATGAGGAACATACCCGAAGCTCCGCGGCGGCGCGCTTCCTCATACTTGTACGTCCAACGGCCCATGTACGTCAGCGTATCGGCCTGGAAAAGATCCGGCTCATCGGCTGTGGCAGGCGGGTCGTTGACGAACCCGACGAGGATCTTGCCCGCGACGTCGACATCCTTGAAGTCGTCCCAGTCATATGCCTCCGACTGGATGCCATATCCCACGAACACAATGTCGCCATGGATCGAGGCATGCGTCGTGTCATGATCAGTCGATCCGATGAACTCATCGATAAAGCTGAGCGATACCGGCTCGCCGTCTTCCGGCGTAAGGGTAAGCCGGCCGATGTCCGTCGGCGTCAGCCCCAGGAGTGGCACTTCTTGAAAGAACGAGCCGTCGGGCATGCCGCCCTGCAACCCGACCCGCTGCATGTGCTCGAGGACGTAGTTGATGGTCAGCTCCTCGCCGCGCGTGCCGGTGCCCCGCCCCTCAAACTCATCGCTCGACAGCGTGGCAACATGCTGCCGAATAATCGTGCTGTCTATCGCGGCAAAGACCGTATCAGGTATTGCGGTCGACCGAGTTTCGGTGGTGTCGACGTCGCACGCGGCAAGTGCCGACAACGCGAACAGAGCGAGCAAAATGGAGGGGATTCGCATATTCATTCCGACGTGTGTTCGATCCTGCGTGTGTTCGAGGGGGATTTGCCGCAAATCGATCGTCCGTTCGGCCGGTTCAGCAGGCAGCGCCGATCGATTTTCGAGGGCCTGTTAGCATACCAAAATAATCAAACAACGGCAGGTTCAAGTAATGTGATGGAGCCGTGGTCGGCATCCATCTCGGCCTCGATGCCAATCGGCAGCGTAAACTTATCCCGGATATGGCCAATGAGTGCGCCGTAATAGGCCGGTTTGCCACGTGGCACGAGATGATCGTTCAGCACTTCTTGTAGCGTAAGCGAAGGTACATTCGCGCCGGACGTACAATTCGAGCACTGGCCCCAGATCACACCTTCGACCTGATCCAGGATGCCCGCCATCGCAAGCTGAGTGAGCTTCCGGTCGATTTTGTACACGCGTTCATCCACATCCTCCAGAAAGAGCAGGTGCCCCGACCAGTCGGGCAGGAAGGGTGATCCGAGCATCGAGGTGATAACGGACAGGTTGCCTCCGACCAGGCGGCCTCGGGCCCGTCCGCCGCAGATTGTGTGGATGGGTTCGGACGGTGGATTCGTGAGAATGGGCGTACCGCCGTCGAAAAGCACGCTTTTCATGTGATTGACCGTGCGGCTGCTCCACGTTGAGATGCCGACCGGCCCATGAAATGACACGACTCCGCTGCGCGCGTACATTGCCAACAATAGCGATGTGATATCGCTGAAGCCCATTGCGATTTTAGGATTCCGCCGGATCGTGCCGAAGTTGAGTCGTTCGAGGATACGGTTCAGGCCCCAACCACCGCGCAAGGCGAGAATGGCGTCGATGCGGTCATCCTCGAACATCTCCATGAGGTCAGTGGCACGCTCAGCATCCGTTCCTGCCAGATAGCCACGCCGACTGAGCGCGTTGCGGCCGAGGTGAGCGTTGAGGCCGAGCGAGGCGAGCGTTTCCTGGACGGCGTTGACATCGGCTGGGCTGGAGATGACACCGGCCGGACTCACGAGTCCGACTGTGGCGCCTTCATACAGCCGCCGAGGGAGCAGTCGGTCGTCTGTTGCGCGTCTTTCGAACGCGGGCAACGGCACCAGTGACGCAACCGTAGCGAAGACTGACGAGCGGATGAAGCTTCGGCGAGACAAACTCATGGCAGCGTGTGAAACAGATACATGCGGCGATGAACGTCTACATTGACGACCTCAGATCCGCGTGCGAGGTGGTTACGATTAAAGAAACAGACATGACGGAAGGATATGTCACAGGCGAGCCCGCTGCTCGCGAGCTCACACTGACGGTAAAGGAGGTAAGCAAATCATCCGAGCGGTACATACTCGTCGTCACGATGATCACGGTGTTCCTTCACGTCGTCATCAACGGCTTGGCCATGCCCGACTCGTTTACCGGCTTTCTTGTGCGGCTTTTCCTGTTGATGCTGGCGTATGTCATCGGCATCGTCTTACACGAGGGCACACATGTTCTGGCGATGCTCGTTTTTGGCCGCGTCGGCCGGCGGAGTATCCGTGCGGGTCATCGGATTAGGGAGGGGATCATCTACGTACACTCAACGCGCCCGATGACGGCGTCGGCATACCGGAAGGTTCTGTTGTCGCCCGCGATTCTCGTCGGAATCGTTCCCACGATCATCGGGCTAACCACCGGAGACGGCTGGCTCACGGCGTTTGGCTGGCTGATGACGATCTCCGCAGCAGGAGACGTCGCCGTCTGGCGCCTCATCCGCCCGCTTGATCCCGATCAGATGGTGCAGGACCACCCCAGCGAGGTCGGGGTGGTTGTGGTGTAAGTTTTAGTTGTCAGTTGTCAGTTTGTGGTTTCAGTGCGGCGAGCTGAGGATTGAGCCGTGAGCGTTGAGCTGTGAGGATTGAGCGTTGAGCCGTGAGCCGTGAGCGCGTGAGCGATGAGCGATGAGCGTTGAGCCGTGAGGATTGAGCCTTGGGTCACGAGCGTGATGACAGAAGATCGATGACCGGAGACTGATAACTGATTACTGAAAACTGTACACCAACAACCGAAAACTGAGAACCGGCACCTTTCTTCTCATCTACCAATTCCGCATTTTAGAAGACTACACTCAACGGTCACCCAACGCGCGATTAAAACTCTCCATCAGTTTTCGCTTTGGGTGCTCTCTATAATCCTTCGCCCACCGCCCTCACGTCGTTATTGCCCGTGTCCACCACTGTAAAAGAAGGTCTGTCTGCCCATTTGAAATGGCTCGAGGACGAAGCCATCTACGTCATGCGGGAGGTCGCCGCGCAGTTCGAGCGGCCCGTCCTCATGTTTTCTGGCGGGAAAGACTCGATCTGTATGGTGCGGCTGGCCGAGAAGGCGTTTGCGCCCGGACGAATACCGTTCCCGCTTCTGCACGTGGATACCGGTCACAACTTCCAGGAGACGCTGGATTACAGGGATCGCCTGGTGGAGCGCCTGGGTGCGAATCTGATCGTGCGCAAAGTGCAGGATTCGATAGACGCGGGGCGTGCGAAGGAAGAGAGCGGTCCGGACGCCAGCCGGAACGCGCTGCAGATTGTGACGCTGCTCGATGCGCTGAACGAACTCGAGGTCGACGCAGCACTCGGCGGTGCACGCCGCGACGAAGAGAAAGCCCGCGCCAAGGAGCGTTTCTTTTCGCACCGTGACCGGTTTGGGCAGTGGGATCCCAAAAATCAGCGCCCCGAACTCTGGAATCTCTATAACGGACGCAAAGGCGTGGGCGAACATTTCCGCATCTTCCCGCTCAGCAACTGGACGGAGATGGACGTCTGGCAGTACATCGCGCAGGAGGGAATCGAAATCCCGAACCTCTACTTCTCACATCGCCGAGAGGTGGTGAACCGTCGCGGGGTACTGCTCGCGAAGTCGCCTTATATCACCCTTAGCGATGACGAGCATTACGAGGAGCGGACGATCCGATTCCGCACCATCGGTGATATGACGTGTACGGGCGCGGTCGAATCAGGCGCATCCAGTCTTGAGGATATCATTCAGGAAGTTGCCGCCGCCCGCGTAACGGAGCGTGGTGGCCGGGCGGATGACCGCCGTTCCGAGGCCGCAATGGAAGACCGCAAACGTCAGGGGTATTTTTGAGTAGGGCGGTGGGTGAATGTTGGTTTTTAGTGAGTGGTTTTTGGTGAATGGTTCTTGGTTCCTGGTTAGAGTATCAGGGTTTCCTGTGTCGAGGATCAGTCTCTCGAACTCGCTTCGTGAGTGCCGCAAGCATCCTTCTCAACCTTGCTATTTTCTCGGCTATGGCCGTGTATCTCTCCTCGGACAAGTACCCAAGATCCCGTGCCAGAATACTTTGATAGTCAAGCTCGCTTGCTGATCCCATGGCCACATAGAGGAAGCGGGCGAAATCGGCATTACTGCTCCTGCTGCTCCCCTCGGCGATGTTCGAGGGCACAGACACGGCTGACCGCCTCAGTTGGGATGTGAGGATATGGAGTTCTTCCTGAGGAAATGACCGTGTGAGCCTATAGACATCAAGCGTCACTTCGTGCGCAAGTACCCATTCTTCGAGATTACGGTAGTTCTGCATCGGCCTATCTCGGTGACTGGTTTGTTGGAAAACGCAGGATGAGTCGTGTTGTGACCGACTTTCCGGAAACGACGACCTCACCAACAACCAACTACCAAGAACCATCAACCAGTTTAACCCCTTTCACCGATGGACCTCCTTCGCTTCACCACCGCCGGCAGCGTTGACGACGGCAAAAGCACGTTAATCGGCCGGTTGCTGTACGACTCGAAATCGATTTTCGAGGATCAGTACGAAGCCATCGAACGCTCGAGTCAGTTGCAGGGCAATGGCGAAGTCAACCTTGCGCTTCTCACCGACGGCCTCCGCGCTGAGCGTGAGCAGGGCATCACGATCGACGTTGCCTACCGCTACTTCGCCACGCCCCGGCGCAAGTTTATTATTGCCGACACGCCGGGCCATATCCAGTACACGCGCAATATGGTGACAGGCGCGTCGACAGCCGAACTTGCTATTGTGCTCGTCGACGCGCGGAACGGCGTCATGACACAATCGCGCCGTCACGGGTTCATCGCGTCGCTGCTGCAGATCCCGCACATCGTGGTGGCGATCAACAAGATGGACCTCGTCGATTACTCGCAGGAGGTGTACGATGAGATCGTCGCCGAGTACGAGTCATTCGCCAGGAAGCTCGTCGTCGACGGCATCACGTACATCCCCATCTCTGCACTCAAGGGTGACAACGTCGTCAATCGAAGCGGGGAGATGCCGTGGTACGAGGGGCCTACGCTGATGAGCTTCCTCGAGAACGTGCGCGCAGGCGCCGAACACAATGCGGTCGACTTCCGGTTTCCGGTGCAGTACGTCGTCCGTCCGCACCAGGACTTTCGCGGCTTCGCGGGCCAGGTGGCGTCGGGATCGGTGGTGCCCGGTGAGGAGATCATCGCGCTGCCGTCGGGTCAGGAGTCGCGAATAAAATCGATCGTTCGGTACGAGGGTCCGGTAGAGAGTGCCGCGGCGGGGGAATCGGTTGTCATCGAACTCGAGGACGAGATCGACATCAGCCGTGGCGACATGATCGTGCGCGCTCGGAATCGGCCGACGGTCGACTATCGGATCGACGCCGATTTATGCTGGATGAACGAAGAGCCGCTGCGGCTCGACCGGGCGTACATCCTGCAGCATACGACGCGCCGGACCAGCGCATACGTCTCCGAGATCATCTATCGGTTCGACGTCGACACGTTACACCGCGAAGAAGCCGATACATTCAAGCTCAACGACATCGGCCGCGTCGAGCTGACGACGACGACACCGCTGTTTTTTGACGCCTACCGAATTAATCGGAAGACCGGCTCGTTCATCCTCATCGATCCCGACACCAACACGACGGTTGCCGCCGGCATGATCCGCGGTGTTGCGCACGATGTGCCTCCGGTCGGGAAGGAACGCCGCGAGGCGCGGACGTCGCCCAATGTGGTGTGGACGCCGCTCAACGTTCCGCGCGAGGTGCGTGAGGCCAAGCACGGCCATCGTTCGGCCGTACTCTGGTTTACCGGACTCTCAGGCTCAGGCAAGTCGGCCATCGCAAGGGCCGTGGAAAAGCGACTTTTCGAGAGCGGACACCAGACGATGCTGCTCGACGGCGATCACCTGCGCCACGGCTTGAACGGCGACCTCGGGTTTTCGGCAAACGACCGCGCGGAGAATATCCGGCGCGTCGGTGAGGTCAGCCGACTCTTTTTCGAACAAGGCAGCCTCACGTTCTGCACCTTCGTGTCGCCATACGCTGCGGACCGCGACTTCGTGCGGTCGCTGATACCGTCCGATTCTTTTGCCGAGGTGTTCGTGGACTGCTCGATAGAGACGTGCAAACGCCGAGACCCGAAAGGTCTGTACGAACGGGCACTTCGAGGTGAGATCACCGACTTTACGGGCGTCTCAGCGCCATACGAGCGTCCTCAAAATCCAGAGCTCTTGATCAATACGGATGAGCTGACCCTCGAGGAAGGCGTCGAGCGCGTGCTGGAGTACATGCGCGAGAAGGGCCTGCTGAAGGCAGGGTGATTGGCGATTAATACGGCGGCCAACGACGAACCGATGATACTGTGATGACTGAACTCGGCTGGGATGCCTGGTACACCGTTGCCGTCGTCGTGGCGCTCGTCGTCATTCTGGTGAAGGAGTATCTGCGGCCGGATATGGCGATGATGGCAGCGCTCGGTGCAATCCTGGCCGCCGGCGTGCTCGAGCCGGCTGATGCTTTCGCGGGTTTCTCGAACCCGGCCGTTCTGACCGTGGCCTCGCTCTTTATCGTGGCTGCAGGCGTTTCGCGGACGGGAGCCATCGATTTCATGGACGCCTGGATGACGCCGCGGCGCGCCGGTGTGCGCGCGACGATCGGCCGGGTGATGATGCCGGCGGCCTTCTTATCTGCCTTTCTGAACAACACGCCCATCGTCGCGATGCTCATTCCGCGTGTGCAGGCGGTCGCGGAGCGAGTCGGTATTTCGAGTTCGCGGTTGCTGATCCCGCTCTCGTACGCCGCGATTGCGGGCGGAATGACGACGCTAATCGGGACGTCCACCAACCTGCTCGCATCGGGCTTCCTCGTGCAGAACGGCTACGAAGGATTCCACATGTTTGAGTTTGCGTGGATTGGGATTCCCGCAGCATGCGCAGTCATCATCTATCTGATGGTCTTCGGGCCGCGTCTGCTTCCGGATCGATCGGCGGGCAGCGAAACGCCCGGAGATGTTCGAGATTATCTGTTCGAACTGCGCGTGCCGGCAGGGTCGTCACTGGTGGGCAGAACCATCGTCGACGCCGAGCTTCGCTCGCTGAAGTCAGGGTTTCTTGTCCACGTGCGGCGACAGAACGTGATCGTTCAGGCGGCACCTTCTGAAATTTTGCGCGAGGAAGACGTGCTTGCGTTTTCAGGAGATCCTGACCTGATCGATCGTTTGCTGAAGCGAGATGGACTGGACCGGGTGATGAACGGCGTCGACCGTCCGAGCATCGATCATCAGCTCATGCAGTTTGATGCCGTCGTCTCGGCTAACTCGGGCCTGGTTGGCCGCACGCTGAAGGAAGTCGAGTTTCGCGAAACGTACCAGGGGGTGGTGCTGGCCATCCATCGCCGTGACGAGCAGATCGCGGGTGGCCTCGGCTCCGTTCCGCTGAGAGCCGGAGACCTGCTGCTGATCGAGGCGCTACCCGGATTCGACCGCCGCCACAATCAGTCGGGCGGCGATTTCTACCTCGTTGTCCCTCGCAAAGTGGTTGACGAACCGGTATCAGAAAGGGCGCCTCTCGCCATTATCCTATTTGCGGCGATGATCGTGCTGAGCGCGACAGGTGTGATCCCGCTGGTCTCAGCCGCGTTTATTGCAGCGCTTCTCACAATCGCGACGAAGTGCTTGCGCCTGTCCGATGCGCGACGATCCATCGACTTCACTGTGCTCCTGACGATGGCTGCCGCGCTTGGCGTGGGCCAGGCGGTGGCTGCCAGCGGACTGGCAAATGCTATCGGATTATCGATGGTCGGGCTGGGAGGTTATCTCGGCCTCCTCGGAGTGCTGATAGCATTGTATCTCTGCACAGTGCTGCTCACGGAGATCATGAGCAATGCAGCGGCGGTGATTCTGATGCTCCCAATCGCACTTTCTGCTGCCGGAGAGCTCGGAGTAGACCCGCACGGCTTCGCGATAGTCGTTACGATTGCCGCGTCTGCATCCTTCCTTGTCCCCATCGGCTATCAGACTAACCTGATGGTGATGTCGGTAGCGGGATACCGCTTGGCCGATTATCTGCGCGCGGGCATCGGCGTTTCCGCCATCGTCATGATCATCACCATCACGGTGGTGAACTGGCTCTGGCTATAACCCGGATGTTATCCGGCGAAACGGCGAACGTCACGCGGTCGCTTTTCGCTCTTCGTAGATCGCTTTGCCGCTGCCCGCGACTGTGTCGGCTGTGACTCGACAATGGCCGATGTTGGACTGCGAATGGATGTCGAACATCACGTCGAGCATGGTCGATTCCATCACTGAACGTAAACCGCGTGCACCCGTGCCGAGCGCCCGAGCCTTCTGCACGATGATACTGATGGCTTCATCGTCGAAGACGAGGTCAATGCCGTCCATCGCGAGCAGTTTCTGATACTGTTTGATCAGCGCATTGCGAGGGCGGGTAAGGATGAGTTTCAGCGCATCATCTGACAGTGCGTCGAGGCCGGCCAGGACGGGAATGCGGCCCGCGAGTTCGGGGATGAGGCCGAACTTGAGAAGATCGTCGGGTTCGACATGCCGGAAGATCTCAGGGTCATCCTTGTCGATTCCCTTCGAAACTTCAGCCTGGAAGCCGATTGTCGACGTCGAAAGCCGCCGGGCGACAATATTCTCGAGGCCGTCGAACGCGCCGCCGCATATGAATAGGATGTTGCGCGTGTCGATGTTGATCAGACTCTGCTCAGGATGTTTGCGTCCGCCTTTTGGTGGCACACCCGCGATCGTGCCCTCCAGAATCTTCAGTAGCGCCTGCTGCACACCTTCACCAGATACGTCACGCGTTATGGATGCGTTGTCTCCCTTGCGGGCAATTTTGTCGATCTCATCGATGTAGATGATGCCCCGCTCGGCGCGCTCAACATTAAAGTCGGCCGCCTGCAGCAGATGCGCGAGGATGCTCTCGACATCCTCACCCACATAACCCGCCTCGGTCAGCGCGGTGGCATCCGATATCGAGAACGGGACGTCCAGTATCCGAGCAAGCGTGCGAGCGAGCAGCGTCTTGCCGGTGCCGGTCGGCCCGATCATCAAAATATTCGATTTTTCGAGCTCGACATCCTGAAAGTCAGGCAGGAAATCCTGATTCTCAATCCGCTTGTAGTGATTGTAGACCGCAACCGACAGCGCCTTTTTGGCCTGATCCTGGCCGATGACGTATTCGTCGAGTGCACTCTTTAGCTCGAGCGGCGTGAGACGGCCCACCGACGAAGGCGTGCGCCGCGGCCGCGGACCCGACCCGGCGTTAAAGGCGGCGAGGTCGCTACGGACGATCCCTGCGGCGTCGTTGATACACCGGTCGCAGATATACACATCCGGGCCAGCCACCATCGACGAGACTTCGTGCGCGGTGCGGCCGCAGAAGGAACAGCGTATGGCGTCGTCGTTTCGCTTTGTGCTCATTAGAAGGCGGTGCAGGTGTGGATCGAGATCATACAAAGATGAGTATCGGCCGATCCATCAAGATTCAAACCAGGTGCGCGGCCGGCCATCGGCAGCGCAAAATCCCTGACGATATATAAGTCCATAACCACCTTTGAATGCAAGTAAAAAACGAAGCGCTTCCGCCTGAATTTGTCGAACGCCTTCATCGCATTCTGAACGATGATGATTTCGGAACGGCGATCCAGACGATGAATGAGCCGCGGCGCACCTCATTCAGGGTGAACACACTTCGTGCGGAGGTTGAGCCAACCGTGTACGCCCTGCGTGAGGCGGGGGTCAAGGTGGCTTCGATCGACTGGTATGATGCCGCGTTTTACGTCGAGCCGGCGTTCAGGCAGGCCCTGCTCGAAAGCGAAGCCTATCGCGCGCAGCATATCTATGTGCAGAACGCGGCCAGCATGTTACCGGTCCTGGCACTTGCCCCGACGCCGGGCGAACACGTGCTGGACCTGGCCGCCGCGCCGGGATCGAAGACATTGCAGATAGTTTGTGAGATGGATAACGAGGGAGAGGTGGCCGCCGTCGAGATCGTCCGCGAGCGGTTCTACAAGCTGAATAATCTGCTGAAGCTGCAGGGTGCTGGAATCGTGCGGACGTTCCTCCGCAACGGGATGACCGTTTGGCGGCACCGTCCGGATCATTTTGACCGCGTATTGCTGGATGCTCCATGTTCGTCGGAGGGGCGTTTTCATACAAGCCGCCCGGAGACGTTTGCCTATTGGTCGCCGAGGAAGGTGAAAGAGATGGCGCGCAAGCAGCGGAAACTGCTGTCGTCGGCGGTGAAGTCGCTGCGGCCGGGAGGCATTCTCGTTTACTCGACGTGCTCATATGCGCCGGAGGAGAATGAACTCGCGCTTACGGACATTTTGAGCGAGTTCGAAGACAAGCTCGAGGTCGAACCATTCGAGCCGCGGCTTCCGAACATGCGCCGTCCACTCGAAGAATGGGATGGGCGGGAGGTCCATCGCGATGTTGTCGAGCATGCACGCCGCGTGGTGCCCGATGACCTGTGCGACGGCTTCTTTATATGCCGAATGCGGAAGAGGTGAGACGTCGAAAGTGGACCAGTCTCATGTAACAGCGGTCAATGACCCTCAATCAAAGATCGGCCAGAAGACGCCGAAGCGTAGGCGCCGCTCGGGAAGCGGATAGTCGGGTACATGGAGATTGCCGAGGGTGATCTGGGTACCGCTCAACACGTTTTCATATGCGACGAAGAGCGAGGCGGTGCGAACATCGGCCTCGAGTACGACATCCAGCCAGCCCGATCCGCCAAAATGACGAGCCTCGGCATCCGGAATGACGAGCAGACCGGTTTGCGGATGGAGGACACGCCCTTTCATGGCCGACCACGTGTGGCTGCGGAGATATAGGTCGGCGTCGAGATCTCCCCGAAAGAGCAGCATGCGAGCGCCCAGCCGCGCATTTAGCCAGAGCGCCGGCTGTGTATCAGAAAGCCGCACGGCGCCGGGGAGCTCAAGATCGCGAAGCCATGTGAGTCCGCTGATCGTCGCCTCGGCGTAGATGCCGCGCTCTGCATCGGCTCGCCAACCCGCTTGGGCATTGATCCCCGCCCGGTCGACGGCGTTTGAAAGCGGATGCACAACAAGTGTGTCGCGGGTGGGGCGAGGAACGAACGCCACGCCATCCTTCTCGCGCGAGACATACGCTTCCACCGATGCTGACCACACTCCGCGCCGGGCGTTCATGCCCGTGCGGCCGAGCAGAATCTGCCGCGTTCGCGCATCAGCGGCCGGCACTACGTAGCGCCCGAACCCTTGCGTTGCGATTCGCGGTAAAGGCGCGGCGTCGGCACGTACCTCCGTAAAAAACCGGATCGCTTCATTCCTTGTCGATGCAAAGACACTTGCCGTCGGCAGCGTTCGCGTTTCATCCACCCGAACACCGCCCTCGACGTCGAACGCGACCACGCCGATCGAGAAGGAATCACGCAGCGCACCCGAGACGGCGTACCGCGGCCGAACGTCCTCCAGCGCGAAGTCGTCTTCCGCATGCTCGCTCCATGCGTCGAGCCGTGCCGTGATCGCATGACGTCCGGCTGTGAACGGCTGCTCCCCGGCGAGACCGATGCGATGGATTCGTGCACCGGCGTACTCGGACAGATAATCGTAGCGGAATGACTCGGCCGTATGGTAGGCGATTACGGTCGTCGGTTGTCTCAGACGCTGAAGACGCAGCGTGACATCAAGGTCATTTCGGATGGTCGTCCGCTCCGCGCCGCCATTCCGGACCGCCGGGTCGAGCCGCGAAAAAATCGTTTCATATGGTCCGCCGATGAACGGTTGGACTCCGGCATGGGCACCGATCTCGTGCCGGCCGTAGAGGTTGGCGATTTGTATAGACCAGTCCGGGCGTGCGAAACGCACACGGCCGTAAAGTGCTCGCTCGCGCTGAAGCCTGCTTCCCGGGTATTCGCCGGTGGCGCCTCGCCCCATGTAGCCGGCCGTCAGGTTAAGCACGCCGGTCCTGCCGAACAGTGTGAGCAGCCGGCGCTGCGCATGAAACGTCTCGACGTGCTGAAGCGAGAGGTTGTCCGTCTGATAGCGGATGCCCGTGATCGGCCGCGCGATATCGAACGTGCTCGTATTAAGAACGAGCGTCGAGGGTCCGAGCACGCGTACCGACTCCATCAATCCGAGCGGAATCATTTCGAGGGCCGTCCGGCCGGCCGTCAGGTTATCGTATACGCGGCCGTCGCGCAGGATGCGCGTGTCGGTCGGGTCCAGGCCGTATCGGCTCCAGGCATCGGGCCAACCGGGCGTGCGGAATGCCCATGAGAACGCGCCCAACAGATCGTGCACATACTCGACGGGGTGTAGCACCGGTGCGCGAGCAGGTTCGCGGCGTCCGACGGCAGCGCCTCGATCATCCCGATAGAAATCAATCGAGGTACTCGGCGCCCTCCGAAGCTCCATGCGTCGAAGTTCGTCGGCGGAAAGAGCCGGCGTGAGCGTGTCGGCAGTTACAGTGTCGGGCACCGCAACGGCGGTCGTGTCAAGATCCTGAGCGGCAGCAGATGTCGTCCACAGCGTGAACGCAGCCAGCGCGAGCGTTGCAAGGATCTCGACGGGGCGTCGCATCAATCGGGGAAGAGTCCGAACAGGCGGCTGTCAATCAGGGAGATAATGCTCTGGCGGTCGTCATTCTCGTTGACGTAATCGTACTCGTCAACGTCGACGATGAGCTTCGGCCCCGCATCATATCGCTCTACCCAGTCTTCGTAGAGCTTGTTTAGCCGCTCAAGGTACTCGATTCGGATGGTCGACTCGAACTGCCGTCCGCGGGACTGGATGTGCCGGACGAGCGTAGGCACCGAAGCCCGGAGGTAGATGAGCAGATCAGGCGCTTGTAAGTACGACGCCATGATGCCGTACAGCTCGGAGTAATTCTCGAAGTCGCGCTTGCTCATCAACCCCATGTCGTGCAGGTTGCGTGCGAAAATTTCGGCGTCTTCGTAGATCGTACGATCCTGGACAACGGAGTGCGGCAGGCCTTCGATCCGCCGATGTTGATGGAACCGGCTCGATAGAAAGAATACCTGCAGATTGAACGACCACCGACGCATATCGTCATAAAAATCGACGAGGTACGGATTATCGTCTACCCGTTCGTAGTAGGCCTCCCATTTGAAATAATCGCTCAATACGCGTGTGAGCGCGCTCTTGCCGGCGCCGATGTTACCTCCAATGGCGATGTACTTTTTGCCGACGCCCGGCGCCTTTTCCCGGCTCATCGAGAGTTCTCTTCTGGTCAAACTGTTGAACGGCAATCGAAACGCGGCAAGATACACAGGTACTCGATGGACGGTTCGGGAATTGGAGGAATTGCCGCCTTTCAGGAAATCCTCGCGCCGGCAGACACATTGATCACGCGGGAATGCGGAGACGATTTCCGAACTTCCGCCATCATTACTTCCTACCGCCATGGCCGTCATGCCCCGCCAGATTTATTTTTACCTCGTCTGTCTGATCACGCTTGTGATGATCATCATCGGCACGGTGCAGATCGTCAACCGGACGATTGATCTGGTGATACCGCCGGAGCCGTACCGGCCGGTCGTCGAATACCCGGCGCGTGTGCCCGGTGACGAGGAGATCACCGGACCGACGCGGGAGGAGCGCGAGGCCAATGCGATGCGAGAGGAAGAGCGCCAGCGGCGCGAAAACCGGCGCAACGCCATCCGTGGAATGATCGGCAACCTCACGCTGCTCGGACTGGCAATCCCGATCTACTGGGTCCACTGGCGGCGCATCCGTGATGAGAAGCCGCAATAGCCGCCGGCAGTAGCGCGCGAAGACGGCGTTTTTAACGGGATCTCTCCGCGCCTGCCGTTATCTTGCGGGCTTTACGCGCAGACGTCAAGGTCATTGCAACGTCGAGTTAAGATCTGCTGCGCCGCCCTTATCGCGAATATTGTCGCCCATGTACGGAGACGCATACCGTCCGCCGACGCAGTTTTCGGTTTTCCCGCCTGTCATCAAGAACCTGCTGATCCTCAACGGGCTCTTTCACCTGGCGCAGTACGTCACCGTCGCAACGAACTCGGCACTGCTGGCGGGCATACTGAACAGCATGGCGTTGTACGCGCCGTTCGCGCCGGAAGTAGGATGGAGCATCTTTGGCACCTGGACGGAGATCCCCGGCTTCTGGCCGTGGCAACTGGTGTCGTATTCCTTCCTGCACGGCGGCCTCGGCCACCTCTTTTTCAATATGCTGGCGCTGTGGATGTTTGGCGTGCAGATCGAAAATAGCTGGGGAAGCCGCCGTTTCGCCATCTTCTATTTTACGTGCGTCATCGGTGCGGCGTTCTTGCAGGTTCTGGTGATGTGGGGCATGCCGATCCCGACGGTCGGCGCTTCGGGCGGTGTGTTCGGCATCCTGCTCGCATTTGGAATGATGTTTCCAAACCAGCCTATCTACATCTACTTCCTCTTTCCGATCAAGGCAAAATGGTTTGTGATCGGCTACGGGCTGATTGAACTCTGGGCCGGTGTGACGGGCACTCAGCAGGGCGTAGCGCACTTCGCACACCTGGGCGGCATGCTCTTCGGTTTCCTGCTGATTCAGTTCTGGCGCGGTAAACTGCCGGTGAAGCCGCGGGAGCGAATGTACTGGTAGCGCCCCTCCGAGCGCAGCGGAGTCAGCGCGCGAACATGCGCCGGGCTTCTTCGAGGCGTTCGTGCGTGCCGATGTCGATCCACGGTGCGGTGCTGACGAAGGGCCGGATGACCTCGCCGCCGCGCGCCAGCCTCAGGTAGGTGTTGATGATGGAGAAGGCGCCGTCTTCGGTAAACGCGTCGAAGATGCGCGGCTCGATAACGTGGATACCGCAGAAATCGTAGCGCGTGGCGGGGCCGTCGGCATCGCGGACGAAGTTGTCGGAGCCCGACGTGGCGTGTTTGTCGGCGGCGCCGTAACCGCAGAGGCCGGAGCGGTCGAAGATGAGATAGCGTGCGGTTTCAACGGGGCGCACGGCGAGCGTCGCAAACGCGCCGGATGCGAGATGATCCTGGTAAAGCGCGCGCAGGTCGATGTTCGACATCACGTCTGCGTTGTGCAGGAAGAACGGAGCATCTCGGCGGAAGAGCGGGCGCGCGTGCCTGACGCCACCGCCGGTCTCGAGCCGCTGATCGGCTTCGACGGAGATCTCGACTCGCGCGCCGAGATCTGTCTCGTCGAGGAAACGGATGACGGCGTCGGCGTGATGGTGGACGTTGATGATGAGGCGATCGGCTCCGGCATCGACAAGACGCTGCGCTACGTGCTCGAGCATCGTCGTGTCGCCGACGTTGACAAGTGCTTTTGGGATGGAATCGGTGAGCGGACGGAGGCGTGTGCCGAGGCCGGCCGCGAGGATCATGGCATCCACATGCGGAGGGAGTTGGGGAATTGGGCGTCGATCAGGCAACTGCCTCAGACAATGAGTCAGGCGAGTGAAGAAAGAGCCGTCCGAGCAGGGTGCAAGCGAGTTTTCTACCGGCCGCCGGCCGTAGATTCGAGCGGAACGTTGCCCGGTTATTCCCCCAAACCTAAACCCCGAACGGACCGGCGAACGCGTGTGCTACGGGCGGAGCGGACGCATCACGAGCTCGGAGATCAGGTAGTTGTCGCTGGTTTCGAGGAGGTGGATGAGCGTGGATGCGAGGTCCTGCGGCGTCATCGCGTTGGACGAGATGTGCTGGCCGGAGGTCTGCGAGAAGTTGGTTTCGATGGAGCCCGGGTACATGCAGGTGACCTTGATGCCGTCTCCACGGACTTCCTTCATCAGTGCCTCGCTGAAGCCTCGGACTGCGAATTTGCTGGCGTTGTAGGCGGAGAGCGTCGGGTTGCCGAGGAGTCCGGCGATGGAGGCGATGTTCACGATGTACCCGCCGAAGCCGTTCTGCTCGTTCTGGCGCGCCATCGTCGGTACGGCGCGGCGGGCGCAGAGAAACACGCCTCGGGCGTTGGTCTCCATCAATGTATCCCAGGTGTCGGAGGGCGTGTCGACGGCATCGCCGCGAAAGCCGAGTCCGGCGTTGTTGACGAGTACGTCGAGGCGGCCGGCGTCTTGTTCGACGCGTGTGAACGCGGCGTCGACATCGGCTTCGAGCCGGACGTCGCAGCGAACAGGTGTGAAGCGATCGCCGAGCTCGCGGGCGAGATCCTGGAGCTTGTCTTCGCTGCGGGCGAGGCCGAAGACGTACATGCCACGTTCGACGAGCGACCGAGAGAACTGAAGTCCGAGTCCGCTACTGGCGCCGGTTACGACGGCGACCTTATCCTTGAGATCCATAATTTATCAGGGTGAAAGCTGGGTTTTGCTCGGCTTGATGTACCGAGAGCCGGTGGAGACGATCCCTTCGGAGCAATGAGTCATATATCGGATCACAACAGTTTGTTCGATGCGTTGGAAGCGGCGCGCGAGATGACGCTGGAACCGCTGTCGCTGGACGTGGACGGGCGGGAAATGTCGCCGGAGGTGATCCTCCGCGCGCTCGATGCGATGGTGAGCGAGGAACGGAAGCGACGGATCGAGGAGGTGCTCGATGGGCGAACGCGTACCGTGGCAACGGTGGTGGAAGGTACCATCAACATCGGCAACGTGAGTGCGATGATGCGCACGGCCGAGGCGCTGGGTTTCTTCGAACTACACCTGGTAACGGGAGAGGCGCGGTACAAGACATCTCCGCGGACGACGACGGGCGCCGAGAAGTGGCTCGACGTTCACGCGTGGGATTCGCCGGCGCGGTGTGCCGAGGCGCTGAAGGCGGCGGGGTACCGCATCATGGTGACCCATCTCGACCCGACGGCGCGCGGGATCGAGGCGTTTGATTTCACGCGCAAGACGGCGATTGTCTTTGGGAATGAGCGCGACGGTGTGTCGGGCGAAATGCTGGCTGCGGCGGATGATCGGTGCTTCCTGCCGATGGCGGGCTTCGCGCAGAGCTATAACATTTCGGTTGCTGCGGCGATCGCGTTGTATCACGCGTATGGCGACAGACTGGCCCGGACGGGCCGAAACGGGGACCTTACGGAGGGAGAGCGGGAGTTTATCCGCGCGGCGTATTACAGGCGCAGCGTCCGCCACGCCGATCAGATCCTGCGCCGCGCGATACGGGCGGAAAATGCGCCCGGCCCGGGTTGAGCCGGGCCGAGCACGAATCCCGGATTCCCAATTACTCGGCGGTTTCGGGTGCTACAAAGTAACCGACGACTTTCCATTCGTCGCTCTCGCGCTGGAGTGTGACGATCTCGGCGAAGTCGTGGCCGGCCTGCGAGGTGCGGTAGCGCACAGCGCGATACTCGCCTTCGGGCAGGTTCGGCAGGTCATCTACGTTGGCAACTTCGATCAACTCGCGTTGCGTAAGATCGATTGGTTCGCCGGCGAGCGCCACGAGCTGCTGGCCGACACCTTGCAGGGCCTGCTGCCACTGCTCGGCGGTTACGGATGACTGCATAAGTTGGCCGCTTGCCTCGAGGCTGCCCGTGTAGTCGCTATCGTCGACCAGCTGCAGCCAGGAAGCCGCTGCGGCTTCTACCGCTGCATCGTCTTGCGCGGTGGCGGTGTGCGTGAGGAGGGCGATGGATAGCAGGAGAACAAATGTGCTGATTACGCGCATGTAGTTGCGGATGGTGATTCTGTATTTCATGAACCACAGTATACAAAATAGGCCGGCGGGGTTACGAGCCGCCCGAACGCACGTTACACGAACGATATGGGGACATGGGCTGTGGGCTGTGGGCTGTGGGCTGTGGGCTGTGGGGTGTGGGCTTTGAGCTTTGAGCTGTGGGCTGTGAGCGGTGAGTTATAAGTTGTGAGCTGTGAGCTGTGAGCTGTGAGCTGTGAGCTGTGAGCTTTGAGCTGTGGGGTGTGGGCTGTGGGCTTTGAGCTGTGGGCTTTGAGCTGGGGGCTGTGAGCCGTGGGCGGTGGGCTTTGAGCTGTGGGGTGTGGGCGGTGAGCTCTGAGCTGTGGGCTATGAGCTGTGGGCTTTGAGCTGTGGGCTTTGAGCTGTGGGCTATGAGCTGTGGGCTTTGAGTTGTGGGCTTTGAGCTGTGGGCTGTGGGCTGTCAGCGGTGAGTTATAAGCTATGAGCATTGAGCATTGAGCTTTGAGCTCTGAGCTCTGAGCAGTGACTCTGATCTCTGAGCTATAAGCTGTGCCTTCTAGTCTCCGCTTACGGCTCCCCGCTCAAAGCTGCCCGCTTATGGCTCAGCGCTCTCCGCTTACGGCTCCCCGCTCAAAGCTGCCCGCTTATGGCTCAGCGCTCTCCGCTCGTGGCTCATCGCTCTCCCGCTCATGGCTCATGGCTCATGGCTCATGGCTCATGGCTCATGGCTCATGGCTCATGGCTCATGGCTCATCGCTCATGGCTCATGGCTCATAGCTCATGGCTCATAGCTCATGGCTCATAGCTCTCCCTCATAGCCCATAGCTCTCCGCTCATGGTTCAGCGCTGCCCGCTCATGGACCATAGCTCTCCGCTCATAGCCCATAGCTCTCCGCTCATGGCTCATAGCTCTCCCGCTCATCGCTCATGGCTCATCGCTCAGAGCTTACGCCGGATACCGACCCGTGATATAATCGGTCAGGTAGCGCACATTGGCTTCGGCGCCGCGCGATAGTTCTTTGACGCAGTCGCCAATCGAGATCACGCCGACGAGCTCGCGTTCATCCATCACAGGCAGGTGACGGATCTTCTTCTCCGTCATAATGGCGAGGCACTGCTTGATGTCCTGCGTGGGATCCACGTAAATCACGTCCGCGGTCATTACCTCGCTAACTGGTGTCTCGCGCGAGGTGCGTCCATCGAGGACGATCCGGCGGAGGTAGTCACGCTCCGTAAATATCCCCACGATGTCGGTACCTCGCACCACGACGATGGAGCCGACATTATTCTCGACCATACGTCTGATGGCATCAAATACGGATACTTCAGGGTCGATCGTCACGACGCGGCTCCCCTTACGGCGCAGGATGTCAAAAACGGTTTGCATGCGGCACCTCCTTCTCGATTGTCGATTATTCGTGAAGACAATGTACCCGGTTGCGGCTGCGGTTGCAAACGACGGGAGATTCGAACCGTTTATGTTTGAAAGGCGTGACCTGTAGACAGCCGAGGGTGGGCCATATGCGATTGCGACACAATCGCCTGAGCCGAATCGACCGCGCCTCGGGTCCGGGTGTCATCAAAACAAAAAGGCGGATGCTCCTTTCGGAGCACCCGCCTTTGTCAAAGCTACCTCGAATCGGGTCAGTTGGTGACCGTCATTGTGCCCTGCATCAGCATGTAGTGGCCGGGGTAGGTGCACAGGTAGGGATAATCGCCGGCTTCAGAGGGAGCGGTGAAGGTTACTTCGACCGTCTCGCCCGGCGCTGCCATTGCGGTGTACGCGACAATCGCATCGTCTTCCGGAATGTAATCGGCAGCCGGACCGGCTTCGAGGGCCGAGTTGCCCACGCGGTCGACGTCGTCGCGGCTGTCCACGATCACCACGTTGTGGTGCATGGCCTCGCTTGTGGCCGTGTTCTCAAAGATGATACGCACTTCCTGACCCGCCTGAACAGCGAATTCAGTGGTCTCGTAGCGCATCTCATTGCCGACAGGGCGTATCGTGATCGTTTGAACGCCGTTTTCGTTCGTCACGACGCCGGCAGGCGTACCGGAATCGGTGGCTCCGGGTTGGTCTCCCGCGCCACCACAGGCCGCGAGGCCGAATGCCACGAGTGCGGCAAGGGTGATGTTGACGGTGCGCTTTAGCATATAAGTTCCTCTTAAGAGTTGTGGGACGAGAAGTCAGATCTACAACGAGGCAGTCCGAGCAATCGCCCGGCATGTCGTATTCAGGGAATAAACTGCAACGCGTCAGTATACCTTTGAGCTAAAAACGTTGCTTCTGCGGCGTGAAACAGAGTCGAAAATGTTGAGCCGCCGAGCCCGCGAATGAAGCCGTCTGGCTGGGATGGTAGGCAGGAGGCGGTAAAGTATGTGTGCGTACCGTAACTTAAAAGACATTGTTGTCCGAATCACTGCCGTAGCAGCAGCGCATGCTCAATGCCTAATGACGCGCGATACATGATCAAGACGGCGCTGGTGTGGCTGTGCCTGGCGCTGGTGGCAGGTGTGGCTTCAGCCGCATTCGGCACACCGCGCGGCTGGTGGCCGGGCGTCTCTCTGTATCCGACGGTACTTCATCTTATAACCGTCGGGTGGCTCACTCAGCTCATCTTTGGCGTGGCGTACTGGCTCTTTCCGAGGTGGTCACGCGATGCACCTCACGGCCCTTACCAGGTCGTGCGCGGGGTCTATGTGATGCTGAATGCGGGGCTGGTCCTGCGCGTGATCGCGGAGCCGTTTCCTCGGCTCGGCTTGCGGATGGAGTTACTCGTTACGTCGTCGGTGTTGCAGGCGGCGGCTGCGATTGCGTTCGCCGTTTACATGTGGAACCGCGTAAAGGTGAAGTGATGCCGGCTGCCGCTGCGTGGATGATTCGTCTTGCGTTTGGATACCTCGCTGCAGGCTTTGTGCTCGGCGCGGTCATGCTGGGCGCGGGCCTCCGTACGCCGCCTATGATCCTGATTCATGGCGAGTGGCTGTTGTGGGGATGGATGCTTCAGCTGGCTTTCGGTGTGGCGGCCTGGATACTGCCGAAGTC
>Ga0209487_1000855_pt1 | contig 26731 bp, 26 predicted proteins | sample Poulit2012_FD_187524 | JGI IMG/M metagenome (GOLD analysis project Ga0209487, IMG submission 187524) | Agricultural soil microbial communities from Georgia to study Nitrogen management - Poultry litter 2012 (SPAdes) (version 2) | ecosystem: Environmental > Terrestrial > Soil > Agricultural land...
TGCTCCGGCTGCGATTCTGCACCGTGATATTCGCAAGACAGCCCGCTCATTGGGCGTGGATTCAACGGCTTGGCGACTGGTGCATAGGGGAGTGGTCAATTCGATTGATGACTACCTCGAACAAATCATGCGGCCATTGCTACGGTTCCCCGACTATCCGGTGAAGATGGCGCAGTTCGGGCTCTTGGCCACGCCGCCCTCGACCTGGTTTGTGCGCACTGCTTTTCGTGAGGAATCAGCACGAGCACTCTTTACCGGTTCCGCCGCGCACGCCAATACGCCGCTGGGGCATCCCTTCACCTCGACCTACGGGGTGCTATTTTCTGCACTTGGGATGACTCGCGGTTGGCCTGTGATCAAGGGTGGGACCGGGATGCTCGTCGATGCGTTAGCTCAGGTCATCACCGAACACGGTGGTGAGATTTTCACTGACTATGAGGTCACGGACCTCGACGAACTGCCACCAGCACGCGCCACCGTGCTGGATATTACTCCGTCGCAGGCCCTGGTCATGCGCGGCAAACAATTACGCGACCTACCCGAAACTACCGTGCAACGCTTACAGCGGTGGCGCTACGGTCCAGGCGTCTATAAAGTTGATTGGCTACTCGATGGCCCGGTCCCGTGGGCCGACGACAGAGTCTCCAAAGCAACTACCGTACACGTTGGTGGCCGTGCAGCTGAGATTCGATTGGCCGAAGCACAAGTAAATTCCGGCCGCATCCCTGATCGCCCATTTGTCATGGTGGTCCAACCACAAGTGGCAGACCCTTCGCGCGCTCCCGAAGGCAAGCACGTGTTGTGGACCTATACACACGTGCCGAGTGGCTACCGTCCCGCCGGGACAGATCATTCATATGTCGCGGACGTGATCGAAGCACAAATCGACCGGTTTGCCCCGGGGTTCAGCGGCAAGATCCTGAACAAGAAAGTCTGGGACCCTGCGGCGCTTGAACAGTGGAACCCGAACCTTGTGGGTGGAGACATTGCCGGCGGCTCTATGACCGGCTTGCAGTCATTACTTCGTGGTGGACTGACCCTCGAGCCATACCGGATGGGTGTGCCGGGCCTGTATATTTGCTCGGCAGCTACCCCACCCGGTGCCGGTGTGCATGGTATGCCTGGAGCGTGGGCTGCTCGGGCCGTGCTCGAGGCTCATCGGACCTGATACTCAACAGCTCCATGCAACGGCCCAGCGGCTACTTCCTACCGGCCTTCGCTTCGGTACGGTCTGCGCTTGAACGGCCATTTGATGAGATCTCGTCTTTGAGGCTGTCGCCGTTGATCTCCTCCACGACCTCAATCATTTCCTTATCATTGAGCCCGCGCTGGTCGGGCTGCTTACCATTTTCCAATGCAATGTATGCAGGAGTGCCGGCCACAACAGGTGTGCCCAGCGTGCCGGGCAGCTCCTCACCTTCCAGTGATGCGCCAGCAGTTTCTGGCATAAAGTACACGGCGATCAAACCGATCACACAGGCAATCGTCATGTAGAAGGCAGGGACCAGCAGGCTACCGGTGAGTTCAACGAAAAAGTCGCTGACCAGTGCCGCTGTCCCACCGAATAGTGCGGTGGCGACGTTGTAGCTGATGGCAAATCCGGCAAACCGTGCACGAGTTGGGAACAGCGCGGTGAAGGTTGCGGAAATGGTGCCAAGTTGCAGCACGAAAAGTAGCGCCAGTACGGCGTAACCCAGCATGGCCAGACCGAAGTTGACACCCATCATTGCAAATAACGGTACTGCAAGGATCCCGATACCGATCAGTGAGACGTTCCAGCAGGTCTTGCGTCCAATCCGGTCTGAGAGGGAGCCGGCCAGCGGCATGAAGGCGACCATCGCGAGCTCACCAACCAGGATCACGGTCAGAGCCGACTGTGCGTCCAATCCGATTTGTTGTTCAAGATAGGTGGGCATGTAGGTCAACAGCGTGTAGTTGACGATGTTGAGTGCGGTCACCATGCCACCCATGACCAGGATGGGCCGCCAGTATTCTTTGAGTAGCTCCCCAAGTCCAGGTGTGTCTGAATTGGCCTTATCGGTTTTCGTCTTAGTGCTTTTCTTCGTCTCCGCAGACTGATTTTTGGCTTGGTCTTCTTGCTGCTCTTGGAAGATAGGAGTGTCTTCGAGTTTGTTCCGGAGATAGAAACCAATGAGTCCCAGCGGCAGTGCCAGGAGGAACGGGATACGCCAACCCCAAGCGGTCATTTGTTCGGGGGTGAGGGCGAACTCTAAAAACAGCATCATGGCGGAACCGATAGCGTAACCGCTAATCGTCCCCAATTCGAGGAAAGATCCGAAGAAACCGCGTCGTTTATTGGGGGCATACTCGGCCATGAAGGTAGCGGCTCCGCTGTATTCACCGCCAGTTGAGAAACCTTGAACGACGCGTAGCAGAATCAGCAGAATCGGGGCCCAGGCACCAATTACCGCGTAGGTCGGCAGAATACCTATGAGAAAAGTGGCCGTCGACATCATGAGAATCGTGGCGGCTAGGACGCCTTTGCGGCCGATGCGGTCACCCAGTGGACCCCAGACAAAACCACCGAGGGGTCGAATGATGAATGAGATGGCGAAGGTCGCCAGGGTGAGCAGCATTGGGTATTCGAATGGCTCAAAGAAGTGGTGGGCAATATATGAGGTGGCAACAGCGTAGACACCGTAGTCGAACCACTCGGTCGCGTTGCCGATTGCCGAGGCGGTCGTAGCCCGCTTAACCTCTGCGTTGGAAGCTTGTTTATCTTGTGCGGGTCTCGAGTACCGTCTTTTGATAGTTGCTCCGCCGGGTTTGCCGCTGAGCTGATGGATCACGTCGTGCTCCTTCTGTCAATGGTCTTTCCGTTGGGTCATGCTTTTCACCCTAACGAAGCTGATTCATCAAAGGAACCGAGTTGAACCTATAGAGCTTGGTTTGTGCGTTTATGATCCTCTGGAGCTGCGGTTGAAGCTCCAAGAGAACGCTTTGGGGTCGCTATGCTATCCCGCCCTCTTCCGTGGTGCTGCAGGAGCCCAGGTGAAAAGCGGGTGCCTCAGCCCAATCTTCTGTATTGGGCGCCTCGGTCCCGTAGATAGAACAGCTAGAACGGCGGGGCACTAATCCTCGAACTTCGCGCGAGCCCGTTCGAATAGCCTCGCCGCCCCTGCCCGCACGCTCTGGTTGATAACGCGCGCCGTCCCTGGATCGCCGCCAAGGAGAGACTTCGCCAGTCCGCTAGCTTGGTCAAAGGTGATATGAGCCGGCAGCGGGGGAGTGTTGGGGTCGGTTTTCACACTCAGCACCACGGGACGGTCTGCTGCAAACGCTTCGTCCCATGCGGCATCAATATCCTTCGGATCTTCGACCCGGATGCCTTTCAAGCCGAGAAGTTCGGCATACCCTGCATAGTCCATCGATTCGACCAGTTGTGCAGTATCCCAGCGCGGGTCACCGGCAATACGCATCTCCCAGGACACTTGGTTGAGGTCGCCGTTATCGAGGACCAACACAATGAAGGTTGGATTATCCCATTCCTGCCAGTGTCGTTTCACCGTGAGCAGCCCGTTCATCCCAAGCATTTGGAAAGCACCGTCACCGATCGTGCACACCACGGGCCGCTTCGGGTGAGCGAATTTGCCCGCGATGGCATATGGCATCGCCGCAAGCATCGAAGCCATGCGACCTGACAGGTTGCCTAGCTGATTGCGTCCTAGTTTGATGTGGAAGCCGTACCAGTCGGCGGTGCTTCCGGCGTCACAGGTGATGATGGCGTTTTCGGGCAGTTTGTCATTCAACGAGGTGAAGACTCGCCGTGGATTGACCGGCTCACTGTCCACCATGGCAATCCGGTGGTTCTCTTCGTCCCAATCCTGCATTTGCTTGGCGATATCGTTTTGCCAGTCGAGGTCGTGTTGTTCTAACCGTGGTAACAGCGCGGCAAGCGTTGTCTTGGCGTCTCCCCAGAGATTTGATTCGGTGGGATAGCGAGCGCCCAGATGCCGCGGAGAGATATCAATCTGGACGGCGCGGGCGTTACCGGTCGGCGGCAGGAACTCGCCGTAGGGGAAGTTCGTGCCGACCATCAATAAGGTGTCGCATTCTTGCATCATGTCGTAGCTGGGACGTGAACCCAGCAGGCCAAGTTGTTGGGTGTGATAGGGGATATCGCCCGGTACGACTTGTTTGCCTAACAGTGCGGTGCTGATGCCTGCGCCGAGTCGTTCGGCCACGGCAAGGACTTCATCGGTCGCACCGATAGCACCCTGGCCAACCAACATGGCGATCTTTTCCCCGGCGTTTAAAATGGCTGCAGCTTCGGCCAGTGCAGTGTCGTCGGGGCAGATCCGATCCTGTGCATAACCGACTCCCGTGCGGGAGACGAAATGCTCGGCTGTAGGTTCTTCCATTTCCAGCGTTTGGACGTCTGCGGGCAGGATCACCACGGCTGGGCCGCGATACGCCTTGGCCATGCGCACGGCTTTATCTACCACGAATTGCGCATGCATCGGGGTCGTGACGGTTTGGACGAAAACGGCCACGTCACTGAAAGCGCGTTCCAGGTCAATCTCTTGTTGAAACTCGGTACCAAGCGCGACACGCCCCTGCTGACCGACAATCGCCACGACCGGGGCGTTGTCGCCTTTAGCATCGTAGAGTCCGTTGATCATATGCAGAGCACCCGGTCCCGATGTCGATATGCAGACCCCGACTTCACCGGTGAATTTCGCATGTGCGGTGGCCATGAATGCGGCCTCTTCTTCGTGCGTGGGACGGACGTACCGGAAATTTTTGCCGTCTTCTTGGGCACGACCCATCGCGCCGTCGAACCCTCCGATGCCGTCACCGGGATAGCCATACCACTGATGCAGACCCCAGGCAATGAGACGATCGATAATGAAGTCGCTAACGGATGTTGCCATGGCACTCACCTTCCGAACATGGAATCGACTGACACATTAATCCGAACACTTTCGACGTGCAGAGACAAGGTGTTGCCCGATCCCACCGGGCACGCCCCACGAGTGGGGTCCTCTCCAAGAAGGTGAGGTCACAGCTCTTGTAGAACTTCGGTCCGCGCATGAAGGCTTTGAAAAAGGGGGTGAGGATTGCCCATCAAATGGCAGCCGATGGTGCAATGAAGGAGGGTTTACAGACAAAAAGCTTTGTCCATACCGCATTGATGACCGTAGGAACTGACACCTTCCTGCCTGGTCCCGCTCGGGTACTCAACCCGCTGTTGAAGACAGTGGCTTGGTTTGCACGCAAAGCAGGGGTTGATCGGCGGCTGGAAGCGAAGTATCTGCGCCCCAGTCAAGGTGCTGTGGCCGCGGCCTAACACCAGACGCATCGCATGCTGGGACGAAGTTGCTATCCCGTGAGTGCAATGGGGCGGTAAAATCCGTGGTGTGAGGAACCGGGTACCTCAGATAGGGATTCCGCAGCGTCGTCCGCGGCCTCGGCAGACTGAAATTGGCGATCGTCGTCGTCTTGCCGTGATGCTTGCGATGTCGTTGGGCTCTTTTGCGATCGGCACGACCGAGTTCGTGTCCATGGGATTGCTCAACACTATCGCCGAGGACTTTCAGATTTCCGAGAATGAAGCCGGGGTCATCATTACCGCCTATGCGCTCGGCGTGGTGGTTGGGGCGCCTTTAATCGCGATCTTCACGGGCTTGATGCCACGTAGACGACTGCTGTTGTTGCTCATGGGTGCCTTCATGGTCGGCAATGCGTTATCAATTTTCCCCAGTACGTATGAGGGCTTGCTGACTGCCCGATTTATCTCCGGATTGCCGCATGGTGCCTATTTTTCGGTGGCTGCCCTGTCGGCCGCTTCGATGGCCCCGGTTACCGAACGAGGACGAGCGGTCGCGTTCATTACCATGGGCCTATCGGTTGCCACGGTGCTGGGCGTACCCGCCGCAGAGGTACTGGGTACCGCAATGGGCTGGCCTGCCGCATACGCCCTGGTAGCGCTCTTGGCGCTGGTGACGCTTATTTTGCTGTGGTTTCTGATGCCACATATGGTTCGCATGAAACCCACCGCGCCACGAACGGAACTTGGTGCGTTGCGTCGAAGTCAGGTCTGGTTGACCTTAGCAATTGGCACAGTTGGCTCCGGCGGCATGTTTGCGATATACACCTACATTTCCTGGATCATGATTGAAGGAGCCGGACTCGACCCCAGTTGGATGTGGTTGGTGCTGATGGCATATGGTGTTGGATCCGTCGGCGGGAACTGGTTCGGGGGTCGTATCGCGGATCGCAGTCTTGAATGGGGCGTGCTGTTTGCACTAGTCATGATTGCCATCGTTCTCACCACGTTTTATTTCACCTCAACCCACCCGGTTGCCGGCATCATCACCTTCGGCCTCTGCGGGTTTTTCGGAACCTGTTTGGCACCGGCCTTGCAGGTGCGCTTGATGGAGGTAGCCCATGATGCCCAGACTCTGGCGGCCGCTCTCAACCATGCGGCGCTGAATACGGCCAATGCAGCTGGTGCGATCATCGGCGGTGCGGTGATTGCCGCCGGCTTCGGGTACTCCGCCCCAGCCCTGGCCGGGGTCGTCTTGGCGTTGGCTGGTATTTGCATTTGGGTGCCAGCTTTTCTCCTTCGACGCCGTAGTGCTGCGGCCGTTGCCGAATAGTGTTCAACAAGGACGGCTTCATCAGCGCTGAAATGTCGGGGTAAATATTGGCGCCTGCGGTTTATTCTGGCGCCCTGTGGCCAAGCTATGTTGTAATTTTTCTTGCTCATTTAGGCTCAAACTACATTCTGACAGCACGAACTACCATCCGAAGGTTCTGGCACAAGGTACACGTAGGAGTAGCTGTGGCTCGCAGACAATATAAGACGATTGAAACGGATATTCCGGCGCGTTTGGACCGCCTTCCGTGGTCGAAATGGCATCTTCGCGTGTTGATTGGGCTTGGAACCGTATGGATCCTAGATGGCCTAGAAGTCACCATCGTCGGGAACATCACCACCAGACTGTCAGGACCCGGAAGCGGTATTAATATCACCGATGTCCAAGTGGCCGGGACTGCCGCTGCGCTGTATGTTTTAGGGGCCTGTTTAGGCGCGTTGTTTTTCGGTCACCTGACGGACCGCTGGGGTCGTAAGAAACTGTTTATGATCACGCTGGCGCTCTATCTGACCGCAACTGCGCTGACCGGTCTGACCACGGAAGCCTGGATGTTTTACATTCTGCGATTCTTGACCGGGGCCGGTATCGGCGGGGAGTACGCTGCGATCAACTCGGCAATCGATGAGTTGATACCGGCGAACTATCGAGGTCGAATCAACATCATTATTAATGGCACCTTCTGGATCGGGGCCGCCGGCGGGGCATTACTGTCGATCGTGGCCCTGAACGAAAACCTCTTCCCAAGAGATATCGGATGGCGTCTGACCTTCTTCCTCGGGCTTGTTTTTGGTCTGGTTATCCTGCTGGTCCGCCGGACAGTGCCGGAAAGTCCGCGGTGGTTATTTATTCATGGCAGGGAAGACGAAGCTGAAAAGATCGTTAGCAGTATTGAAGACAAGGTGCGCAACGAAACGGGCAAGCAGCTTGACGAGGTTGATACCACCATCACGATTCATCAGCGCCCGGCCATCGGCTTCGGTTTAATTGCCAAGACCCTCTTTGCGCGGTATCCCAAACGAGCTGTGCTGGGCTTTTCGATGTTTATTGGCCAGGCGTTCATCTATAACGCCGTCACATTCGGGTTCGCCACGATCTTGGCCACGTTCTATGGCGTGCCCTCGGGCAGCACTGGGTATTACTATGCCGTCATCGCGGTATTCAATTTCTTAGGTCCGTTGTTGCTGGCGAGGTTCTTCGACACGTGGGGAAGGCGACCAATGATTTCGGGCACGTACATTGTATCCGGAGCGTTGCTGCTGATCACCGCCTGTGTTTTCAACGCTGGGCTGCTGACGGCTGTGACGCTGACTGCATGCTGGTGTGCAACGCTGTTTTTCGCGTCGGCCGGAGCAAGTTCTGCCTACCTGACGGTCTCCGAGGTCTTCCCGATGGAAACCCGAGCCATGGCAATCGCGTTCTTCTACGCGATTGGTACTGCTACCGGTGGTATTACCGGGCCACTAGTCTTTGCCAACATGGTGGCAACTGGTAACCCAACCGACACCGCCATCGCCTTTACCATTGGTGCCTCGCTTATGCTCATCGCGGGGGTTATCGCGATATTTCTTAGCCTTGATGCCGAGAAGCAATCCCTTGAAGATATCGCAGCACCGCTGAGCACCCAAGCCTCGTAGCGATTCGGCCTCGGGAAATAGCTTGCAGGGTCGGGGTTAGTTGGGCTCTGTTTCTGCTGGTACCGGCTCTTCCGGTTCGTAGGGCGCAGGTGTCTCATTGTCTTGCGGGGCTTCGTCGCTGTTGCTGCAGCCGACGAGCGCGAGACCTGCTGCAAAAGTGTGGGAATACGCATGTTTTTCATGCCGCCAGTGTATTGGACCCGTGGGAAGACGAATAGTGTTCCGCGCCTACGATTCGAACCTGACGTTGAGATTTACCGGTCCGTCGAATTGGGTGAGCGTTTCACACCTACTGGTACCCATGGTCTTCGTTCGTCTCACAATATGGGCCGATCTGTTGAACAGGTGAGGATAGCCCTTCGGGTTTACCCTCGCCTGGTTCAACCCACTAGCTCACAATCTTGGACCCGAAGCGCTTGCGCTTGACGCAACGTCAACCGGTAGAACGGTGTTATGGCGACATGGCAGGGAGGAAAGCACGATGGAATGGTCGATTCATCAGGTAGTGGAAGCCACCGGTGTGACGTCTCGAACCTTGCGGCACTATGACCAGATCGGTTTGCTTGCTCCGGCGCGGAGGGACCATGGCGGCCGACGCTATTACGACCACCAGGCCTTGCTTCGTTTGCAACGTGTCTTGTTGTTGCGTGAGTTGGGTCTTTCGCTGCCTGCCATCGCCGATGTACTCGATGGAGCACAAGACGATATAGCAGCGTTGCGGGCACATCGAGAAGATCTCTTAGCTGAAAAACAACGAATAGCAACACAAATCCGCTCGGTAGAAGCCACTATCGCGGCCTTGCAGAAAGGACATCAGCTGATGCCCAAGGACATGTTTGAAGGATTCGATCACACGCAATACGAGACAGAAGCGCGTGAACGGTGGGGCGATGAAGCCGTCGATCGATCCAACGCGTGGTGGTCCGAGCTGGATGCTGAAGAACAGGCAGCGTTCATGACGGAAGTCGAAGCGTTAAATGCAGCCTGGGATCGGGTGATCGCCTCAGGGGCGGCTCCTGAATCCGAGCCAGCCCAAGAAATCGCAGCACGTCACGTGGCGTGGTTGAAGTCGGCGACACGCACATCTGACATTTCCTATGAGATGGTCACGGGTATTACTCAGCTGTATGTTGACGATGAACGCTTTGCTGCACATTACAACCGGGTCTCAGCAACGGGCCCCCAGTTTGTCCGCGACGCAGTACATTACTGGGCTGACCACCATCTCAGCGATGGGACCAGCTAGACCAGGATGCAGACCCCAGTAATCAAAAAAGCACCTCGTCTTTCGGGCTTGTGGAAAGCTCGGAAGACGAGGTAACGCTATGTCGAGACATTAGCGTTTCTCCTTTCCGGTGCTGATTCTGAAGAGGTGTCGTGCACTATCCACGAGCAAGATCGCGATGAGCGCGAATGCTCCCCATGCCACGGCATCTGGTTCCGATGGCATGGTGAGAAAATGCACGCCAACGGCTAGAAGAAATGCTGCTCCAAGAAGTTCGGCGAATACCCTAAAGATACCGAACTCTGTCGCTGATTTTCCGTGTGCAGGATCCTGCTGTTGAGGTTGCTGGTTCGTTGCATACGTTCGAGGAGTCATGGCCATATCCTTCCCTCGCGCCTCTTTGAGGCGTACCTCTAGTCTAGTGTGGCGGGCATCATATTAGGTGGGTTTCCGCCGTAGGACGAGGCGTCCTGGCTGCAACCAGATCTCGCTGGCTCCTTGGTACGAGCTTCATTGAGTTGAGCAGCAAAAGTTCAACAAGATACCCACCGCTGACCGGTGGTAACTCGCACAGATGCAGGTTCCCAGACGATCTGAAGTTTGTCGAAATAGGCTTAGTTCACACCTGGTCGCAGACAGTGCTACTGAGGTGATCACTATCCAGGAGGAACGGACCGATAGTGGCGAACAGAGTCGTTGTGTATCGATCGCTGTATGGGTCAACCCGGCAATACGCCGAATGGCTCGCAGCGCTTTTACATTGTGAAGCCTTCGACCTTGTCACATTGCGAGCTAAAGATCTTCGAAACTTTGACACTATTGTGTATGGCGGCGCGCTCTATCGTGGTGAAATCCTTGGCGTCAAGTTTCTCAAGTAACATCTCAAGGTGCTCGGCGACAAGCATTTGGTGGTCTTTTCGTGTGGGCTGAGAAATCCGGATGATACAACGAATCAGCGACATATCAATGAACAGCTCAGCGAGACCCTGACGAATGAATTGCTGGAACACATCAAAGTGTTTCATCTACGCGGCGCGATCGATTACCACCAGCTCAGCCTCTTGCACAGGTCCATGATGGCACTAGTGAGACGCTCCTTGGTCGCCCGAGATCCAGCGGAACGTACCGCAGACGAGCAACAACTGCTAGAGGCATATGGGCAAGTTCAAGACCATATGGACGTGGAGTCACTTGGCCCGATCGTGGATTATGTTCGTGGGCTCAGGCATCGGTCGTAAAAGCTCGCGGTATCGACCGTGTGAATTACTGCCACCACGTGTCGGAAGGGCGCACAGGTAAACGGCGTTTGTGCTCAGACCGCTTGTAGGTTTCCTCGAGTTTTTGGCGCGCTTCTTCAGGTATCGTCTCGCCGGTGAGATACGCATCGATATTTGCGTAGGTCATGCCCAGCTCGTCCTCATCTGTGCGGCCTGGAGTGTCACTCAACAAATCTGCAGTCGGTACTTTTTGGATCAACTGATCACTGGCCCCTAACCGAGTCCCCATCTCGCGCACTTGAGTTTTTGTCAGGCCCGCCAGCGGCAGGATATCGGCAGCACCATCGCCGAACTTCGTGTAGAACCCCGTGACAGATTCAGCGGCCTGGTCGGTTCCCACCACCAGGGCGTTGTATTGGCCGGCAATGGCATACTGGGCGACCATGCGCATGCGGGCTTTGACATTGCCCAGATTGTAATCGGTTGGTTCTTCTCCCAGCGCCTCGGTAAATGCTTTACCTAAGGCGTCAGTGGCGGAACCGATTTGGAGTTCGACGTCTTCATCGGGTTCGATAAATTCTATGGCCGCCATGGCATCATCGGCGTCACCTTGGATGTGATAGGGGAGTCGTACACCCCAGAATTTGCCGGTCCAGTCCGGGTTGACGCGCCGGTATTGTTCGACGGCCATTTGGGCGAGCCGACCGCCAACGGTGGAATCCACGCCGCCCGAGATACCCAGCACCAGGCCTTGGGCCCGGGTGTGGTGCAGATAGTCCACCATGAAGTTCACGCGGCGGACAATCTCGGAATCCAGGTCGATGTCGGCCTCGGCTCCCACGGCGTCAATAATTTGCTGTTGCATGGTGCCCTCCCTACTAGTTGGCGCATTCATATCGTTGGATGCGATCCCAAACTTCTACTGCACGTTGATAGTGGTCACGCATCGCTTCGGCTGCGTGATTAAGCATAGCTGGAGGTAAGCCAGGTAAGAACGTGTCCTCATCGTCCTCAATCTCTTCATCTTGTTTCCAGGCACGGTCCAGTATCTGAAAACCCCGTTCCAGGATCGCCCCTGAAGTGTCCGGCCAGGCATATCTACTGAGTGCTCCGTAGTCGAGTTCTACCAAACCGGGCATCGGGTGTTTCCGGTTGCGGTGACGATTCAACCAACTCTGCAATTGCCCCACGGCGCGAGTCAATGGATGCGACTGGCCATCGGGACCGTAAAACGCCAGCCGACCGTGAACCCAACTGAGCCGACCGATGGCTGCATCAAGGTCTCGCACCCGATGAACAACCGGGGTCCCATGGATCACCATCTCATTGACTATATCGAAATAATGTGCTGGAGGCTCACCACCAAATGCGACCAGCCAGGCCAACGAAATATTCCACAGCTGCATCTGAAACGTTGGCAGCGGTCGACTGATCAGTTTCGCTTCCGCTTGCAGTTCAGACACCTTCTGCAAGGTCTGCAGACTGCGTTTTGGCACCAGGCGTTCGTACAGTTCATCGTCATAATATTTGCGACGCATCTGCGCGGACTCAAAGGCGGCCCGAGCTAAGTACTCGACGTGAAATAGGTGGTGCGGGTTTCCACCGGGATCGAGCACTTCATAGGTTCGAATGATGGGTGGTTCAGCATCGAGGGGTGCCAGACAGAACGAATCGGGCCGAAGCCTGCGGTCTAAGCGTTCCGCGGCCTCGGCCTCGATGTCGGCGCGTGACAGTTTCGTAGCGGCCCGGGCCAGGTCGTGCACTCTGGTGGGCAATTGCTCCAGAGGCAGGTAGACCCGCAGAAACGTCAGGTGCCGCATGGTGTGCCTTAGCCCAGCTCGGCGACGACCGGGACGTGGTCAGATGGTCCGGGGCCCTTGCGCTGTTCTCGGTCAATCCAAGCGTCGGTGACATCATCGGCCAAGTTTTGTGAGGCCAGGATGAAATCGATACGCATGCCTTCATTTTTCGGGAACCGTAACCGCTGGTAGTCCCAGTAGGTGTAGGTTTCCGGACCGGGATGCCGCGGTCGTACCACATCGACCAGTCCGGAGTCTTCGAAGGCCCGGAAGGCTGCACGTTCGGGTTCGGAGACGTGGGTGAGTCCGTTGTTGAGGAAGAACTCCATGTCCCAGACATCTTCGTCGTACGGGGCGATATTAAAGTCACCGGTTAGCGCCACGCGAGTCGTGTCGGTGAGATCTTCGGTGACGTGGTTGTGCAGCGCATCAAGGAAGCGAATCTTGTACTCCATGTGCTCATCTTCTAGGGAGCGACCATTGGGCACGTATAAGCTGTAGAGTCGAAACGGTTCGACATCGGTGTTCTTGGTGCCGACCGTTGCCGAAATGGCACGAGCTTCCACGATCGGATCCACACCATTTTTGCCAAACCCAGGCTGGCCTTCAAAACCGTATTCGACGTCGTCTAACCCAACCCGAGACGCAATGGCGACGCCATTCCACTGATTGATGCCGAAATGGGCCACCTGATAGCCCATCATCTCGAACATGCCCCAGGGGAAGTTCTCGTCCCGGCATTTGGTTTCTTGGATCGTCAGGACATCGGCGTCAGTTTCGTCCAACCAGTCTTCGACCCGATCAGCTCGGGCGCGCAGTGAATTCACATTCCAAGTCGCAAATTTCATAATCTCCAGCCTACCCGTGCACAGCCGGCGGATTGCCGTGTTGTGGAGAGCTTACGACCCGGTCGACATTGGGAGCTCAGGCAGTGTTAGGAATGCCCCCCATCTTGAGGTCTCACATGGTACATCAACCCGCTAGACTGGCTACCACTTGATGCCCTGACATCGCTTTCCTCCCCGTCCGGGGCCGTGGCAACTTGAGGTTGAACACAATGTCCGACAAGATCACACCTGAGTCTGCCGAGCTCAAAAAACCACCCGTGGTGGCCGACGACAAACTACCGCGTTCGGTCAAAGCCATCCTGCTGATTCTGTTGTTCGCCGCGTTGGTGATGATACTCAACGAAACGACACTGTCGGTCGCGCTGCCGGCCATGATGGCCGACTATGCGATCACAGCCGCCACCGCGCAGTGGTTGCTGACCGGGTTCATGCTGACCCTGGCCGTCGTGATGCCAACCACCGGCTGGATGCTGGAACGCTTCAGCACACGATCGGTGTTCATCTTCGCCGTGGCAGCATTTTTGATCGGAACGATCATCGCCGCGTTGGCCCCATCATTTCCCGTACTCCTGGCCGCACGCGTGGCACAAGCTCTTGGGACGGCGATCATTATGCCGCTGCTGATGACCGTGGCGATGACACTGATCCCGTTTCACAAACGCGGCACTGTCATGGGGCTCATTGCCGTCGTGATGGCCGCTGGACCCGCGCTCGGCCCGGGCCTTGCCGGGCTGATTCTCAGCTTCACCTCGTGGCACGGCATCTTCTGGTTCATGGTGCCTTTCGTCGCGCTGGCAGGCGTTATCGGCGCCGCGAAACTCACCAACATTGGACAACAACGCAAAGCCCCGCTGGACGTGCTGTCAGTGCTGCTATCAGTGGTTGCATTTGGGGGTCTGGTGTACGGACTGAGCTCGATCGCCGTGATCCTTGAAGGCGGTCAGGCCGCCCAGATCGCGCTGCTCATCCTGATCGCCGGCGTTGTTGGTCTCGGCTTCTTCGTGTGGCGCCAGGTGGTGCTGGGACGGTCTGATCGTGCCCTCTTGGACTTGCGGCCGATGACGGTCCCGAACTTCACCTTCTCCCTGCTGGTGGCCATCCACGTGTTCTTTTCCATCGGGCTAGCCGGACTGTTTAGTCCCCTGATGACCACCGCGCTGAGCTCATTACCTTCGGAGTTATACGGCCATGGTTCGGCAATTCTCAATACGCTGCAACAACTGGCCGGAGCGGCAGGAACCGCGATCATGCTCACGGTGTTTAGCAACGTGTCAGCCCAAACTCAGGCCGCAGGCGCGCCAGAAACCGTCGCAATCGCTGATGGTGCAAACTCCGCCTTCTTAGCCACCGGGTTCTTAGTCCTGGTGGCACTGGTGCTGTCGCTATTTATCAAACGCATCCCGTCGGAACCCGCCAACAACTAGCCATCGGCGCTGCGATGCCGACTGGTCTTGTATCGCTGTCTGGGTGCGGGGTTAAATGTAAGCACTACTGACTTCGCTGCGAAGAAGGGTGGGCAGCAGCGATGTGGTTGCAAAGAGTTCTTCGCGTGCTGGCGGGATTGATCGGCCTCGCGTTGCTGTTTCATACACATACGGCAGTCGCGACCACCGGCGCGGGCACTGAATTTGCCGAAGAAGAAGTCACCGTCGACGGCGCTGGAGTGCAGCTGCCGGGTACGATCCTGCTGCCAGCAGGTGAAGATCCGGTGTTTGGCATGGTGCTCGTGCACGGCGCGGGCCCGCATACTCAAGGGTCGGTTCGGGCACATGCCGAAGCGTTCGCCGAACTAGGCGTTGCTACCCTGATCTACGACAAACGCCAAGCAGGCTACTCCGAGTTCGAGCGCTATTATGAGCTGTTAGCCGAAGACGCCGTCGCCGCCGTGGAAACTCTCAGTGCGCATCCACGGGTGGATGCTGACGCAATCGGAATCTGGGGACTCAGTGAAGGTGCCTGGGTGGCGCCCCTAGCTGCGGCTAGCTCTTCCGATATCGGCTTTATCGTCACCGTCGGAGCGTCCGGGGTCTCGCCGCTACAGCAAACCTCCTGGGCATTGGATAACACCCTTGCTGACCGTGACGTCACAGGTTTATTCGGTGACATGGTCACCACGACTGGTCTGCGAGTGCTGCGCGGCATTGAGGTGTTTCCTGAAGCAGACTTTGACCCGGTGCCGGCGTGGAAACAGGTCGATGTGCCCGTGCTGGCACTGTGGGGCGCTCATGATCAGACTGCGCCCCCAACTGAAAGCGCACACATCATGGCCCAGGCCATCGACCCCAGCTCGCAGCTTTCCCTGCGGCTGTTGCCGGATGCCGGCCACGATCTCAATATTGACCACCCGGATGAGGCACCGCGCAGCGAACTCACACCCGAATATCCAGCCCTCGTGGTCAACTGGGTTGATGAGGTGGTTAACACCGCCGAACCGGCTCAGGCGCGCGATGACTTCCCGGCACAGCACCGTACGTCAACACCGTTGGCTCCCTTAGCGTGGTGGGAATCTGAGTGGGTGCACCTAGTCGTGCTGATTGTGCTAGGCGCCGGCTTTCTCACCTACCTGATAGCCAGGCTTGTCACGTGGTTGCGGAGACGTCGACAGCCTCAAGCCGAGGGTACGGAAAACACCGGTGGCTTCGTCGCTATAGCGAATTCAAGGATGCATCATGGTGTGCCGCTGACGCTTGCAGTCAGTGGGCTGGTCGTGTTGGTGGGGTTCTTCGGGTATTACGGCACCGTTATGTTCAGCAACGCGATGATGCTGGGCCCAGTTATCGGGACGAGACCGGTGATCTGGCTGCTGCTCCAAGCGCTCGCGGTGCTCACCGTGGTGTTGGTTGTGGTGGTTGCAGTCCGGACAGTCAAGCAGCGGCGCTCCCCGGACACCCGATCGACCTCGGTGCCTGTTGTCCTGCTGCTTATTACCGGGATGGTGTTTATCCCGTGGGCCTTTTACTGGGGTTTGTTGCTTCCATAAAAATCTTGGGACTCAGCCTGGAGTCACGCTCATGCTCCCGGAGGAGTGGGCAGTTCGATGGGATCCTGCAAGACTCGTCTCGTCGCCAGCCGGCTCACAAAGGGCAGCGACATCAGCTTGAACATGCCGTTGCGAAACAGCAGTTGCCGTCTGTTCCGAGGCGCGAAGATACTGGCCGTCCCCAGTGCTGCGTCCTGTTTCTCTCGTACCAACGGAGCTAACTGCCGCTCATACGCTGTGAACGCTGCAGTATGATCCGAATTCCTTCGGGCGAGTTCGGCTGCCAGAACATAGGCTTCAATCATGGCCAGCGCAGCACCCTGACCTGCAAGCAGTGACGGGCACGCTGCGGCATCACCAATCAGCACGACACGACCTCGTGACCAGCTCGGCATTCTGATCTGGCTTGCCTTATCAAGATAGAAGGTGCGTGCCTCGGGCAGTCGTGCGAGAATCTGGGGTACTTCCCAGCCCACGTCACGCATCTGTTCGAGCAGTAATTGTTGCTGGGCTTCGATATCGTCTGGGATTGGGCCCGCGTGACGAAACGTGAAAAAGAACATCGTCGCGCCATCACGGAGGGTGAATCGCAGCGTTTGTGCCCCGACTTCTGTGTGCGTGATCGCCACGAGTTCCTCACGCGGCTCGTACCCCTCAACGTCGAAGGCCGCAACACTAAACCCGAGGTTCTTCTCGAATTGGCATTCGGGACCAAACACCAACCGACGCACACGAGAATGCAAGCCATCTGCGCCCACCACAAGATCAAACCGACGGCTGCTACCACTGGTAAAGGTCACCTGGACACCGTCGTCGTCCTCGTCAAGCGCTGCCACCGAATCCCCAAAAATGGTCTCTACCCCTTGAAGGGCATCGAAGATTACGGCCGCTAAGTCAGCCCGGGCAATGCTGATGAAACGGTCACCGATGGGACCGAGCAAGCTACGCGGATCAAGGCGTGCTATTCGCCGGCCCCGCCTAGAAACTTCACGCAACTCTTTTATGTGATAGCCAACCTCGTGGAGACGGCCTATGATGCCCATTCGTTCTGCCACCTCGTATCCGGCGCCCCAGAAATCAATGAGGTAACCGCCCTGACGTAATTGTGCGGCACGCTCGACCAGCGTTGGCTCGTGACCGGCTCGTTGTAACCAATAGGCCAGCGTCGTTCCTGCGATCCCGGCGCCAGAGATGAGTACTTTCATGAAGACTCTTATCGAAGAAGCTGCTCTGTGGCTGTCATTCTACGGTGCCGGTGGGCGGCAGGGCTAGGAAACTTTAGTGAGCCCGTCGCATCCAAACGGTGCGAAGACGTATGACAGTGGCGAAACCGATGGGTTAGAAGCGAGAGCATGGAGCTAGTGGACGTAGAATACAGTGCGTTGCGAGAACCATCTTGTCACTCTGGAGGACCTCATTGGGTAAACGTACACCGCGTAGCGTCGGAGCACTGTTAGCGGTCGCGCTGTTGTTCACTGCTTGTGCTGATGGTAGTGACCAGTCTTCTGATGTTGGGGAGTCATCCCAGCAGGATCTTCTCGCGAGTCATGGACTTGAAGATATGGATGCGGTCCAGATTATTGATGAGCTTGATCGAGTCCCACTAGCAGAACGATCCACTGAGCTCATCGCTTCAGTGTTGCCTGATCGGTTGGTCCTGAGCTCTGAGACCGAAGAGCTTGCGATGCAGCTACCCGAAGATTCCTTCTATTTGTCGATCGCCCCGTATGTAGAGCAGACCCATGAGTGTTACTACCACAGCCTGACCACTTGTGTCGGTGAACTCAGCGAAGTAGATGTCGACGTTACCATTACCGATCATTCCGGTGAGGTGCTGGTCGATGAGCAGCGTGCCACTTTCGATAACGGATTCGTCGGAGTGTGGGTGCCCACGGGGACCAGCGGCACTATCGAGATCAGCTACGAGGACATGACCGGTACCACTGAGTTCGCCACCGATGCCCAAGCAGCTACCTGCATCACGGATTTACAGCTGAGCTAAGCGTAGTTCGCGCGGCACCGGTAGATGCGGTGCAGGGCACAGGTTTCATTCACAAAATCCGCGGTGGCCTCGTGATAGTCAGCTTCGATAGCACGCTGTTCGTATTCTTGCAGTTGCAAGCACATGTCGTTGGCTGCGGTATCACCACAGCCAACGAGCGGCAAACCGCCGAGTAACCGCCAGCGCGAGCCAGTGTGTTAGAGACCGCCCATACCCTGTTGCTGGCCGAAGACGGTGCCGCAGTATGAGCTCAGAACCGAGTTGGCTTCGTCGGCGCTCATGCCATCGACTTCGATTTCGGAAACACTGCCGCCCTGGAGCTGTGAGACATCATCTGCCATGGTCTCGGCCATATCGTTGTAGTGCGCGGCTTGGACCTGCAGAGCAGTGCGTAATTCGCCAGACCGGTCAAATGAGTGATTGCGAATGTCCAGTGCTGCAGATTCAACCGAGAACGCGGCTCGGGGAGCTGGACCGGAGCTTTCACGGACGTTACTCATGGCATCGGTGGCTTTTGCCGTTGCCGCACTGATCAGGCCACAGGTTTCTTCCTCTTGACGAGCCTGGCTGACGGAGTCGTCTGCACATGCGGTCAGGCCAAGCCCAGCAACTGCGGCGATGGCTGCGATTTTGCCCAAGGATTTGATCGACATGAAAGTTCCTTTTCGTGAATGCCGTTAAAACTTCTCTTTGTACTGTACCCGAGCTATACCGGCCGGTTGGCGAATGCAACCTAGAAGGAAGCGACCATCGCAGCGACGTAGGATAGTGCTCATGACCCATGATCTAGACGCCGACCGCGCACGGCTAGCCGAGCTGATCCGTGAACTCGCCGTGGTCCACGGCAAAGTGACGCTCTCTTCCGGCAAAGAAGCCGATTACTATATTGACCTTCGTCGCATTACCTTGCATCACGAGGCCGCACCACTTGTTGGACGCGTCATGCTGGGGCTATTGGACGAAGCCGGGATCGAATTTGAAGCAGCCGGGGGATTGACCATGGGCGCCGATCCCGTCGCGACCGCCGTGATGCATGCCGCAGGGGACCGCAACATCGATGCGTTTGTGGTGCGCAAGCAACAAAAAACTCACGGTATGTCCCGGCAGGTGGAGGGCCCTTCGGTTGCGGGCCGTAAAGTGGTCATCTTAGAAGACACCTCGACCACGGGTGGCTCGGCGCTGACCGCGGTTGAGGGAGTCCGAAAGGCCGGCGGCGATATCCAAGCCGTGGCCGTCATCGTCGACCGGGACACCGGCGCGGCCGAACACGTCGCCGAACAGGCCGAAGTTCCCTACCTCTACGCATTTTCAAAACATGACCTGGGCTTGGACTAACGTCCACCACCCAATACCTGAAAGGACTCACCATGGCTGAAAACAACGCACAACCAACAGCACCGTTAGTCGTCACTGGAATGCTCGGCGGATATGTCACCGGACGCGTGACGAAACAGCGCCCGCTGGCAGGCGTCGTGCTCGGTGCAGCCGGTATTGCCGCCGGTATGCGCTGGTACCGTCACTCGGGTGCCGCTACGACGGCGTTGCTGTCGGCGATTTACCTTGGTACTTTCGGCGCCTCACACCCGTTGGCCAAAAAGATTGGTGCTTGGCCATCCGTGCTCGTCTCAACTGCCGCAGCTGCAGGAGCTGCTCGGGTGTTGAACGACACGAAATGAGCACCGAGCACCGCGACCCCGGCTGGGAAGATCGCCAGATCGGGGTCGGCCCGTGGGAAGGGCCCTGGCCCGAGGGCGACCACTGGGACCCAGCATTACTGGCCGAAGGTGACCGTCGAAACGTTGCAGACCACTACCGGTACTGGACCGTGGAAGCGATCGTGGCCGACCTGGACACCAAACGCCACCCACTGCACATTGCCATCGAAAACTGGCAGCACGACTTTAATATCGGCACGGTAGTGCGTACCGGCAACGCATTTAATGTGGCTGGCGTACACATCATCGGACGACGCCGGTGGAATCGCCGCGGCGCAATGGTGACAGACAAATACATGCACGTACACCACCACCCAACCGTCGAAGACTTTTTGTCATGGGCACAGAACGAATCGCTGCCGGTACTCGGCGTGGACCTGTTTCCCGATTCCGTACCCATCGAGTCCTTCGAATTTCCACCAGCGTGTGTCATGGTTTTCGGTCAAGAAGGCCCCGGGCTCTCCGAGGAAATCCACGAAGCGGCCCAAGCCACCCTGTCGATTGCCCAGTATGGCTCGACCCGGTCGATCAACGCTGGGGTGGCCTCGGGTATTGCCATGCACAGTTGGATCCGCCAACACGGTGGAAGTGTTCGCTAGACTTAGCCGAAGAATCACAAGTTTCATACTCAAGGAGCTTTCATGGCTTTTGCCACCCCAGACCAGTACGCCGAGATGATCGACGCCGCCAAGACTGGCGGCTATGCGTATCCTGCGATCAACGTGACGAGCTCACAGACCCTCAACGCCGCGTTACGCGGGTTCGCCGAAGCAGAATCAGACGGCATCATCCAGATCTCCAACGGTGGTGCCAACTACTTCTCCGGCTCCAATATCAATGACATGGTCACCGGCTCGCTGGCCTTTGCCGCATTCGCCAAAGAAGTCGCGAAGAACTACGGGGTGCGCATCGCGATTCACACCGACCACGCCATGCGCGACAAGCTCGACAACTGGGTCATCCCGCTGATGGACGCATCCGAAGCCGAAGTCAAAGCCGGCCGCGACCCGATCTTCCACTCTCACATGTGGGATGGTTCGGCAGAAACCGTGCCAGAAAACATGCGCATCGCCGAACAACTGCTTGAACGCACCAAGTTCAACAAACAGATCCTAGAAATTGAAGTTGGTGTCGTCGGTGGTGAAGAAGACGGCTACGCCGCCGAGATCGATGAGAAGCTCTATACCACCGTCGAAGACGCCCGACAGATCGTCCAGGCACTGGGTACCGGTGAAAACGGCCGCTACATTACTGCGCTGATCTTCGGTAACGTACACGGCGTCTACAAGCCAGGTAGCGTCAAACTCCGTCCCGAGCTACTCAAAGAAATCCAAGACGCCATTGGCACCGAACTAGGCCAGGAGCGTCCGTTTGATCTGGTGTTTCACGGTGGCTCTGGATCATCCGCACAGGATATTGCCGATGCCGTCTCCTACGGTGTCATCAAGATGAACGTTGACACCGACACCCAGTACGCCTTCACCCGTCCGGTGGCAACCCACATGTTTGAAAACTATGACGGCGTGCTGAAAATTGACGGTGGCGTTGGTGACAAATCGAAATACGATCCGCGCTCTTGGGGTAAAGCCGCCGAAGCCAATATGGCTGCCCGCGTGGTTGAGGCCTGCCAAAACCTGGGCTCCGCAGGGAAATCGTTGAAGTAAATGGCAAACACAAAGTGGGTACAGATCAGCATCTATGTACCAATGGGCAACGCCGAACAGGTCCGAGAAGCGCTAGCTCAATCCGGCGCCGGACGGCTCGGAAACTACTCCGGTGCCAGCTGGTCCACCACCGGGGTAGGACGTTTTACACCACTAGAAGGTGCAAATCCTGCCATCGGAGCCGTCGGCGTGCCGGCTGATGTCCCCGAGCATAAAATTGAGGTGCTTGCACCGCGAGAAATTGCGCGCAGCGTGATCGAAGCCGCGATTGCAGCGCACCCCTACGAAGAGCCGGCCTACTACGTCACCGACGTCTACATGGCCGACGAACTCTAAACGCCCTTTTGTAGATCGCTCACCAGGTGCTCCTGCATCTCCTCGCCGCCGGCTGCCATATGCAATTCGTGATGCACAGCGGTGCGGTCAGGAGTAAATACGTAGTGACGCATCGTGTTCTCGACCCACTTGGCGCTGGTGGTATTCCGGACCTCGGAATACCCCAGCACTATCGTCAGGCTCCCGTCATCATTGGCCGTGGCGGTGCCTTCGAGCAGCTCGGTTTGACCAGTTGGCTGGGCTAACACAAACTCGATGTGGCCGCTTTCTCGGGGGCGAAAATACCCTACCTCGGTGTGCATGGGGTTGCCCTCAAGGTTTGCGGTGTGCTGTTCGTATCGCAGAAATGGTTTGCCCGGCACAGCGGAGAAGGTTAACGTCTCGGTGTAATTAAAACCTTCGATAGTGGGGTAGTGGCCACTCCCATGGCCTTCCCATTTGCCAATTAAAAATTCATAGGGTGCTACAAGCTCATGCATAGTCATACCTGGCTACTCTACTGGCCATGGCAGGTGCAGCCCAGAACACATGGCTTGCCAAGTTGTTGTGATCTGATAACTTGTGCCCTTTCAAGTTCCGTTGCACCGTGGCAAATCAAGCGATGGTTCCATTAGGTCGATCTGTCCGTATACTGGGGAGACACATATCACTAAGGCTCCTCAAGACCGGAGGAAACCATGATGGCTGGGCTTCCATGGTTTGCATGGATCGTTATTGTAGGCATTATCGTCGCGGGCCTGGTCGCGATCGTCCGCAGCATCACGGGCCGAACCATGTGGTCTTCGAGGACATCGGCAGACTCCATGGAACTGGAGCATCTCAGGCGCCGAGTTGAACTCCTTGAAGCACAGGTGCAACGCCGACGTTAGTTTTCACATGCCCATATAGCCCATGTGTTGAAAATTGTCAGGTGTTGTTCGCCGGTACGCTAAGAGCTTGCCCGGGATTGGGATCGAATTTTCAATGCTATAAGCTTGTTTGCGACACGAGTTCTTGAAGAAACTTCATAATGTCTTGAATCATAGAACCTTTCGCGGCAGCTCCGTGGGCTGCCAAAACATGCTTTAGGGACAGGTGGGACAACATGACGAAAAAGATTCTGTTCATTTCTGATCATGGCGATCCGCTTGCACAATTGGGCGGAGAACAAGCCGGTGGACAAAACAACTACGTCTTGCAACTGTCACTCGCACTTGAGGACATGGGCTACTTCGTCGACGTGGTGACGCACTGGAGTAATCCAGCGTTGCCACAGCGCGAAGCATATTCAGATGCCTGCCAAGTTATCCGGGTGTCTGCGGGCCGTAAAAAGTACCTCTCAAAAAACGCTATGTATAATCTGCTGCCGGCGTTTTATGACGAGATGCTTTCGCAGCTTTCGGTCGATTCATATGAGCTGGTGCACACGCACTATTGGCTGTCCGGTTTACTGGGGCAACGACTACAGCGCGATTATGATGTGCCATTTATCCATACCTCGCACTCGCTCGCTAAAGCTAAACAGCATGGCACGGGGAAACTCGATAGCCGCAGGTTCAATGCTGAACGTCAAATCCTTCGTGCAGCTAACGCCGTCATCGCTACCACCCCGTATGAAAGAGACCTGATTCAAAGTTTTGAACCAAACAGCGCACCCATCTATGTGATCCCTTGCGGTGTACATGAAACTTTCGTTCCGGCCCGCACCGTCGAGGAGACTCAGCGCCCTACGTTTCTTTATGCCGGGCGACTCGTCGAAGAAAAGGGCATCTTTACCCTTCTGCCGGCATTTCGAGATTTTCTGGCACGCCGTAAGCACCGCACGAACGCCCAGCTCATCGTGGCAGGCGGAGAGAAATCCAGCGTTGACCTGGCAAAACGCCTGCCCCGAGACCGTACGCTCAAAAAGTATGTCAAAGGTCTCGAAAATTCGGTGCAATTTATTGGTCCGCAATCACAAGAGTCACTTGCCAAACTCTTCCATCAAACCTCAGCAACGGTCGTGCCATCTTATTACGAGTCTTTCGGCATGGTCGCAGCGGAGTCATTGGCGTGCGGTTCTCCGGTCATTGCTTCACGCACGGGCGGCCTGCAACACGTTGTTGATCACGGCCAAACCGGCCTGCTGGTAGAGCCTCGTAATGCCCGTCAACTTGCCTCGATGATGGGGATGGTCGCCAGTAACCCGAGATTCACGCGCAGACTGGGTGATAATGGTGCGCGAGTAGCAGAGCAACGCTACCGCTGGGACACCGTCGTAGAAGACGTTGATCGGGTCTATACGGAGGTCAGCCGGGTTGCCGAAAACCACGCTATTTATCACTGACCTCGACGGCACGCTTACGGGTGACCAGGCGGCCCTAAACCAATTCAAACACTTCTTGGATGGCTTCGACCGGAGGCCACAGCTGGTCTATGTAACCGGTCGGCATGTTCAGTCTGCGCAACACCTCATACGTGATGACGAGCTGCCCCGGCCCGATGTCCTCGTCACCGATATCGGTACCGCCATATATACCGGTACGCCACCACGCGAAGACTTGGAGTGGCAGCGCATGATGCAAAAAGATTGGTGTTCCGAAGCAATCATCCAAATCGGTGTAAAGATTGCGGGGCTGACCCAGCAAGACCTACCGGATACGAAACGCGTATCGTTTTTTGCACGCGATAGCGGTAGCGTCGAAACGTTAGAAGAACAGTTAAAGAAACATCAACTTGCCCATAAACTCATCTATAGTGCCGATAGGTACGTTGATGTCCTGCCTCGAGCCAGTGGAAAAGGCCGAGCGGTTTCCTACGTGCTAGCGAAGTACTTTGACCAAAAAGCTAGCGTCTTGGTTGCGGGGGATTCAGGCAATGACGCTGAAATGCTCGAATTAGGCTATCCCTCTGTCATCGTCGGCAATGGTCACCCCGAGTTGCGCTATCTCCACAAGCAGCCAACCGTGTATCAAGCGTCCCAGACACACGCGGCGGGAATCCAGGAAGGCTGGCAGTATTTCTATTCTTAACGAGCCATCGATGAGATGGACACGAGCAAACCGGCACCCGCGAAGGCGAGCAATACGTGATCCACGGTGTGGCCACGCAGGCCGACGCCTATCTGGGTGGGAGCTCGAGTCGTGTCGACACCTCACGATCCATGGATTGAGTACCGCCGTGATGGGCACAGCCTACGACGTCGAAGTTATCGGGCAGTACTAGGAGCTTCCGCTATTCTGCCGCGCCCGAAACAGCTCGGCTGGGCGCGGCAGAATCATCGTTATGCCGCGATCTTGGCGACGGTGTTAGCCATCTTCCTGGTCCGTTCAGCCGTTTTTGCCGCGGTCTTGCTGGCTGTCTTGATCGCTTTTCTCGCCGCTTGATCATTGGCAACTCGTTGCGCCGCCACAGCACCGAGACCAACGGCTCCTAGGGCCAACGCCACACCGAGCAGTTTGCGGCGTCCTTTTCGACGTCGGCCCTTCCATCCACCAGAGACGGTGTATCCGTCACCTGTATTTGACTCATAAAGGTTACCTGAAGTGTCCGGTGCGGATTCTTTGCGGGAAAGATGGGTCTTATCGACTTGCAGAGCCATCTGTTTTTCGGTCGCTGCCGGTGCTGCTCGATGCTGTTTGACCATTTCTTTGGTCGCGGTTCCTACATGAATTTCGTTCTCGGGCTTGGTTGCCGCTTTCACAATGGCTTTCGCAATATCTTCGGCTGGGTAGACCGGTGGCATCGCAAGAACTTTCCGACCGCTATAGTTAGCCACCCGGTCAAAGAACGGCGTATCTACGGCTGCCGGGACAATGGTCACAACGTTGATGTCTTTCATCTTGTCCAGCCACAACTCGGAGCGCAGACTCACCGATAGTGCGTTCACAGCCGCCTTCGACATCGAATAGGCGGCCGTGAAGGGTTGCGGTACATGCGCGACCGCCGAGGAAACATTGATGAGCACCCCGTGGCCTTGATTCCGCATGTGATGCATAGCCGCTCGACTCCCGTGGACATAGCCCATCACATTGGTTTCAAGTACGCGCTGGAAATGATCAAGCGGCACAGTCTCCACGGCTCCGAACAGTGAAACCGAAGCGTTATTCACCCATACATCCAGTGAGCCGAACTGATCAACGGCATGTCGGGCTAGGGCTTCTACGGCGGTTGCATCGGTGGTATCCGTTGGAACGGCGTGGGCGCGAGCCCCAAGCTCCCGACATTCCTTGGCCGTTTCTTCTAGCGCTTTCCGACCACGGGCGGCAAGAACCAGGTTGCTGCCAGCTTTGGCGAAGGCCTGGGCTGTCGCCCTGCCAATCCCGCTTGATGCGCCGGTAATAACAACAGTGGCGCCGCGCAGTTTCTTCGGTGCTTTCACGGTTCCTCCCTAGGGTGATTCGGTTGATTGCGGCATCGACATATATTGCAGATCGGTCTGGAGCGTTTGACCACTCTCCCAGATATTGGCCCCGGGCTGCACCATCGGGGTAGGGATATCTTCCCGGTGCTCGCGCTTGTCGTTACTGGAAATACCTAACCTGGTATCGCGGTCTTGTACCATTTGCGGATCAGCTTGCCCATCTGCGGTAAATCCCATCATCAGCTGCGGGATACCATATGGGAAGTCATGGACGTCGTATTGCCAGGTGTGGAAAGTTTTGCCGTACGTGGTCACGAGGTCTTCGAAGTAGGCGTGTTCGGCTAGCTCAGGTACACCCGGTGCGACG
>Ga0209487_1000856_pt1 | contig 26699 bp, 15 predicted proteins | sample Poulit2012_FD_187524 | JGI IMG/M metagenome (GOLD analysis project Ga0209487, IMG submission 187524) | Agricultural soil microbial communities from Georgia to study Nitrogen management - Poultry litter 2012 (SPAdes) (version 2) | ecosystem: Environmental > Terrestrial > Soil > Agricultural land...
CTGCTGGTCCGGCCCATTGAACTTTTCAACACCCATCCCGATGTCCTGGAGCGGTACAGACACGGGTTCAGGTACATCCTGATTGATGAGTACCAGGACACCAACCACGCCCAGTACAAGGTGACGCGCATGCTGGCCGAGGCTCACAAGAACATCTGTGTGGTGGGTGACGATGCCCAGAGTATCTATTCGTTCCGCGGTGCCGACATCAGCAATATCCTCAACTTCAAGAATGACTATGAGAACGCTATAGAGATTCCACTGGAGCAGAACTACCGCTCCACCCGATATATCCTCCAGGCGGCCGACTCTATCATCAAAAACAACGAAAAGCAGCTTCAGAAGACACTCTGGACCGATAATGACGACGGTGAACCGATCACGCTTCTCGAGAACTACGATGACCGGGATGAGGCAAACCGTATCGTCAACTATATCCATGAGCTGAAACTGCGTCACGGGTTTGGAAATAATGATTTCGCCATCCTCTACCGGACCAACTACCAGAGCCGGGTTTTCGAAGAGGCCCTGCGGCGAAAGAATATTGCCTATCAGCTGGTGGGCGGCCTCTCCTTCTATCAGCGCAAAGAGGTCAAGGATGTGCTGGCCTATCTGACCCTGCTGATCAACCCGCATGATGAGCAGAGTCTGTTGCGGATCATCAATGAACCCTCCCGTGGCATCGGACAGAAGACGCTCAATGAGCTGCTCACCACGGCCCGAAGCGAGGGGCGGTCGGTCTGGAGTATTATTCAAAATGTGGAGTCTGCAAATCTCTATAAGCCGGCCAAGGTTCAGATTGGAAAATTTGTAGCAATGATCAACAACCTCCGGGCTGAACTTGAGGGAGGACTCGACCTGCTCGATCTCGTCAAGAAACTGCTTGAGCAGAGCGGATACGTCAAGGCACTGATCGAGGAGCGCTCACCCCAGTCGCTGAGCCGTCGGGATAACGTGCTGGAACTTCAGAATGCGATCTCATGGTATGAGAGGAACAACCGGAACCCCTCACTGAGCGCCTTTCTTCAGGAGATCAGTCTGATAACGGACAGTGACAAGTATGATGAAGACAAACCTGCAGTCACACTGATGACCATCCACGGATCCAAAGGACTTGAGTTTCCGGTAGTTTTTGTGGCCGGCCTGGAGGAGGATCTCTTTCCAATGGGAGGACGTGAAGGTGAAGAGCCCAATATTGAGGAGGAGCGCCGTCTTTTCTATGTAGCCATCACGCGTGCCGAGAAACGTCTCTTCTTCAGCTACAGCAGATCCCGTTACAAGTTTGGTGAGGAGGTCCGGCAGATCCGCTCCCGCTTCCTCAACGAGGTAGATCCCGGGGTGGTTCGTACAGAGACAGGGGCCACCATTCGTCAGTCTTCGGATGCATTCAAAAACGAAGCTTCGGAGAACAGTGACACCTACATCGAGTATGACTGGAAGACACCCATTACCGGTAAGAAAAAAGCGACCAGCAGCTCTATGACGGTAGAGTACGATCTTGACCAGGGTGAAGACCCTTTTCAGCCGGGCGTGGAGGTGATCCACCCCAGCTTTGGCCACGGCAAGATCCTGAACAGGAGCGGCACCGGCCGGGACAGCCGGATTGTGGTATTCTTCAAGGGCCGGGGGCAGAAGACCCTGATGCTGAGGGTTGCAAAACTGAAACTGCATGCGGGTTGAGTGATGATTCCCAGGCTGCTTCCCCGCGGGCTGATTCTGCTGCTTGCATTATCATTATCCAGTATCTCGGCGGCTGAAACCGGCTATTCCCAGATTTTGCAAACACCGGTCAATATCGGGTTGGGCGGAGGAGGTACCGCCTACACCACCGGCTACGAGGCTCTCTTCATCAATCCCGCCAATCTCCACATCCACGACCACAGAAACAGTCTTCAGTTCTCTGCCGGTACTGCAGGACTCTATCTTCTGGCACCCGAACGGAAAGAGAGACCGGTTCACTACCGCGACTACCTGCTTGACTATACAGAGGGATTCTTGCCGGCTGACCGGGTCCCTCACTTTGATCCCGCCACTGTTCTGAAAAGAAACTTTCCCGACGGGCAGCTGCTCTCGGAGAATCAGACACGGGCCGAAGTTCACTGGTTCGGGTTTCATCACAGACGGCAGAGAAACAGCTATGCCGTGGCACTCCGATCCCGCTACGCTAACCGGTTTCGTATGGGCAGGCACTACATCGATGATCAGCCTGCAGAATCTGGCAGCCGGATGTTTGAACGGTCCCTGTTCCATCAGGTTCAGACCTTCCATGAGATCTCCTTCGGGTATGCAGAGTCCTTTGAGTATCTCAATGGGCTGAACCCGGGCATGAGCCGGCTGATCGTCGGAATTGCGCCGAAGCTGGTAGTTGGCAGTGGTTACCTGGATGTCGCGTACCGGGAGCATTTCGACCGGATTGACACCAATACGCTGATGCGGAGAGAACGGAGCTGGAGAAGCCACTCGGCAGGTGCCTGGTCGCTGATGCATGAACGATTTTTGAACGGGCAGGAGCTGTTCGATCCGCCGGTCAGCTGGAAAAAGTTGCTGAGACCTGACGGGATCGGAACAGGTATCGATGCAGGAATCACCTGGATTCTACCTCTGAACAGTGAGTTTGTATCCCGTCCCTACAGTTCACACAAGACACGCAACTCTGTACAGCTGAGCCTGTCGGTTACAGACCTGGGTCTGATTCACTACTTCAGGGATCCATCGACCCTGGAGACAGCGCCGCTGATCTCAGAGACCAGTCAGGTTCCGGCACCCTCACCTGTCCTGTTTAACGGTCGGCCGGGAGAGCATCTCTATTTTCTTCAACGCAATGGCGGGTTACCGCTGACAGATGCAGATCGAGGTGACACGGAGTCATTTACGACTCTTCTGCCCACAGCATTCCACGGGGGTGCACTCTTCCAGTGGAACCGCTTCAAGCTGACTGGTGACCTTAGTCTCAGCCTCGCTGAAACCGCTTTCCACCCCTCAGGGCTGACCACCTACCTCGGTGCTGAAATTCGCCCGCTGCTCTTTCTGCCACTGCGAGCGGGTCTCCGTCTCGCACCGAACCGCCCTGACTACTATAGTCTCGGGATGGGTATTGAAACACGATATGCAGAGCTTCAGACAGCTATCCAGCTTCGCCGGGATCCGACTGGTTCAGGCGTAGAGTTTCTCGGTGTGGCCGCCACTTCACTTCGCCTATTCCTGCGTTGAGGTCTGACTCTGTCTCTCCAGACCTCTATCCCAAATCTTTTAACACCTTGTCTCATAAAGTGCTCAGAAAGAAATCTCGAAACAGATTGCCGTCACCTTCGTTATATGAAAACTGCCCTGGATAGCCGGGAATAGCGCAACTGGCAGATGAATGGAATAGTTGGCGGAGAGAGTTATGACCATGTGACAGGCCGCGGTTTAGAGCGTGCTAATATGCCAGAACCTGCAGCCCACTTATGACGTTATGGTAGTGGAGAATTGGCTGGCTTTCTATTTGCACGTATAAGGGCACAATGATCCATAACCTGATTGTAGAGCGTAGAAGAGAAAGCGCACACTTAGTTTCCGGGTTATGTGAGGTTTCAAAAAGAAATTCCAATTACAGAATACATGTTTGAACCCAGATTGAAATTTAATACGACGTTCGAAGAACAGAATGACGGTTTTGATGATTTCGAACAGGCCATTCCCCTGATGTCCGAAGAGGAGGAGCGTCGTCTGTCTGAATCTGAAATTCCTGAAAACCTCCCCATACTCCCGCTGAAGAATACAGTTCTCTTTCCGGGCGTGGTCGTACCGATCACTGTAGGAAGAGATCGCTCGCTCGCTCTGGTCAAAGAGGCTTATGAGACGGACAAGACCATCGGAGTCGTGACACAGAAGGATGACTCGGTTGAGGATCCGGATGACAGCGACCTCTACAGCGTCGGGACCGTTGCACAGATCCTGAAACTGATCAAGATGCCCGATGGCAGCAAGAGTGTTGTCATCCAGGGACGGACCATCTTCTCCCTGAAGCAGTTCACCCAGGTTGAACCGTTCTTCAGAGCGGAAGTAGAGAGTTATGCACAGGAGATGGACCTCTCCGGCCTTGAGCTGGATGCATCGATCCGGTCCGTCAAAGAGACGGCGAGCAAGATCGTCAGTCTCTCCCCGAATATTCCGTCGGAAGCTGCCATAGCGATCAACAACATCTCCAGCCCGACGTTCCTGCTGAACTTCATCTCCTCAAACCTGCAGCTGGGCGTACAGGAGAAGCAGGAACTTCTCGAGACCCGCTCCTACTCCAGAAGACTGGAGAAAGTGATGGAGTATCTCAACAAGGAGCTCCAGGTGCTCAACCTCAGTGAGGAGATCCGCTCCAAGGTGAAAACCGATATTGACGAGCAGCAGAGAGATTTCTACCTGAGACAGCAGATGAAGGCGATCCAGGAGGCGCTCGGTGAAGACAGTGAACAGCAGGATGTCGAGAAACTGAGAGAGCGTCTGAACCAGAAAGAGGGATTGACAGAAGAGGCGCGCGAGACCGCTGAGAAGGAGCTGCAGCGGCTCGAGATGACTCCGAGCACCTCACCCAACTACGGAATTATACACAGCTATGTTGAGTGGATTCTTGATCTGCCGTGGGCGGACTACTCCGACGACAAGCTGGATCTGAAACGTGCTCGCGAGATCCTTGATGAGGACCACTACGGTCTGGAAAAGGTCAAGAAGCGTATCATCGAGTACCTCGCTGTTCTGAAGCTGAAAGAGGATATGAAGGCACCCATTCTCTGCTTCTACGGACCTCCGGGTGTGGGTAAAACCTCCCTCGGAAAGTCCATTGCACGGGCTCTGAACCGTGAGTTCGAACGGTTCAGCCTGGGTGGTATTCATGATGAGGCAGAGATTCGGGGACACCGGAGAACCTATATCGGTGCTCTCCCCGGACGAATTCTCAGGGCGATGAAGAAAGCGGGCAAAGGCAACCCGGTGATGATGCTTGACGAGATCGACAAGGTGCGCTCCGATTTTCGCGGTGACCCCACCTCTGCGCTGCTTGAGGTACTTGACCCTGAGCAGAACGACAGCTTCTCGGATAACTTCCTTGAGCTGGACTACGATCTCTCACGTGTCCTGTTCATCGCTACAGCCAACTCTCTGGAGACCATTCCGGCACCCCTCCGGGATCGGATGGAGATCATCAACATCAGTGGGTATACACTCCAGGAGAAGACCCAGATTGCCAGAAAGTACCTGATCCCCAAGCAGATTGAAGAGAACGGTCTGAAAGAGGATCAGATAGAGATCACAACAGATGCCATTGAGCGGGTTATTGATGAGTATACCCGGGAGTCAGGCGTCAGGAATCTTGAGCGTGAGATCGGATCTCTCTGCAGGCATGTCGCCTCCAGAATTGCATCTGGTGAGCTGGAGACATACAGTATCGGCAAGGAGGAGGTATCAGACATCCTTGGCAAGCGGAAGTTCTTCTCCGATGTGGCCGAGAGAACGACCGTGCCCGGTGTGGCCACCGGCCTGGCCTGGACCCCTTACGGCGGAGATATCCTCTTTATCGAGGCCAGTGTCTCCAAAGGCAGTGGCAAACTTCATATCACCGGACAGCTCGGAGATGTGATGAAGGAGTCAGCCATGCTGGCCCTCTCCTACCTGCGGGCCAATGCCAGTCAGCTCGGTATTCCTGAGGACGCGTTCAAGTACTGGGACCTCCATATCCACGTACCGCAGGGTGCTGTTCCGAAAGATGGCCCTTCGGCCGGTATTGCGCTGTTCTCGGCTGTCGCCTCTATCTTTACCCAGCGTAAAGTCAAGCCCACAGTGGCCATGACCGGAGAGATCACTCTGAGAGGCCTGGTCCTGCCGGTTGGAGGTATCAAAGAGAAAGTTCTGGCCGCAAAACGGGCAGGTATTGAGAAAGTGCTCCTTCCGAAGAAAAATGAGAAGGATGTTGAGGAGATCGAGAAGGATGTTATCGGAAATCTGGATATCGACTACCTCGACCGGATGGATCCACTGCTCGACATCGTCCTTGAGAAAGAGGTGCAGCAGGATCCGGCCAAGCTGTTCCTGATCTCTGATTCCGAGAAGAACAGTATCAACAACAGAGAGCATGCCAGAGATGCAACTGAAAAGGTGGCAGTGATGGACTAGATGACGAAATCGATGAATGAAGGTCTGGTCATACAGTCCACAGGCATGTGGTATAAGGTTAAAAGCGGGGACCGGATAATCGACAGCCGGCTGCCAGGTAAGTTTCGCCTCAATGAAGAGGAGGTGACCAACCCTGTTGCAGTCGGTGATCGAGTTGAGCTATCTATCGAGCAGGACAATACCGGGATCATCAGGCAGATCCACGAGCGTAAGAACTACATTCCACGCCAGGCCACCCATGGCCGGCGTGGTGAACAGGTGCTTGTGGCGAACGTGGATCTGGCCTGGGTGGTTCTCTCCATCCGGCAACCCTCACTCAAAACGGGCTTTATTGATCGTTTTCTCGTCGCCTGTGAAGCTTATCACGTCACCCCGGCCATCATTATCAATAAGATTGACCTTGCCAGAAAGCGTGATCTTGAACTGCTGGATGAACTCACCTCACTGTATGAAGGCCTTGGCTACCGCATTCTGCTTACCTCGATCAGCGATCCAGAGAGCGTAGAGAGGCTCAAACGCAACGTGACAGACAAGACATCAGTTTTTATCGGTCCATCAGGGACAGGAAAAACAAGCCTTCTGAACGCCATCGATCCGGAACTCGACCTCCGTACCGGAGAGGTCTCCAGCTACTCCAGCAAAGGGAAACACACCACCACCTTTGCCCGACTGATCTCAATCAGTGATGGAGGACATATCGTAGATACCCCCGGCATCAGAGAGTTTGGACTGGTCAATGTGGAGCCCTACGAACTGTCCCTCTTCTTTCCAGAAATGCGTGAACACCGCAAACACTGCAAATATTACAACTGCACTCACAGCCATGAGCCTGGTTGTGCGGTGATGGAGGCATTTGAGGAGGGTGAGATCGATCCTGACCGTTACAACTCCTACCTGAATATTCTCGAATCGCTGGAAGAGGCGAGTCGCAGCCGCTATTGAGCCCGAACCTGACAACGCGTCCCTACCGCTCATCTGATTTCAGGTGACCCACCCATTCCCCCGCCTGCCTCACATGTTTATTTAGGGGATACCCTCCTCGTCCTTATTTAAGGCAGTACCCTCCTCGTCTTTATTTAGGGGAATACCCTCCTCATCGGATCCCATCCCTGTTTTTTTCAAATCACTCCTTTTGTCTGGAGCCGGATTCCACTCAAGCGCTCTCGCTATCTCCGGAACACCTGAAACCGTTTCACTTTTTATGACCGGGTTGTCACATTTTTAACTACAGAACTCCACGATTTTTCGTAAACTACCGCGACCAATCTGTAGATGTCCGGATAAAGGACCCATACGTTGTGCTTTCCTCTAACTTTTACTTCAGGTTTATGAACCGATTACAACTCCTCAGAAAGTATCTGATGGCGTGCACTCTCCTCTTCGCCATCTCCTCCCTCTCGATCTTGACGACAGCCGAAGATGCCCGGGCTCAGCTGAACGACGCCGGTGAAATCCTCCGTGCCGGCGCACAGGATGCCAACGTACTGATGGAGAACTATCTGAAGCCTTTTGGTGCAGGTTTTGGAGCCGACCTCAACTCCGGATGGATCAACACCGCCAGCGCCTACAAACCCTTCGGGTTCGATCTGCGGGTCAATGCCGCTCTCTCTATTGTTCCGGACACAGACCGGATGTTCTCTATCAGCGACCTCGGCCTGCAGCAGGTGAAGGTACTGGAGGGCTCATCCCTTACCCCAACAGTCAGTGGTGATGAGATCGACGGCGCCTATGTAGGGCAGACATTTACTAATCCCGTTACGGGTCAGGAGGAGGAGCTCTATGGATTCAATCTCCCCCAGGGGATCGGCTTTCCCTATGTTCCCGCCCCCATGGTCCAGCTTACAGTCGGTCTAGCCATGGATTCAGACATCTCGGTACGTTATTTCCCGACCTATGATGTCCCCGACATGGCCAGCGTTGGTCTGTGGGGCTTCGGTTTTCGTCACGGCCTGAACCAGTGGTTGCCGGGAGGAAAACTGCTGCCGGTAGATCTCTCTGTACAGGTGGGTTATACACAGATCAATGCCAACAGCAGCTTTAATGTCCAGCCTGAAATTGATGACATGACCCATGTTCCGTCCGGTTATGAAAGGAACGCCGCACGCTGGCGGGGCCAGGGAATGGATCTGAAAGCAAGTGGATTTACCGGCAACCTTCTAGTCGGAAAGAACTTGTCTTTTCTCTCACTGTTTGCCGGTTTAGGTGTGCAGTCATCAAAAGTTGAGATCTTTACACCCGGCTCATTTCCGGTACTCGATGTCAACCCTGATTTCGATCCCCGGCAGGATGGAAGCAAACCCAGGATGGTCAGCAGCATTGATGCACCCATCGATCTGAAGCTTAACGGAGCGAACGACATGCACGCTCTTGCAGGTTTTCGTATTCGCATGGCGATCTTCACCATCAGTGGCTCCTATACCTACGCCAACTATCCTGTGGCCAATCTTGGTATAGGCATCAGTTTCAGGTAACTGGTCCAGATATCCGTTAATGTGACAGGTCAAGAACCTGTTACAGATAAGAGACCCCGGCATCTGTTCCAGGTGACAGACCCAGAAATCCATTTCAGTTAAGAGACCCCGGCATCCGTTTCAGGTAACAGACCTAGAAAACCATTTCAGATAAGAGACGACATCCGTTTCAGACAGCAGGTCAGACAACCGTTTCAGGTAACTGGCCAGACAACTATGTTCACATAACTTCTGAACCCACCATTTCTCCGGCCGGAGATGCAGCTCTCCGGCTTCGGGGAGTGGATGGAGCAACTTCACCCCACCTCCGGATTCCGAGCCACCCCCTGTTCAGCTGGATCAGATAATCTCACCTCCCGGAACAGGTTCAGACAGCTGTTACAGCAATTTGCCGGATCAGACATAGAGAATCTTTCAGGGTCTTAAAGTGCTTGATAGCATAAAATTCTTTAATTTTGGGGCTTAGCTAACACTATACATCATTATCAAAATCCATATCTGATGTCAGACCAGGATACGTATATCAAAGAGTTGAATGATCGACCTTCGTACTACGAGAATATTCCAGTTACCATCTTCAAAGACGCAACAAGTGCCTCCGTCTCCATCGCCAATGAGATTGCCGATCTGATTAAAAAGCGAAACCAGGAGAACAAGCCTGCCGTCCTGGGCCTCGCGACAGGTTCCACACCGCTGAAAGTGTATGACGAACTGATAAGGCTTCATAAGGAGGAGGGTCTGAGCTTCAGAAATGTCATCACCTTCAACCTGGATGAGTACTTTCCCATGGAGCCGGATTCTCTGCAGAGTTACGTCCGGTTCATGAACGAACGGCTGTTTGATCACATCGATATCGACCGGAAGAACATTAATATCCCGGACGGAACAATCGATAAAGATGAAGTCAACGACTACTGCCGTGAGTATGAACAGAAAATCAAGGATGCCGGAGGTATCGATATCCAGCTGCTGGGTATCGGAAGGACCGGTCACATCGGATTCAATGAGCCAGGGTCAAGGCCGGATTCACGAACCCGGATGATTACACTTGATGTGGTGACCCGGAAGGATGCCGCCAGCAACTTCTTCGGTGAAGAGTTTGTACCACGTCACGCCATTACGATGGGTGTAAAGACCATCATGGAAGCTCACAAGGTATTCCTGATGGCGTGGAGTGAAGGGAAAGCGCCAATTGTCAAGGAGGCCGTGGAGGGTGAGATTCGCGAGAGCATCCCTGCGACCTATCTGCAGGAACATCCGAACGCCATGATTGTGCTTGACGAGGCAGCATCAACTGAGCTGTCCCGTGTCAACACGCCCTGGCTGGTTACGACTTGTGAGTGGGATGACAAGCAGATTCGAAAAGCAGTGATCTGGCTCTGCAACAAACTGCAGAAACCGATCCTCAAGCTGACGGATGAGGATTATAACGAGCATGGCATGGGCGATCTGCTGACCTCCAGCGGACCGGCTTACAATATCAACCTGAAGGTGTTCAACGAGCTGCAGCACACCATCACGGGCTGGCCCGGTGGAAAACCGAACGCTGACGACTCTAACCGACCTGAGCGGGCTGAACCTTTTCCGAAGCGGGTCATTGTCTTCAGCCCTCATCCAGATGATGACGTCATCTCCATGGGAGGAACTCTGATCCGGCTGGTCGAGCATGGTCATGAGGTGCATGTGGCTTACCAGACATCCGGAAATATCGCAGTTTTTGATGACGACGCAGTCCGGTTCGCCGAGTTCGTTACCGACTATGCTGAACATTTCAACATGTCGACCACTGAATCGAAGCGCATTTTGGATGAGATCCAGGAGTTCCTGGAGAACAAGAAGCCGGGCCAGGTCGACTCTCCTGAAGTACAACTGATCAAAGGACTTATCCGTCGTGGTGAAGCCAAAGCAGCCGGCCGCTACTGTGGTATACCGGTTGAGCGGCTCCACTTCCTCGACATGCCGTTCTACGAAACCGGTCGTGTCAAGAAGAATCCGCTCTCGGAAGAGGATGTGACCATCATCATGGACCTCCTCAACGAGGTCAGGCCCAATCAGATCTATGCCGCCGGTGATCTCTCGGATCCTCACGGTACCCACAGGGTCTGCCTGGATGCGATCTTTGAAGCGATTGATCGTCTGAAGGGTGAAGAGTGGTTGAAAGATTGCTACGTCTGGCTCTACAGAGGTGCCTGGCAGGAGTGGGATGTTCACGAGATCGAAATGGCCGTTCCGCTAAGCCCACAGGAGCTGACGAAAAAGCGCAAGGCGATTTTCAAGCACCAGTCACAGAAGGACAATCCTCCATTTCCGGGGGATGACAAACGGGAGTTCTGGCAGCGTTCTGACGACAGAAACCGTGGAACAGCCGAACTCTATGACAAGCTGGGTATGGCGGAATATGAGGCGATTGAGGCCTTTGTCCGCTACCACTTCGACTGAATGAAAAGCGTTCCGGAGTCGCCGGAACAGATGTGATCAGATCTTGTTAAAGCCGGCAGGAGATAGTTCCTGGCCGGCTTTTTTTATCTTATCTCTGCGCCCTGCAGGACGCAATTGCGTGAGAGTCTGTTACACAGCATTGAGCCAGTTATCAGCCATGCCCATCTCCACTTTCAGAGGAACATCCAGTTCTACTGCAGACTCCATCATCCGGGAGATCCTGTCCGGCAGAAACTCCAGCTCATCATCGTGGATCTCAAAGACCAGTTCGTCATGCACCTGGAGAAGCATTCTGGACTGAAGATCCTCCTCTTCAAGCATCTTCTGAATGGAGATCATCGCCAGTTTGATGATGTCCGCCGCTGTACCTTGTATCGGCATATTGATCGCCGTTCGTTCGGCAAATCCACGAACATTCCAGTTCCTTGACTGGATATCGGGAATGTAGCGTCTCCGTCCCAACAGTGTTTTGACATACCCATGCTCCCGGGCGAATGCAGTCGTATCATCGATGTACTTCCGGATTCCCGGAAAGCGTTCGAAGTACTGCTCGATCATCTCCTTGCCCTCAGCATTGCTGACGCCCAGCCTGGATGCCAATCCATAGGCACTGACACCGTAGGGGATCCCGAAGTTGACCTCCTTGGCTTTCCGGCGATGGTCAGAAGTGACTTCCTCGAGACTACCGAGATCAAAAATCTCCATGGCAGTCGTTGCATGAATGTCGGCACCTTCATTAAAGGCACGGACCATATTTGCATCACCAGAGATCGATGCAATTACACGAAGTTCTACCTGAGAGTAGTCGGCTGCCAGAATGGTATACCCCTGCTCGGGGATAAAAGCTTTCCGAATCTCTCTCCCCCGCTCGGTCCGGATGGGGATATTCTGAAGATTGGGCCCGGACGAGGAGAGACGGCCGGTCGCGGCTACCGTCTGATTGAAGCTGGTATGGAGCCTGCCGGTCGTGGAGTTTACCAGCCTCGGCAGTGCATCGACATAGGTAGATTTGAGCTTGCTGAGCCCTCTGTAATCAAGTATCAGACCGGGCACTTCATAGTTTGGCGCCAGCCCTGTCAGCACCGATTCAGCTGTGGAGTACTGACCGGTACGTGTCTTCTTTCCTGCTGGCAGACCCAGCTTCTCAAAAAGGATCTCTCCCAGCTGCTGAGGTGAGTTCAGGTTGAACTCCTCACCGGCGATTTCGAAGATCTGCTTCTCTATCTTTTCAAGATCCTGGTTCAGCTTCTCCGTCAACAGCTCCAGCATATCGGTATCGAGCCGGACACCTGCCAGCTCCATCTCTCCAAGAACGGACATCAGCGGAAAATCGACCTCAGTGGCGATCTGCAGAAGGTCATCCTCCTGCAACTTCTCGAGCAGCACATGGTAGAGTTTGAGCGCGATATCTGCATCCTCACAGGCGTAGGCAACCACCTCCTCCCAGGGCAGATCGGCCATCGATTTCTGTTTTCGCCCAGTACCGATCAGATCCTCAATCGGCATGGGTTCATAATTGAGATAATTTCGAGCCAGATCATCCATTCTCAGTCTCTGATCTGCATCGATCAGGTAGGCAGCGACCATGGTACAGAAGACGGGACCCCTGACGCGGATACCATACCTCCGCAGGACCATGTAGTCGTACTTGAAGTTGTGTGCGATCTTGGTAGTCGCCTGATTCTCGAACAGCGGACGGACGAGGCCGGCCACCTCATCAGCTGGTAATGTTCCCTCGACTTTGACCGGTATGTACCACCCCTCACCCGCCTCGGTAGAGAGTGAGATTCCCACCAGTTCAGCATCCACCGGATCTCTGGAGTCGGTCTCCGTGTCGAAACAGAGGGTTTCGACTTCCGAAAGCCTGGCTACCACCTCCTCGATCTCGGCACGTGTTGCCGCTTTCCGGTAACTGACCTGATCACAGTCGTAGCGTTTGAAGCCATCCATCGCCTTCTCTCCACTCTCCGGCTCTTCCACACTGAACAGATCTTTCTGATCTCCGCTCTGCTCCTTCTCATCGCCACTCTGTTCGTAGAGGTACTTGCGGGTCAGTGTACGGAACTCCATCCTCTTGAAGAAGAGCCCGAGCTGTTTGCTATCCGGTCCGTTCCATACCAGCTCCTCCCAGTCCACCACATCCGGGACATCCGTTTTAATCGTCACCATGCGCTTGGCGTGGAGCGCCTGTTCACGATAGAGGGTCAACCCCTCCCTGTACCTTTTGGATTTCATACCGGGGGCAGCATCAATCGCTTTCTCCAGAGATCCGTATTTGTTGATCAGCTTGGGAGCCCCTTTCTTTCCTATTCCGGGTACGCCAGGAATGTTATCGGAAGCATCCCCGATACAGGCCAGTACATCGACCACCTTGTCGGGATAGACGCCAAAGTACTCCTTCACGCCTTCTGGATCGATCAGAATAAAGCCGCCGTTTCGGTTATCCGGTTTGACCATGGTGATATGGCCCTCAACCAGCTGCATGAAATCCTTGTCCGGTGTCACCAGATAGGCATCGACATGCTCCTCAAGAGCCCGGTGTGACAGCGTGCCGATGATGTCATCAGCTTCATATCCCGGCTGCTCCAGATTTGTAATTCCAAAATGGGTGATCATCTCCTTGATCAGCGGGATACCGATTCGCAGCTCTTCCGGCTGAGGAGGTCTGTTCGCCTTGTATTCACTGTCAATTTCATGCCTGAAGGTGGGTTCAGGCGTATCCCAGACAACCGATATATGGCTCGGCTTCTCCTCCTCCAGAAGTTTCACCAGTGTGTTGGCAAATCCAAGAATGGGACCGGTGGGGATGCCTTCAGAGTTTTTCAGTCGGCTCTTGATAAATGCAAAGTGGGCACGGTAGGCGAGAGCCATCCCGTCTAGCAGATAAAGTTTTTTTCGAGACATCACATAAAGATTGGACAGGCGAAGAAGCCGGCAGTCGATACCTGACGATCCTCTTCCAGGAGGAGGTGGCCTGTCAAAGTTGAATTGAGATTGTGTGCAATATAAAACCGGCAGAAGGAAGCTTATCCGGAGTCGTTATCCAGCAGGTTCGCCAGACGGTCACCACCACGATGACAAAACCTTTTCAAAGAAGATCGGCGAGACCCGGTTCCTGACGGTTGCCGCTTCGCTTCAGATGCCGGTGCTCTTCAGAAACCCATCTTAAAATACAGCTTACAGAGGAGAAACGCCTATCTGATCACGCTCATTGCCTTCACGCCGGAGAAGCTGCTGCCACTCACTCCGCGGGCATTCATACGGTAAAAGTAGACCCCACTCGACAGACGTGAGGCGTCAAAAGAAATGGAGTGGAACCCTACCGGCACCTCATTATCCAGAATGGTAAAGACCTCCCGGCCCAGTATATCATGAACAGTGATCTTTACAAGCGCAGGTTCAGGGACATTGATACCGATCGTCGTCTGCCCCCGGAACGGGTTGGGGTAATTTTCTGCCAGCTGAAAGTTTTCTGAGATCGGGCGGCCCGGACCATCGGGATCGGTCTCACCATCTGTCGATCCGACCAGATTCACACGCATGACCAGATTGTTGTGAAACGTGCATGGTATGTCCCCTCCCGGCATACACTCCTCCGGTGGCTGCTGAAAATAGCCCCATCCTATCGCACCGTCACCCTCCTGAAATCCTGCAAATGTTCTTGGCGGATTGTAGTTTGGATCGGTTTCACTGAGTGTCCCCTCATCCAGGAGCAGTTCAAGGTATAGTCCTCCCAGATCCTCAACCACCTCCAGAGAGACAAAATACTCCTCACCCTCCTCGACTGCCCAGTCATCAAGATCTACTCCGATAAAGTTCTCGCCGGCCGCCAGATCGGCAGGACTAAACGTCTGGGTAGCTAAAATTGCCGATCCGGGTATGTAGAGATCACCTCGCATCTCGGCTTCACGCAGATTCAGAGCCAGTACACCCTCGCCCCGGACTGCTGTTTCACGGGTGTTGATATTGATCCCGACCGACTGAACACGTGAATCAAATTCGGGGGAAATTCTCAGTGCAAAAGCCATCAGATCGTCTTCGGGAATCGGGTAGAAGCTGCTCGGTTCACCGTGATAGGAGAGTGTCTCCATCACCATATCGGTGGAGGTCCACTCGCCGCTGTAGGTGTAGGTTCTGAAATCCCCCGGTCCGGGCCGGTCTGTCAACTGAGTATTGATTGAGACCAGAACAATCTCTTCATAAAGACCGGGATCATCCAGAGTGTAGACACCAGTTCCCAGCTCCATCAGCTGAAAAGTGGTCTCTCCGCCTCGCCGGTAGAGCAGCTGCTGACTAACCCCGTCCGTCGCAGAAATTTCAAGGGTCAGATCCTCTACACCGAACCACTGGGTGTAGTGCGCTCCACCGTAGTAGAGGGTGTCCGTCCGGTTCAGGATCCAGTCCTGCATTTCAGCATCGTAGATCACCGCCGGATTATCCACCTTTACATTGATAAACTGCGGACGGCTGTACCCCAGATGAGGACCCGCCTCCACCCGGTTGTTGCCGTAGTTTGTGACGTGAAAGTCCGACAGAAACTCCTCCAGAGAGATCCCGATTTCCGAGAGAACCGCTTCATAGGCAGCATCTCCCGTCTCCATGTTGTAAGTGAGTGATGCGGCAGCCTCCGGACCCACCCTCTCTTCAAGATAGCTGTGCAGAAGCTGAGCCCGCTGATAGTCGTAGAGCACCACATCCGGATCATCTGCTCTGAACCGATAGATCCAGCCATCCGGTGAGTCCACCCTGCCGGAGACTTCGGAAGGTGAATTGAGAAAGGTCATTCTGCGGGAGCTGTAGCCGGTGAGAATCTCCGTCAGTTCCGACTGCGCCTCATTCTGGAAGAGGGTCAGAAAGCCACCATAGCCGGCGTGAATCAGGTGCTGAAGCTCATGTGCCATTGTACTCAGCCGGGGACTCACAAACATGCCTTCCCGGTAGATTCCCGGCGATGAGTTGATGTAGATGATGTCCGCCTCATTGCTGTTTTCGAACTCATCGGCCGGCAGAAGGTTCACAGGATCGAAAAAACCTGCGATAAACGTCGGCTGCTCTTCAGGGTCCCAGCCATCGTCAATATCTGTAATCAGTATCTTGAGCGTTCCGCTGCCATCCACATCAGGCTGTTCTCCGAAAAGGTCACGTACAATTTCAACAATGCCTCTTCCGGGATCCACCGAGTTGGGAGGTGTCGTATCGATTAGCCCCGCCATGATGATATCAAGAATCGCATTGGAGATGCGATCCTCGGAGAGCTCCTCTGTCTCCACCCAGATCTCCACATTTCCATCACTCCGTGCCAGCTCAAAGTCCACCTCCTCATAGATCGGATCATCATCTTGACTCTCATCAGGATTTCTGACGGTGAAGGTCTGTACATCTCCGATCTCATACTGGAACAGAGGGGTACGGCGGGGCGCAAGCCCCTGCTCCCGCAACTGCTTATAACGTTGAAGGGCCTCTCTCCCACCGGGGCTGTCGAGTAGCTCCATGGTATAATGCCGCTCAACCGACTCACGCTGAATCCGCTCGCCGCTGGAGAAACGCTGTGAACTGTGGAGAGTGGCTCGGTCAGTAACCTGAGCCGACAGAATCGTCGGCATCAGGAGTGTAAAGATCAGCAAAAGGGGTCGCAGCATATGGATCATCAGAAATATTCAGAAGAGGAGTGACGTAGGCAATCGCTATAACTCACTGCCTATGATCATCATTCCACTGAACCTGCTGATCCGCCACGACGCATCGTACCCGTAGCTCTGGAATGCTGCTCTGCCCGGCAGCTCAAAGCAGTCTGTCTGCTTCCTCAATGATCCGCTTCTCGGTCACACCCAGCTCCTCATAGACCTCCTGCCATGGACCGGAGATACCAAAGCGATCGATTCCGATGGTGACACCGTCTGTCCCTGTCCAGCGCTCCCACCCAAATGTTGAGCCCGCCTCGATCGAGATCCTCGCCGTCACCGATGGCGGCAATACCTCGTCACGGTAAGACTCCGGCTGACGGGCGAACAGCTCCCAGCTCGGCATGGATACCACTCTCACTCCGATACCCTTCCGGGAGAGTGTATCAGCAGCTCTCATGGCGATCGCTACTTCTGAACCGGTCGCAATCAGGATCAAATCAGGCGTAGCAGACTCGGAGTCACGCAGTGTGTAGGCTCCCTTCTCAACCATTGAGGCGGGTGCGTAATCCGGCCTGTCGTAGGTCGGAAGAGCCTGCCTGGTAAGTGCCAGGATAGTAGGTCCGGATGTGTGTTCCAGGGCAACTTTCCAGGCTGCAGCCGTCTCATTGGCATCTGCAGGTCGCAGGACCAGTGTGTTGGGTATCGCACGCAGTGAAGCCAGATGTTCAATCGGCTGATGCGTCGGTCCATCTTCCCCCAGGCCGATGCTGTCGTGAGTAAAGACAAATATTGAGGGGATCTCCGACAGTGATGCGATCCGGATGGCCGGACGGCAATAGTCAGAGAAAATCAGAAATGTACCGCCAAAAGGGATTACCCCTCCATGGAGAGCCATTCCGTTCATAGCAGCGGCCATCGCATGCTCCCGGACCCCATAATGTACATTACGCCCCTCATAAGAGTCCGGCTGGAAGATACCTGCCCCTTTCATATCCGTCTTGTTACTTCCTGTAAGGTCTGCTGACCCGCCAAGCAGATGCGGAATACCTTCTGCAAGCGCATTGATTACTGTACCGGAGGAGGCTCGAGTGGCCAGTCCTTTTTCATCCGGTTCAAAAACAGGAAGCAGTTCGTCCAGATCCGGCAGTTCCCGGGCCAGTGCTCTGTCGAACAGTGAGGCCTTCTCAGGGTCCTCCTTGCGAAACGCATCAAGCTGCTCCTTCCACTCACTCTCCAGCTGCTGTCCACGCTCCACCGCACCTCGCATCTTCTGAAGTACTTCATCCGGGATGTAGAATTTTTTATCCGGATCCCAGCTCATCTTCTCTTTGGTCAATCTGACCTCCTCCTCACCCAGCGGAGCTCCGTGAGAGTCTGCACTTCCCTGTTTGTTGGGACTTCCGAATCCGATTACGGTCTTGCAGATGACCAGAGAGGGGCGTTCCGTCTCATCTCGGGCTGCCTGAATCGCCTCCTCTATCTGTTGGTGGTCGTGACCATCGATCTCCTGAATGTGCCATCCATAGGCTTCAAAACGTTGCGCCACGTTCTCAGTGAACGCCAGATCGGTTGAGCCATCAATAGAGATTCTGTTGGAGTCGTAGAGGTAGACGAGCTTGCCCAGTTTCAGATGTCCTGCCAGTGAGGCCGCTTCATGCGTTATCCCCTCCATCAAGTCACCGTCACTCACGATGGAGTAGACATGGTGATCAACAATCGTACGACCCTTGGAATTGAATCGCGATGCAAGATGCGACTCTGCCATGGCCATTCCCACTCCGGTTGAAAAACCCTGACCCAGAGGACCTGTCGTGGTTTCGACCCCAGGTGTCATTCCCACTTCCGGGTGACCAGGGGTCCGGCTGTTCAGCTGACGGAAATTCCGCAGCTCATCCAGATCGAGGTCGTACCCGGTCAGATGCAGCAGGCTGTAGATGAGCATTGAACCGTGGCCGGCAGAGAGTATGAACCGATCACGGTTGAACCAGTCGGGGTTGGATGGATTGTGCCTCAAAAAACGGGTCCAGAGGATATAGGCGACATCCGCCATCCCCATTGGCATACCGGGGTGCCCGGAGTTTGCCGCTTCCACCCCATCGATAGAGAGGGTGCGAATTGTGTTGACAGTGAGCTGATCAATCGTAAGTGGGTCGACGTTTATGTCGGACATGTCAAAGAATAGAGTTACGTATGATTTTCCAGATTTCCTGGTTCCGGTTCTTGCTGTAGCTTATGATTTCCGGATGGATTATGTGCGTAGAGTAGATGTAATGCAGATTGATTCCAACGCTTCTTCAGAAGCCTTAAAGATAGGCATTCCCCCTTTCAGAAAACAAAATAAAGTACCTTTTCCAACCGCAACACCGATTCTGCATCAGGCAGAAGAGAGCCTGGCTCAGAAAATGATTCAATCCAACCCAGAAGGTTTTTCTACTCTGAGGCTGGTCCTTCGTCGCAGAACGTTCTTGATTCAGAGTTCGCAACAGTACCTGAGGTCAATCAGTACCTAAACGTAAAAAGCCCCCGGTTTGCGGAGGCTTTTTACAATTACATGAATAAAATACTCACCGGACGCGCGGTTATCTCCGGCGGCTACCTGCAGCGGCATATCCTTCACACTCAAGTTCATACTCGAGTTCATGCAGTGCCGGATCCCGAAAATCCCCATAGGCAGCGTCTTCGAAAGCGCTGCAGGCATTGCTCTGCTGTTCGAGGCCTTTATAAGCCACTCCAAGTTCGAAGTAGATTTTAGCACGATCAGCAACACCGCCGCTCTCCAGCTCCAGTGCGCGATTAGCGCGCTCTACAGCCTGGCTGTACTGTCCGCGGTTATTGTGAAGTTCAGCAAACCGATAGTGCAGCACAGGGTTGTTCGGCTGATACTCTTCCGCCCGTGTCAAATACTGCTGAGCCTGTCCGAAGCTCTCTTCGTTAAGGCTCTGTACACCTTCATAAATCAGCTCCTCTGCTGCCCGTTCTCTGGCTCTTGCAACATTCTGTGTATCCCCGGTTCGCTCTCCGACCTCGATAGCCCGGTCCAGCCACTCAAGCATTGCATCGACAGACGCACCCTGCGCGTTGAGTACAAGTGCTTTCTGGTAATACGGAAGCAGATAGTTGGCATTGAGCTCAATAGCACGATCAAGGCTTTGGTTTGCAGCCTCGTAGTTCTCTGCACTGTACTCTACAAGAGATTTGTTGTAGAAGATCTGCGGAATCACAGCTCTGGAACGTTCGCTGACCTGCTGGTCACCAAACTCCTCCGCTGCTTCAGCAGATTCTTCAAATAGTTGGATCGCCTGCTCTGCAAGCTGCGGATCTCGCTGGCTGCGAAACTCCTCAAATGCAGCACCGGCCCGGGAGAAGTAGACTCGCGGCAACTGCCCCTCCACCCGTTCAACAATGTCACTGCAGTCTTCACATCCGGGGGCACTGGCCAGCTCAAGTGCTTCCCGGTACATTTCAATTGCATCCAGATACTCTCCCTGCTGAGCCATCTCTATAGCTCCGTTATAAGCCATGGTAGCATCCGTACGGGCATCCTGCGCCCGGATTTCCGTAGTGAAACCGGATATCGCGACAATAACGGCTAATGCAAATGTGTAAAAGCAACTCTTAGATTTCATAGTAGGTTCTTTGGGTTAAAAGCTATACATGCAATCTGGAAAACGCGACAAATTAATCAATTTTATCAATTATGCTAATGTCTATAAGTATATATGCTGCTCTTGTAATCTGGTTCCATCTGAACCAGAGCAAGATGTCTCCAGCGTCACCAGCATTCATGAGAAGAGACGATCTCCAGACAGATCCGGAACCGCCTCATCTATAATCACAACGTATGGAAAAAAGATTCCTGTATATCAATCCGGCTGAAGGGTATGGACCTTGACAGAAAATTTTATCTAACCTGTTGTGACACAGGCACCTGCACCCTGAACTTCTGCATTCAGGAAGTAAATTCATCAATTATTTGAGGATTTTAATGAATGCACCTCCAGATGTCAATAATCAAAAGGCCGTGAACTCCAACCTGCTGCGTAACCTCCTGCTGTTCCGGATGATAACAGTTTCAGGATCACAAGTAAATCTGATACCGATCCGTCAGAATGAAAAATTGGGTCTCGTTTCATGCTTGTCGTAGTAGCCGGTCACAATCTCGACAGCCTCTTCATGATCATCTGTTATCTGAACCAGATCCATATCTTCAGGAGAGATCAATCCCTGATCCGCCAGATGCTTCTGAATCCACTGAAACAGCCCGTCCCAATACTCTTTTCCTATCAACACAATCGGAATACGGTCAATGCGCTCAGTCTGAATCAGAGTCAGGCACTCAAACACCTCATCAAGGGTTCCAAAACCGCCGGGAAAGACGATAAAGCCCTGAGCATACTTGACGAACATCACTTTCCTTACAAAGAAATAGTTAAAGTTGATCTCGTAATCAGCATGCACATAGGCATTCAGCCCCTGCTCTTTCGGGAGGTCTATACCGAGACCGACCGACTTTCCGCCCTCATTGTAAGCTCCAAGATTCGCCGCCTCCATAATTCCCGGTCCCCCGCCGGTAATCACACCAAAATTGCGCCGGGTCACCATCTCAGCTGTTTCAACGGCCATCTGGTAATACTTGGTGTCAGGTCTGGTTCGGGCTGAACCGAATATGGAGATGCAGGGACCTACTTGCAGAAGCTTGTCGTAGCCTTCCACAAACTCCCCCATAATTTTGAAGATACTCCAGAGATCCCGGTTGCCATCTTCTTTAAAGTTATGAGGCATTTCCTGTGCAGGTGTCTTCGTCTCTGGAGGGGTCTTGCTGTCCCAGTTATTGGAGTCGTTCGAGTTTTGCATATCCGAATCTATTCAAATTTATATTGCACTCACGGTTAACGTTCGCGTCGTTGGTTTGCCGCACTATCGGCCACCTCTTTTCCGCAGGGTCTTTTCATCTGTTGAACAGGCTGACACGGAGGTGAACCCCCGGCCCCCCCTGCTCCATCACTCCCGGAGCGATGACGGCTTCAGCAGAGAGGTCATCCGACACATCGAAGCTGCGCATATGGGCATAGACATAGGCATCCAGCAAATTGAGCCCATAGGCCAGAAAAATCATCACATAACTGAAATCCCGCTGATTACGTAATCTGTCCCGCGTATCACGTATCTCCTGAGATGTGAGACCTTCAGGGATGAAGTCCGGTGTCTGTCCATAACGAAAGTCATTCTCCCCCTCACGTGTAGCATTATAATAAGCTGCTCTGTATCCGTGATACTGCCGGGTAAGGGTGTAGTTGTAGTAGCCAAGACCGGCGAACAGACCATAGATGATCGGTACTTTCCAGACCTGTTTGTTGGTGACCTGTCCCCAGCCCGGAATAATCATGGAGCGGTAGAGGACATCAACAGGATCCGGATAGGTCTCCCTCTCCTGCCCGTTTTCAGGTTGATCGCTCTCCTGATCCCTGGTCTCTTCATGATCCTGATACTGATACTTTCCACGATCCGCATAAGGTGAAGTGTCTGACCACATGGAAGGTGGATTCACCCGTAATCGGAGCAGTGTAAAATCTCTTCCCATCAGGGCCGCTCTGTCGGTAGGGCTGACGGGCCAGTTTGTCCTGGGCGGGTCTTCTCGGCTCCACTTTTCCGGATCCGTTGCGGAGGTGGTAGATGGGGCCACCGGAGTCAGAGTGGTGAAGAGTGGATTTTTTTTGAGAGCCGGTTCAGACATCACCATCTGACCTGTACTCGCTCTGGCCGAGACAGTAGCGCTAAGAATCAGGAATAGCATCAAGCCGTACATCCGGCTATTCAAGTGACTCAAAAAGCTGTAGGATTCGGTCGAGATCATCTTTCGAGTAGTAGGAGATCCGGATTTCTCCCCCATCTTTCTTCTCCTTCACATCGACCCGTGTACTCAGCGTCCGTCTCAACCGCTCTGAGATATCTTTGATGAAGGGGTTCTCCTGTTGTGGCAGGGGGCGTTTACGTGTTTGATTCTTTTTTTCAAGCGTCCTGACATACTCCTCCACATCACGCACCGACCACCCCTTCTCAATGATCAGTTGCAGGGCCCGCTTCTGCTCCTTTTCACTCTTGAGATTGATCAGGGTACGTGCATGCCCTGTAGAGATCAGTTCATCTCTTACGGCAGCTTGTATAAAATCGGGCAGTGTCAACAGCCGCACCATGTTGGCCACTGTGGTCCGGTTCTTTCCAACTTTAGTTGCCACTTCCGCCTGTGTCAGCCCCGACTCCTCCATCAACCGCTGATATCCCATAGCCACTTCAAGAGGGTTGAGATCCTCCCTCTGGATATTTTCAATCAGGGCCAGAGCCAGATTCTCCTCATCATCCACCTCCCTGACGTAGGCGGGAATTTCAGTTCTGCCTGCCAGTATACTGGCACGGAGCCTCCGCTCACCACTGATGAGTTCAAAACGGTTCTCGCCCAGATAACGGACGGTTACCGGCTGGATAAGGTCGTGGTGACGTATGGATTCAGACAGCTCCTCCAGGCGCTCCTCGTCAAACTCCTTTCTCGGCTGATCAGGATTGGGCCGTATATGATCCACAGGGATGGAGAGCACCACATTTACTTTATCCGAGGGATCTATCGGCACTGCTGTTCTGACCTTCTCCCGGTTTTTTGACCTGGGCTCATCACTATCCTGGCCTCCATGTTCGGGAAAAAATGCTCCCAGTCCCCTACCCAGTACTTTTTTACTCATGAATCCGCTCAGCTCAATTTTGAATTAGAGTACTGTCTTTCAGAATCTTGTGGTTTCGTTTGATCACCTCCTGTGCCAGCGACAGGTAGTTTCTGGCTCCCTTGCTGGTGGCATCATAGAGAACTGCCGGTTTTCCGAAACTGGGAGCTTCGGCAAGACGCACATTACGTGATATCACAGATTTGAATACCCGGTCATCAAAATAACGTTTTACCTCTTCAGCAACCTGATTCGACAGGCGGGTTCTGTTGTCGTACATCGTCAGCAGGACCCCCTCGATATCCAGATCCGGATTCAGATGCTGGCGGACGATCTTTATGGTATTCAGCAGCTGCCCCAGCCCCTCCAGTGCAAAATATTCACACTGAACCGGTATCAGTACTGAATCAGAAGCAGTCAGAGAGTTGATTGTCAGAAGACCCAGTGAGGGGGGGCAGTCGATAATGATGAAATCGTACTTCTCACGAAGACCTGCAATGGCATTCAGCAGAATCTTTTCACGCCCCTGGCGATCAACCATCTCAATTTCGGCACCAACCAGGTTGATATGAGAAGGGATCAGGTTGAGCAGCGGCAGCTCGGTCTCCAGAACTGCATCTGCTGCCTTTACGCCACCGATCATCACTTCATAGATCGAGTGAACCACACTTTTTGCTTCTATTCCCAGGCCGCTGGTCGTGTTACTCTGTGGATCCACATCAATCAGCAGTGTCGGGTGTTCAAGAGCTGCCAGACTTGCTGCCAGATTGATGGACGATGTGGTCTTCCCCACCCCACCTTTCTGATTTGCAATAGAGATTACTTTACCCATGTGAGGCCGTCTGTGTGATTTGTCGCTGTCTATGCATATTCCTGTATCTTCTTCTGTAGAGGACCCTATAACTGAAGACTTTGCAAAGTCTTATAACTGTCAACCTGAATAAATCGTGTGTACTTAAAAAAGTACATCCGGAATGAACTGAAAGATCCTACAGATCAGGCTATGTCAAGCCATAGGTAATATAGTTCGATGCCTTTTTTCAACCAAAAGAAGTTATACACATAGATTATATCCAGTAATATCATACCAACCTATTGCATTGCAATAGATTAGCGTCTTTCACCGCCTATCTGGTCGCACCCTGTATTCCACATTTTATATATAGTTCATACATATCTCCGATCTCAGGTGTAACACAACCAAAAAGATGACACGATGTCACAATAACACAACAGAGTGGCATAATTTCAGAAGGAGACGTATTACAGGCAGCAGGTGTTTTTCCGGGTCAAGATCGCGGATACTTTCTAAAATCCTGCTGAACTTTTAAGAAGTTGTGCACGTGTGGAAGCTGAACACTTCTGGAAGCTGAACACTTCTGGAAGCCGAACACTTCTGGAAGCTGAACATTTAAGGAAGTTGTGCACGTGTGGTAGTAGCTCAGCTGTACTTTGTCAGAAAGCGAAGTAGAACGGGGCTGACGTTGAAGGGGGGAAACAAACGGCAGGCTGATTTTTGTTCCGAGGAGGGCTGAATTTGTCCCGATGAGAGCTTGCAGACCGGATACAAAATTGAAGATCTGCTCTTGGGATCTGCTAAAGTTGACTATCGCTGGGAACCTGTCAGGTGCAGTCCACGAAGTTGACGGTCTCTCGTCTCAATCCGGTTGAGAGGTTGGAGTCGCTGCAGACTCGCATTCAGAATAGAGTCGTATTCAGCCGGATTGAGAGTGTTGAACTGGTCGTTGACATGCAGCTCCTGATTGTTGTCAACCCATGGCTGAACACTACTTGAGGAACTTTCAGAGTTGAGATCGAAGGCGGGAACAGAGGATTGGAAAGTGTCACCCTCAAGAAAAGTGTCACTCTCAAGAAGAGAGTTATCCTGTTCAAAAATCAGAAAGGCTCCGGCAAAAAAGATCACCATGATGGTGGCAGCTGCCGAATAATAGATAGAACGCGTGCGTTTTCGCTCCTTGGTGTGGTAGTGTACAGATGCCTCTTTCAGAATCTTCCGTGTCAGGTGAGCCGGCGGCTTCATCTGGGGAAGCTCGGACAGACGCTCATTGACTTTTCTCAGACTCTCCACCTCGATGAGGAGGTCTGAATCCTCCTCCATCTTTTTTTTAAATAGCAGCTCTTCAGAAGGATCCATCTCCTTCATCAGATAGCGAATGCACGCGTTCTCATCAAACATCATACCTTGCTTGACTCTTTGTCCTGTTCCTGTTCAAACATCTTTCTGAGATTGATCAACGCATAGCGCATGCGTCCTAGTGCAGTGTTGATGGAAACATCTGTCAATTCCGCAATCTCCTTGAACGGCATTTCGTAGTAATGTCGCAGCATTACCACCGTTCGCTGCTCTTCCGGCAGGTCGGAAATGTGTTTCATCAAGCTTGCTTTCGATTCATTGAGCTCAAGCTCCTCCTGCTGACTGATAGCATCTTCGTCGGGAAGTCTGTCGTAGTAGTCGGTCTTGGACTCTGTATCGTACTGATTGCCAACGTCTACGAATCGTTTTTGTTTTCTTATATGGTCGATCGTGGCATTATGTGCAATCCGCATAACCCAGGCGATCCACTTCCCCTGCTCATTGTAGGTGTCATCCATCTTGGTGATGACTTTGGTGAAGGTCTCCTGAAAAATATCGTTGGCAATCTCACCGTTGTTCACCATGCTATAGATATAGGAGTAGACTTTGGCCTGGTGACGGTTCATCAACTCGCGAAAAGCGTGTTCATCGCCATTCTGCCGATAGACACGCACCAGCTCGCGATCCTTCATCTCTTCATACTTGCCGGGGATATGTTCTGCTTTTCTTAATCTCATGGCTCTTCAATTAAATGATTTCTCGGCATAATTAAAACAGCTGCCTACATCCATCCTGTTGTTACCCGTAAACAACTGCGGTATCTGTGTGCACCCTAATGCAACGAATTACACTTTTTTTCAGCATCAGATACAATACTATACCACCCGGACCGTCTATAAGACCAGATCGTGATCACTCAAAGTCGTGATCACTCAGATAATGCAATAACTCTGACATCGGGCGGATATAAGGTCTTATCACATATGACACTATATACTGAAAAAACTGTGCCAGAAGCTCTTTTTCTGACTATTCTTCGGTATTAATGTCGACTTTGGATATATAAGTCATTTTTGGCAACCACCTGGTCGGGTGTCGATCATCCCCTCTTATCCTTCAGAGAGCTCCCGTTAACTGATGATTCTGCATCCCAACTGTTTCTACATGAAAGCTATAGAAAAGTTTCCTGAATCGTCATCACATATACATGTGATCG
>Ga0209487_1000857_pt1 | contig 26695 bp, 18 predicted proteins | sample Poulit2012_FD_187524 | JGI IMG/M metagenome (GOLD analysis project Ga0209487, IMG submission 187524) | Agricultural soil microbial communities from Georgia to study Nitrogen management - Poultry litter 2012 (SPAdes) (version 2) | ecosystem: Environmental > Terrestrial > Soil > Agricultural land...
TTGCCGGCCTGCTGCATCTCTTCTGATGTAACCGATGCCCACTGCTCCAGCTCACTGGCATGCGGTTTCTCGACAAAACTTTCAATATGGCCATTATCATCGGTTTTCATGATGCCAAAACCGGTTGCATCCTCTGCAGTGACTGGAATGGTAGCCACGGTAATTTCTGCCTCTTTTTCATTGTGCAACCGCAGCATTTTACGGTAATCCATCTGATAGAGCTGATCGCCGGAGAGTATCAGAACCTGATCGTAATCGAAGTTGGCAATATGGTGCAGGGATTGCCGAACGGCATCTGCTGTACCCTGAAACCAGTTTGTACTTTTCGGGGTCTGTTCTGCTGCCAGAATATCCACAAAACCGTTTGAAAAGAGATCAAAATTATAGGTGTTCTTTATGTGCCGGTTAAGGGATGCAGAATTGAATTGTGTTAGAACATAAATCTTTCTGATAGAGGAGTTAAGGCAGTTGGAAATGGGGATATCCACCAGTCTGTATTTACCCGCTATGGGTACCGCAGGCTTACTTCTGTGACGCGTCAGAGGGTAGAGCCGCGTACCTCTCCCTCCGCCAAGGATAATAGCTATTGTCTTGTCCATGATTCATGCATTTAGGTCATTGATCGATACATATCTAAATAGTTGTTGGCCGATGTGTTCCACGAAAAATCCAAATTCATAACTGCTCTTCTTTTTTTGTTAAACTCCTGGGTAGAGGAGTAGAGTTTTGCAGCTCGCCGGATAGCTTCTACGGCATCTTCGAGAGTAAAATTATCAAACATAATCCCATACCCATCCTCTTGCGAAAGATCTACAACACTGTCTGCCAGTCCCCCGATTTTACGGACGATTGGAATGGTTCCGTACCTCATGGCATACATCTGATTTAAACCGCACGGTTCCACACGTGATGGCATGATAATAAAATCGCTTCCGGCGTAGATCTGATGAGCCAGGGCTTCGTTATATTCAAGTCTGGAGTCGAAGTATCCGAGGTATTCATTTTGAAGGTTTTCAAACTGGTGATGAAGAGCAGGATCTCCGGTGCCAAGAATCAGGAAGGTAACTTCAATATTCTCATGGTAACATCTCCGGATCAGATCGGGTAGCAGATCAGCCCCCTTCTCCCTCACCAGCCTGCCGATAAAGGAGATCAGCGGACGGTTCTGCTGTAGTCCGAACTGTTTCAGAAGAGCTTTCTTATTCTTCTCCTTCCCAGATTTATATCTGCGAAGGGAGTAATTTTCATGGAGAAGAGGATCCTTCTCGGGATCCCAAACTTCAGTATCAATTCCATTGATGATTCCCAGGCTCTTCTGGCTCTCCTGCAACAGTAGAGACTCCAGCCCGTGGCAGTACTCTTTCAGTTCCTGAAGGTACCCCTCCGAGACCGTTGTGACCTTCCAGGCCGTCTTGATACCTGTGGCCAGTGCATTAAGCTGGCCGCCCCAATCAAGCAGTCCATGTTTTGAGAAATCAAATGCCGGCAGAAGAGCAGCATCTTTCATTTCGTACCTCCCCTGGTACTCCGCATTGTGAATGGTGAGAACAGTAGGGATATTCTGCAGGGAGTCATACCGGTGACAGTGAGCAGTCATAAAAGGCACCAGACCAGTGTGATGATCATGAACATGGAGAATGTCCGGTTTTTTTTCAAGGTTCATAATCCACTCCAGCGCGGCGATCTGAAAGCTGAAAAAACGCTCTTTTTCATCCCAGTAAGGGTATCCGGAGAATGGATCCAGGTAGATGCCGGGGCGGTCAAATCGGGTGGGTATATCGATCAGAATAAGGTCGAAGCCCAGGTCAGGTTTTACCACTTTGTTTACGCGATAGGCAAACGAGGAATTGCCAAAAGGCGCACGGTCCTGATAAAGCAGTTCGATTTCTGCCTTCAGAAGCCAATCTGTGCGGTAGTGAGGCAAGATGACCGAGGCGCGATGCCCCAGCCGGTTGATATATTTGGGCAACGCACCGGCGACATCACCCAGTCCACCCGCTTTGGCAGCCGGATAACATTCAGCAGTTATATGTACAACGTCCATCATAAACTTTACAACAAAGATTTTTAATGCTTCTCAACTGGCTAACCCAGCCGGGGCCCGGTCAGCTCACTCAATCAGAAGTAATAAAAAGATTCTTCCATCTGCAACGCAGATCTGTTAAATGTTTGTGAAGAAGAATCCCCCTTTTACCTTCTGTTTCAGTCTCGGGTTAATGTCAGGATTCAAAGCCGGTATGGAGGGAATCTGTCTCATCCATTCATACATTTATTTCCACCGATACGCCTCTATCTAAACAGCTGTTTAAACCCGCCAAGCCAGCTGAAACTTGCACCAAAAATCTTAATATTCCAAAACATCTTCTTAAATGACTGAAAATCGAAATAGAGTGGTGCATTCGCAGGATCGCAGGCCGGCCCAAGAAAAATGAGGTATGTAAATCCATTTTATGTTATGTTTAACAGATTTTTCAAGTCACATTACTACTGTTTGAATGACAACCTGGTAACATCCCTATGATCACGATTCATGTTGATAAAATTAGAAAGCAGTTCGGCTCGACTGTTGCAGTAGATGACGCCTCTTTTTCGGTTAAAAAGGGGCGCATTTTCGGATTGCTGGGACCGAATGGTGCCGGCAAGACGACCACAATCAGGATGATAAACTATATCATCTTGCAGGATAGCGGCACCATCACGATCAATGGAATGAAAGTGAGTCCGAAGACGCAGAAGATGATTGGATATATGCCGGAGGAACGGGGACTCTACAAAAAGATGAAGGTCGGTGAACAACTGCTCTATCTGGCCCGGTTGAAAGGCCTGAACAGTACGGATGCCCGGGAAAAAATCAGATATTGGCTGAACCGATTCGATGCCAGCGACTGGCACTCCAAAAAGGTCGGTGAGCTAAGTAAAGGAATGAGTCAGAAAATCCAGTTCATTGCGACTATCGTTCACGATCCCGATATCTACATATTTGATGAACCGTTCAGTGGCTTGGATCCGATTAATAGTGAGTTGCTCAAGAAGATCATCATTGAGTTGAAATCTGCAGGAAAAACCATCCTCTTTTCGACTCACCGGATGGAACAGGTTGAACAGATGTGTGACGACATCTGCCTCTTCAACAATGGAAAGGTTGTGCTCACGGGGAATCTCCGGCAGGTGAAAAAGGATTTCGGGAAAAATACGGTTCTTCTAGAATTTGAGGGCGATCCCTCCTTCTTGGATCATCTGGAGAATGTGCGGATGAACAATCGTTCTAACAACTTTGCAGAGATCCGGCTTCTGAACGATCAGGATCCACAGTCTATTCTTGTTAAGGCGATGGAATCGGTACAGATACAACGATTTCAGTTGGTTGAACCCTCACTAAATGAAATTTTCATCTCAACGGTGGGCGAAGACAATATTAAAAATATGGAGGTACTTACAAATTGAATTGGCGGCAGATCTTTCTAGTATTACAGCGGGAATACCTTACACGGGTGAAGAGCAAAGGATTTATATGGGCAACGATTCTGGTTCCGATCGGATTCGTCGTCTTTGTGGGGATCGTATTCTTTATTAGTATCTGGGAAAGTGATACGACCTTTGAGATCGGTATTTTGGATGAGACCGGGGTAATGGCAGAGGCCCTGACTGAACTGAATGCGGCCAGATATGTAGATTACAGCTCACTCTCTGCGGATTCTCTTCGATCGCTGGTTCAGCAGGAAGAGATTACAGGGTTTATTCAGATGGATGAAGAGAATATTGAGGCCGGCAAGAACCTCGAACTGATCTACAGCGGAAGCGGTGGAATTCAACTTCTCACGTCCATTCGTACTGACATGCGGGAGGTAATTCGCCAAGAACGCCTCCGCCGGGCTAATGTGTCTCCGGAAATTCGTCAGATATATGACGCTTCCATTCAAGTCGATTCCAGGAGGTTGACGCGGACGGGCGATGAGCAGGACGACGACACCATTTTCCTCTCCATCATCGGTATGATTATGGGGATTGTCATTTTTGGTGCGATATTCAGCTACGGAGGATATGTTACGCGGGGCGTGATTGAAGAGAAGACCAGCCGGATCATTGAAGTCATTGTCTCTTCTGTAAAACCGATTGAGTTGCTGACCGGAAAGATGGCTGGAGTCGGAGCCCTGGCACTGACGCAATTCACAGTCTGGATCCTTGCCTTTCTGGGCCTCACCGCTGTCATGGGCCCGGTTGCTGCAATGGTGATGGATCCGGCAGAGGGACTTGCCAATACTGAACTCAGTGAGGCGCAGTCAGAAATCCCTGCTCTACTGGATCTTCCTGCGATTGATACGTCCCTTTTTGTCTATTTTATCATCTTTTTTGTCCTTGGCTATCTGCTCTACAGCTCTCTGTTTGCAGCGATCGGTTCGGCATCAGACTCTGAAACGGATACACAGCAACTCATGCTGCCGGTTGGTGCACCCATTTTTATCGCATACTTTATTATGCTCCACACCTGGCGCAGCCCGGACAGCACACTCTCTGTGGTGAGCTCTATTATTCCTTTTTTCTCGCCGATTCTGATGATCACCAGAATTGCCATTACGGAGGTTCCATTTTGGCAGATCGGGCTCTCTATTCTGCTGATGATCCTGACCTTCGCCGGAACCATGTGGCTGAGTGCCAGGATCTATAAAATCGGAATCTTGAGCTATGGGAATTCCGTCGGCTTTAAAGATCTCTACAGGTGGATCCGGCAGTAAATCTATGCCCCGGATGAAACGGCCATCCTCCGGATCCGTTCGTCAAACTCCTGATCCAGAACGAGCTGAATGAGCTCATTCCGCCGGTTCTGCGGGAGATGCTCCAACGCTTGAACGGCGTGGTAGCGAACAGCGGGATGCGGATCATTCAGCAGGACAGGAAGCCTTTGCTGCCAGCTGTCTGGTGAACGGTCGTACTGCGCTATCAGACGGATGAAATCCAGCCGGACGGATAGCGGAAAATCCCCGTCGCCAAGGTCATCAGCAATCGCTACAGCTTTTTCGGGATTGCCATTTTCTGCATACAAGTTCAAAATAAGCGGAACATCCGGCAACACTTGCTCCCGGGTCAAAAGGGGTTCCGTTTCTGAAATAAAACGATCGGGTTCTGTGATTTGATGGAGAGAGCGGATAGACTGTCTGCGGAGATCCCGGTTGTTGGCCTGTATGATCAACGATCTGAGCTGACTGATAGCCATATCGTTTCCATGATAGTTCCCCAAGGCTTCTGCTGCAGATATCCGGACCGAGGTAGGCTGATCCTGTCCCGCCTGCTGCATAAAGAGTTCATCCGTACCAGATGCTCCCTCCGTCAGACGTCCCAGGGCACGCAGCAGTTCGGCATACACTGTAGCATCTGTCTCTGTCCTCAGAAGATCGTTCAGTGCGAGCTGGATATCGGGGTTATCTTCGACCTCTGCCAGGGCTTCAGCGGCCTGGCGTCTCCGTTCAGGGTCACTGTCATTCTGAAGCTGATAGATCCAGAACATGAGAGGTTTCTCTGTGGTAAGGCGGATGTCGTTCCTTCCGGTTACCGACAGTTTAATATTTTCCAGAGCTCTGTTTACGGCAATCACTACACCATCCGAAGCCCCCGTGAAGGTCACTTCATGTACATTTCTGCCGGTAAAGGAGATCTCTTCGACCTGAACGGTTACCAGTTCACCGATCACCTCATCCACGGCCGAAAAGAAGATCTCAGCTCGCTCGCTTCCCTCCTCCCACTGGATTCGGGAGTGGTACTCAATAAAGGAATCTGTCTCGACGGGAATCTCCAGTTCGGATTCTGCTACCGGAGCTTCTTCCGGATGTTCCAGGACAGGCCTTTCAAATCCGGAAAACCAGGGAGTTCCGGACGCCTGGTAGAGTTTTTCTGCAAATAGATTCCAGTCATACACCTCACGTCCATCATAGTCCAGCGAGAGGATTACGTTTCGGAAGGCCTCTTTTAACTTTTCAGAAGCTTCTGACCTGAAAAATTGCTGCCATTCGGACCGGGTATGAACTGAATAAAGATGGTAAGGCTCCAGAACGTTTTTGAGCGAGAGAGGCGCATCGAAGATTTCGTTCAGTAAAAATGCCTGCATCATCAGGAGAGGTTCCGAACGACGCCAGTTGACCGCTTGTACCGCTTCTCCTGCCCACTGGCTGATCATACCAGCCATTAATTGTTGCTGCAGATTCCCCTCATTCTCAAACAGATAGAGAATTCCAGCACCGGACGATTTGGCTTCCCAGTGACTATCCTCCAGAAGGAGGATGTGTAAATCATCGTAGGGAAACGGCTGTCCCAGATAATTTTGAACATTTATGAAATATTCTGCTGCATTTTCCAGCAGGCCCGGCTGCTCCCCTATTTCAGAATAGAGAAAGATTTGGGGAGAGTTGCTTCCAGAAAATGCTGAGCTCCCTGCAAGTTCATTTGCTGTGCTTGTCGTGTAGTCAAACGACCCATTGATCAGCCGCAGCCCCGCAGGTGAAACCGGAGATTCTGAATGGTAGCTGACCGACTCCTGGTCTATGGAGACAATTTCATCGGATCCACGGCGTCCGTTGAAAATAAGTTGCGTGCCGGAGGGGTAATTAAATTCAAAATCAGTGGTAAAAGAGATGCGCGGGCTGTCAACTACCGGAAGCCAGTGTGAGGTTATTTTGGGCAGTGCCGAAGACCAGATCACGCCCGACTCACTTCGGTGAAACCCGAATCCTATTTCCCCGCTGTATTGAATTTCAAGGGTTGCTTCGCTCTGTTCTGAAAAATGATCTGAGAGAAGAATATTCAACCGATCCTCTGAAACGGTATAGCGAACCTCCCCGCCATTGATCTTGACCGAACGAATATCCAGTTCCACTGCATCCAGAAAGAGTGTATCTGCATAACTGTTCTTGAACTGCACATCATACAGGATCGTACCTCCGATAACCCCTGCTTCATCGATTTGAAACGTTCCAGCGGCATGGAGGATGGAAATATCGAGTGGCGGATAGGTCTGATAATCCCACTCCCGCTCCTGGGCAACACCTGTAGCCGGGATTATAAAAAACAGGAATGAAATGATTATTTTATTGAAGCTCATATAGTTGCAGTGATTATTTAAATATATTCAATACGCTTTCCATTATCCCTTCTACAGTAGATATCCCGTTTCCGGTATATACATTCTCTTCACCATTTAAATCAGTAAACGAAGCACCGGCCTCTTTCAGTACAGGCAAAAGTGCAGCAGCATCCCAAATACTTAAGATGGGATCGATCATGATATCTGCACGTCCTGTTGCGACCATCATGTGTCCGTAGGCATCCCCCCACGTTCTGTGCAGCCGGACAGCAGCCAGGAGCTCTTCAAACGGCCTCCCCAATCCCTGGGAATAAAAGGTCGGTACTTCGGTAGATAGAAACGTGGCTTTCGACAGGTCATTGCACTCTCTTGCCTGAATCTTCTCTCCATTCAGAGTAGCTCCCTGACCGGTAGCCGCCGTGACCATCTCATCGAGTGCCGGAGCGTAAATGACTCCGATTTCGGGCCGCTTTCTGATCATCACTCCAATAAGGGTTGTATAGAAAGGTACCCCATGAATAAAGGATTTTGTTCCATCGATCGGGTCCAGAACCCAAACGATCTCGCTCTCTTCATTTTCTGTGCCATACTCTTCGCCTATGATTCCGTGTCCCGGAAAATGTTCATTGATCGCCTCGCGGATTACACGTTCTGCTTCGCGGTCAGCATTGGTGACGGGGGAATCATCCTCCTTGAACTCCAGTTGAAATGACTTTTTAAAATGCTTTAAAGTGGCTTCGCCGCCCAGCCTGGCAAATTCTGCAGCGGCTTCGCGTAATTCCGATAACTGTATTTTCATATGAGATTAATCTGTAAGATGTTTAATTTCGTGACCCGATTTGTCTGGCATCAGCCCGCCAATCAACAAAAAGGCTATTGCATAACAAGATTTCAAGATTTACATACTTAAGATACAATTTCCATGAACGATTCTCAGATAATTAACCATATCGCCTCGGCTCTTCAGTTTACACAAAAGCAGGTTCAGACGGTTTCCGACTTTCTGGCGGATGGGGCAACCATTCCTTTTCTTGCGCGTTACAGGCAGGAGGCAACCGGAGGGCTCGATGAAGAACAACTACGTTCAGTGAGAGACCTGCTCGAATTTCACAGAACTTTGGAAGAGCGAAAGAAAACCATTCTCAAAGCGATTGCAGAGCAGGATAAGCTCACGCCTGAACTGGAAAAAGCCATTGTCGATTGCAGCGATCTGAAAACTCTGGAAGATCTCTATCTGCCATACAAGAAAAAGCGCAAAACCCGGGGAGATATGGCGAAAGAGAAAGGGCTGGAACCACTCGCACTCCTCATCTGGGAACAGGAAACCACAGATGGAGATCCGTTGGAGAAGGCAGCTGAATTTATAAACCCGGAGAAAGAGATAGAGGATGCGGAAACAGCTCTTAAAACCTCTCTGGATATTGTGGCCGAGTGGATCAATGAGTCGGTGGAGGTTCGGGATACACTCCGGGGAATCTTACGAAGACACGGTGTCCTCTCCTCGGAGAAGAACCCTGCTGTAACAGAGCGAACGAACTTTGAAGACTACTATGAGTTTAAATCCCGGGTTTCGTTTTTGAAACCTCACCAGACGCTGGCTCTCAACCGGGGTGAGAGGGAGAATATTCTCTTTGTCAATGTTCTCCTCAATGACGATATCACGTTGGATAATCTGGATGACGTGGTGATTTCCAATGACATGTCGATCTTTACCCCTTATCTCCAGGATGCTGTTGAGGATGCTTACAAGCGGCTTCTTCTCCCCTCTCTGGAGCGGGAGTTACGCAATGAGCTGACAGATCAGGCGGACGAACACGCCATTCAGACCTTTGCCACCAATCTGAAAAATCTGCTGATGCAGCCACCATTGAAGGATCAGATGGTGATGGGAATAGATCCGGGGTATGCCTCAGGCTGCAAGGTAGCCGTTGTCAATGAAAATGGAACTTATCTGGAAGGCTCGACCATCTACCCTACCCCTCCCCGAAAAAAGATCAGGGAATCGGCGGCTGTGGTGAATGCGTTTATTGATAAATATAAGGTTACCCTGATTGCCATCGGAAACGGAACGGGAAGCCGGGAAACCGAAGCGTTTATTGCAGAGGTAATACAAAACCGAAAAGCGCAGCATCCGAAAGAAGACCTCAACTATCTGATTATCAGTGAAGCCGGTGCTTCGGTATACTCTGCATCGGCCATTGCACGGGAGGAGTTTCCGGATCTGGATGCCGCACAGCGGGGCAACATCTCCATCGCCAGGAGAGTGCAGGATCCGCTTGCCGAACTGGTAAAAATTGATCCGAAATCGATCGGTGTAGGGCTCTACCAGCACGATCTTAATCAAACAGCTCTTTCTAAAAAACTGGATGATGTGGTGGAGAGCTGCGTGAACGAAGTGGGTGTGAACCTGAATACAGCAAGCTCTGAACTGCTGACCCATATTTCGGGACTCAGCCGGAGTGTGGCACGTAATATTATCGGCTACCGTGAAGAAAAAGGACGCTTCAGCAGCCGGGAACAGATTAAAGATGTCGCAGGTGTTGGAGAATTTCGTTTTCAGCAGGCGGCCGGATTTTTACGGATTCCTGAGGGGGTCCATCCATTGGACAATACCGCTATTCATCCTGAAAGTTACGAAGTAGCGGAAAAACTGTGTAATCTGTTTGGAATTGATGTTGAAAACCTAGCAAAAGAACAGGATAAAATTGAATCGGCTCTTACGGGAATCGATAAAGAGGATGTAGCCGAAAAGCTGAATGTAGGTGTTCCCACGCTGGAACTGATTATCGAAAACCTTCAAAAACCGGGACGCGATCCCCGTGAGTCGCTGCCCAAGCCGCTTTTGCGTCAGGATGTACTAAAAATGGAAGATCTTTCGCCTGGAATGAAGCTGGAAGGAACGGTCCGTAATGTGGTCGATTTCGGAGCTTTCGTGGATATCGGAGTGAAGCAGGATGGCTTACTCCACATCTCCAACATGAGCAGTGAAAAGCGGATTGAAGATCCGCATGAAGTGGTTGCCGTCGGAGATATTATCGATATTGAAATCCTTACCATCGATATGGAACGCGGGCGGATCGGACTAAAATTGCAGTAATGGGGCTTTTTAAGCCATAAATTACGTTGCGCCCCATCAGGATGTTTCAGGCGTAAAGGTTGATACGTAACCGTTGGGCAGGGACAATGCTCATGGATCGATGCGCTACTCAGAGGTTGGGGACTCTACCCTGCCATCCGGGTTTTCGAAACCAGTTTGGCAGGGTTTTCAGGGGAGTAGATACTTTGATGAATAAATATCATCATGATGAAGAGAAGCTTTTCAGTAGTATATCGTGTAGTGACTTACTTAATAAATAATTATTTGGTTTAATAATATTATTTATTTATATAGAATTATGGATCAGCGTAAACTATACATACCATTCACGTTAGTCAGCCTGGTTATTATTATGTTTGCTTTTCACTCTATTCTTTCCCAGAACTCTGACGCCCCCCCCCCTAACAAACCCTCTCGAATTTGAAAACATTATCCATCATCGTATGGATAATCCGCTGACTCCTCAGCATTTCAATCAATTAAAAGCCTTTTTCCCGGTAATGGATGATCCAGAACACTCGTTTGCCCTTCTTTTTGTATCCGGATCGGATCCCTGTGGTAACTGCTTTAATGAAATCTCTGATTACCTGAACTTGGCGGCTGAAACTCCTGCTCTCATGGATAACCATTATTCCATGTTGCTGTTTCACGGGAATGATGAATCGCAGGCCCGGCGATATGTTCAGGCTTCGGGTATGACCAGCCGGGTAGATCATAGTACATTTATTGAAACAGTCAGCCTGAATAGTATTGATTACCACGATTTATTCGGCCAGTATGGTTCTCATAATTTGTTGTACTTAATTGACCTGACCAACCGAAATGTTTTTCATGGTTTTGTTCTTCCGGCAGGTAATACCACGGCCTGGAACCAAAAAGAGATTGCATTTACCGATGCAATATCACACCAAAACAACACCCCTTAATCAACGGAGAATTATGATGACAACAACAACCAAAAACCTCCTATCCATCTTGTTTTTCGCAGTTAGTCTTTTGTTTCTGTTTGCGGCAAATAATACAGCATATTCTACTGGTCTTACGGATGCTAATTGTTACCATTGCGGGTCAGTAAGTGCCTGCGTGGCTGGTGGTCAAGCCTATGGATGGGATCAATGTGAGTATGATCCAAATGCAACTCCTCCTAATAACTGTTCTGTATATGGAGGTGCTGAATGTGGAACTACCCCGATAGAAAACTAACCGAATACATTATTATCTGCCTGGCAATGTCTGATAGGGTTGACAGACAGATCTTATTATATGAGCTATTATTATGAATCGTTGCGTTCGCATTTTCATCTTACTCTTCCTTCTCTTTACCTCATTTACATATCAGAGAATACACGCACAATCCTTTACTCTGTATCTTGATGAAATCTTAACCATTGGCCAGGAATACAGTGAATCGTCCGAATACCTGTTTGGGACCATCATGCATATCAAAAAACTGGAAAACGGGAATATTCTGGTGACAGACCGAAGTGACAACTCCCTGCGTATTTTTGATGAAAATGGGGTTTTCCAATTTCAAATGGGCGGTCGCGGGCGAGGACCCGGGGAGTTCCATGAAATCACTTCTGTTGAAGTTACCGACGATGGTGAAATTCTTGTCATGGACAGGTTTCAAGCCAGAGTAACCGTATTTTCCCTTGCAGGAGAGCTGCTAACAACGAAGATGCTGGGAGGAGAGAATATGGCTGTTACCCAGTTTATTTATAAAAAACCGAATACGGATCAGTTTTATGTAGGGTACAAAGAGTTTGGAGCAGAGAAGGATACCGGCCATTTCTTCCACTTGTTTGATGAACAGCTTCAGAATAAACAGTCTCAGCATCTAAGCGTATTTGATTATTTTTACGATTCAGAAGATCCTTTTGAATTTGCGATTTCGGGATCTCCTACCTATCGGTCCGTCAGATTCGGAGAATCAAATATTGCACTTTCACCAACCCTGTACACAGGGAGCCTTGCCATTTTCAATACAATAACACTGGAAGAAAACTTGTTTGGTGACTCCATTGACGACTTTTATCAGCTATACGATTGGGAAACCCGGGAGAGGCATCAGCAGAGTGACCAGGTTGGATTTGCGAGCATATCAGATCAAAGAAGTCATTTTTTTTTCTGGCAAAAAGGCAATACATATTCCTTGCTGGGCAATCGGCAGTTACTTCTTCATTTTATTGGTTTCCCTGAAGGTGATACCATCCGACCGCATCTGATCATCTATTCGGCTCAGGGAGAAGAGCTGGCTTCCCTGTCTCTAGAAGATCACGACATCCCGTTTTTAAGGGACAATATGTTAATGACAGTCATACCAGCTTTTTTAGATGATGATCATCGCCTGTATTTAGCAGACATGTACTTTGATGACAGTTACCCTGTGGTGAGGGTTTTCGAAACCAATCTGGGTGAGCTCCTGGAATAAGCTTTCCAAAACTTTCGTTTACAGAGCCCGTATTTATCTGAATTTTACGAGGATCATTTATTGGAGTCTCTACAAAATAGAAATCATTTTCTGTTTTACTGACAAGCGCGTAGGAACAGATAGCCTTGATAATATTGATTACCACGATTTAATCGGCCAGTATGGTTCTCATAATTTGTTGTACTTAATTGACCTGACCAACCGAAATGTTTTTCATGGTTTTGTTCTTCCGGCAGGTAATACCACGGCCTGGAACCAAAAAGAGATTGCATTTACCGATGCAATATCACACCAAAACAACACCCCTTAATCAACGGAGAATTATGATGACAACAACAACCAAAAACCTCCTATCCATCTTGTTTTTCGCAGTTAGTCTTTTGTTTCTGTTTGCGGCAAATAATACAGCATATTCTACTGGTCTTACGGATGCTAATTGTTACCATTGCGGGTCAGTAAGTGCCTGCGTGGCTGGTGGTCAAGCCTATGGATGGGATCAATGTGAGTATGATCCAAATGCAACTCCTCCTAATAACTGTTCTGTATATGGAGGTGCTGAATGTGGAACTACCCCGATAGAAAACTAACCGAATACATTATTATCTGCCTGGCAATGTCTGATAGGGTTGACAGACAGATCTTATTATATGAGCTATTATTATGAATCGTTGCGTTCGCATTTTCATCTTACTCTTCCTTCTCTTTACCTCATTTACATATCAGAGAATACACGCACAATCCTTTACTCTGTATCTTGATGAAATCTTAACCATTGGCCAGGAATACAGTGAATCGTCCGAATACCTGTTTGGGACCATCATGCATATCAAAAAACTGGAAAACGGGAATATTCTGGTGACAGACCGAAGTGACAACTCCCTGCGTATTTTTGATGAAAATGGGGTTTTCCAATTTCAAATGGGCGGTCGCGGGCGAGGACCCGGGGAGTTCCATGAAATCACTTCTGTTGAAGTTACCGACGATGGTGAAATTCTTGTCATGGACAGGTTTCAAGCCAGAGTAACCGTATTTTCCCTTGCAGGAGAGCTGCTAACAACGAAGATGCTGGGAGGAGAGAATATGGCTGTTACCCAGTTTATTTATAAAAAACCGAATACGGATCAGTTTTATGTAGGGTACAAAGAGTTTGGAGCAGAGAAGGATACCGGCCATTTCTTCCACTTGTTTGATGAACAGCTTCAGAATAAACAGTCTCAGCATCTAAGCGTATTTGATTATTTTTACGATTCAGAAGATCCTTTTGAATTTGCGATTTCGGGATCTCCTACCTATCGGTCCGTCAGATTCGGAGAATCAAATATTGCACTTTCACCAACCCTGTACACAGGGAGCCTTGCCATTTTCAATACAATAACACTGGAAGAAAACTTGTTTGGTGACTCCATTGACGACTTTTATCAGCTATACGATTGGGAAACCCGGGAGAGGCATCAGCAGAGTGACCAGGTTGGATTTGCGAGCATCTCATTGCAGGGAGACCGTTTCTTTTACCGAAGAGCTGGAAGTACTTACTCTTTACTGGGAAACCGTCAGATGCTCCTTCAGTTCATTGGTTTTTTTGAGGAAGATACCATCCGTCCACATCTAGTCATCTATTCTGCTCAGGGCGAAGAGCTGGCTTCCCTAACTCTAGCGGATCATGACATCCCGTTTTTACGGAACAATATGTTAATGACAGTCATACCAGCTTTTTTAGATGATGATAATCGCCTGTATTTAGCTGACATGTATTTTGATGAGAGCTATCCCGTTGTGAGAGTTTTCGAGACCAACCTGGGTGAACTCCTGGAATAAGCTTTCCAAAACCATCGTTTACAGAGTCTGTATTTATCTATATTTTATAGGGATCATTTAATATAGAAATTTACAGATGCCATCCAGAATTGTCATTAAAATCGGGGGGAACGCCTTAACCGATCCTCTAACCAAAACATCCATCATCGAACAAATTTGTTCTGTTCAGGAAGACGGATACCAAATTGTATTGGTTCACGGAGGGGGAATCGAAATCAAAGAGCTGCTCAGCTCCGTGAACATTCAATCTGCATTTGCCGGCGGACACCGAATCACCGATGAAACTTCCATTGCCTATGTTGAAATGGCATTAAGCGGCAGGGTCAATAAAGAGCTGGTTCGTCTTTTGAACGCCAGGAACAAAAAAGCTGTTGGTATATCAGGCAAGGATGGTCCGATAGCCATTGCAGAAAAAAGATATCATTCGATGACAGAAGACGGAAATCCGGTTAAAAAGGACATCGGTTTTGTCGGCGATGTTGTGGAAATAAACACCGGTCTGATTAACCTCTTGTTAGAGGGAGGGTATCTGCCGGTTCTCTCGCCGGTATCTATCGGCCGGGACGGATACACCTACAATATAAATGCCGACCTCTTTGCCGGACAAATTGCCGGAGCCATGAATGCAGATAAATTTATCGCCATGACAAATATCGACGGCCTCTTATCTGATATTAATGATCCGGGCTCCATCATACATCGTTTAACAGTAAATGAAGCCAAAAAATTATATGGCTCCGTCATACGGGGAGGAATGATTCCAAAAATCGATTCTTGTATCAAAGCCCTGGAGCATGGCGTGGGATCTGCTCATATTATCAATGGAACGGATCAGCAGAGTCTATTGCGACTCATTCGAACAAATGATACCATTGGTACTATCATTGTAAAAAACGATGTGTAAGAGACTTTGAGAAACCGTTCTTTTGTCAGCTTTCTGCCTTATCGTAAAGATAAAATCCTCCAATAGGTTCACTATGCTGCGGTTCTATTTTTATTCTGGCGTTGAAACCAAACAAGGCTCCTGGTTTTCCAAATACACCGTGTAATCAATAACAGTAAATCTGGTCGAAACAATGTCTAAAAATATACCGGGTAAAGTATTTAAAACAGTTAAAACAGTTTTTGGCAAACAACCTGCCAAAAAGAAAGCGGATAAATATCATTTCGACTTATACGGACGCTACCCTATTGCCCTTGTTCGCGGGAAGGGATCAAAAGTGTGGGACGATGAGCGTAATGAGTATATCGATGCATTGGCAGGTATCGCTGTGAATAACCTTGGCCATTGCCACCCCGACGTTGTAAAGGCCATTCAGAAGCAGGCTGAAAAGCTGATTCACGTCTCTAATTTTTACTACAATGAACCTCAAAGCAATCTTGCAGAAAAACTGGTAAAAGTCTCCGGACTGGATCGTGTTTTTTTCTGTAACAGCGGAGCAGAGGCACTGGAAGGTGCCATGAAACTGGCTCGGCGGTACGCTTATAATAAAGGAAGGCACGGGCATATTCTCTCGATGGACAACTCCTTCCACGGCCGTACACTGGGCACCATATCGATGGGCAAAGAACAGTATCAGGAAGGCTTTGCCCCGCTGCCTGATGGGTTCAGGAAAACCCCCTATAATCATGTCGGATTACTTGAAGAGAATGTAAATGAGGAGACGATCGCTATACTGCTGGAACCTGTACAGGGCGAAGGTGGGGTGATTGAAGCGACACCCGAATTCGTGGCTAAAGCGCGCGAGCTGTGTGACAAATATGAAATCCCTCTGATTTTTGATGAGGTGCAAACCGGTATCGGTCGTACCGGTAAAATGTTTGCTTATCAGCATTTTGGTGTCAAACCTGATATTATTGGACTTGCCAAAGGCCTGGGGTCGGGTGTACCTATTGGCGCGGTTTTGGCCAAAGAGCATTTTGCTGCGGCATTCTCTCACGGAAGTCATGGTACGACCTTTGGGGGAAATCCGCTCGCTTGTGCCGCCGCCCTTGCTACTCTCAAAGTGATTGAAAAAGAGGATATCTGTGAAAAAGCCCGCGTCCGGGGTAATTACTTAAAAACAAGATTAAATGATCTCTCCACCGAATGGGATGCAATACGTCAGGTACGGGGTAAAGGCCTGATGATTGGCGTGGAACTTGCCTTTCCGGGTGCAGAGGTTGTAAAAGAGATGATGATCAGAGGAGTACTCTCCAATTGTGCGTCCACGAATGTTATCCGTCTGGTGCCCCCACTAAATATATCGAAGGAGGATCTGGACAGAGTTGTGGATGTATTAATAGAATCTATTAAAGTAGTTGAAGCGAAAAATCATGGCTGAAATTAAAGCGGGAATTGTAGGTGCCACCGGATACACAGGATCTGAGCTGGTTCGGCTGCTTGCACAACACCCAAATGTAACGATAGAGTTTGTCACCAGTGAATCTTATAAAGGCCAGAGCCTGGCTGCTGTCCATCCCCATCTGCACGATACAGTAGATATCACCTTGATCTCGGCGAGTGAGATTGATGATTATAATCCGGACGTGCTCTTTCTGGCACTGCCGCATGGGGTTTCGATGGACTATGTGAAGAAGTGGTCTGACAGAGATTTCTCCATCATCGATCTTTCGGGAGATTTTCGGTTTAAAGATCCTGCGATGTATGAAAAGTGGTATAACAAAAGTCACTCTGCACCGGAACTGATTACTGATGCAGCGTACGGAATGCCTGAGCTTTTCAGAGATGATATACGGAATGCCAAACTGGTTGCAAATCCCGGTTGTTACCCCACCTCTTCCATCCTTGCTCTTGCGCCCCTGATCAAACATGACTTTATTAATCCGACCTCTATCATCGTAGATTCCAAATCGGGAGTGACCGGAGCGGGTGCGAAACCCAAAAAGGGCCTTCATTTTCCCAATGTGTTTGGCAACTTTTCCGCCTACTCATTGAAAAGTCACCGGCACACCCCGGAGATCGAAGCAACGCTGAATGCACACTCCGGTTTTTCCACAGAGGTTCTCTTTACGCCGCATCTCCTCCCTATCGATCGGGGGATTTTGACGACCACCTACAGTACACCCAAAAAACGGGTCTCTACTGAAATGGTAGAGGAGTTGTTTCATTCTGTGTATGAGAAAGAGCATTTTGTCCGTGTATTCGATGAACCCCCCGCGCTGAAGAATATTCGCGGATCGAACTTCTGTGACATTTATGCAACGTATGATGAGCGGACACACCGGATCATCACTGTATCCGTGATTGACAATCTGGTGAAAGGGGCAGCAGGCCAGGCTGTGCAGAATATGAATATTATGTTTGGTTTGATCGAATCCAGCGGGCTCAGGCATTTTCCTCTCAGTCCCTGACGGAGTTTTAGATGAGAAGTGAATTCATCTAAAAAAAGTTTAAAGTTTATATGAATTTATTTTATAATTTTTCTTATCATCAACAGGTGTCCGTAATTAACCATGAGATTTCCTGGATTTCAGTGCCGGAACAGAACCGGAACTTCGTTTCCGGGTTGTGAATTTCAACTGTTGAGTGAAGGCAGAGTCCAGAGAAATGTAGGGTTGATCAGGACCACTCTATGATCAAATGATGTACAACTGTAGCGACATATCATCCCACTTCATCCCCCGGGGATCTCTTCCCATGAACCCGGTGCGCCCGGTTCGCATCCCTCGTCCCGGCAGGCGGGACAGATAACTTCTCTTACAGGAGAAGGAGCATTCAGCTCGTATTCTCCATCTCTCACTTTCCTGCACCCAGATCATTTTTTAAACTAATCATTTTATATCTATGCTTAATAATATCACGCATGTACGAGGGTTTACCTGTTGGGGAGCCCATATGGGAATAAAAGCTAAACGAAGAGACATTGCCCTGATCTTTTCGGAGGTGCCTGCGTCTGCAGCTGCTGTCTTTACCCGGAATGTCGTTTGTGCTGAACCTGTAAAACTCAGCCGGCAACATATCAAGGATGGAATTGGACAGGCTTTTGTCATCAACTCCGGAAATGCCAATGCCTCTACAGGCGAAGAGGGTTGGAACGGTGCGGTTGCGATGGCCGAAGAGACAGCCCGATTGCTGAAAATTAAAAAGGAGGATGTGATTGTGGCTTCAACCGGCCTCATTGGTGAGCCCTTCCCTACCGATAAAGTTCTCAGCGGAATCCGGGAATGTGTCAATAAGCTCTCCAATCGTGAAATTGCCGGATCGTTGACAGCCAATGCCATATTAACCACCGATACGTTTGCAAAAGAAGGTTTTACGTCTTTTAAAGTGGATGGGATCACCATCAATATGGGAGGGATCGCAAAAGGTTCAGGGATGATTCATCCCAATATGGGAACCATGCTGGCTTTCATTGTGTGTGATCTGGCGATCACCCCTGAGCTTCTCGACACAGCTTTGAAGGAAGCAGTAGATGAGTCCTTTAACATGATTACAGTGGATGGGGACACTTCAACCAATGACATGGTCTCGGTGATGTGCAATGGAAAAGCGGGAAATAGTGAAATTACCCGTAAAGATGCCAATTACGATCTCTTTTTGGCCAGCCTGAAGAAGCTCTGCACGCATCTGGCTAAACTGATTGTCTCCGATGGAGAAGGGTCCACGAAACTGATTGAGTACCGAACCAAAGGAGCGCTGAGTGATATGGATGCCAGGCAGATCGTACGAACTGTATCTGACTCCAACCTGGTTAAGACCGCCATTTTCGGTTCTGACCCGAACTGGGGAAGAATTCTGGCTGCAGCAGGACGGGCTGGAATCGATTTTGAACCGGAGCAGGTGGATCTCTATTTGGGAACAGATCTGAACAAAATGATTCCTGTGGTTGAGAAGGGGCAGCCTCTCCCCGATGTGCGGGAAAAACTCAGAAAAACGATGAAATCCTCGAATGTTATCATTCTGATCGATCTCAATCAGGGGGAGGGTGAATCGGTTGGCTGGGGTTCTGATCTCTCTTATGAATATGTACGGATCAATGCCGAATACACAACATAATGCTGAGTAAGAGTGATGGAATATAAAGGACGCGTTGTCAAGTCAACAGGCAAGTGGTATAAAGTAGATGCGGGTGAGGAGATCTATGACTGCCGGCTACCTGGCAGATTCCGTCTCGATATAAAGGAAGTCACCAATCCACTGGCTGTGGGGGATTATGTCACATTTCAGGTGGAAGATGATGGAACAGGTGTGATCCATGAGATCCTGCCGCGTAAGAACTACATCCCCCGTCAGGCTACATTCGGACGGCGGGGTGAGCAGATTCTGGCAGCGAATGTCGACCGGGCCTGGGTAGTACAGGCTGCCCGGGATCCAAAATTCAATCCCGGATTTATTGACCGTTTTCTGGTGACTTGCGAGGCGTATGAGCTTCATGGCGGTATCATCATCAATAAAATCGACTTGATGGATGAGGGAGATCGAAATTACCTTCACGCCATGGCCGCCGAGTACTATGAATTGGGATATCCCGTACATTTTACATCAGCTACTCGCCAGGAGAACCTGGAGAAACTGATTGAAGAGCTCAGGGATAAGACTTCAGTCTTAATTGGCCCCTCTGGTGTAGGCAAAACAGCTCTTCTGAATGCCATTGAGCCTGAAGCTAATTTTAAAACAGGGGAAATCTCCCGGTTTTCAAACAAGGGCAAACACACCACTACCTTTGCCCAGCTTGTTCCTTTACAGATCGGAGGATTTATAGTGGATACTCCGGGCCTGAGGGAGTTCGGGTTGGTCAATATCAAAAAGAGTGAGCTCTCCCTCTATTTCCCGGAGATGATTGAGCCCCGACAATATTGCCGATTCAACAACTGCACCCACTTCCATGAACCCGGGTGCGGTATTGCCGAAGCGTATGAGGTCGGTGATATCTCTGCTTCCCGCTATAACTCCTATCTCAATATCCTGGAATCCCTGCCCGACGGATAAAGCCCTGCTGAGGCCGGGAAGCGACCCTGCCTGTTCAATGTTCCATCAAAAGGAGCCTGCAGGCCGGCAACAGGTACACTGTTCGATTCCAGTCCGGCCCGGGTACACGGTTTTAATGGGCATCGAGCCAATTATCGGCTGTTCCTGTCTCCACAATGAGTGGAACCTTCAGTTCGAAGGCCGATTCCATTAGCTCTTTAATTTTTCCGGGAATCTCATCCAGCTCATCATTCGATATTTCGAAGACCAGTTCATCATGGACCTGCATGAGCATTCGGGAAGCCAGGTTTTCTTTCTCAAGAAATTCCTGAATATGGATCATTGCAAGCTTTATAATATCCGCTGCAGTTCCCTGAATCGGCATATTGATCGCCGTCCGCTCTGCGAAGCTTCTCCTATTCCAGTTGCCGGAATGGATGTCAGGAATGTAACGTCTTCTGCCTAACAAAGTACTGACATAGCCATACTCCCTGGCGAACTCTATGGTTTCATTGATATAGGTCCGTACACCGGGAAACCTCTCAAAATAGTGATCGATCATCTCTCCCCCCTCTTTATTGCTGATTCCGAGTCGGGATGCCAGTCCATAAGCGCTCACACCATAAGGAATACCAAAGTTGACCTCTTTCGCTTTTCTTCGCTGATCGGGGGTGACCTCGTCGAGTGAGTCGAGGCTGAAGATCTCTTTCGCTGTACGTGCGTGAATGTCCTGCCCCTCTTTGAAAGCGTTCATCATATTCTCATCCTGCGAAATCGAAGCGATCACCCGCAGCTCTACCTGGGAGTAGTCTGCTGCCAGCATGGTGAATCCATCTTCAGGAATGAATGCTTTTCGAATCTCCCTGCCCCGTTCCGTGCGGATCGGAATGTTCTGAAGATTCGGATTGGATGAGGAGAGACGGCCGGTCGCTGCAACCGCCTGATTAAAATCTGTATGGACTCTGTTTGTCGTTACGTTAATCAGCTTTGGAAGTGCCTCGGCATAAGTGGACTGCAGCTTGCTCAGGCTTCTGTAATCCAGCACCATGGCCGGTACTTCATACTCTGTTGCCAATTGGGAGAGCACCTGCTCGGAGGTAGAGTATTGCCCGGTTTTTGTCTTTTTACCGGCCGGTAGTTTCATCTTGTCAAAGAGCACTTTTCCGAGCTGCTGCGGAGAGTTGAGGTTGAAGGTCTCCCCTGCTTTCTCAAAGATCTGAATTTGAAGTTCAGACATGTCGATGCTCAATTTCTCCGAGAACTCCCTGAGCATTTCGATGTCGATCTTGACTCCGTTCATCTCCATCTCTGCAAGGACACGAATCAGCGGAAACTCCACTTCTTCCGCAATCTTAAGTAGGCCATCCTCTTTTAGCTTCTCGTAAAATATCTCATAGAGACGGTACGTGATATCGGCGTCTTCACACGCATAACCGGCAACCTCGCTGTAAGGCAGATCTGACATGCTCTTCTGGGACTTGCCTTTCTTGCCTATCAGCTTCTCGATAGGAATCGGTTCATAGTTCAGATAGCTCTTTGACAGGCTGTCCATACTAAGCTTTTGAGAACTGTCGATCAGATAAGCAGCAATCATGGTATCAAATACCGGTCCGTTGATTTTCAGGCCTGCCCTCTTCAGGATGGTGTAATCAAATTTATAGTTATGGGCTACTTTCAGGGAACCGGAGGTAAATAGAGGTTGCAGGAGCGGGAGCACTTCCTCTTCCGGAAGAGCGCCTTCTACATTAACCGGCACGTACCAGGCTGTATCTGGTTTCGTAGTAAATGAGATCCCTGCAAGCCTGGCCGAAAGCGGATCAGCACTGCTTGTTTCAGTATCAAAACAGAAGACTGTGGCATCCCTGACCTGATCCACCACTGCCTGAATTTCCTCTCTGGCTACCACGGTCTCATAGGTGGAAGACTGGTTTTTAAAGGTTTGATTACCCGACTCCGAATTTCCGGAAGCATCCGGGTCAGCTCCGAAAAGCTGTCCTTGTCCATCCGGTTCTTCACCAAGGTACTTCCTGGTTAAGGTTCTGAACTCCAGTCGCTTGAAGAAATTACCAAGACTCTTTTTATCCGGCCCTTTCCATTTAAAACTTTCCCAATTCTCTACATTGGGAACATCGGTCTTGATGGTGACCATCATTTTAGCATGACGTGCCTGGTCTGCAAACTGTGTTAATCCTTCCCGTGCTCTTTTTGCTTTTATTCCGGGCGCTGCCTCAATGGCTTTCTCCAGACTGCCATATTTATTAATCAGTTTGGGAGCCCCTACTTTCCCGATGCCCGGCACACCTGGAATATTGTCTGAGGCATCGCCGATGATGGCCAGAACATCGATCACTTTTTCGGGATAGACACCAAAGTAATCTTTGACCCCCTCCCGGTCGATCAGTTCAAACCCTCCATTTTTATTATCGGGTTTGACCATAATAATATGGTGATCTACCAGCTGCATAAAGTCTTTGTCCGGTGTGATGAGAAACGCATTCACATCGGCAGCCTGTGCGTTGAAGGCGATGGTTCCGATGATATCGTCGGCTTCATAACCGTCCTGTTCAATATTTTGAATATTAAAATATTCCAACATCTCCTTAATCAGAGGAATACCAATCTTGAGCTCTTCAGGTTGTGGAGGCCTGTTCGCTTTATATTCCTGATCCATCTCATGGCGAAAGGTCGGTACCGATGTATCCCATGCCACAGCGATATGAGTGGGCTCTTCCTCTTCCAGCAGCTTCACCAGGGTGTTGGCAAAGCCGAGGATGGGACCCGTAGGAATCCCTTCTGAATTCTTCAGTCTGCTATTGATAAATGCGAAGTGAGCGCGGTAGGCCAGCGCCATGCCATCCAGTAGATACAGTTTCTTTTTTTCAGACATCCAGTGTTTTTAGATTATTTTCCTGTATTGATTCTCCTGCTGCAAATGCTTTAAGCTGTGCGATCTCTTCGGGCCAGCCGTCCGGGTCGGGTGTTTCAAGAATCAGGGGCATGTAATTGAATCGATCATCCCGCATGATCATCTCAAAAGGAGTCCATCCGATAAAACCGTTCCCCAATGTTTCATGACGGTCGACCCGGGTACCCAGCTCTTTTTTCGAATCGTTTAGATGCATAGCCCTCAGATACTCCAGCCGGACAATCTCATCAAACTGGCGAATCGTATCGGTGAAACCCTCTTCTGTAGAGAGGTCATACCCGGCCGCAAAGGCGTGTGCTGTATCAAGACAGACACCTACCCTCTTTTTTTCATCTACCTGTTCAATGATTTCAGCCAGGTGCTCAAACCGGTGGCCCATATTGGTGCCCTGGCCGGCGGTATTCTCAATGACTGCCACCACCTCTTCCGTATTCTGAATCGCCAGATTAATGGACTCTGCAATCACAGCGAGGCAATCACTCTCGGATAGTTTGTTCAGATGGCTCCCGGGATGAAAATTGAGAAGCCCTATGCCTAGCTGTTCGCAGCGCTGCATCTCAACGAGAAATGCATCCCTCGATTTCTGAAGCTTCTCTTTTTCGGGATGGCCCAGATTAATAAGGTAACTGTCGTGCGGAATGATCGACTCCATCGGAAATCCAAGATCTTCGCAATTTTGCTTAAATTTGCTAATACTCTCTTCTGTCAATGGTTTTGCCTTCCATTGCCGCTGATTTTTAGTAAAGAGGGCAAACCCGGTTGCCCCTATCTCATGTGCCCGCAGCGGTGTGTTTTCTACACCCCCTGCTGCACTGACGTGTGCTCCGATATACTTCATGAATAAGTGATCTAAAATTTAAAAATTAATATTTTCTCGACGGATGATCTCAGGGATCTTCCGTGGCATCCGCTTCATGCTGTCCGCTTTCCGGCAGGCCCGGGATGCCACTCTTGCCGTTCCCGTTCTGACCGGTTGAATCGTCCTGATCATTTTCAGAGTCGACCGGAAGGGTATTCAAATCTGTCTCCTGCCGTGATACACCTGCATACGGGTATCTTAGCTCCACTTCCGATGTGAAACCTTCACGAACCGGCAGATTCAACCGAATCGTGTAGGGTTCCGGAGCGGAGAATGGGGCGACATGCCCGCTATCCCACCGCTTGTTGTTATTCCGGTCCTCAAAGACCCTCACATGGTAGTTCAGAGGCGGCAGGTTATCAATCTCTACCTGACTGGTAAAGGTGGTATCGGCACGAATACTGCCGTCGTCACTCTCCAGAATTAAATGGGAGGTCGTGGAAGAGTCACCATTGACCAGAGTGAACTCCAGGCTACCCAGCTGATTTCGCTGCCAGATCTCCGGTTCAATGATTTCCCGCTCTTCCTCGTAAGGATTCCATACCCGGAACTGATAGTTGATACCCGGCTCCCAATGACCATCCGGCAGGATATAGAGCAAATTCCGCTCTACCCTTCGATGCTCCCAATCTTCCAGAAGACGATCTCCGGCTACTACCTGCAGGGAGTCAGAGACAGCTGCGTCATCAATAAATTTACTGTAAGTGACCACCAGGGGTTCATCGGGAAAAAGGCCACTTCCTCCACTGTGGAAGATGGTTTGAAGGAAGGTCGTGTCGGGCTCAGAAGATCCTGCAAACGGTGAGACCTCAGAGATGGCCCCGTTACCAGCCGGATCCCGAAAACCCTCCAGCCGGACCCGGTACCTCCCGGACTCATTAAGTCCGGTTTCGGATTCCGCAAAGATGACCGATCCATCCGATTCGTTACTGTAGAGCGGATATGCGGTTGTAATCTGTGAAAGGCCCGTCGAATCCGTAATTTGGATGCTGGCATCCTCATTCCACTCTATCTCTTCTGAGAAACGGAGCCTCAACCGCCTTTCAGACAGCAATCCCACTCCATCCAGAACAGGAGCTGACGTATCGGGCATATCGACATAAAGCTCACCGATATGAACCGAATCGCTTCTTTCAATGGAGAAGGTCTCCGTATGAAATGGCTGAGCCCGCTCCCGGAGTGGATCCCAGATCCGGTTTCGGTTGATATCATTCACCCAAAATGCGGTATATCGTCCTTCGCTGATATAGTCGAAACGGATCTGGCCGGATGTATCCGTCTCAGCCACATAGATTGCACGCTCCTCAAGATCGAAAGGCTCCCTGTAGAGAAAAACTTTCTGGCCGCTTTGTTGCTCACCAGTCCGGGAATCCTTGATGCGAGCTGTTATGATGCCATCATCCAAAACGGGTCCGGTGGAGATCGCTACACTTACCGGTGCTGCCAGTTTATTTCGGTCGGTATCGGTTACATCGGTACCAGCCTGCACAGCTACGGTGGTGTTTTCAGGAAGATCGGAGAGAAATCTGACGATCGCGGTTTTTCTGCGGAAGTCCACTTCGAACTGGATGCCTAAATCTGGCTCCACACTCACGTTCTGCCGGAAGGAGTTCCTGTCGATAAATTTGTCGAATGTAAAGCGGATTTCGTTGCCACTGAAATTTACGGTTCCGGTTTCCGGTTGTGTGTGGACCACCACCGGGCTGGACCTGTCGGGCTCTCCTCCCGTTGGAGCCATCGGTGTGGCGCACCCATAAAAATAGAGAGTGCCAAAGCAGACGGAAATTGTACAAAATATAAAGAATCGGTTCATTCCTGGTTCTGAAAAGTTATTTTCAGCATGCTGAGCCAAAGTATACGGGCCGAAATAGGTTCATCCGAAAATCATCTGTTGTTATGCTGCAGGCGGCCTGACCATCAGACGCTGTCTGTTTCCTAAAACAGCGGTTCGCAGATCTGACCGGATAGAGATTTTTCTGTCCGATAGATCACCATTGTTTTCCTGTCAGCTCCCTAATATAAGGTTCTGAAAAACAGAATGAATACAGACTCTTAATATACTGAAAATGCCCGTGAACCTGAATTCAATTCTGTCAGATGATCTGAATTCTGAATTCAATGCCCAATTCCCTATTTTCACGTATACTTTAAACCAAATGAAGCATATGTATATAGATCATCCGGCATCCTACACCGACTACTATGAGCTGACCATGGCTCAGGGTTATTATCTCTCAAACACACATACCAAAAGATCGGTGTTCGATTATTTCTTCAGGAAGACACCTTTTGGAAGTGGATATGTGATCTATGCAGGTTTAAAGGAGTTGGTGGATACCATCAAACATATCCGGTTCGGGCCTGAAGAGCTGGACTATCTGAAAAGAGAAGGGTTCCGGGATGAATTTTTGAACTTTCTAAAAGAGTTCACCTTCAAAGGAGACATTTGGTCGGTAAAGGAAGGAGAAGTGATCTTTCCGAACGAACCGGTTCTGAGGGTAGAAGGCAATCTGCTGGAAACTCAGATTATTGAAACCATCCTTCTCAACATCCTTAATTTCCAATCGCTCATCGCTACAAAAGC
>Ga0209487_1000858_pt1 | contig 26692 bp, 19 predicted proteins | sample Poulit2012_FD_187524 | JGI IMG/M metagenome (GOLD analysis project Ga0209487, IMG submission 187524) | Agricultural soil microbial communities from Georgia to study Nitrogen management - Poultry litter 2012 (SPAdes) (version 2) | ecosystem: Environmental > Terrestrial > Soil > Agricultural land...
CCTGATACTGGATCGACATGTACTTTAACGATGCCTGGAGGAGCGGCAAAATCTGTTTGCGGTTGATTTTGATGTGCAGCCTCCATAAATCGGGCCCAGATTTTTTTAGCTGAAGCAGCTTCAGAAACGACTTCAATGGGGCGATTGTCATCGTATCCTGTCCAAACGCCTGTGACGAGGGTTGGGCTATAACCAATCATCCAACTATCTGCATCTGTCGTTCCCGATTTACCGGCATAAGGACGTGTCAGTTGATCGGTAATCGATGCTCCCGTCACATCCATATAACCATTTAATTTTTCATCAAACATGCCTGTCATTAGTTTTGTTAAAATAAATGATGTTTGTTGATCCAGAACGGCTTCCCCTGTTTGTTGATTCTTTTCGTAGACGACTTTCCCATGGCGATCGATTATTTTAGTAATTGTATGCGCATCTACTTTATGTCCACCATTGGCTAACATGCCATATGCTCTCACCATTTCTTTGACAGAAACAGAGGCTGTGCCTAAAGCGAGTGAAGGGACGGTTGGTAACTCACCAGAAATTCCAAATTTTTGAGCGGATTCGGCAAGCACTCCTTCCCCTAAGAATAAATTCGTTTTAACGGCATACACATTATCAGATAAGGCTAATGCTTGAGCTAGTGTAATGGAGTCATTTGCATAATAGCCATGATAATTACGCGGTTGATAGACTTCCTCATCTTCAAGTACAAATGAAGTGGGCTTACTCATGAGCTTTGTGCTCGCTGTATAATTACGATTCAAAGCTGCATAATATAAAAAAGGTTTAAACGTAGAACCGGACATGCGCTTCGCTTGAGTGACACGGTTATAAGGACTTTCCTCATACGATTTACCTCCTACTAAGGCACCTATTTCACCTGTATGTGGATGCATCGCAAGCGCACCAATTTCAATGTCGCTTTCTACATCTATGTGTCGAGAGACTTCACTTTCTAGCTGTTCTTGTAAATCCGTCTGTAAGGTTGTATAAATTTGGTACCCCCCCGATTTGATTAATTCGACATCGGTATCTAAAATCCCCCTTGCTTCTTGGAGTACCGTATCTTGGAAATAGGGTCCGATTACTTCTTGCTTATTTTCCGTCGAGTCCTCAAAAACTAAATGTTCGCGGCCCGCTAGAAATTGTTCTTCTTCAGAAATCATATTTTCTTGTTGCATGGCAGTGAGGATTTGCTTTTGTCGCCTTTTGGCATTTTCCCGATGATTTAAAGGTGAATAATAGGTCGGCCCTTTTGGAATGGCGGCTAATGTTGTCGCTTCAGCTAATGATAATCCATCAACATGTTTATCAAAGAATAAGCGGCTTGCGGCCTCAATTCCATAGGCCCCATGTCCAAAGTAAATAGTATTTAAATACCCTTCAAGCAGTTCTTCTTTTGAATAATGCATTTCCAAACGAATCGTGTAAAACGCCTCTTTTAATTTCCGTGACCATGTTTTATCATGTGTTAAATATAGATTACGGGAATACTGTTGGGTGAGTGTACTTGCTCCCTCTTTTAATGTTAAACTAGCGAGATCCGTAAAAATGGCTTTGGCGATTCTCTTCAGATCAAAACCATGGTGATCATAGAAGTGTTTATCTTCGATGGCAATCATTGCCTGTATGACATCGTCAGGTATTTGGTCTAGATCAACCCAATACCTACTCTCCACGCCTCTTTCTTCACCAATGACTTCATCATCATGACTGTAATAGATCGTATTTTGTTCGCTTACTAATGGAGGTGGCCCTAAGAGGAAACTCCATGTATAAATACCGATACCAATGAGGATAACGGCGGTTGCACAGATAATCATCCATTTTAAAAAATGGTGTGTTCTTTTGATAGAAGACTGCGTATATCTCATCTTGATTAGCTCCAATGTATGTATTGTGTTGTAACTTCATTATGGGGAAGACAGCCTGGAAATAAACGCATAGATTAATGAATTTCATAATAGCGGTTTAATGCCACATCCGTATCGATGTTGCTGATCTTGGCAATTATGAAATTCATTCAGATAAATAGCTTGTTTGTGAACGGGGGAATAAATTGGTAACGACCTCTATCGCTTATCAAGCGGGCACATGGTAAAATGATTCAAAGGATAGACACAACTAAAGACGAAAGTCAAGATTGACTGTGATATAATAGTTACTAGCTATGGTTAACAAGGTTGCGATGTTGTTTATGTTAAAAATATCGTTAGGAGTAGATAACGTGCATATAATAAAAGTGGGTTTGAACTATGAAGATGCCCCGATCGAGATCAGAGAAAAGCTAACATTCTCTGAAGAGACAATTGAAGAAGCAATGCTCTATTTGAATACTAAGAAAAGTATGTTAGAAAACGTGATTTTTTCAACATGTAATCGAACGGAGATTTATGCAGTTGTTGATCAAATTCATGTCGGACGTCATCAAATCAAGCAGTTTCTTGGCGAATGGTTTCAAATAGATCAAGAGACCTTCACTTCTTATTTACAAATTGAGGTAAATGATGCTGCCATTAAACATTTATTTCGTGTATCTGTTGGATTAAATTCAATGGTTCTTGGTGAAACACAAATTTTAGGACAGGTAAGGGACGCTTTTTTAACGGCCCAAAAGATACGGACGACAGGGACGATCTTTAATGAATTATTTAAACAAGTGATCACTTTTGCAAAACGGGCCCACCGCGATACAGTTATTGGTGAGCAAGCCGTATCGGTCAGTTATGCAGCTGTTGAACTGGCTAAGAAAATATTTGGCAACATTTCAAACAAACGGATTGTTATTTTAGGTGCAGGGGAAATGGGTGAGTTGACACTAAGAAACTTACATGGTGCCGGCGCCACAAAAATTACAGTTGTCAACCGGACATTGGCCAGGGCGGAAAAGCTAGCGAAGCCATTTCACGCGCAAGCTGTTCAAACCGATCAATTGCAAGCGGTTATGAAAGAGGCTGATATTTTAATTAGCTCTACCACTTCTGAAGCAGCTGTTTTAACGAAGGAAGACTTATTACCGATTCAAAAACATCGCAAAGGGAATCCTTTGTTTTTAGTAGATATTGCTGTACCACGGGATTTAGATGGGCGAATTAGTGAACTTGATAGTGTGTTTTTATATGATATTGATGATTTGCAACATGTGGTTGATCAAAATATGGAGTCTCGTCAAGAAGCAGCGAAGATGATCGAGGCAGATCTAAATGGCAGTGTACTAGCATTCAAGGACTGGATTAGGACATTAGGTGTTGTACCTGTCTTGACCGCATTACGTGAGAAGGCATTATATATCCAGGGAGAAACGATGGATAGTATCCATCGAAAAATGCCAGATCTGACGGAACGGGAACAGAAAGTATTGAACAAACATACGACAAGTATTGTTAATCAATTACTTAAAGAGCCGATTAAACAGGCGAAAGAGTTGGCGAATAAAGAAGATCCTGTTGAATCACTGAACATGTTGATTGATATCTTTGGACTTGATGAACAAGTCAAAACAGATGTCCGAGAAGAAGTTGATCGTAATCGTTTATTAGGTAAAGAAAAACAGTTTAAAAAAAGGATCTCTCCATTAACAGAATGAATTTCATAATTACTGTAACCAGCTATAAATAGGGCTTATGAAATTCATTAACTGGCTGACCGAGAGGCTTGTTAACTTTGAAGAAGGAGTCCCATCTATGTTTGAGTCCAAATGGCTTTATGAAATAATGCTTGTCATTTATAGTTTAAGCTTAATGGGTTACTTTTTTGATTTTATTAAAAAGAATTCGAAAGTAAATCGGATCTCATTTAGTTTACTTTGTATCGTCTGGGCGATGCAAACAGCAATTTTGTATAACCAAACATTTATAATCAAGTCTTTTCCGATCTTATCTTTAAATGAAGGGCTATTTTTTTATGCGTGGATTTTACTAACCTTTTCACTCATTATTAATCTGTTTCCGATTCACTTTATCGTTTTATTTGTGAATATCTTTAGCTTTTTTATACTTATTTTATCCATTACGATTAATGCACAACATCTATCCTATGAAGTTGGTGCTGAATTTGTCCATGAAATTTTAATGATTCATATTACATTATCGATTGTTTCTTATGGCTTTTTTACAATTTCATTTATTTTAGCAGTACTTTATCTTGTGCAATATCAGTTATTAAAATTAAAAAAGGGCTTTAAATGGTTGTGGAGATTTACGGAGTTGCAAAAGCTAGATGCCTACTCTTTTGGGGCGATTATTATTGGATTGCCGTTGTTGTTAATTGGATTAATCTTAGGAATCGTGTGGGCATATGTGTCAGGAGATGCGTTTTATTGGTTTGATTTAAAAACACTTGGATCCATTTTATTGCTTGCGATCTATAGTGTGTATTTATTATTAAGAGTCATGTTTGGGTATAGTGGTAAACCAATCTCTATTTATAATACGGCGGCATTTTTATTCTTATTAGTAAATTTACTCTTATTTAGTCAATTATCAAACTTTCACTTTTAGGTGATAAAGGAGTTGTAAAAGGATGCGGAACATAATTATTGGTTCGAGACAGAGCGAGTTGGCCATGATTCAGGCAAACGGGGTGATTGACCAATTGCGGCAAGCGAATATACAGAATCCGATCAAGATCAAGGAAATGACTACAAAAGGGGATCAGAATATAACGGTCTCCTTAGCAAAGATTGGTGGGAATGGTGTTTTCACAGGGGATATTGAACAAGCATTAGCTGATCGGGAAATTGATTTCGCAGTACATAGTATGAAGGATTTACCACCAACATTATCTCCCGCGTTTACGATTGCTGCGATGCCGGTCCGGGAAGATCCACGGGATGCGTATCTTGCCAGGGATCACGTGGATTTAGCATCTTTACCATCAGGTGCGGTAATTGGAACGAGTAGTACTCGGCGAGCAGCCCAGATCCGAGCCAACCGGCCAGATCTAGAAACCAAGTGGATTAGAGGAACGGTCGGTTCTCGAATCGAGCAATTAGAAGCTGGAGATTATGATGCCATTATTTTAGCGGTCGCAGGGTTGAAGCGGTTAGGGATTGCGGAAGGTCATATAACTGAATACTTGCCTGCCACAACGTTTGTTCCAGCGATTGGTCAAGGGGCATTAGCAATCGAATGTCGCACAGATGATACTGAATTACGTAAATTGCTCGCGACCATCAATGATGAAGCTACGGTGCTGGCTGTGGAGACAGAGCGAAAATTATTGGAGAGAATTGAAGGTGGCGAACAAGCGCCGATTGGAGCTTATGCGTATGTGGATCAAGGTGAAATCACACTTTATTCTACCGTATCAAATCTGGCGGGTGATGAGGTCATTCGTGAAGTGACCACTGGTAAGGATCCATCGCTTGTTGCTCAAGTGGCGGTTGATAAACTCATGAGCCAAGGTGCGGGTGCCATCATTGTGGCGGTTAATGAGGAGTTAAACAAGTCATGAGGATGGACTTGCAAGATAAGCAGGTGCTCATCACACGTGAACAAAGTCAGGCCCAATCGTTTTCGCGTCTTATTACGGAGGCAGGCGGCCATCCGGTTGTCGTCCCATTATTGGAAATCAATTGTGTCGTTCAAGAGAAGCATCACGCATTATGGAAGCAGATCGATCGGTTTGAATGGTTGTTTTTTACAAGTGCAAATGGGGTAGAATGCTTTTTCAAGAACCTTGAAGGAGCCTCCGCTAGAGTAGCGGATTGCCGGATTGCTGTTGTGGGTACGAAAACAGAGCATGCATTGAAGAAGTATGGCCATGTGGCGACATTTATTCCAACGACTTACAATGCGGATACGATGGCAAGTGAGTTTATCGAAAAGTACCCCAACAAAGAGCGCCTTTTATTAGTAAGAGGTAATCGCTCACGTCCTGTATTGCCGGATCAATTCGCCAAACATGGTTATGATGTCGAGACGGTTGAAGTGTATGAGACGGGGACCAATCGAAATGCCCGGAACACCTTAGAAACTGTATTATTACAAAACAAACTTGATTTTATTACCTTTACAAGCCCGTCGACCGTAACGGCATTTGTTGAACTCGTCGACGTTCAGAAGTATCTTCATCTTGTCTGTGTGTGCATAGGGACCACAACACAACAAGCTGCACGAGAACAAGGCTTTAAGCAGACGATCATTCCTGAGGAATTTACAATCGAAGGCATGATTGAAGAAATGAGCGATTATATAAAGATGAAAGGATAGATACATATGGATAAAAACTTAGATTTTAAACGGTATCGCCGTCTACGTTCTTCCACATCAATGAGATCATTAGTGAGAGAAACAACGCTATCGACAGATGATTTACTGTATCCAATATTTGTGATCGAAGGGGAAAATATTAAAAATGAAGTATCCTCCATGCCAGGTGTATTTCAATTTTCCCTTGATCGATTAATCGAAGAAATAACGGACATCAATCAGCAAGGTATCCGAGCTGTGATGCTTTTTGGTATCCCACAAAATAAAGATGAACAGGGAACAGGCGCATTTATTGCGGAAGGTATTGTCCAACAAGCGACACGTCTGATTAAGGATGCCTTTCCCGACTTACTTGTGATTGCGGACACCTGTTTATGTGAATATACATCACATGGTCATTGTGGAGTCATCCACAATCAAGCTATTGATAATGATGCATCCCTTAAGCTTCTTGCTAAAACAGCTGTCTCCCAAGCAGAGGCAGGGGCAGATATCATCGCACCTTCAAATATGATGGATGGCTTTGTCCGCGTCATTCGCCATGCCCTAGATGAAGCAGGATTTAAAAACATTCCGATTATGTCCTATGCGGTTAAATATGCATCGGCATTTTATGGACCCTTTCGTGATGCGGCAGATAGCACCCCACAATTCGGTGATCGAAAGACATATCAAATGGATCCAGCCAATCGATTGGAAGCCATTCGTGAGGCAGAAGCCGATGTTGATGAAGGAGCTGATTTTTTAATTATCAAACCAGCATTATCTTATCTCGACATTATTCGCGATGTTCGGAACACATCTAATATTCCAATTGTCGCTTATAATGTAAGTGGAGAGTATGCGATGGTTAAAGCAGCTGCTATGAATGGTTGGATCGATGAAGAAGAACTGGTGATGGAACAGATCTTATCGATGAAACGAGCAGGAGCCGATTTAATTTTAACGTATTTTGCTAAAGACGTTGCAACATGGTTAAAAAAATAATATGGATGGGGTGATTTACAATGAAAAAGTTTGATAAGTCGATCGAAGCGTATAAAGAAGCAGTTGATCTAATGCCTGGTGGTGTAAACTCGCCGGTTCGGGCTTTTCAATCGGTAGGCATGTCACCGATTTTTATGGAATCAGGAAAAGGTTCACAGATTGTAGATATTGATGGGAATGAATATATTGATTATGTGTTAAGTTGGGGTCCTTTAATTTTAGGTCATGCTGATGAACGGGTCGTAGAGCAATTACAATCCATTGCTGAAAAAGGGACAAGTTTTGGAGCGCCGACAGAACTGGAGAACAAATTAGCCCGTCTGATTATGGAACGCATTCCGTCCATTGAAATGATCCGAATGGTGAACTCGGGTACAGAAGCAACGATGAGTGTTTTACGATTAGCACGTGGCTATACAGGAAGAGATATTATTTTGAAGTTTGCTGGGAATTATCACGGGCACAGTGATTCATTGCTGATCAAGGCAGGTTCAGGTGTCGCTACATTAGGCTTACCTGATAGTCCAGGAGTCCCCGAATCGGTTGCAAAGAGCACGATTACGGTTCCTTATAATGATATCGAAAGTGTACAGGCGGCATTTGCACAATATGGCGAGCAGATTGCAGGGGTCATTGTCGAACCTGTGTCTGGAAATATGGGGGTCGTACCGCAGCAAGACGGATTCCTGCAAGGTTTAAGAGATATTACCGAAAAAAATGGTTCCCTGCTCATTTTTGATGAGGTGATGACGGGATTCCGTGTTGGCTATCATAGTGCACAAGGACATTTTGGAGTGACCCCAGATCTTACGTGTCTAGGTAAAGTTATTGGAGGAGGCTTACCTGTTGGTGCGTATGGTGGAAAGCGTGAAGTGATGGAAAATATTGCTCCCGTCGGATCAGTTTATCAAGCTGGAACATTATCAGGAAACCCACTTGCGATGACGGCAGGATATGAGACATTAGCTTCCCTTGATGAATCATCCTATGAAGCCATGAATCAGAAAGTCGATAAACTTGTTGCTGGCTATCGAGAAGCAGCCGATAAATACGATATTCCCTTAGAAATTAACCGTGCAGGATCGATGGTTGGTGTGTTTTTCACAGATCAACCTGTCACCGATTTTGAAACGGCACAGCGATCGGATGTCGACCGATTTGCAGCATATTATCGGGGCATGATTGAACAGGGTATCTTCCTACCGCCTTCTCAATTTGAGGGATTGTTCTTATCGACAGCACATACGGATGAAGACATTGAGCAGACCATTGCAGCCGTACATACTGTGTTTGCCACCATATAACACTTATGTTCTCAATGGAACGGATGAGACGATTTAATGACAAATGGATAGTTTCCTATCCACATGTAGTGAAAAGAGATAAAGTCATATTATGAACCAAAGATTTCCATCTTAGTCATCATAAAAAAAGGATAAAGGATGAAGAATATGTCGAGAAAAATCAATGATACCCTTATTAGAGCTTATAATGGTGAACAAACAGATTATACACCTGCATGGTATATGCGGCAGGCAGGTCGATCACAGCAGGAGTACTTAGAAATCAGAAAAAAACATACATTATTTGAAATTACACATGATCCTGAATTATGTGCCTATGTCACTCGTCTGCCAGTGGAAGACTACGGAAATGATGGGGCTATTTTATACAAGGATATTATGAGTCCATTACCAGCAATGGGTGTTGATGTAGAAATTAAATCGGGAATTGGTCCTGTCATTGATAACCCAATCCGAACAATTGGTGATATTAACAAGTTGACACCTTTAAATCCCCAAGAAGATGTGCCTTATGTGCTCGACACCATCCGCTTACTAACGGACGAGCAACTTAATGTTCCATTAATTGGCTTTAGTGGTGCACCATTTACGTTAGCAAGTTATATGATTGAAGGTGGACCATCTAAAACATATAGTGAAACAAAGGCATTCATGTATAGCAATCCAGAGGCATGGTTTATCTTAATGGATAAGCTCGAAAATATGATTATTTCGTACACGAAAGCACAAATCGATGCGGGTGTAAAAGCGATCCAGATTTTTGACTCATGGGTTGGTGCTTTAAATGCGGCTGATTATCGTTTTTATATAAAGCCAACGATGACACGTATTTTTACCGCCTTGCAAAAGGAAAATGTTCCACTCATCCTATTCGGCATTCACGCCCGGCATCTATTGCTCGAGTGGAATGACTTACCTGTCGATGTGATTGGACTGGATTGGCGAACATCCATTGCAGAAGCAAGGAAAATGGGTGTCACGAAAGTCTTGCAGGGGAATCTAGACCCAACGATCTTATTAGGTGATTGGGATATGATCGAAACGAGAACAAAGGCGATTCTAGATGAAGGAATGCAAGATGGACGCCATGTATTTAATTTAGGACACGGGGTAACACCAAATATTAAACCAGCGACATTAAAGAAATTAACAGAGCTTATTCATAATTATTCAAGACGTTAATCGAAGATAATAATATACGTGAGGTGCTAATCATGACAAGAAAAAAAACAGGTTTACTGATAATGGCATATGGAACCCCATATAAGGAAGAAGATGTTCTTCCTTATTACACACATATTAGACGTGGAAGAGAGCCGTCTGCCGAAGCGCTCCAAGAATTAAAAGATCTGTATAAAGCGATTGGTGGGATCTCCCCACTAGCAAGAATTACCGAAGAACAAGCACATGCCATCGAAGCAAAGTTAAATGAGATGCAAACAGAACATGAATTTCAAGTGTATATTGGTTTGAAACATATTGCTCCATTTATCGAGGATGCTGTTGAACAAATGGCGTCTGACGGGATTGAAGATGCCGTATCTCTTGTGTTAGCACCACATTATTCCACATTTAGTGTAAAAACTTATAATGAAAGAGCGAATACGGAAGCAGAAAAACGTGGAATCACAACGATCACATCTGTCGAAAGTTGGTATGATGAACCTGGGTTTATCGACTATTGGGCAGAGCAAATCAATCATACCTATGCGGAGATGCCAGTCGAGGAAAAAGACAAGGCCGTCTTGATTGTATCGGCACATAGTCTACCTGAAAAGATCGTACTTGATGATGATCCTTATATCGAGCAATTAGAAGAAACGGCTAAACTGATTTCAGAAAAAACCGGGATCAAGAATTACGAAATTGGTTGGCAAAGTGAAGGGAATACACCTGATCCTTGGATTGGCCCAGATGTCCAAGATTTAACGCGAGATTTATTTGAACAAAAAGGGTATCGAACATTTGTCTATGCGCCAGTCGGTTTTGTGTCTGATCACTTAGAAGTTCTCTACGATAATGATCATGAATGTAAAGTAGTCTGTGACGAACTCGGGGCAGCTTATTATCGCCCAGAAATGCCCAATACGAATCCATTATTTATCGAAACATTAGCTGAGATTGTTTTACGTCAAGTGAAGCGTGACATATCGTGAGTATAGCTAAAAAAATTGTCATTGTAGGTGGCGGCATCACGGGTTTATCCGCCGCCTTTTATTTAAAGAGGGAAATGGAAGAGAAGCAGATCCCATACGAACTAACCGTTATTGAAGCGACAGACCGGTTAGGTGGCAAGATCAGAACTCTTCATAAAGAGGGGTATACGATCGAACGGGGAGCAGACTCTTTTTTAGGACGAAAACTACCTGCAATAAGGCTGGCTGAAGCACTCGATTTGTCTGATCAATTGGTCAGAAATAGTACCGGACAAGCATATATCCATCTTCATAATCAATTACATAAAATGCCTCAAGGTGCTTATATGGGTGTACCGACTCAATTAGCTCCTCTTTTGCATACAGACCTTTATTCAGTAAAGGGAAAGCTCCGAGCAGGATTAGACTATGTCCTTCCTAAGGGAAAGGCAGTACCAGATCAATCACTCGGTGGCTTTTTACGCCGTCGCCTGGGAGATGAACTCGTTGAGAATGTAATGGAACCCCTTTTATCTGGTATTTATTCAGCGGATGTTGATAAAATGAGTCTGATGGCAACCTTTCCTAACTTCTATGAACTGGAACAAGAACACCGCAGCCTTATTAAAGGATTGCGTAAAACATTGCCACAACAAAATCGTAGTACAGGAAAAAAAACGGGACAATTTTTTGCCTATCAAGGTGGTTTTGAATCAATGATTGATGCCCTTGCGAATGAACTAGGTGAAGAGCAGATCATACGAAACCAAGCGGTCAAGAAAATCGAAAAATCAACCAATAAATATGATGTTCATTTACAAAATGGTGATGTATATGATGCAGATGCGGTCATCATGACAACGCCACATCGCACATTCCCTAAACTATTTGAGTCATTCGATCTATTTGATCCATTAAAGGAAATTCCGGTCTCATCCGCTGCAAATATTGCCTTTGCTTTCGATGAATCAGCACTTGAGGATCCACTCGATGGCACGGGATTTGTCGTATCACGGAATAGTGACTTTCGAATTACTGCTTGTACATGGGTACACAAAAAATGGCCACATACGACACCAAAGGGTAAAATTCTTCTACGGGCCTTTGTCGGGAAACCGAATGATCAAGAAGTCGTTGATTTACCAGATGAAGAATTAACAGCGCTTGTTCGGCATGATTTACAGCGCATTATGAAAATTGTCGGAGAACCAGAATTTACAGTGATCACCCGTTGGAAAGAACAAATGCCACAATATACAGTAGGGCATCAAGACCGAATTGCTCGTGTACGTGGACAAATGGAGAAGCAGTTACCAGGGATATTCCTAGCCGGAAGTTCATTTGGGGGTGTTGGCGTACCGGATTGCATCGGACAAAGTGAAGAGCTAGTCGCTGATGTACTCGACTATTTCAAAGAAAATGAACCGGTCGCCTCCGATGCCAAGTCATACTCAAATCCTCAGTCATGACAACATGAGAAAATTGCGAATTGAAATCAGGAGCGGATGAAATGAACAAGCAAGCGGAAAATATAACGATTAAATTGAACACAACGATTGATGATCAAGGAGAAAAGGAATACAATACAGTGGAGGAATCGGGTCAATTCTTTAGAAGAGGAGATATCGATGTCCTTATTTACGAAGAAGAGATTGAAGAAGGAGCGATCATTCGGAATCTGATTACGATTAAACAAGATAAGGTTAATATTAAACGTACAGGACCGATTACGATGAATCAACAATTCCTATTGAATCAAAAGACGGAATCCCATTACCAACATCCACACGGACAACTACATATGGAAACTTATACAAAATCCGTTACCTATGAATCATCAGCGACAAGCTGTCAAGGTAGATTAACGATGTCATATACAGTGAAGTTAAATGGAATGGATGAACGCAAGCATTTGCTGGAATTAACCTATCACTAAGGAGGGGATAAAATGAACGTTTTAGCACAAACGGAAGACAGTCTTAAAGAAGAAATTGTAGCAGCGATCGTTCAAGCAGGTCTTGCGGAAGCAGAAGAGTTACCGGTTATCATACTGGAAAAGCCAAAAGAGAAGCAACACGGTGATTTTGCATCTAATATTGCGATGCAATTAGCACGCATCGCGAAAAAGGCGCCACGCGCCATTGCTGAAGATATTGTTCACCATATCGATAAGTCAAAAGCCGCGATCGAAAAGGTTGAAATTGCAGGCCCTGGATTTATTAACTTCTTTATGAAGAGCGATTACTTAGGTGAGCTCATCTCAACGATCTTAACCGAAGGAGAAACCTATGGGCAATCTGACTTTGGGCAAGGTGAAAAGGTTCAAGTCGAATTCGTCTCTGTTAACCCAACAGGTGATTTGCATTTAGGCCATGCCCGTGGTGCGGCATATGGTGATGTACTCTGTAATGTACTAACGGCGACAGGACATGATGTCGAGCGGGAATATTATATTAATGATGCCGGCAATCAAATTACTAGCTTAGCATTATCCATTGAAGCGCGCTATGTTGCTGCTTTAGGAAAAGAATCTACAATGCCTGAAGAAGGCTATCATGGGGATGACATCATTCATATTAGTAAAGAGATCATTGCCGAGGACGGTGATTTGTGGCTCCATAAAGAAGCGACAGAACGTTTATCTTATTTTACAGAATATGGATTAAGTGCGCTGTTAGGGAAAATTGAGCAAGATTTAATTGATTTCCGGGTTCAATTTGACCACTGGTTCTCTGAAAGAACATTATATGAGGATAATCAAATCACAGATGTGTTAGCACAACTGGACGCAGGTGGTTATACATTTGAAAAAGATGGTGCTACTTGGTTACGATCGACTGATTTTGAGGATGACAAAGATCGTGTCCTCATTAAGCAGGACGGAGGGTATACGTATTTAACACCTGATATAGCTTACCACCAAAATAAATTTGATCGCGGTTTTGATAAAATCATTAATGTTTGGGGTGCTGACCATCATGGGTATATCGCACGAATGAAAGCAGCACTTCTAGCTCTAGGCTATCCTGAAGATAAGTTTTCTGTGAAAGTCATTCAGATGGTTAGTTTATTGGAAAAAGGTGAAAAGCTGAGAATGAGCAAGCGGAGCGGAAATGCGGTATCTCTACGCGAACTCATGGATGAAGTAGGTGTTGATGCAGTCCGTTATTATTTCGTCACCCGCTCAAATGACTCACAGCTTGATTTTGATACGGAGCTTGCTCGTTCACAATCAAATGATAACCCTGTGTTTTATGTACAATATGCCCACGCTCGAATTTGTACGATGTTGACCCAAGCGGAAAAACAAGGCTATGATCTTGAAGCTGATTTTGATGCTACTTTATTAACCGCAGAAAAAGAAGTCGACTTATTAGCGAAGTTAGGTGAATTTCCGAAAACATTGACAGATGCGGCTACGCGCTATACACCTCATCATGTTACACAATATGTGTATGATTTAGCGACACATTTACACAGCTTTTATAATGCGGAAAAGGTGCTTGATCCGGATCATGTTGAATTAACAAAAGCACGGATCGCCTTAATGAGAGCGGTGCGGATTACGATTGCAAATGGACTCCAACTGATCGGAGTTCGTGCACCCGAACAAATGTAAAAAGCAGAATTTCTGGCAGGGGAAAGCGCTACTGCCAATAGACTTTTTAGAGCACTTGGGTGATCGTTATCCGGGTGCTTATTTTTCTATAAAATAGTCAAAAGCAATTTTTTTACATGATAAATCAAAGTATTTCTGATTATTAGTTGACTGAATGGTCATTCATGATTTAAAATATGGATAAATGATTAGAGCAGGGGGGCACATTTAATCGTTTGAAGATCGAATTCTGTCAAATTTTCTATAATTGTGAATGCAAGCGTTACCGTTTTACGTTATACTATGAATAATAAACAATTGTTAGTAGTATTCGAAGATCCGGGTCACTGTTTAAACAATATAAGGGGGATCCAGTAATGGACACATTTTTGCTCATCAACCTACTAGCATTTATTGCAGTACTGATATATGCACTTTACTTATTTGCTAGAGTAGTGGCAACAAGAGTCTCCTATATGAGACTTGGTAAAAAGTCAGAATTTGACTGGGCCATTAAAGAAAGAATAAAGAATGTTATTGTCATTGTATTTGGTCAGACAAAATTATTAAAGGATAAAAAGTCGGGTATTATCCATGTGATGATGTTCTACGGATTTTTACTCGTTCAATTTGGGGCCATTGATGTTGTGATTAAGGGGCTATCACCTGGAAGTCACCTCCCATTTGGTCCGTTCTATACCGGCTTCGTCTTTTTCCAAGAGTTGGTCACGTTAATGATACTTGTATCTGTATCATGGGCCTTCTATCGCCGCTATATGGAGAAAATCGTTCGGTTACAACGAGGATTTAAAGCAGGCTTGGTTCTCATCTTTATTGGAACGCTCATGTTATCTGTTCTCGTCAGTAATGGAATGTTACAAATATGGCAAGGAACAGGGGCTTCCTGGACCGAACCGATTGCTAGTTTAATAGCTGGAGCATTCGGGTGGATGTCACCGACTGCAGCAATGGTCACATTCTTTGTTGCCTGGTGGATCCATACACTTACTTTATTATCGTTCCTAGTATATGTTCCACAGTCAAAGCACGCACATTTAATTGCGGCACCTATCAACGTATTTGTTAGTAAACAAGTACCAGGTAAACTGAAGAAAATCGACTTTGATTTTGATGATGATGTAGCAGAAGAAGACATTACATTTGGGGTCGGAAAAGTTGAAGATTTTGATCAACTGCAAATGCTTGATTTCTATGCCTGTGTAGAATGTGGACGCTGTACAGACGTATGTCCAGCAGCAGGAACAGGTAAAATGTTGTCACCAATGGATTTGATGATTAAAATCCGTGATCATTTAACAGAGAAGGGTGCTGCGGTTACAGGGAAATCACCATGGGTTCCTTCATACGCCTTTGCGGATCCTGTCGGTACCGAGGAACAAGTGAATGCGATTGATAAGATTCAGCTAATCGGTGATGTCATCACAGAAGAGGAAATCTCTGGCTGTACAACATGTCGTGCTTGTGAAGATGCATGCCCAGTCATGAATGAGCATGTCGGTCAAATTATCGATCTACGTCGTTACCTCGTCATGACGGAAGGAAAAATGGATCCAGATGCACAGCGCGCCGTTATGAATATTGAACGTCAAGGTAACCCTTGGGGACTGTCGAAGAAAGACAGAATCAAATGGCGTGACCTCGATGAAACGGTTTATGCTCCAACGATTAAGGAATTAAAAAAGGAAGATAAAGAATTTGACTATCTCTTTTGGGTTAGTTCAATGGGTTCATATGATAGTCAGAGCCAACAAGTTGCCATTGCTTTTGCTAAATTAATGAATGAAGCAGATGTTAGCTTTGCCATTTTAGGAAATAGAGAAGCGAACTCAGGCGATACAGCAAGAAGAATTGGGAATGAGTTCTTATTTCAGGAAATCGCCGATAAGAATATTAAGACGTTTGAGAAGAATAATGTAACAAAAATTGTTACAATTGATCCACACGCATATAATATATTCAAAAATGAATACCCTGACTTTGGTTTTGAAGCAGAAGTTATTCACCATACCCAAATGTTGTATGATCTTGTCATGAAGGGTAAATTGAAACCGAAGCGGGAAATTAATGAACGACTCACCTATCATGACTCCTGCTACTTAGGTAGATATAATGGTGTTTATGATCCGCCTAGAGATATTTTAAAAGCCATTCCAGGGCTTGAGCTTGTGGAAATGGTTCGTAATAAAGAAGAAGGCATGTGTTGTGGTGCAGGTGGTGGTTTGATGTGGTCAGAAGAAACAACTGGAAACCGCATCAACGTGGCACGTACAGAACAAGCCATGGAAGTAAAACCAACAATGATTTCAAGTGCTTGTCCATTCTGCTTAACGATGTTAAGTGATGGCGTAAAAGCAAAAGAAGTAGAAGAAGATATTAGCACAATGGATGTTGCGCAAATATTAGCACTCTCCGTATTTTCCGATGATAAAACAGGCGATCATACGAAAGAGAAAACAGCTTAAATGAATAAAAAAGAGGGGTATGAGAAATACCCCTCTTTTTTATAAAGAGATTGAGCGAGCGTTCAATCAAACAAAGTAAGCGTTAACAAAAGAGGTTAAATAGAAGAGAGGATGCTTTTAACATGAGGAAGACTGTCATTGTGTCAGGTGCAAGGACACCATTTGGTAAATTTGGAGGGGGATTAACCCCGTTTTCGGCTTCAGATCTTGGTGGGAAAGCCATTGAGGCTGCATTAGATCGGGCAGGAATAGAAGGGGAAGCTGTCGACGAAGTTATTCTTGGAACTGTTTTACAAGGTGGGCAAGGTCAACTACCTTCTCGTCAAGCAGCGAGAAAAGCAGGGCTACCTTGGAATGTGAAAACAGAAACCATTAATAAGGTTTGTGCCTCAGGTATGCGGAGTGTAACGTTAGCAGACCAACTCATTCGTCTTGGTGAGGAGGAAGTGATCATTGCTGGTGGAATGGAAAGTATGACGAATGCACCTTATTTCTTACCAGATGCGCGTTGGGGAAATCGAATGGGCGATAAAAAAGTGAAAGATATGATGATTCATGATGGATTGACCTGTTCCTTTGAACAGGTGCATATGGGAACTTACGGGAATCAGACAGCACAAGAGTATGAACTTAGTAGGGAAGCACAGGATGAGTGGTCACTTCGCAGTCATGAGCGGGCACTTCAAGCGATCGAAGCGGGTAAATTCACTGATGAAATTGTGCCAGTAGAAGTCCCACAACGAAAAGGTGATTCAGTTGTTGTCGATACAGATGAAGGGCCACGACAAGATACGAGTTTGGAGAGGCTGAAAACATTACGTCCAGCTTTTGGTAAAGATGGTACCATTACAGCGGGGAATGCTCCAGGAGTCAATGATGGAGCATGTGCATTTGTCGTCATGTCCGATGAGAAAGCCGAAGAATTAGGGAAAACACCAATGGCTATGATACTCGGGCATGCTGAAGTCGCCGTCGAAGCAGAACGTTTTCCTCAAACACCAGGACTTGTCATTCAAGAACTACTTAAAAAGACGGGGAAAACGAAAGAAGAGATTGACTTATATGAAATTAATGAGGCATTCGCAGCTGTTTCATTAGCCAGTGCTAAAATCGCTGACATTGATCCCGAGAAGATTAATGTCAATGGTGGTGCAGTTTCGCTTGGACATCCGATCGGGGCAAGTGGATCACGGATTATATTGACGTTAATTCACGAATTAAAGCGCCGTGGTGGTGGTCTTGGAATTGCAGCAATTTGTAGTGGTGGTGGGCAAGGTGATGCTGTGTTAATCGAAGTACCGGAAGCCTAGGTAGGGAAAGGTGGAATAAAGTTGAATAAAGTAATGGTCATTGGTGCCGGGCAAATGGGAGCAGGCATTGCTCAAGTTTGTGCCCAGTCTGGTTATCAAGTAAAATTGAATGATCGTAATGAGTCTGCACTTGAAAAAGGTATGGCAACGATTGAAAAGTTACTCCATCGTGCCGTGACAAAAGAACGCCTGTCGGAAACCGAAAAACAAGCAGTACTTGAGCGTCTTTCTTTATCAACCGATTTAGCAGATGCTCATGATTGTGATTTGGTCATTGAGGCGATTGTTGAGAATATGGATCTAAAAGCGACCTTATTCAGAGAACTCGATCAGATCGCTCCAGCACATGCAATATTAGCAACGAATACATCATCTTTACCAATTACAGAGATTGCTGCAACGACAAAACGTCCTGCACAAGTTATTGGCATGCACTTTATGAATCCTGTTCCCGTTATGAAACTAGTAGAAATTATTCGTGGATTACAAACGAGTGATGCTACTTATGAAACGATCGCAAGTATGTCTGACCGCTTAGATAAAACATCAGTTGCCGTCAATGATTTCCCTGGGTTTGTTGCCAATCGTATTTTAATGCCGATGATCAATGAAGCGATTTACACGGTTTATGAAGGGGTAGCCTCTCCGGAAGATGTCGATACGGTGATGAAGTTAGGGATGAACCATCCAATGGGTCCACTCACATTAGCAGACTTCATTGGTTTAGATACGTGTTTATCCATTATGGAAGTACTGCATGAGGGATTCGGAGATAGTAAGTATCGTCCATGTCCATTGCTTCGGCAATATGTCCAGGCCGGTTGGCTCGGTAAGAAAACAGGTCGTGGATTTTTCGAATACGAGTAATGGTCGGAACCATACACCCATCCACATTCATGAAGTGGTCATGATGCCGCTTTGATATCTTGTGAATGATGGATCAGCAACAGGAGGTCAATAATGAATATTAACTTTTCAGAAGAACAGAAAATGATGAGAAAGATGGTCCGTGAATTCGCGCAAAAGGAAGTAGCCAGCGCGATTGACGAAATGGAGGAGCAAGACCGCTTTCCTCAAGAACTGATTACGCGGATGGGTGAACTCGGTTTAATGGGTATTCCAATCCCTGAGAAATACGGGGGGAGTGGCATGGATTTTACTTCGTATGTGATTGCCATTCATGAGCTCTCAAAAGTGAGCGCTACACTAGGTGTTATCTTATCTGTGCATACATCAGTGGGGACGAATCCAATCCTCTACTTTGGCACAGAGAAACAGAAGCAGCATTATCTACCTAAATTAGCCTCTGGTGAATATGTAGGAGCTTTCGCATTAACAGAAGTTGGGGCTGGATCTGATGCTGCCAGTATCAAAATGACAGCTAAAGAATCTGGGGATCATTATATTTTGAATGGATCTAAAATGTTTATTACGAATGGTAATGAAGCATCTACATATATTACCTTCGCGAGAACGAGCAATGAAGGTGGAACAAAGGGAATCAGTGCATTTATTGTTGAAAAAGATACCCCCGGACTGACGATCGGCAAGAATGAAAAGAAAATGGGGTTACGCGGATCCAGTACTGTCGAATTGATTTTCGATCAATGTATCGTTCCGAAGCAACAACTTTTTGGCGAAAAAGGGCACGGGTTTAACATCGCGATGGCCAATCTTAATATTGGCAGAATTGGTATTGCCGCGCAAGCGCTTGGGATTGGTGAAGCAGCACTTGAACATGCGGTCGCTTATGCGAAAGAACGCGAACAATTTGGCAAACCGATTTCCCAACAACAAGGATTATCTTTTAAGCTAGCAGATATGGCAACAGAAGTAGAAGCTGCGAAACTTTTAACCTACCAAGCGGCTTCGTTGGTGGAGCAGGACCTCCCTTGTCGAAAGGAAGTTTCCATGGCTAAAATGTACGCTTCCAAAACCGCTGTTCGCTCCTCAATTGAGGCGGTACAAGTATTTGGAGGATATGGCTATACGAAAGACTATCCAGTCGAACGACTATTTCGTGATGCTAAAGTAACGGAGATCTATGAGGGCACAAATGAGATCCAACATATTGTCATCGCGAAGGAATTGTTTAAAAATAAATAATAGAATGAATTAAAGGGAGCTAGAAAAATGGACTTTCAATTATCAGAAGAACAAGACATGTTAAGACGTATGGTACGTGACTTTTCCGAAAAGGAAGTAGAGCCGACAGCAGCTGAACGGGATGAAGAGGAGCGTTTTGACCGGGGCATTTTTGATCAAATGGCTGAACTTGGCTTAACAGGTATCCCATGGCCAGAGGAATATGGTGGGATTGGGTCAGACTATGTGAGTTATGTGATCGCTGTCGAAGAATTATCACGTGTTTGTGCATCGATTGGTGTCACCTTATCCGCACATATCTCCCTTGCGAGTTGGCCGATCTACACTTATGGTACAGAAGAGCAAAAGAAAAACTTCTTAACACGTCTAGCAAAAGGTGAAGCATTAGGAGCGTATGCATTATCCGAGGCGGGTGCAGGTAGTGATGTTGTTTCAATGAAAACAACAGCAACAGAAGACGGAGATCATTACGTCTTAAATGGGAATAAGGTATGGATTACCAACGGTGGTGTTGGCGATATTTATATCGTATTTGCGAAAACAGATGCGGATGCCAAACATAAGGGAATTAGTGCCTTTATTGTAGAAAAAGGAACAGAAGGCTTCACATTCGGTAAAAAAGAACGCAAATTAGGAATTCGCTCTTCACCAACAACAGAACTTATTTTTGAAAACTGTCGTATACCGAAAGAAAATCGGTTAGGTGCTGAAGGGGAAGGGTTTAAGATTGCTATGTCAACATTGGATGGCGGTCGAAATGGGATTGCTGCTCAAGCCCTGGGAATTGCTCAAGGTGCGCTTGATGCCTCGGTTGACTATGCAAAAGAGCGTGAACAATTTGGAAAGCCGATTGCTCATAACCAAGGAATCTCCTTTAAACTAGCAGATATGGCGACAGATATTGAAGCAGCTCGGTTATTGACGTATCAAGCAGCTTGGTTAGAGGCAAATGGACGTCCATATGGTAAAGCCTCGGCAATGTCTAAACTATTCGCTGGCGATGCTGCCATGCGCATTACCGTTGAAGCGGTGCAAGTTTTTGGTGGATACGGGTATACGAAGGATTATCCAGTTGAACGCTATATGCGGGATGCAAAAATCACCCAGATTTATGAAGGAACAAATGAAATCCAACGGCTTGTAATTGGCCGGATGTTAACAGAATAAGTGATCATAGATATCTGATGGATGACTGGTAAATCGTATGAATCATACAAGGGGGCCGCGTCTAATATGCATGAACTCGTAGAAAAAATGAAAAACAAAGAAATAAGAGCATTAGCCAAAGCGATCACAATGGTAGAAAATGACCATCCAGATAAGCTTAGCTTATTAAGTGATGTGTTTTCTTTAACAAGAAAAGCGCGTTATATTGGCATAACGGGTTCACCTGGTGCAGGCAAAAGCTCCCTTGTTAATCAATTGATTACACATATTCGCAGCAAAAATCTAACCGTAGCGGTTATTGCCGTCGATCCAACAAGTCCTTTCAGTGGTGGCGCCTTACTCGGTGATCGCGTGCGTATGAATCAACACTTCATTGATGATGGAGTATTTATTCGCAGCATGGCAACCCGGGGCAGCTTAGGTGGTCTCGCCCGAGCGACAAAAGATGCGCTGCGGATTTGTGATGCCTATGGATTTGATGTTGTTATTGTCGAAACGGTTGGCGTAGGTCAATCAGAATTGGATATTATGAAGGTTGTCGATACGACCGCTGTTGTACTAACACCTAACAGTGGGGATGTATTACAAATTTTCAAAGCAGGAATCATGGAAATTGCGGATCTGTTCGTCATTAATAAGGCCGATCTACCTGGTGTTGGGAAACTGCGAGGCTTATTAAAAGATCTCGTCATGATGTCAGCAACAGACAGTCATATGACAGCTATCGTCAAAACGATCGCCACCGAACAGCAAGGCATTAAGGAGTTATGGGGGAAAATAGAAGAACATCAAGAGCATTTATACCATACAGCAGAAGGAAAGAGAAAACGAGAACTTCAACAAGAACTTGAAGTATATGAGCTCATTCGTGAAGAAATTTGGCGCGATGTAAAAAACTACATTGAGCACCATGATAAACTCCCACAAATAACGACAGATAGTGATCCATATCGATTAGCGCAAGAATGGTTTGAACAATGGAAAAGGGAAGGTGGCTATCATTAAATGACACCAAGTCAAATACAATCTTCAATCAAGAACTTTGAACTTGTTGAAAAGCGTCGGCAGCAAATTATTAAAGCATCGATTCGACTTTTTAAGGAAAAAGGGTTCCACAAAACGACAACACGTGAAATCGCTAAGGAATCAGGCTTTAGTATTGGCACGCTTTATGAATATGTTCGTACAAAAGAAGATGTGTTGTTTCTTGTTTATGGGGCCATCTATAATAAAGTTCATGAACGTTTAGAGGCGACCATCGACTACAAACACCCTTCAATTGAAAATTTAATCGCTGTCATCGAATCTTATATTCGCTTAATAGACGAGATGCAAGAAGAAGTCGTGATTATGTATCAAGAAATGAAGTCATTACAAGAAACGACAAAAGACTATGTTCTCGAAAAGGAACGTGAACTCGTTGGCATGCTAAAGCAATTAATTGGATCTTGTCATCCGACTGGAATTACGGAACAAGATGCAGAATTGATCGCCAACAATATATTTGTGCAAGGACAAATGTGGGGGTTCAGGCGCTGGGCTCTTCATAAACAGTTTACACTTGAAGAGTATACGGAAAGTCAAGTTCACTATTTAATGAGAGCGCTCTCATTGCGGGATGTGGATTGACCTCAAAACCCATCCTTACGTTCTAAATAATGGTTTGGATAATATTAAGGGGGCTAATTCATGAAAGAAGTAACGGTTTATCAACCCAAACATAATATTCGTTATATAACCGCATCAAGCTTATTTGATGGGCATGATGCATCGATTAATATTATGCGGCGCATACTCCAGTCTAGTGGAGCGGAAGTAATCCATCTTGGTCATAACCGATCTGTTGAGGAAATTGTTCATGCAGCCATTCAAGAAGATGTTCAAGGGATTGCTACATCGACCTATCAAGGTGGGCATGTCGAGTTTTTTAAATATATGATCGATTTATTAAAAGAAAAAGGTGCCGAACATATAAAGATTTATTGTGGGGGTGGCGGTACGATTATTCCGAGTGAAATTAAGGAGCTTCATGATTATGGAGTAGCCTGGGTTTTTTCACCGGAGGATGGTCGTGAACTTGGTTTGCAAGGCATGATGAACGAGGTGCTTAAGGGCTGTGACTTTCTTCCACCAATCAACCTTGCTGAAGATGAACAGAAATTATACTTAGGCGATCGAAAAGCAATGGCTCGGTTGATCACCTATATGGAAAACGGCGACATTGATCGTCAAGAACGGGAGACGCTCTTGAATAACCTCCATAAGGCAGGTGACCAGAAGACACCCGTTCTAGGGATTACAGGGACAGGTGGTGCAGGGAAGAGTTCCTTAACCGATGAATTAATTCGACGATTTATTCACGAAGTTCCTGATAAAAAGATCGCCATTATCTCCATTGATCCGACAAAGCGAAAAACAGGTGGTTCTCTACTTGGTGACCGAATTCGCATGAATGCGATATTTAGTGATCGGGTGTATATGCGTTCTCTAGCGACAAGAGATTCACATAGTGAGTTATCGCATGCGATCGAGGATGTGGTTAAAGTTATCCGGGCTTCTGGTTATGATTTTATTATTATTGAAACAAGTGGGATTGGGCAAGGGGATGCGGCCATTACGGAGATTACGGACTTGTCTATGTATGTTATGACATCTGAATTTGGTGCGCCAACCCAATTAGAGAAAATAGATATGATTGATTATGCCGATTTTATTGTCATAAATAAGTATGAACAAAGTGGATCAGAAGATGCGTTAAGCCAAGTTCGTAAACAATATGAGCGGAGCCATATGCTTTTCCAACAAGATAAAGAGGGCTTTCCAGTTTTTGGAACTATTGCTAGTCAATTTAATGATGCAGGAACGAATGCTCTATTTGCAGCGATTCTCGATGAATTAAATGATCGATATGGTTGGGATGAAGAGGTCGACTTTCCAAGACATATCATTGCGGAAAAACAGAGTATGATCATTACGAATGAACGCCGTCATTATTTACGTGAGATCAGCTCTCATTTGCGTGATTATCATGAAAAAACAAATAAGCAAAGCGAGAAAGCCCGTACATTATATCAGCTCGAAGGGGCTAAAGCTGTCCTAACAGATAAAGGGGCGATCCAATCGATTGATGAAGCGATAGAACACTACAATCAACAGCTGGATCCTTTGACGGTTGAATTACTTGAGGGATGGGATTCGACAAAAATAAAATATGCTCAAGATAAAATGACCTTTCCAATTCGGGATCGTTCCATTGAAATGGACATTAACACAGAATCCATATCAGGTCTCAAAATACCTAAAGTTGCCTTTCCAACCTATCATGATTGGGGAGAGCGCTTAACATGGTTGATGAAGGAGAACGTTCCTGGTTCCTTTCCGTTTACAGCTGGAGTATTCCCGTTTAAACGGCAAGGAGAAGATCCGACAAGGCAGTTTGCTGGAGAAGGATCACCAGAGCGAACCAATCGCCGTTTCCATTATCTATCAAAAGATGATGATGCGAAACGGCTGTCCACGGCTTTCGATTCCGTCACATTATATGGGGAAGATCCTGCAATACGGCCAGATATATACGGTAAAGTAGGGGAAAGTGGCGTGAGCATTTGCTCGCTTGATGATATGAAGAAGCTGTATAAAGGTTTTGATCTTATTGACCCATTCACATCGGTATCCATGACGATCAACGGACCTGCCCCCATAATATTAGCGATGTTTTTCAATACAGCGATCGACCAGCAAGTTGATTTATTTATCGAAGAAAACGATTATCAACCATCTTCTAAAGAGTATGAAGATCTCAAAGAAAAAACATTAGCAGTCGTTCGCGGTACCGTTCAGGCGGATATTCTAAAAGAAGATCAAGGGCAAAACACGTGTATCTTTTCGACAGAGTTTGCTTTAAAGATGATGGGCGATATCCAGCAATTCTTTATTGATCAACAAGTCCGAAATTATTACTCCGTCTCGATTTCGGGTTATCATATTGCTGAAGCAGGAGCAAATCCAATCACACAACTTGCCTTCACCTTGGCAAATGGATTTACGTATGTTGAATATTATTTAAGTCGTGGGATGGACATTAATGAGTTTGCCCCTAATTTATCTTTCTTTTTCTCCAATGGACTCGACCCAGAATATACGGTCATTGGGCGGGTCGCTCGCCGAATCTGGGCGATCACCATGCGCGATAAATATGGCGCAGATGAGCGAAGTCAGAAGTTGAAGTATCATATTCAAACATCTGGGCGATCATTACACGCTCAAGAGATTGATTTTAATGATATTCGGACAACACTGCAAGCCTTAATTGCGATTCAAGATAATTGTAACTCCTTACACACAAATTCATATGATGAAGCCATTACAACACCGACTGAAGAATCCGTAAGACGCGCTATGGCCATTCAAATGATTATTAATAATGAGTTTGGGTTAACAAAGAATGAAAACTCATTGCAAGGCTCGTTCATTGTGGATGAATTAACCGATCTTGTTGAAGCGGCCGTATTGGAAGAGTTTGATAAAATGAATGACCGGGGCGGGGTACTTGGTGCAATGGAACGTCAATACCAGCGCGGTAAAATTCAAGAGGAATCACTTTATTACGAAAGTATGAAACATTCGGGAGAACTCCCAATTATCGGAGTCAATACGTATTTAAATCCAAATCCACCATCAAAAGATGAAATTGATTCGATGGAGTTAGCCCGTTCAACAACCGAAGAAAAGGACCACCAAATTAAAGCATTACAAACATTCCAGGAAAAACATGAAGGCAAAGTGGATCAAGCATTAGCTCGTTTACAAACTGTCGCATCATCAGGTGACAATATATTTGTTGAATTAATGGAGACCGTTAAAGTGGCTAGCTTAGGTCAAATAACGAACGCTCTTTATGAAGTAGGTGGGCAATACCGCAGAAATATGTAAAGCAGCGAGTGTAAATAAGCTGTATGGCTCAGTGAGAACTGGTCCATCATAAGAATGTGAAATATAAAAAACGGCTCACTTTAAGTCATGAAGTGAACAAAGAATGAATATGTTGGAATTAGTTTAGCAATTCGTTTATTATATGTTAGACTATAAAAAAACAAGGTGAAAAACCAGTTCATTCATGACAAAAGGGAGTGCTTGACAGTGAGTCTAAAAGAATACACGCAAGAGAAAATGGCCAAAATGTCACTCATTGACTTAACGAAATTAGTGTTAACAGAAGAGAAGGAAGAGTTGAAATTTAAAGACGTATTTACTAAAGTAGCCGACTTAAAGGGCCTATCAGAAGCAGAAAAAGACGCAAAAATAGGTCAATATTATACGGATCTCAATGTGGATGGTAATTTTATAACAAATGGTGCGAATATGTGGGGCCTCAAATCTTGGTA
>Ga0209487_1000859_pt1 | contig 26684 bp, 29 predicted proteins | sample Poulit2012_FD_187524 | JGI IMG/M metagenome (GOLD analysis project Ga0209487, IMG submission 187524) | Agricultural soil microbial communities from Georgia to study Nitrogen management - Poultry litter 2012 (SPAdes) (version 2) | ecosystem: Environmental > Terrestrial > Soil > Agricultural land...
ACCACCAATAGCGCTCCTGAAGATGGTGCGTTTATTGATGACTCGTACAGCACTAAGGTGCGTCACGTTGTCGCGGGTGACATGGTTAGCCCCTACGGTACGCTGTTCTCGGACGGCTCGGGAAACTGAGTCGCCCTGTTCCGGGTAGCAACACATACCCGAGTTCGGGGCTATACCCCGGTAATTAAATAGAAAGACCCTCTACCTTAATTGGTAGGGGGTTTTTCATATGGTAGACTGAGGTTATCAAGTTCTACAATAGAGTGTTGGTTCGAGTTCTACCCCGCCCGCTACTAAAGTGGTGTGGCACGACCCCCGTCTTAACAGGCGGGGGTTTTTGTTTATGGTACACTTTTATGTAACAAGTCTAGTACCGGCGTGATGCTCCAGGGCTAGACCTCGTGTAACACGTGGCCCTGGCCAAGGGCTGCACCGCGTTAGGCCGGGGAGGGTAAGCCTTCGGGGTCCTCCCTGGTCTTTCTGCTAGGGAGCGTTATGGTTTCGACTAGGTGCAAGACCCCCAGTGGGTACATCTAGGACGTGCGTTCGATTCGCACCGCTTCCACGACGTATTACGATACGTTGAAGTACAGGGTGAGACCCTGGCCGGACGGCCAGACTCACCTTGCCTATCTCTCGTAGTTTAACTGGTAAAACAGGCGACTGTTAATCGCCCATTCTAGGATCGTACCCTGGCGAGAGAGCGGAAATCTCCGCCAATGATTGATGGAGTTTTCCACTATGCTATACTATAAGAGCATGGTGCTCTCCTTCTCGCCCCCTTGAAATAACCTCCGTTTCGAGGGGGCATTCCCACGTCTGATACAATGGAGTATCAGTCCCTTAGAGAAGGGAGGTGCAGCGAAAGCCCCTAGCCTAGTTTCCCGGTTAGGGGCTTTTGTTGTACTGTATAATGGGCTTTATGGCTATCGAATATGACACACCAATCGGGCAAGTACGCCTATTAGTTCCTGACACGGCTGAACCTTTTGTGTTTACCGACGAGGAAATCCAAGCCTATTTATCTATCTCTAAAGATAATATTAAACGCGCTGCTGCAAATGCCTTAGATGCGATTGCTTCTTCAACTGTAATGTTATTGAAGTTGGTTAAGACGGATGACCTTACAGTAGACGGTCCTGCCGTAGGGAAAGAGTTGCGTTTGCGTGCGCGTGCGCTCCGTGACGAGGCGGATGCAGATGATCTAGAGGATGCTATGTCTGAAGGCTTCCAGATCATTAATCCTGTCTACGTCCCTGATGTATGGGAGTATGACGCATGGCTCTAAGAGGGCACCAAATAGACATCTTCACACCTGAGTGGGTTAATGCCCTGAAAGGCTCCCCTGAGTCCGGTATGGCCGCTGAAATCCAGGTGTACAGCCGTGGTGAGGTCGTGTATAACGCCGAACTTAATGAGTACACTACTGAAGAAACTGTCCACTACTCCGGTAAGGCACGAGTACAACCAATCCGTATGGAAGTACAAACCTACCAGGTGGGTAACCCTACGTCTATTCAAAACATTCGTGTGCAGATACCTATAGACGCGAATTTTGATGTCAAAATGGGCATGCTTGTGCGCGTAACGGCTGCGCCTCTTAATGAGGTTCTTACCCGCTATTCTTTTAACGTCTCCAAGGTTGCGGACTCTTCCAACCCGTTCGAGCGGACTTTCCAATGCACAATTGACCAGGAGGTGCGCGACAATGGCTGATAGACGCTCTATGGTTCGCTGGAACCGTAATGCCGACATGAATAGTGTTACTACTAGCCTACGGCTTGCTAGCGAAAGCCTACGGGCGCAAGTAGAGGACGTTGCTCTAGACGCTGCCCAAGCCGGTGCTGATGGTATGCAAGAAGCCATTATTGCCAGTGGTCGAGTTGACTCTGGTAAGATGCACGACGCTATTAGGACTGATGTAGATGCTTACGACACTGTAGTCCATACGTATTTTGGCTGGTCTAAGGAACGGGGTGACTGGGGTAGAGGCGGTAGTGGGGACGGACCCTGGGAAGATTACTTCGGTTACCAAGAACACGGGTTTTGGCACGTGAACGCTGAGAAGTGGATTGAGGGTATTCAAGCCGCAATGCACGGTGCGCAGCGGGCTAAGTCTGTTATGGCTGCTGGTATGAAACGCCTCAACCTCCGCCGTAAGGTTACGCGCCGTATGCAACTCGGGTTTGACCCTGACAATACACGTAGGACGGAGAAGCCTTGAGTTTAGATTTTAGACCTACACGGAAAGAAATTGTTGCCCGACTACGTGAATTGCCCCAAGACCTGTACGAGAGCGTTGTCCCTGACGATAGCGAACTGCGTACTAGCGGGGGCATTATTCTGCCTTACAACGTAATCATGTGGACTAACCCGATTCTAATATCTAGAGGTCGGGGAATTGTGGGTGTCAGAAAAGACCTATTTTCAATGACCTGCACAGTCCATTCAATTTCCCCTGACTACGAATCTGCGGTTGATACTCACGCTGGTGTATTTGATAAATTAACCGGTTTTCAACCCATTAACGCATCCGAATTGCGGCCGTGGGGAGGTTTCAGTACCGACACTTCAACGGATAAAGCAAAGCCCACTAAGTATATTCATAGCCAAGGGTTTTCAATGTATGTTAATACTATATTAGAGAAATGATTATCTGGTAGAATAGGAGATATTATGAAACGTTATTTTAAGCACAAGATTACCGGAAAGATTGAGCGGTTTCCTGAACGTTACGGGAAACTGTTTGGTGACGTGCTAGAACCTGTGGACGATCCTGGGAAGTGCCTTGATTGTGGCCCTAACCCCGTGGAAGAGGACCACACGCTAGACATTCCTGAAGAGGAATACCTTTACGAGAAAGAGGAAGATTAAATATGGCAAACCGAAAGGTATTGCGGGGTAACGTCCGTATTGTAGCCGCTTACCCGGAAGCGTTTGCTGATCCGGCGAATCCGACTGCTGCGGAACTCAATGACACAGATTTTGTCAAGGACATTTCCTGTGCAATCGAGGACAGTTACACCCTAAACATGTCGGATTCGGACACTTCCGATTCCCGGACTATTTGTGACATTGGTCAGGTACAGACCGCGACCTTTGAAAACTACGAAGCCTCACTGGACGGCTTCCGTGACGAGGACCCGCTTGCTCAGGGTTACTACAATTTGTTCTTTAATTTGTTCAAGGCTCCTGATATCCCCTACATCCTTATTAAGCGGATTGGTACGGATCAGAAGGAACCATTCGCTGTAGGCGACATTATCTCCATGTATGCAGTTGAGACTGACTACCCTGAAGATGTTGTCGAGGATGGCTCTGAAATCATGTTGGGCGCTCGATTCCGCCCGACTGGTGGACTAAACATTAACCATACGGTAGGTGCATAATGGCTGATACTAAAGTTTTTTCTGACGGTTACGTTTCTGTTTGGTGGGTACCATCAAACGGGTTCGAGGATATTCGCACGCCAACGGCTGCGGAGATCAACGCGGGCGTAGCGCTGTCGGATGCTATTTCCTGGCAGGACTACAGCCTGGGTAACACCGAATCTGACACTGAGGACGACCGTTCCCTGATGGACCGTGGTAACGCCACTACCCGTGGTGCTGCGCAGTTCGCTGGTACGTTGTCGTTCTTCCGCCCCTTCACTGAGGACGTTGACGACCCGACCAACCAGTTTGCGGAAGCCTTCGCTGCATTCCGTGAACCGCGTGTGTTTGGTTACCTTGTTGTGCGAATTCTCCAGAACGAGAAGCATAAGCAAGACCCGGCAGCACCTGGTCAGTGGGTTTCGATCTACAAGTTTATGGCTGACTCGTTCCAGGACGACACTGAGGGTGACGACTCGGTTAAGTACACCATCAACTTCCTGCCCCAGGGTGATCTAGCCGTCTACACGATGGTTGAGACTACCGAGGTAGTAGATGTTGATAAGGCTACTGTAACGGTCGCTGAAGGCGAATCTGACGTGGTGGTAGCAACTGTTGATGGTAAGAACATCACTCAGGGCGCACGCTGGCGTTCGGATGACCCCGAGGTCGCAACAGTATCCCCCAACGGTGTGGTCACTGGCATCAGTACAGGAGAGGCAGAAATTACTGTTTCTTGGCCTGCTGCTGGTGGAGATGCCACCGTCACTGTAACGGTGGGAAACTAATTGGGGCTGTTCCTGGGCCAAACACGTACCCTGGACCAGCCCTTTTCCCGGAAGGAATTTAATTAATGGCATATACACCTTTTGAGTGGAAAGACGGCGAAGAGGGCGGTACACCTATTACCGCCGAACGTCTCAACCACATTGAAGATGGACTCGGAGCATCTGCTGCCGTTGCTGACGGGGCTGCACCAGCGGCCCACAAGCACGCGGCAGGTGATATTGACAGCGGCACGCTTGCCGTAGCCCGTATCCCATCCCTAGCGATTTCTAAGGTCACCGGTCTACAGGCAGCACTTGACGATAATGCAGCACCTGCTTGGGGCGCTGTGACGGGTAAGCCGTCTACGTTCCCGCCTGCAACACACACCCACACGGTTGCTGATGTTACTGGTTTGCAGGGCATTATAGACGACCTGACAGACCGTATAGAGGCTCTAGAAGCCGAATAAAAACCTGGCCGTATAAGGTGGCCCCTCCCTTGTACGGCTAGATACTATTAACGTGGTATTATAGAGGGGCATTTAATTGTAGGTAAACACTTTTACGAGGGAGCATTAAAAATGGCTGAAGAACAAACATTCGATTTCCTTAAGACTCTTGAAGGTCGCTCATACCCTGAGCAAGAAGTTACGGTATACATTGATGAAGCCGGGTTGCATGAATTGCACCAGATTGGTGAAGATCAAAAGTATATTGGTGACGTAGATTCCAAGGAATATAAAGCACTGGAACGCCGGAAGAAAGCGCTCGTTAAGCAGGTAGGTGCATCCGCCATGACGTTCAAGGCGCGTGGTGTTGCCCCAGCCATTGTCCAGACGCTGGTCAAGAAGTATGGGGAGGCAGAGGACTTTGAAGGTCTCCAGGATGAACTGCTAGCGGCTGTCCTGGTTGCTGTAGTGAACGCTGAAGGTGCTGAGGACCGCCGTAAGTACAGCAAGGACGATGCGAAGAAGATTCGCGACCTACTGCCCAATGGTGCCTATACACAACTGTCGAACATGATTAATGATCTTAACATGAATACGGCCATTTACGACGAAACGATAGATGCAGGTTTTTTGCCGAAGCCCTGACATGGCCGCAAAATAGCGGGTATGTCAGGCTAATCCGCACAGCGATTAATGTCAATATGCGTCCCACGGCGATGATCTTTAGAACACAACCTACTGAGCCGTGGGAAACATATGACTTTAAGTTGTTGGAGGCATATCAAGTTCTCCAGGACGAAACCTGTCAGCATTGCGGTAACCCCCTTTGGTTGTGCAGGTCGTCTGACCGGAATGTTAACCCAGTAGTGAAGATTGCTACTTGCTCAGGGAAGGCTGCTTTAGAAAAGCGTGAAAAGGGCAGGCAATCAGATGGGAAAAAGAAACAACGGGTAAGAGATTTGCTTCCTGGAGAATACGAATATGTAGTATTTGAACCTGTATTGAAGGACCAGCCATTGCCCACACGTTCAGACTGGCTAGAGGAAATGCGGTAGAATAGGTAATATGGCTGATAATCTTGATCTCAAAGGCACCGTTGACATTGATGTTAGCGGTGCCGTCCGCAACTTAGAGCAGTTAGCCGGGGCTGGTGCTCAATTAGCAGAATCTCTGGCTGCGGCAGACCACAACAATATGAGTGGTTTGCAAGAGGCATTAGCGAACGCAGCATTCAAGGCTCAGGGACTCCAGGAAGCCTTAACCGAGGTTGCCATGCTGGACATGGCAGAACTCGGTACTGCGCTATCTTTAGAGCGGGAAGTCGGCCTAGCGGGGAATTACGGAGAGGCTGTCCGTATTGCCACAGGACATCTCCAGGAGCAACAGCGCGCACTCCTAGAAGTTGTGGGTGCCCAAGAGCGCTTGAACCTCGCGGCGGCAGAGCGGGCTAAGGTCGAAGGTGCTGCGCAAGCAGTAATCCACGCCGACGCTTACCGGGACTTGGAAGAGAGCCTACAGCGTCAAGCGGACTTACAGTACAAGTTAAACCGTGTCCGAGATTTGGGCGGGGAAAATGCCGCTAAGTTCAGTGCCGAAATGGTTGCTGCACAGGAGGAGGAGCGGAAATCTTTAGAGGGAGCACTAGAAGCCGAAACACGTCTCAACGAAGAGACTGCACGCCGACTCGGTATAGACCTAACCCCTATTGTTGCTGCACGTCAAAAAGAACTAGAAACCACTCAACAGTTAGTTGAGGCTGAACAACGGCTCACTGACGCAAGGAAACTTCCACGGGAAGAGGATGCTGGTCGCGTCCATAACACTTTGCGCGCGCATGAAGAAGCGCTGCGCATGGAAGAGAAAATGCAAGAGGCCCAACGTAAGGGCATTGCAGAAAATGAGCGTTTACGGGCTGAAGCCCATGCTGAGGCGCTGCGTCGCGACGAGGAAGAGTTAGAGCGCTACTTCCGCCACCAGGCTTTACGTGAACGTGCCGCTCTTCAGGCCGTTAACAAAGACCGGGCTGAGACATTGGCTGCCCAACAGGAAGCGGAGCGGCAGTATAGCCAACTCGCTAATACGCGGTATGCGCTGCAAGACCTTGCCTTTACCTGGACAGCGGTGTCCGCTGCCACCCTGGGTGCTGCCACAGCAGCGGTTAAACTGGGAGGGGACTACGAAAAGTCGTTCCGCTCTGTCCAGCGTACTACGCTCACTATGGGTGACGCTGCGCGTGAGTTGAAGAACGAACTTGTCGATCTCACTACTACTATTCCGCAACAGTTTGATGACATCGCGAACATTGCAACCCTCGGTGCGCAGATGGACGTACCAACTGAGAACCTTGAGAAGTTCACTGAAACGGTCGCGACATTCTCTGCTACTACGGATGTTTCCGTAGAAAAGACTGCCATGAGTATGGGCCGCCTTGCGCAGTTGACCAAGACTCCGATTGACAGTATTGATCGCCTGGCTGCATCTGTGTACCATGTTGGTATTAACTCGGTTGCTACTGAGGGGCAGATTCTGGCTATTGCTGAACAGATCGCTGTTTCAGGTAACTTGGCTGGCCTTGCTAACCATGAGATCATTGGACTGTCCGCTGCGCTCGCATCACTTGGTGTGCAGCCTGAAGCGGCCCGTGGTGCTATTATGCGTATCTTTAACAATATCCGCATGGGTGTTGATGAAGGCGGGGACGCGCTAGAGCGCTTTGCATCGGTGTCTGGTACGTCGGCTGAAGGGTTTGCTAAAGCCTGGCTGGACCGACCCCAGGAAGCCTTTAATATGTTTGTTCAGGGTCTTGAGCGTGTTGCCCAAGAGGGTGGCAGCGTTAGTGGTGTCCTTAAAGAGATGGGCATGTCTAACGTTCGAGACCTTCGTGTTCTTGAATTGCTCGCAGACAACACTGAGGTTTACGCTGACGCGCTTGCTGACGCTGCACAATCGTATGGTGAAAACACTGCCCTGGCAGACGGTTACGCCATTGAAATGGACAACCTCAACGACCAGTTGACGCTCCTAATGAACTCTTTTAAGGCCATGCTGGCCGATATTGGCGATATGCCGCTCCTAAAAGACCTGGTGAAGTGGCTACTCCAGGTTAGTGAAGGGTTCCGTTCACTACTGAATAACCCTATTGCTGGGTGGTTCGCTAAACTCACCGTTGGCTTGTTGGGTTTGATTGGCGGTTACGCTGCATTCCAGGCTGTGAGTGTACGTGCCACGGCCTCTACAATGGGACTTATCCAGTCCATGCGGGGTATGGCGCATTCCGTGGGTGTTGTCCGCCCTGGCGTGATGGGTCTCTTGGACTCCTTGGTACTTCTTAATGCTGAGCAGCAAAAGATCAAGGTGAGTACAGATCGAGCCGCTGTGGCTATGCGTGGGCAGGGTATCGCCGCGCGAGAGTCCGCTGCCGGTATTGCCACCTTTGGTACTGCTGGGCAGGCGGCTGCTAAGGGTATGGGTGCTGCTACTTCTGCGGTAAAGGCTTTTGGTCGAGCCACTGTAATTATTGCTGCGCTATCGTTAACCATTGAAGGACTGTCCCAGGCATGGGGCGCGGTTAACCGAGCCATGATGTCAGCAGAACAACGCTTTGAGTCTGTCATTGGTTCCTACAGCGGTCTCGAAGAGGCTATCCGTGCAGATACGGAGATTTTCAAGGAGACCGGCGAGGGTATAAAGGCTGTTGGTTACGACTTGGATGAACTCACTGACAAGTACGGTAAGACAATCGAAGCACAGGTTAACTTTAGTGAGTCTGGCGTGGGTGTCGCTGAGGTTATAGATGAAACCACCGAACGTGTACAAGGCCAAACTATCGCATTAGGTGAGAACGCTAAGCAGTGGCTTGCCAACGCCCTTAATACTAATCACTTCGCAGAACTGTCCCGTGATGCTATACGCTCCCTCCAGGACGACACAGGGGAATTGGCTGGGATTATTAATGCTATGGTCCAAGACGCAGCCACTGGATCGAATGAGGCGGCGGGCCAAATTGTTGGGCTTATGGATAAGATTAACAACAGCATCGAGGAACAAGCAAATAAGCGTGATACTTTGTCGGCTGCCATGTCCCAGGCGGAAAACGATCACGACGCTTTGTTGGACAAACTCACCTATGAGGTTGAGTTAACAGATCGACGTAAGAATCAGATGATTACTGAGATGGAGGCTTTACAAGACTCTAACCGTGCCCGCCAGGAAGAGATTGACGTTATTGAAGCATCTATCGCTGCGGACGAGGAGAAGTTAGCGGCAATAGACGAACTGTTGGACGGCTCCGATGCCTTACGCGCTGAGATCGAGCGTTTCCAGGTCTTAGGAGAACTAACCACGTTACTGGGCTTGGACGATGTTGATGATGCTGCAGACAATATGGACACCCTGATCGAGAAGGCCCAAGACCTTGCCGATGCGATGTTCATGGACGTGAACGCCCTGGCCTCGGTTGAAGATGCCTTAGAGCGTTTAGGTGCCTCACTCCATGAAAACGGTGACGACTTTAGCGCCTACACTGAAAATGGGCGGGCAAATCTTCAGGCGCTCCAGGCAGCGGTTAACGCTATGGCTGTCGAGGCTGGTGATGATATTGAGGTATTCACTGAAAACCTCTACGCCCTGCTGGGAGCGCTGGAAGCGCAAGGTATCGACACATCCGAGATGCTGGGCTTTGTCCATGATGCACTACTAGATTTAACAGCCACCAAGTACGGGGTAGATGTTTCGACAGTGGCTGCGCGTACTAACCTAATCAACCTCTTAAATGATGCACAGGCGGTCCAAAACCTGTTGGACGAGATTGCAGGTCTACGCCGCCAGGCGGCTTCGTATAAGGGTTCGTCTGTTATGGGCGATTACCTAACCCAAGAAGCAAACGTACTACAACGGCAGGTTAGTGCTGTACAGGATATGTCTAACGCGATTGCGCGTGCCCAAGATGTAAGCGCAAAGTCTACTCAGCGCGTTCAAGACGCTGTGGGTCGCGGAGTTACTAACGCCTACAACAAGGCGGCTGGAGCCGCTAAGAAGGCTGGTGGTGCTGGGAAGAAGGCGGGTAAGGATGCCGCTAAGTCCGCTAAGGAAGCGCAGAAAGAAGTCCGCACCCTTGCTGATTATGTTAGTGACCTGTCCTCCACGATGAACCGGGCGTTTGAATTTAGGTTCGGTGTGCAAACGTCTAAGGACGCGACCTCTGACATCTTTGCAACCATCCGTAAGAACGCTGAGGATGCCCGTGAAGCCGTTAAGAAGGCGCTCCAGGACATTATGGACGCTAACGCTAAGTTGCAGAGTCTGAAGGCCGATAAGACGATCCTCCAGTACCAGTTAACCGTTGCCGAAGAGTACGGTGACACACTACGCGCTACCCAGATTCGTGCTGAGTTGGCCGAGAAGAACGCCGAGATCGCTAAAACCGAGAAGGAACGGTCTGACGCGCAGAAGGCAGCCAAGGCTGCCCAAGATGCTACTAGCAAGTCTCTAGTCGGCAACTCAGACGCTGCCCGTAAAAACCGGGCAGACATCCTATCCCTTGTGCAGTCGTACCAGAAACAGATCGAGGCGCTGGCTGATAGTGGGCTGTCCTCAAAGGAACTGCAGCGTGAGACTGAGAGGTTGCGCCAAGACTTTATCAAGCAGACCACGCAACTGGGATACAGCAAGACTGAGGTAGACAAGTACGCTAAATCCTTTAGTGATATGTCTACAATTATTAAGAATGTTCCCCGTAACATTACGGTTAACGCTAATGTTGGTCCTGCGCAGCGGGCAATTAATGAGTTCCTGGCTAAGAAACAAAAGGCTGCGAAGATACCCACCACGGCAAGTAACCCGTCCAAGGCAAATCTAAATAATGTTAAGAAGGCTGTACAGAGCGGCTTAGGTGGTGTGAAGTACCGCCCCACGTTACAGAACCCAACTAGCGCTCAAACCAAGTCTTTTGGTAATGCGTTTGTTAGGGGTATCCGCACGGCTATTGCTGGCGTCCGGTTTGCTTTGAAACTACCTATTATTGGTAAGACGGTAGCAAACTTCATGGGTTTCCGGTCTGGTGGTTTCACGGGGCGGGGTAACCTAGACGAACTTGCCGGTATGGTTCACCGTGGTGAATACGTCGTACCCGCCCAGTATGTTAACCAGGCTACGGGTCTACCTGACCTGAATGCGCTCGGGCAGTCGCTGGGTATGAACACCTATAACTCTAGTGTTTCCAGTGTTACTAATACAACTACGGTTGCTGTGGTAGAATTATCTGCTAGAGATCGCCAATTATTGAGCCGTATTGGTGATGTGCAAATCAATTTGGACAATCGTGTGTTGGCAACTGCCACAAACAAGTCCAACCTGAATACTTCAAGGAGAGGCGTTGGCTAGACACTACATGCAGGTAATGGTAGGTAATGAGGTAATGGAAATACCTGCCCCTGCCGTTGATATTACTTCCGGGACTGATAGATTTAGCACTTCCGGGCAATACCTGTCCGGGGGTGCTTATGTAAGGAGGTCTCGGTTTGGGGCACGCCATGTTGAGGTATCATGGAATAATTTGAACAGCCAAGACGTATATCTGCTGCACAAGTTTGAAGAGGCTGTTATTGCTAACGATAACCAGTTTATGTTCGTTGACCCCTTTGGTCATGGGAACATAATGCCCCAATGGTTATCTAACCATAATATGAAGATTTTACCTGGCGGTGGCTTTGTTAAGGGTTACTCCCTTGTCCCTGTAAGCAGTATGTTACAGCATTATGAGGTGCCCGAGAACACTAATGGGCATTACGATTTCTTCATTCCTAGTGGTTATGTAGGGTATCTGTGGGCTGATACGCTTTACGGTACGCTGGATTATACTGTTGACGATTTGCCCGTAGGTACCGGACTTACTCTGGGTGCTGGTCCCCACCAACTGGGAGTTGGTGAGTCAGGTAACCCTACGTCGGTGACCAACGTGTTCCCGAACCCCGATTTCGTGGCCACTAGCGGGGATGTGGTGGTGTGGGAGAACCTCGCAAGTGACAGTCGAGGAAGGGGTGACACCTTCCATCCCAGTAACTCCACGGAGGAACCACTTACCAAAAACGAGCCTGTACCCGCACCGCACCCTTTCGGGATTGAGACAGCGGTGAAGCAGACTTCTCTGGGTAATAGAGCAGCCTTGCTTAACGTGTACAACATCTCGGGCCATTACAATTCGTCCACTCCTTCCGGCATTGAAGTTGGCGGCTCTATGTGGGTGTGGTTGTCGCACAGCGGGTATCAGTTTAGAGAATCGTCTGGATGGAAGCCCTACAGTCCCGAGATCGACCCCAATGACCTGCCCCACGAACTGTGGTTCCAGGTGAGAACAGTCGGGGTCGAGGACCTTGCCGATCCTTTCTTATTTACCATTCAAGCCATCTCGGGGAACGCCGACCCCTCTCACGCGGGCTATGCGACAGGGGTGGTATTTACTCCTGGTCGCATCCCCCTAGAGGGGGAGTTCTTTGACGAAACCTTCTCGCCTGATCCTGATCTGTGGGCTGAGCCTCGCCCTGGCGGGGGCGCGCAACTGGTCGGCAAACCTGTCGAGGGGCTGACTGCGTATAGCGGCGTTGTGGTGCAGTCCAGCCAGTGGGCAAAAACAGCGGGAGCCTCTGCGCGCCTGATCAAGAATAGCGACGGCGGCAACACGTACATGCAACGTTCTGGGGCCGCCGCCGCACAAACTGCGAAAGTGTGGCGCTACCAAAGCACCGAAATCGGGAACCACCAACCCATAAACTTCGGAACCATCTATTTCACCGGAGGTGGCGTAACTGACCGCTCCAACCAAGCACCAAACGCGGAGGGCGAAACGCTGATCGAGGTGAACCGCGACGCATCCACTGGCAGCGCCCTCGTTCTCTACGGCGGGCAGGACCTAGGCGAATCTATCTGGTTCGACCTACTCACCATCACAGAAACCGAAAACTACGACGGGCCGCCCTTCTCCGGTGCGACTACTTACGCACCAGTTGCCTCAGCAACATGGACAGGCGTACCAGATAATTCTCCCTCAGTACTAACCCTACATGGCGGTGGTTTAGGTGGCGTGTGGTGTAAACTGGTGCCCCAAGGCCAAAATCCTGCACCACTAGAGAAATTACCCGGACGGGGAGTTAGTGAACTAAGTTTTACAGGTGAGGGAATAGATATTGTTCAACATAGTGCTGCACTAGACTTACAGACCGCTGCTGCTACATGGTTGGAGACTGGCTGGTGGAAATAAAAGATTATAGTGTTACTACTGATGCTTCGTCTATGGACATGTCTAACATGTACACGGGCGTAGGCCAAATCAGTGCGCAAGTAAATGAAACACCTAATACTCGTTACCTGCTTTCCCGTGAGTTCCGTATGGTGGACTTCGTTGGTGTAGAGCATATCGCCCTTGTGCAGCAGATCAGTGCGCGTAACGGAGATGTATCTTTAGTTGCTGAAGATACTGTTCGCCGGTTTAATGTTGATCGGTGGATGAACACGTTTCCTCAGTTCCCTTCTGACGTACCCGCGATTACGGGTATTCTCGAAGCCTTGTGCATTGAAGTAGGTGTTGGCTATGACATTAGGTATATTCCGCCTGAGCGCACAGAAGATGAATCTATCATGTTCCCTGGTGGCAAGATCAACCTTTGGGATACCCTAAAAGAACTAGCCGCTATCCATCGTATTGATATGTGGGTTGAAGGGCAGACAGTTGTGTTTGACAACCTTGGAAACAATAAGGTCGAGATTGCAGACGTTATTGCTGAGGGCTGGTCAGCAGACATTAGCAATATTGCTAACTGGGTTGAGGTCATTTGGTATGAGCCTACTGAAAGTAATTACTGGGAAAAGGACCTGGAGTTCCACCCACGAGGTAATAATGAAGATGCCCAGATTCTCCAGGCAGATGCCGGTGAGACTGTTGAGGTCGAACTTGATGTTAACGCTTGGGTCACGTCTGTTAACCAGCCTACATGCGTTGAATGGGTAGACAATGAAACCTATGATGATAGCCAGGGCGTTTACTCTGTTGTGGGTAACGACAACCTACCTATCACACCTGGTCAATGGCTAGATAATGGTGGCGACCTGAAAGTTGAACTTACGGACGACCCGTCGATTGTCAAGGTGACCCTAAAGGGTGCCAATCTCCCTGAGTTGGCCCCGTTCCGCATCGCTATGTCCAGTGGTAACCACTATAACTCGTTGCACCTCACAGGCTGGTGTATGCCTTGGGAAGAGCAAACTACTAAAGTATATACGGGTGCGGGTAGTGAACTGACTTCACAAGAGACTGGGGCACAAATTGAGACCCGCCATATCCAGGACTTGGCTCGTGCATACGATGTTGCTTACAGGGTTGCCCGTGCCTATGCCGGACCTAATGTACAAATGGAGTCAGATACCCTTGATGGTGTGAATGTGGGAACTATTGTGAAGTCTCCCGAAGCAAATTTCCGCGTAGAGCAACGTGTGGCCGGTCCTAATGGTGTACAACTCCGTACAGGAGAAGCGTCCACGTTCGGGGACTTTAATGAGGTTTGGGAGGGTGCCACGTTTGCGGATTTCAATAATGAGTTTAATGGTATGCTATACCAGGACTTTGCAACCGGGCCACTTAGGAGGATAAATGGTTAACCTTAATGCGCAACGGAATCTACCCCCCGACTCAACACCGTGGGGCAAGGCGCTTGAACGTAGGCTATCTGCTCTTGAACGTGAAAATAGTTTGTTGAAGAGCGACATAAAAAACGCCTCTGGGGGTTTGAATAGCCTAACTACGCGCTTGGGATCACTCAGAATATTCTCGGCAAATAGTGGGTTTTCGGGTGCCTACCCCTCCGAACCTTGGGACCCTAATGAGTTCCATGATGTCGATAGCGAGTGGGAGATAGTTGGTGATCCCGCCATTGGTTACAGCAGTAGCGGTCGCCTGGTGTGTTTGGGTCAAGTAGATTTCGGGGGTGGGGTGGATGTTGACTCTACGCAGTATGATGTTGTTAACGTGTCTATTGCTATTGGAACCAGTAGTGACCCCTTTGCCTATACAGCAGACCCTAGAGGCTATACCCGTATTATGGGACCATTCTCAGTATACAGTCTGTCAGGTATGCAAAGAGGTTCTATACCGGGGGCATCTTTAAGTATCATTAAGCCCTATGAGATACCCCCAGGGGAGTTCTATGTATACCCTGCACTTAGATATGGGTCTCACGCTAAAGGCGAAATAACACACAAAATGGTTGACGTAATGTCCTCTACAGTAACGGTGATCTCCCTTTAATATGTGTAACCTATGTAAAGAACTTGACCCTGCCCTTAGTAACCGCGAAAATGCGCGGCGGCTGGGTGTAAATGAATCTACTGTACGTCGGCACAAGAGAAAGCATGACCAGTTCCTTGTGCAAAATGACATCCCTGAGAACCTTGTAACTTCACGGGGCATGTCTGTCCGCGACCCTGAGACGGGTTCATGGGAGAAGGTCACATGGAAGCCGAACGCTAAGGCTGTCCACGACGCGCTCCAGTTTGATGACTTATCGCCATTACTAGATAATTGGTCCCCATCGCGTTATAACGATAAAGGCAACCCTATTGGGGATGTCCTGAACATTGCTGACTTACAAATAGGTAAGGCAATGGAATGGGGTGGTGGTACTAAAGAAACTCTAGCACGTGCCACTGCGTCTGTCCAGGCTTTCGCTGCGCAAGTTGAGCGGGACAAACCACAGCAAGTAATCATTGCCGACAATGGCGATCCTATCGAAAACTGCTGGAACACGTCTAGCCAACGTGCCACAAACGACATGGACGTACCGGAACAAATCCGAACCTTCCGTCGTTTTATGTTGGAGACGATAAAGTTGCTGTCACCGCTTGTACCGGAATTGACTTATGTGGCTGTACCGTCGAATCATGGTCAGGCAAGGGTGGGTTTCCAGCAAGACTCTAGCACAGTGGACGCGGATTTCGGTTTGGAGGTTTCCTACCAGATTGAGGACGCGATAGGTCTTAGCCCATTCTTGTCTGATCGTGTCCAATTTGCCCGCCCACAACCGCTGTATACAACAGCAGTTGCAGACATTGCAAATACCCGTATTGCATTTAATCACGGGCATTTATCCAGGGGTCAAAAAGACCACGCTAATTGGTGGAGAGGCCAAGATCACGGTCGGCTTCCCGGTTGGGATGCTGATATACTGGTAGTTGCACACTACCATAATATGAAATTAGAGCAATCAGGGAATGGTCGTTGGATTATTTCTTGTGCATCCTGTGATCCCGGTAGTTCTTGGTTCACAGCAAAAACAGGTGAGGCGGCATTACCGGGTATGACCGCCTTCAAGGTACATGACGGACAATGGAAGGACTTACGTCTGGTATGAGAATACGTCAGCAACTAACTACGACCAAACATACTTATGGTCGGAAGAATAAGAAACTTTTTATTACTGTACACCAAACTGGCAATACTACCAAGGGTGCGAATGCGGCTGCCCACGCCAACCTCCAGTCTAGGGGTAACGTGCGTGCTGCCGCTTGGCACTGGCAGGTAGACGACAAGGAAGCAGTGCAGTCTTTCACCCATGATTGGCAACTGTATCAGTCCGGTGACGGTCGTGGCAACGGTAACCTTGCCTCGATTGCTATTGAGATGTGTGTCAACTCGGATGGTAACTACGGCAAGGCACTGGAAAACCTTATCACTCTGATCCAGAAGATCATGGAGGACGAAGGCATTTCCGCTTCTCGTGTTGTGCAACACAACCATTGGTCCGGTAAGAACTGCCCCGCGCAGATTCGTTCCCGTGGTGAATGGTCCAAGATCAAAGATGCTATCTCGGGTGGCAAGCCGGTCTCTAAGCCTACTCCTGCGCCTAGCAAGCCTAAGCCTTCCGCACCGGCAGGTAGTAAGTCTATCGCACAAATGGCTGCAGAAGTTATCGCGGGTCAGCACGGCAATGGGCACGCGAACCGAATGCGTTCGCTTGGTGTTGACTCGTCCACCTACGCCAAAGTCCGCGCCGAAGTGAACCGCCGCGCGGGTGTAAGTACACCTAAGCCTAAACCTAAGCCGAAAGGCAAGTCAGTAGCGGCTATGGCGGACGAGGTTATTGCCGGTAAGCACGGTAATGGCCATGCTGCACGCCGGAAGTCTTTGGGCGTGTCCGCAACCGTGTACGGCAAGGTACGGGCAGAAGTTAATCGCCGGGCTGGTGTGGGTACCCCTGCTAAGGCTGGCAAGTCTGTTTCCACTATGGCTACTGAGGTTATTCAGGGCAAGCATGGGAACGGTCATACTAACCGTCGTAAGTCTCTCGGTGTGAGCGATAGCGTTTACCAGAAGGTACGCGCTGAAGTTAACCGTAGGAGTTAATATGTGGACTATTGCATTTTGGAAAGGTGCTGGGGAACGTGCCGTAAAGACGTTCCTACAGACGTTTGTGGCGGTTGCTATCACTGGTGTGGGTGCTGAGGCTATTGGCGCTACAGCGGGCCTCCTGGACATCGCGTGGCTTGATGCTGCTAGTGTCGCACTGGTGGCAACTATCTTGTCTCTTGCTACCTCTATCGGTAACAGTGAGTTCACGGCTGGGTATGGTGAACCTGTAGGTCGGCGTGCCCTCCGTGACTAATTGACAGTGGCTCTCCAAGCCTCTTGACAATGCTGAAATCGGAGAGTCCTTAGATAAAGCAAAACCCCCGTAGACCAATTAAGGTTTACGGGGGTTTTCTTATGCTCTACTTACGGCCTTGCTACCCAAGCCCAAAAAGCAATCAGGGCAATAAATACTACTGCTTCAGGCCAGTTCATACTACCTTAACTTCGTAAGTTTCCACATACTTAGCGCTGGTACCGTAAGCATCTAACCATACCTTGCTACCATCGTCATCAATAACAAATTTCGTTACTGTAACTTCATTAGGCTTTATAAATAAGGTTTGTATATGGTTAGGGTCACCTAAGCCCAGTATTTCTATGGCTTTCGCTAACTGCTCGGTAGTTATAGTTTTCATGGTTCCTCTCTAACTAATGTCCACAATCTCACAGGCTCCAGAAGAGCAAGCAAGTTCCTGGCTACCTGTCGTATTGTCATCGAACTCATAGAAGGATAAATCTTCCCAACGGATTTCCTTGGGCATTGCTTCCAAGGCTTTCTTGTAGGTTTCCTCGTCTACGTCCTGGTATGGTGCCTGCTGATACGTGTGCTCGCTGTACGGCAAGAATGACACGCCAGACATTTCATCGAAATGCTCATAAACCCACGCGCCAACTTCGAGCCATTCATCCTCTCGCACAGAGATTGTAACAGACGGCTTGTGCTCGCACCAGTGGCGCTGGTACGTAAGCCACATCTCTAAGTGCTCTACCGCTGTAAGGTCTTTACGGGTAATAGCGCCTTCAGGTGCTGCCTGTGGGAACGAAAACACGGTCGTCTTGTCAGGGTTCATCACGTCAGGCTCTGCCGGGATACCAACATCCTTAAGGAAGTTAGTGATCGGGTCATCGTTACTGCCCCGCACAGTACGAATATAGTACTCGTTATGCCAAGTGTGCAGACCAGACGATACCCCGGTCAACTGAGAAACTGTACCACTAGGCTTTACGCACGTAACTGCGGTGGCTTGGTTGATTCCGATACGCTCTGCCTCAACACGGTTCACCTCGACTGCGACTTCACGTAACTGTTCTAGACGTTCCTCTAGGCCACTGTCTTTACCATTTGTAAGAGTATTACCAAACACACCTGTCATGGACACACCAAGTAGTGCTTCTTCCTCAGTGTTGTTTTTCCAGATTTTACGAATACCCTTAAAGTTAGTGAACGACGCTTGCCAAGTACCAATCAAGGCTGCTAGGCGAGTCTTACGTTCCAAGTCCTCCAGGGTATCTTCTGGGCGAACAACAACCTCAGAAAGGTTACAGAACTGGTAGGGTTTCAGGATGATTTCACTACAGGGGTTTGTGCCGTAGGTTACATTTTCGTCTCGTCGTTCATTTGAGGCTGCCTGTTTCTGCATAGCCTGGCGGTTCACAATCCCACGTTCACCGGACTTGGAATCGTAGAGCGCCTTCCACTCTGTCATAAACACGTCCATAGACGGTTTGTGTTGGTACACTGCCGAGTTGTTCGCCAAAGCGCGTTGCCCATGATTTTCCCACCAGGCACCTGATTTGGCGTGAGCCATTTCAGTGTCGCCCAGGTCGGACAGGCTAATAAGCGCGCTACGGCGCACACCACCGGACACAATCACGTCACCAATCTTGCACACGAGATCGTGTGCTTCAAGCGGTGTGATCTTACGGCCTGCTGCACCATGCACCAGTTTGGTAGCAAACTCAAACAAGTCCACCAAAGGTCCAGGGCCACTGGCTGTTCCACCGAAGGTCTTGAGCCGAGCACCACGAGGACGTACTTTTGATATGTCCCAGTTAGGTAGTTGACCGGCCCACAGTAGCGCTAGAAGTTCACGAAACGCCTTCTGCCAGCCTTCCTTACTGTCGGCTACAGTAATGGTCGTGTCTGATGCTACAAACGTCTCAGCGACCTCGGGGAGTTTGTCTACATACTGCTTTTCAACACTGAATCCTACACCTGTGCCGTGTGACAGGATATACAGAACCTCGTCAAACGAACGTAATGAATCTATAACAGAATAGGAACAGTTAAAAAGCGCAATATGGTTACGCTCAAGTGCCGGTCCAGCAGTCATCAAACCCCGCATAGAAGGCATTACTTCGTGGTTGAGGATTGCTTCACGTACATCTTTTAAGTCTTGTGGCTTAATGTCTACTTGGGAGTCAAAAAAGTTGACCCATCGGTCAACCGTCTCACTCCAACTCTCTCTTCGTCCATCTTCTTCCCGCCAGCGAGCATAACGGCTAAGGGCAATGAAATTACGATAGTGGTCCAAATAAATCTCCTTTGTTAGAACTAACTATTCTACCATTAACTGTTTATATTGGGGACACTCGTCCACCTTGTTTTCTGTGCAGTATGTACATAAATTGAAGTCGCAATGTAGACATACGTCGTACACGTCTGACTCTTTTGGCAGGCCACAACTACATATTATGCTGTTCGAGTCTTTGGTCAATGTCAACCACCAACTTAGATACGGCCACAAGCCTGACCCACATTTCCTGGGTATCAACCTCGTCGGGGACCGGCGCACTATCCCCTAGTACTGCAAGGTCGCAAACTATTGCGCGCCAATTAACTATTTCATCTGTCACTTAAAACCCCCTTCCAAGGTTGGCATATGCTTAATAGACTTAAGATATTGGACAGCGTGCCTCATGGCATCGTTCGCGTGATCCCACTTAGTTTTAGGTGTTTGAAGTAACTCAAGACTCTCTAGGTGTTCGTCCGTCACGCCTTGCTTTGCCGCTGCGGGCGACTGCATTACTAAAGTAATGTTTCGGTTATAGAAAGCCACATACTGTAATGCGCCAATTAGGTACATTGGGAGGGTCTGTTCACCTGACATTGGCCGCCCTCGTCGTAGGGTGAAATCTTCGCACACAACAGTGACCGGATCAACAGTGCTTAGCACCTTCAAGGTCTGAAAGTATTGCTCTACAGTCAGTTGGTCTACGGAGTGAGGCTTAAATGCCTTGTTATCGTGATATTCCCCAATAACTATGCCTGTAGTTTTACCTGGGTCAAAGGCTACAAGGTCAGCCATATGTTTGTCACCTCCGTTGTTATGATATTTCCGTGTCCAGGTGTAATAGATTTGAAATGGGCTGGCTCACCCAGCACTAGGTTGTGTATCTCCAAGTCCACGTAGGCGTTCTTTACGGGTGACTCAGGGCCGCTGCGATAGAACTCTTTAGTATCAAGGTCAATATCCCAGACGGCCCCGGACTCAGTTTCTACTCGTAAGTTCACCGAACTTTCGCCTTCCAATCTACTTCGTACACTCGACTTATACGGTAAGTCTCTACTACGCCTGGCACATTCCGCTCGGTGACGTACTTTGAAACGTCCCGGACTACGAACTCTAGTAGATCATAGTCGGTATTATCGCCATAGAAATCCCACACCGACCTACGGATGTCCTCGTGGACGGCTTCATAGTTCTTGGTGACCATTGTGCCGCTGATAATCATTGTTCCCTCGCAATCTTCAGCAGGATAAGGTACCCGATAAGGTCGGTGATATCGTCGTCGCCTACATACTCGTTGCCGCGCATGATTCTGCTCAACTTATCGTCTATTCTTACCAGTAGTTGCTCGTCCGCATCAGCATCCGAGAAGATACGCACCGGGTCTAATGCACTGTTCCCGTAAGACTCGTTCTTGTCCAATAGCATGTCTCGAATGCTGTCACATACGTACCTAATTTTGTCTTGCATTGTTTCCTCCTTAGTCGTGTACCAATAACTATTCTCGTCTACACTAGGTGCCGCTTTTAGCCAAGCAGTTTTACCAGCCTGCCTGGGGAAGTGGTAGAACACCTTATCAGCCAGGTCGAAGTTACGTGATTTGACTAGCGGCCCATCCCAATTTATAGGGTCATCGTTCAAAGCGATACCCTGTTTCTCGTAGTCTGGCATCATAAGTTCCCAGTGAGGGTCTTCTAGGGTTCCTGTGTTTAACCACACGTCACCGTTTCCCATTATTTTGTAATGGTAGCAATCTAAAGACTCTTTACCCATGCTATGAACTCCTCCGTAACATGCTCAGGCCAATCCCGATGCTCATACCCACATGAACAGCGGTCTGGGTATTCAATGTATGCGTCTGTCCGAGGCTCGTGCGTACTAAAAAACTTCGTAAGGTCAGCGACGTGTATGTCCCCGTACAGATTAATTTTGTTGATTTGGTCATAAACTTTCATGAGTTACCTCCCACATAGTCTCAGAAATCTTTTTAGCGTAAGGATGGTCAGGCTCTGCGCGCAAAAACTCTGCGATCACATCCCCAACCTTCGGCTGCACAAGGGTAATGTAGTCCGCATCCTCGCCCCATACAGTAATAATAGAACTGTTGCGCAGAACTTCGTCCGGCTTATCCCGGCGCATGTGCCAAATATCAAACCACATCTGACCGAAACGCCAGAAGAAAGGTACGCCACCGCCCACCATCTTATGAATACGCAGCCCGCTAGGTGTAAACCAAGTAAGCGAATACCGGAAACGCTGCCAAAACGTGTCACCGCTAGGTAGATAAACTTCGTGCTCATGGGTAGGAATCCATGTTTTACGTACAAACGGGTAGTTTTCTAGGGCATTCGCTGCCCAATCAATCTTGCTCATTCGTCGTCCTCCTCCACGTAGATAAACTTATCAATAATAGTTAAGAACGCCCAGCCACCTGCTGCTAGTGCCCCTATAACACCAATTAACTGTAAAAACATTGTCCACATTACCAGCAACACTCCGTCCCACAATCAGTCAAACCGCTATCCAAGCACTCTTGACACAAGTTGCTAAAGTCCTCGCCCTCAATCCACTCGAAGTCCTTACCACATGACAAACACTCCATACTAAACCTCCTAGTGTACGTCGGCCCAAGACTTGCCTATCGCTGCCTCAGCCTTAAATTCGATAGCATTTCCGAATACTTCATACGCCGTGTTAACCATCTCGAACTGCATCATCTCTGCGACCTCCTCGGCTACCGACCTATCACACTCCGCAATAATCTCGTCATGGACGAGAAGTACGATCTGGCCCGGTATTTTCTTATTCAACCTTACCGCTGACACTAATGTCAAGTCTGATGCCGTGCTCTGTGGCAGGAATGACAGTGCTGCCCGCTCGATAGCGGCCCTATTACGGCGGGTCACTACCTCAGACTGGAACTGCCTCCCAAAAGGCGTTACAAGCAATTCTCGCTTACTAGGATCAAATGCTGCCTCCTTCACATCCTCACGCCACTTCGCAAAACCGGGCTGCCCGTTCATGATGTCGTCAATGATCTTTTGCGCAGAATCCTTAGACATGCCCAACGTTTTGCCAATAGCGGCTGCACCACGTCCATAGGATAGTCCAAAGATAACGGTTTTTAATTCCCGACGCAACTGGCTAACCCGTTCTTCATCTTGTACCCGTAATACCTCAACGTCATCTGTAGATGTGAACAAGTCTGGGAAAGCAATAGGCATCATAGAGTCAAAGTAATCTGGCATCCCTGCCTGGAACAGGCTCTGCATCACTTCACACCCTGACAGCATGGACATCGTGCGTAATTCTGCTTGGGAATAGTCAGCACCCACGAACACCTTATCACCGCGCGACTTAAAGATTTTACGAATCTTACCGCTCGACGGTACGTTCTGTGCGTTCGGGTTACTACTGCTCAGCCTACCAGTCGTAGTCCCAAAGACGTTAAACGTCGGGTACAGGGTACCATCCCGGTGATTCCGCAAATAGGAATCAACATAGGTGCCCTTGATCTTAGTGGCCTTACGGTACTCTAGCAATGCCTGTACCGGCGCTAAAGAGGCGTATTCTTCCAGCGTGTCTGCTGCCGTATTAGGTACCAAGATACCTTCCGAATGCAACCATTTACGCACCTGAACATGCGAGTTAAAATTGATGCCTTCGGGGAGGCGTGCCTTGGCCTGTGATACTTCCGCTGTGAACTCTTCATCTAACTCCTTAATGTAGGGTATGTCAACACCAACGCCGCCATACTCAACATCTAACAGTATATCGGATGCGCGCATTTCTAACCAGAACGCCGGGTCATCCTCAACTAACGGGCCTAGACGTTCACACAAGATGCGAGTATAGAAAACATCATGCGCATTGTACTTGTGCAAAACATCTTTCGGGATTTTCCCGTAGTCAGTGTTGTCCCCAGTACCGGCCCACTTTTTAGCGCCTGCTTCCCAGTCCTCTACACCTAACATACTTTGCGCAACTATAGCAAGTTTGTGTTGTCCAGTAGCGGCGATATTTAGCGTGTGGTGGGCTAGAATACCATCAAAAAAGTTCCCGATGCGTACACCAGTTTCCCACCACACGATCTTGCTGTCATACTTTACGTTCCAGCCTTCCAAGTAGTAACACTGCTGGAGTGCTTTAGCAACCTGCTTGAAGTCGCGGTCGTAGATTACGATCTGATCACCGTCTGTGACACCGAGACACAGGAGGTTACGGTCTTTGTCGTGCTCGATGTCCCATGTTAGGCGTTGGTCAAACCGCTCAGTGATCCATTCCACACCGGGGTTAACTTCCCAGCGATAAGGTTCCTCTACTAGAGGCCCATACTTTACCAGTTTGAAAGCCTCTACTAGCGCCGATACTGCGTTCGGGACAGTCGCAATCTGTTTAGGGGATAAGGTGCGGATACCCCCGGCTGTCCCAAAGCAAAGCACGTCCCGTGCTGGGGTATCCACTGGATTAAAAGTAATCTCGCGGTCCCCAAATACAATCTCTTTAGCGTGACTAAGTATCTCTAACGCTGTAGGACTAAACTTCTGCTCCGCATGGTACTTAACCTCCATTAAGTTACCTCCAAATACATTGTTGTTACTTGACGACTGGTTTTTATCCTCCCTTGCGAACGTAGGTTATCAATAATTTCATCTACTTCACCTTTACGCAAGCCCTCGGTTTTGAGCATGTTCTGGTACACAACCGCAATAGTGCGTCTACCATCCTTGCCTTTAGCGACAAAGTTCTCCAGGGAGTCAACCTTGCGTTGGAAGTCGCTAGAAGCAATCATGCCTACCATGCGTTCCATATCGTAGTACCAATACTCGGCCTGGCTCAATGCTGCAAGCAAGTGTGGCATACGGATCACAGTAGACTGTTCGTGCATGGCTAGTAGCGCTGCTGCTACCCAGACACTATACGACAAACGCTCTACAGACGGGCTAAGCGTTTCAGTGTAAATAGATTCCTGCACGCGAGACAGGAGTTGCCACTTCCACTGGTTGAACCTCTTAAGGGTCGGTTCATCAAATAGTAACTGCTTAGGCTCACCATGACCAAGATGTCTGTGTGTTCTAGCAAACTGGTTACAGAACTCTGTGATCTCCAGATCATCCTCAGCGTTCGCTTGAGTAACATCTCCTTGGTCAACGTCTGACGACTCTCGTGTAAGCATCGGAGGGTCAGCCACGGCCCACACGAAGCGGGCCAAGAAACCATCCCTGAAGTTTGACTGCGTAAGGGTTTTTGCTACGTCGTTCATGATACCTACACCGAGGAAGTTGAAGATCGTAGACGCGCGCTTCTTCTGGCTCCTACCTTCAGTAGCACGTAGCGTTACAGGTACGTTGCCGTCATATAGACCGGCTAGATACTGCGTAAGCCCGGACAGGTAGGACTTAGTGAATATTTCCTTAAAGTACCCCTGTACCTCGTCTCGGTGAACTAAAGACACTTGACCGTCACGCGACCCGAGTTCCTTGCCTAGTGCTTCCTGTGTAACGTCCGTACCAATATCTACGTTACCTAGCATCGGCATCCGACGTTCCCAAGCGTGCAGTACCTTTAGGAACATACTCTTAGCAGTAGACTTACGTGTGCGGGTGGTATCACCAAGGATCAGTACCCACAAGTTTAGGTTTTTAGGCCCAAACTGAGGGTGGATAAATCCCCATGAACCATACACACAGGACAACAACATGAGTGCCAAAGACCTTGAGTAGGTTTTAGCAGCGTCAGTACGGGTTGCTACCCAGTCTACATACTCGTCAATGAAGGTACGCGGTACTTGCTTACGTTCCTCGTCAGTTAAGAAACTGATTTCCGTTGTCTGTACCTTGTCAACAACCGGGGGTGGTGGTTGTTCGTCCAGGGTATAGGATTGCTCAGCCTTTAGAACTTCTCGCCACAACGTACCGTCAGGGTCTTGCCGTCGTGGGATAGGTAGGCCAGTTTGAGTGGTCTTGCCGATACTGGCATCCCCGTACTTATTGCACTTAGCGTGCTTGGAGATAACAAAGACTTCTTCAGCAGTCAGCCCTTCACGGAACAGTTCAAGTTGAAGTTTCCACATCCGCTCCGACCAGGACTGTCCTTCTTGGACCTCGTTAGCATAGAGTCCCCACAGACTTTCCGGTATCTTACCTGTGGCTTTCATCAGTGCATCAGCAGGCAGTATCGGAGTATCCGTTACCTCGAACGATACCTGCTGCGTATCTATATCCTTGTACGCCTCATTGATTTCATCAAGAGAATACAGGTCACCGGATACGGTTGCAGTTACCCGAAACGGTACCGGGTACTTCAGGTTCATCGTACCGGGCACACGGAGTAGTTTAGTGGGTATCCATCCCGACTGATCGCAGCCTTGCTCTCTGTGCGCTACAGCCACCTTATGTGAGGTTTGGATAACCTCGCTAGCGGTGTGCTGCTTATCCAGCAGCCAGTAGGTCTGCCACCGATTAGGTGACGTTTCCACAGCAATGCTAGGGGCAACCCGAAAGTTGCTAGGTACACATGAATCAGCGTCAGCATAGACTACACGACCTTCAGTAGCGTTGTCAGACGTGCGCTGCTTCTCAGAGAACAGGGTAGTGGTACACCACACCTCTTCATCTACCCGTAGTTCTGCATACTTAGTTAGTAGTTTCTTTTCTTGCGGCCAGGCGAACCAACGTTGTTGATCGACTTGATCGGTGACGATGCACATATAGCCCTGACCATCGCCATATAGCAGTTCAAAAAAATCTTCCAAATCGTCCCCTTTGTGAGTAGTGTAAAGCCGGGGCACCTATAAGATACCCCGGCCTCATTCTAACCTAGTTTAATTTCTTCGAGTTCGTAGTTTGACTCGATATACTTCCCGTCGTAACCATCATTGACGGCCCACTCTACATAGTCCTCAATTTCATGGTCTTTAATGCCTTCAGGTAAGTCAATATCGAATACGTCTACGACCCGACCAATAACTGTTACCCTCACAGTTTGAACTTTCCTGGTGAGGATGCCTTACTAGACTGGGACGGCAGGAGGTAGGTCTGCACCTCGTTGGTGTTGAAATCTTCCAACACTGCACTGGGATTGGTCTGCTTGGCAATGTTCCAGTTGTACTTATCGGGAACAACCTTAACCTTAATCTCCAGTTCCTTACCCATCAAATCTTCAGGGGTCGGGAGATCGAGATCAGTATTACC
>Ga0209487_1000860_pt1 | contig 26677 bp, 36 predicted proteins | sample Poulit2012_FD_187524 | JGI IMG/M metagenome (GOLD analysis project Ga0209487, IMG submission 187524) | Agricultural soil microbial communities from Georgia to study Nitrogen management - Poultry litter 2012 (SPAdes) (version 2) | ecosystem: Environmental > Terrestrial > Soil > Agricultural land...
AAAAAGCTGTCGTCTAAGTAGATAAGATAGACGACAGCTCCGCCTCTACATTATCTACACTACATACACAAAATAATGATGTGATCTAGGGTTGACATGTTATTATTAGTCAACTTTTGGCTTTAGTACAGAGGTAATTAACAATGTAGCTTGTAGGAAACGTTCCCTGGCTTTCTTGACCGCCCCCTGGAATATACTCATGTTTCAAATACTCTAAACATTTGATATAATTTACATACTAAAATACACATAATTACATAAATCACCAAAGGAGAAGTGGTAACAGTGTGTGATAAGGAGGAGAAAGAGATGGGGGCAATTAAAAAAGAAAACGTGGAGAAGTCACGTGAAAATCTCATTCTTTCCTTGGTGAAACAAGCATGCGATAAGAATGACAAGGCTCTCAAGAAATTAAGTGAATAAAAATGTATGAGTATTTACAGCCAAAAGACGTATTGATAATACATGATTATTCAATTAATAGATATGGTGGATTACCAGGCTTGAATCCTAAAGAGGGAATGCATTGTGTAGAAGATAAGAGCTATCTACCTTAACAAAGTTTTGGTGGGAAAGATCTCTATGCCTCGATGGAAGAAAAAGCAACTGAGTACATGTATTGTTTTACAATTGGTCATTGTTTTGTAGATGGAAATAAACGTGTTGGTTACTTAACTGCGAGTACATTTTTAAACCTAAATGGATATGAGTTTATATTGAGTGATAAAGAATTATATAATATGAGTATGTCGATTAGTAATAATGAAAAAAGACCTACATTCAACAGAGTCGTTAACTGGGTTAGAAAACATATTCAAAAAACGACCTAATAATTGTATGAAAAATACTATATTTTATTTTAAAAGCTGTGTAGCAGAATTGATTAATAAACACAGCTTTTTATTTATTCTATTTTTAGTAATCCTTTCGATTTTAATTATCTTCTAAATAATATAGTGAAATCCACCGTATTATTGTTCAATAATTTTTTTAAACAAATATAGATAAGGTGCAACTGTTCTCCATTTTCAGTGACGAAACAGTGACGAGTTCATCACTATATATATCATTTATGTTTAATAAATAAGCAAAATGCAATAAAATAACCATATTTTTATTGCATAAAACAATAAAATTAACAACCAATCACCATGGTAAGGAAGAGGCCATCGGATCGATTCCGGTTGGGAGCTTAAGTGATACAAGCATTGATATGACAATATTTGTCTGTCAATGCTTGTTTTTTTATGAATTAACAAAAGTCATGAATGCCGATATTATGCCGACACTCACATGATCTACTTTGTCCGCCACATCCTTTACATGGATGTCCAGTGTGAAGTTGCCTATTATAATCAAAAACTTTATGCAGAAACAAATCGAAAATGTCATTCTTAGCTTAGACTATTATTTATAATCTTTTTCCTCCATCATTAAATTAACCTGTTTGATATTATGTTCATAATGATTGTGTTTGTTTAATTTTGTAGAATATTTCTAAGATGAACTTCTGCCTCCTTAAATGGATGTTTCTAGCAGAAGAGATAGGAAAAACTTTATAAACACGTTTGTAAGGGCTTTAAATAACAATCGTGGTGCTTTGTTTGCTGGAGCTGGATTATCAATGCCTTCTGGTGGAATTAGTTGGAGTGAATTATTACGCGATGAAGCTTGTTCTATAGGAATTGATGTGTCAAGGGAAAATGACTTAATAACAGTTGCTCAATATATTTATAACGAATCGGGGACTAGGCAAACAATAACACAACTTTTGAAGAATAAAATAGTTAAAAAGGGGGGAATTAACAAAAATCATAAAATTTTAAGGAATTTACCTATTAAAAAACCGAACAGAACAAAGTTTAAGAAAAGTACATAGCAGAGCAAATCAAAAGGTGAAATCTGTGAATAAGGGTGTAAAAATAAGGTCGACAGATTCAACATTGGCAACACTTTTTATAGAAGGTGCTGAAAATGGAAATTTTGATTTATTCATCGAAAAACTGACAAAAGATGTTGTACTTGTTACAGATAATGGCGGTAAAGTACTGGCAGCGTAAAGGCCAATTTATGGCAAGAGGAAAGTCAGCGCATTTTTACAAGGAATTTATCTCAGAGGTAGTTTTCAAGGTATATTGCGTATGATTAGGGTAAATGGTGCCATAGGTGTCTTACAAGAAGTGAATGGAATTCTCAGTAAAGCAATTATGTTTGATTTTCGCGATGAAGGTGTCATGAACATTTATTTTGTGATGAATCCAAAAAAGTTATCAAAAATAGGTCACAAATTGTCCCTTTAGTTTGTCTTATATTTGAAAGGATAAATTAAAGGAGGAGTTTATTATGGCAAGAATTAATTATGGGAAAGTAGCACCAGATGCAGTGAATTTATTAATGAAATTAGATGCATACAAAAAGGAGACGGGATTTAATGAAGGGCTTATTCATTTAATAAAAATCCGAGCATCACAATTAAATAAATGTGCATTTTGTATCAATATGCATACGAAGGAAGCGATGAATGCTGGTGAAACAGTAAAGAGGATATTGTGTTTGGATGCATGGGACATGGGAGGAGACGTCATTATATACAGATGAAGAAAGGGCCGTACTTGCTTTAACAGAGGCGATTACCCATATTTCAGAAAATGGTGTCTCAGATGAATTGTATCGGGAACTAGGAACTTATTTTAGTGAAAAAGAGATCATTGATTTAGTGATGCTTATTATTACAATCAATAGTTGGAATCGTTTATCGATTGCAAATAAGAATGGAGTAAGTTAGGAGTGATGAGATGTCCAAGTTAATTAGGAACCTGATAAACTATGGGCTTCTACATCGTTTTGAAGAAGTCCACACACAAGGGAAATTAGAAGATTCAATGGTATTCGTGATAATGAAAAAGGTGTGCTGCAGGTATAACTGATATGGTTCATCTAAAAGGAAATCCCATAGCCGATGGATACTTTGGTGAATAGAATCTAGTTTATTGATTCATACGTTCGCAGAGATCCGAGTGTTGAACAGTTATCCAATTAACCCTCCAGCTTATATCCTAGAAGGTTATGAATTGATAAATGAAGAAGCAATAACAGAGCAAGTACATCCTAAGAAAGATTCAGTGGGGTTACATTACAATATCACCAAGTAGATAAAAAGATTAATTCTAACTACGTTAATAGAAACAATAGATCAGACGAAAGAGGATGAATTAACATGGATAAAAGGGTTCAATTCGACTTTTAAATTGAGTTTACAAATGGCGAAGGAATACAGGGGCAGGTTTTCCGTTTGGATATTGATGAGAATGACATTTCTGATGAAGAGTTAGCCAAGTATATCGTTGAGGATATGAGATTGTTGATGGTCGGAGCAGTGAGAATACTAAATAAAAAAGTTATTAAAGAGAAACATAAAAGTACCCCATAATGGGGGACTGCTCCCAAGGTTTACTGGTAACCATTCATGGTAGTGGATTTTCTAGACAATCTGTAGTGATTAGCCACATGGTGAAAGATAGACATGACTGAATTTAAGAAATGCGGTCTTAAAGAGCACAGCTATTCAATAATAAATCTTCTTAAGAAAATTAATGTGTCAACATTTACAGGCTATTTCAGATGACGAAATAAGGTTAATGTTTCAGTTGATTCCACGTGTACACTTGATCGTTGAATTTAAGGAACAACATTTTCAAAACAATTACTTGAAGAAATTGAACAATTTGGGGTTGAAATTTATCCAGTTGAAGATCATACAATTGAACAAAGAAAATATCCTAATCAAATAATTTTAGGTTATGGACATCTAAATAATAAAGAAATTAAGGAAGGCATAAATAGACTATGTCGAGTAATAAATAAAAGTGACATTTAACAGGTAAATATCGATTGATTCCTAAGTGTAAGGAAAATCATTTTTTTATCCTAAGAATTATACAGTAAAGCTCCAACTTTAAATCAAAGTTGTGAATCTGAAGTTTCATAGAAAGTATCAGAAGGGAGCAACTAGTCTTTCTTTATTCCGTTAAATGGAGAGAGTGTTAGAGTAATTATTGGTAAAAGGCGAAAATCTTAATGATTTCATTTAATTAATGTAGATGCTTTTTGAAGCTACTATACGGGGTGAATAACAATTGTTATATTATGTAATTGATGCTTTTACAGAAACAAAATTTGGCGGGAATCCAGCAGGCGTAGTAATCCATGAAAATTTAGACGAAAAGTTTATGCAAAAGTTTGCTGCGGAAGTACGCTTTTCAGAAACAGCATTTATCAAAAAAATAGACAATAAAAATTTTGAAATAAAGTTTTTCACACCGACTTCACAGGTTGAGCTTTGTGGGCATGCTATAATTGCATCCTTCAAAGCTCTATTGGACAGCAATTCTATTGAGGATAACAATACATATTTTATGAAAACACTCGCTGGGACACTACCTGTTGAGATGAATCAATCATTTATAATGATGGAGCAAGCTAAACCTAGGTTAGGAAAAATATTTGATGATTACAATTATATGTCTGACCTTTTTAAAATTGATAAAAGCCAAATAGGAAATATTAATTTCAATTTAGTACCTCAAGCTACAAGCACTGGTCTATGGGATATAATGCTTCCAATTAAAACAAGAAAGGCTTTATATGCTCTAAATCCTGATTTCAAAGAACTTGCAGAATATACAAAGATTAATAAAGTGATGGGAGTCCATGCATTTACACTTGACGCAAAAGAGGGAATAGCAGAAAGTAGAAACTTTTGTCCACTTTATGGTATTGATGAAGAAGCAGCAACAGGTAGCTCGAATGGAGCTTTAACTTATTATCTTTTTAATAACCACATATTAGATAAATTTAATCAAGAGTACTCTTTCCTTCAAGGGTATAGCATGGGTAGACCCTCCAATATTATTACAAAATTAATTAATAAAAGTAATCCTAAAGTTATGGTTGGGGGAAAAGCAATAATATTAACAAAAGGGAAGTTATATTAGGAGTTAAGATAGCTATAGTATACGCTATCTAACGAATAATGAATAGTTAAAAGGTACCTGTAGTTTACCATTATCTAAACGTTTATAAAGTATAGCGAATCCATCTCCGTCAAAATATAAACATATATAACGGTCTTTGCTCCAACCAGAAAATAAGAAGATGGAATCTCCATACGGATCTAGTTCAAAGCTATCTTAAACGAGCGTAGCTAGACCGTCAATTCCTTTTTTCATATCCGTTTTTCCGCAAACGATATAAATGTTTTTAACGTCTGTGTAATCTTGCCTCATCCATTTTCAACTGCTTTATTACCGTTTGAATGATATGCTCATCCACACCGTTAAAGAAGGAAAGTTCAAGTTTGCCTGATTTCATCGTACAAACAGGAGCTGCCGAGGGGACTTGCGGGATTGCTAATGTAGCTTCTTCTGTTTCAGGATGGAGTGTTACGGGGACGATGATCAGTTCTTCATGCGACATAGAAAAGCACCTCCTTCGATTGATATGTCTATCTTAGCAGGAGGCGCTTGGTTTTTGTATGCGTTGTTTGATTATGGGTTTACGTTATATACTATATTGTGTTATTTTTCATGCTTTCTTTGTGAATGATAGAACAGTATCTCTAAATACTAATTATTTAAATTGAGATTCTAGAAGACAGTATGTAAAGTTTCTTTTTATAGTTTTTTCACTTAAACAACTACAAACTTTTTGGTAAATGATACTTGCACATTTCCAATGGGTCTGTATTTTCTTTTAAAACAGCTATTGTTTTTGGGTGTGGTTTTACATAAATAATAGGATAATCCTTTTCATAAAACTTCTTTCGAGTGTGATAAGCTAATTTTTCTTCTTCAATTGAAAATTGAGCATTGATTCCTTTTTTATTTCCCCGGGCGTCCAATCTCACCCATTTATTCAGTGATCGAAAGTAAACTGCATTTAAAGCATGAATACAATACCCATTTTCTGGTGTATTAGATAATGTTAATCGTTGATAACAGAAACCAGTGGGTAAACCTTGCGAACGTAATATAGCTGCTAATAGGTGTGATTTTGCATAACAAATCCCTTCTTTATAGCTTAATACCTCTGAAGCATTGCAAGTAACATTGTTGCCTTGAATATCCCAAGAGTGGGAAATTTCGTCACGAACAAACTCAAAAGAGATTTTTGCTTTTTCTATTTCTGTTTGAGATGGATGGAAAAGTTCATTCGCCTTTGTCTGAATAATTGGATTAGAATAGTCAACTTCATCTAATTCAAGTAAATAATCATCTAATTTTTCAGACTCACAAATTAACTTCATTTTACTTTACCCCCTATACTTATGTTCGAAAAATAATTCATTGGCATTATCATACAATGAAAACCAGGATTTTATAGATAAATTATTCTATCAAGTTAGATATCTAATTGAATGAATTTCATAATTCATAGCCCTTACAGGACAAACGTTTCAAGATACAAAAAAGTAAGTACCTCCCCCAAATCTTGTATAATGATCGTTGACAAAAACTTCCTAAAAGATCGGAGGAATACTTTCTGTGACCATTATATGATAAACAAGTTTATTTAGCATCCAAAAATTATACGATATGGAACCTACCCAAAAAGATGATGCTATTATTTCAGCAATAGATTTGGATACTATACATTATGAAGTTAGTAAAAAGTCTCGTTTAGGTGCACCTAAAGAATTGAATTATTTGGCGATGATCATTTCAATTTTTATTCGTTACGTAGAGCGTATCCCAACAATCAAAGACCTAATCAAACGTTTGGAAAATGATATTGCTTTCAAACTCAACTGCGGTTTTCTCGTTTCAGACGACATTCCATCTGAGGCATCCTATTCTCGTCTCCTAACGAAGTTAAGTGAATCGAATATCTTAGAGAAAACTCAAGAAAAGCTTATCATCCAAGCCATCAAAGAAGGGTTTAACACAGATGACACAGTAGTTATTGATGCAACTCATTTTGAAGCTCGTGATCAATCACCACCTAAGCAAGAAAAGTCAAAACCAAAACCTAAAAAGCGTGGTCGAAAGCCTAAACACGAACGTTAACAATGGTTGAAAGAACAAGCTGAAAAAGAAGCTAATTTACCTCTTTATGAAAAGAAAATAGAAGCGCAATTAGATGCGTCTTTATCAGAGTTACGCACTAAAATTCCTCAAGACCCAAAGTGGAGTGTTAAGAAAACAGCGAAGGTAAAAATGAATTTTGGATTGGATATAAAGGACATTTAGCTGTCGGAACATCAAGTCAATATATTTTACAATCATTGTTTTCATCGGGAAACCTAAATGACGGAAAGGCTGCTATCCCCCTTTTAAAAGGAATTGATGAACGCTTATCACTTCCTCATTTGTGTTATCAAATCCACGGAAAGCGTAGTATAGGGCAACTACAAGTTTGACATATAAACTTGTCATAACATTTTTAAAAAGCATGGTTTAAAAATTCTGTAGGTATTTGTATTTTTAAAAACAGCTATTATGAAATTGATTCAATTATTTATTTTATCGACTTCCAAGTAACCTTTAAATTTTAAGGTTAAAACAGATTGCCTAAGCTTCAATCGTAGATTATCATAGCTATAAATCATTTATGAAAGAAGTGTTAGGTAATTCTCTTCCATACCACCTAAAAACTTTTGACAGGAGACAGTTGGGCATGAAAGTCCTAATTAAAGAAATAATTTTCTGTTCTTGTAAGTATTGAATTTAATTTTAAAAATATTAATTCACTCACCTGAAATGAGATGTATTCCTTTCCATCGTTCTTTTATCGCATCACACACAGCTATTGCAAAATCTTCATAACTGATACTTTTCTTTAAAAACTCCATTTCGTCACTTGGGGCTTCCAAACGTTTATAAGTTCCAACCCGTAGTCCATTAGGGATGTAAGCTGGTGGTGGTATTAAGTAAGCCCATGAAGTTTGGGGTAAATCTTCTAGGTAATCACGTAGCTTAGCGTGAGCCATGCCTCTAGGTAAGGTGCGTTTGGGAAAATTAGGGTCTTCCCAAAAACGTTTGCCGTTAAGCATATGTAAAGATCCAGTACCTCCCACTGTGATTATTAAACGGTTCTCCATATCTCCAATGCTTTCTCGTATTCTCCTATCGAGTGAGACCAAAGCTAGTGGAGGAATATTCCCCCGGAGTCTAATTGCATTCACAATAATATCAGCCTGAAATGTAGCATTATGAAGGCTAAAGGTAGAGTCTATATCTACTATTTTCGTACGAATAGGTTGTATAGTTTTGGATAGCTCAGAAAAATTGCTTGTATCTCGTATGGCTGCTGTCACCTGAATATTCTCGTTCTCTGACAATTGTCTGAGAATCGAATTGCCTGTTCGCCCAGTCGCCCCTAAAAGTAATAAACGTGTCAACGATAATCAACTCCTAAAAAGTAATATTTTATTTTTCTTCAACTTACTATCTGTCGTTCTTTATAAAAAAGGAAATTGCCAATCCCATTCCGAGAATTAACGTTAATGAGATAAAAGCTACTAAATAACTTCCTGTTTTTAATAACGATACAGCTATGATTGGGCCAAGACTTGTTCCAATGAAAAGTATAAAGGCATATAAAGATACTGCTGCACTATGATTTTTTCCGCCAAGATCACCTACTATGGAAATCAAGGTAGGTACAGTAATAGCAATGCCAGAAACAAATACTACACTCATAGCAACTAAGAAAAAGAGATTGGTGCTCATTCCAACGATAAAGATACCTGCCGTTCCAATCGTAAGTCCTCTCCGTAAAACAATAAGAAGGTTATATTTATTGGCTAGTTTACCTGCGAAAGGTGCAAATAACATTCCAATAACTCCAACCATGCGTACATATAAGACTCCATCTTCAGTCAAAGTAAATTTTTCTGTTAAATAACCTCCGAGCACCGTATAGAACGCAACAAAGGACAGCAATAATGTGATTGCGATACTATACGCCTGAAGTAAATTTTTATCAGCTAATAAAGTTTGAAACTGTTGAAACATTGTCTTTAATTTACTACCAGTTTGTTGTATGTCAGTCTTGGGAAGAAATAATAAAATCAAAATGGATGTGATTAAATAAACTGAGCTAGAATAATAAAAAACACTTTGCCAACCATACTGTTGATTGATATAACTACTGAATATTTGTCCTGCTATAGCAGAAATTAAGAAACTCGAGCTTATCCAACCTATTGTTGTCACTCTTTTTTGAGTTGGAAATTTATCTACTACATAGGTAATGGCAACAGGTGCAAAACTGGCTGCAGCAAATCCTTGAATAGAACGTAATGTAATCACCCATGATAAGCTGTTAAGAATAGGGACAGTAAATGTACTAATACTCAATATCAATAGTCCAAAAAACATGACTTGTTTTCGTCCAAGATGATCAGATAATGGACCAGAAAATAAAGAACCAATTGCATAACATAAAGAGAACGCACTTCCTGTCCAAGCAACATGAGTAATGCTTGCTTGAAAATCTTCACTAATAAAGGAATGGTAAAATAATTACTGGCAACAATCACTAACCCACACCAGAATAATAGAGCAGCTAGTACATTATAGTTCTGGTGTAAGGATGCATTTTGTTTTCTTAGTTCCATAAAGAACCTCCTAGTGTAAATAACATTCATTTTATGTAAATTAATTATATTAATTGTAGTTTAATTACAATCATAAGTCAATAGGCAGTTTGTAAGTTTGTTGCTTTTATTGTAGAATGGTTACAAATGGCGCTTTAAAAAGGTTTTCTGAAAGAGAAAAACTTCTACACCAAAAACATGTAATAAATACACAAGGGATTCTAATCTAGAAAGGAGATAGTTTTTTTATGAATGATGAGGATCACAATCTAAATGTTCTATTAGACTTTGATTTGTTGCAAAAACTAGTTGTTGGTATTGGTGAAGTATCTAAGATTACCGGAATTCCGACTCGTAAAATTCGTTACTGGGAAGAAAAAGGAGCCATTAAGTCTGAGTCCAGTGCAGAAGGGACTACGAGGAGATATAATTATTTAAATGTTAAAAAGATGCTCCTTATTCAAGAAATGATAGATGAAGGATATACATTAGATGCAGCAATTAAAAAAGTGGAAAAACGGATGGTAACATTAAACGAGGCTTTTCGTAAACTGGCAGATATATTGCCTGATTCAGATAAGTAAGAATTAATTTGTTTCATGAATTGCTAATGTTGTAGCTTAGGTGCTAAGCTACTGATAAAATCAATAGCCGATAAAAGGAGCGAACTAATTCTTTTTGTTCTAGAAGATCTTAAAGATACTTGATTCTTCGCAACTCTCAACATATTTTCTTTAAGTTGTTTAACATAGATCAATAGTTGATTATTCTCCTAAGACGATAATTGAAAAGGAGAGTAGATTAACCTTACAGAGTTCCGTTCGTATAACTATTCTTAACGGAACTCTATTGGTGGCGTAACTCCATTATAAGAGACCAATCTCCTTTATAAACTGAGATAAACTAGGTTAGGGCGTTCTCAGTGGACAACCGTTCATCCCCATATCGATTTAATATAGAGGCCAATTCATCAGGCTTGCTTAATATAGGAAGATGACCACTAGTTAAATTAATGACATAGTCTGGTTTTAAGTTTGCAATCATTTCAGCTTGTATAAGATGACTAAGTTCTCTATCTTCACTCAATCTGACGTATAAGGCATGCCGCACTTCCCCCCCCGTTTTTTTATAGAGTCGGTGAAAAGCTTTTTCGATTCAGGAGCAAATTGTTGCTGAACACGTATCAGATCTTTCTCGTTAAGATCACTGCATAATCCATTTTGCAAAGCAGATGCTGGAGCCTTAGTACCAAAAAGCGCAAGAACGATTCGCTTGGAACGAGGTAGCAATGAAATAAATGAGCCTGTTGCTGAAGGTATAGAAGCGCCTATCGCTATAAAGCCTACTATCTTATCCTGAAGTAATGGGCTAATTCCATACTCAATAAACCGCTGATTGAATAAGCAACGATAATAATTCTTTGTTTCCCAAGACATAGGATCTGTTCATAAATCGGTTGAACATAATGACTTATCGTCAGATTCTTTATTTGAGTAGTCCTTAATGATCCTCTCTCCGGAAAACAATCGCAGTAGCTGGATAGTTCAACCTGTCTAACATATATCATCCCAAATCCAAGCTCCTAGACCCGCTCCATGCAGTAGTACTAACTCTAATTGGTCATTTTTTTGATTGTACATCTCTTCTCACCTCAAGACTATCCTTCCTGAAAATGTTTCGAACCCAATCAACTAGCAAAATACTATCCCTATTACATTAAGTTCTTTTCAATTGAAAAATAGTATTATAATAATTAGTTTCCTTTTCATCTAGTGAAAACAAAATTATTATTATTATTTATACAAAAACAATCCGTTCTCATAAATTACTAAATCATACTTTTATGACTTGTGTCTTGACAATCGCATCGTATAAAGATTGTTTCTTTTTTGTAAATATCGCTGTTAAAATATAAACAATAATTAGCACATAAATAAGTCCACCAATTGCATAATTATATATTGGTATTTCTCTTTTTTGCTAGTAAAATATACCAAATATCCCCGAGTAAAATATTACACATATTAATTTACATCACTGTCATACGTTCCGAACCGTTGCGCTATCAGGTGTTCTTGGATGTTGGAACAGTTTTTTATTGTTTTTCTACCCCCTGTTAGAAATGGGGGGTTAAGGCGTGGCTGTCGCCACGCAGGCTTATTTTAGCAATTTTATTTACAAACCATGTTCTTGTAGACATTTGGTTTGTAAAATTCAAAAATTACATCGTATTACCCTATGAATTTTAGTTTGTATCTAAAGTGGAAAGTTTTATTTGGTGGTATTGTGCTACAACTTCTCCCAATCAAATGATGAATAAGCAACCGAACAACTTTGGCTAAGTTCACGGGATTTACCCCTGCACGGTTCTCATGCAAATATACCCATTGCCTGTTGCAATTAACTCTCGGGCTGTGGCCGTACGGGAATATCGTTATCACAATAGAGATGTCGTGGTAGTGACTTGTTCAAAAGAACGTACGGATCACTGAAAACAATCGCTTGTTTTGCATTATCTGCAAAGTCATGTATCAGTACGTCGGCTTTTCAAATAATGAATGATGACCTCTGCAATCAAGCAGGCTTTCGTCCGAAGATGGTATGTGAAACTGAAGATTTAGCTAGTATTGCCGGTCTTGTATGCTCTGGTTTCGGTATCGCCATTATCGGAGGTTGTAAAAGCGAAGAAGAGCTGATCTTGGTCAAACTGCAAATCAATGATCCAGCAGGTGAAAGTTTTTTTTCGGATAGCTTGGTAGAATAATCTTTATTTATCACAGGATTCGATTGATATCGAGAATTTCTTGTCAACTATTTCAAGGAAAAAGAAGCATATGGAAGTGTGGTCAGGAAAGCCTTGTTGTTAAGATGGGAGATGACCTATGACGTAGGAAAAACATCTCATTTATAAAGCCCAATTCATTGTGAATGAGAAAAGGGCTTTTTCTTGTATTCAGATATGTCTCTTATTTAAAAGTATATATGCTTTCCTGAGTTTAATTTATCAGCAATATACTTAACGCCTAGCCCAATTTTATGAATCTTAACATTCGATACATTAATCTTCAAGATTCTTTCATGATAATAGCCATCAAGGTAGTTTTGATTAATCGTGTATAAGGAGTACATGAATCTTTTTTTAATGCTGAATCAATGAGTTGAAGTCTATTTGCATTGACAGGGCATGACACATATTCAAACTCAATGAGCTGGATAGATTTATGGGGTTCTTCATTGCCGGTTAATGAATTAGTCATTAGAGAAGAACAAAGTCTAATTCATTAAAACATATTCGTGATGATATTAATTATGATTTTTCATAGGTGGGGCATATAAGTCAAAAAGATGGATTAACTTTTTAATGATGTCAATTACTAAGGGGATGTTAATCTGTTGAAAGGATGCAAATGAGGTAACTTCAACAAATTCAGGTATGTTATGTATCTAAGGAATTTGAAGGAAAATGGAACCTTGATTAATACCAAAAAACATTATGTTAAGAGGTAAATGGAATCAAATATCAATCATATAGGATTAGGCAAACAGGGTATTTTTCTAAACTAACTCAGATATTGATGATGGGTAAAAAGGTAAGGTTTATCTAAGTAGTAATGGTCATACAACATGAATTCGATTCATGATTATAATCTTGTTGAATTTTCAAAACAATCATTCACTAAAGCAAATAGAATTTTTGATATTAATAACCCTGAGATCTAGCTTATGAACAAATGGCTACACTTACTTTTGAAGTGTTGGGAAATAAAATTGAAGGATAAAAGCAAATATAAATATAAAACAGTTGCATAATACAATTAATTGGCATATGATGTATTTGGGTGATGAAAATGAATAATCAAATTAATATGAAACAGGATACTCGAGAATTACGACATCTCTTTGTAATAATGGCTCGACAATTTGGATTACTGCAAAAGGAAAGCTCACAGTGCTGTGGTATTTCACAAATAGAAAGCCATATATTATATGAAATTAAGCGTGCACATAACTTGTCACTTAATGAATTAGCAAGAAGGCTTGATCTAGATAATAGTACGATTAGTCGACATATTCACGGTCTAGTAGAAAAAGAATTAGTACAACGAAAGTCAGATCCAAAAGATCGACGCTTTGTTACACTTACATTAACCGAACAAGGCTCTAAGCTTGAGAAGGAAATAGATGATATGATGGTTATGTGGGTTGAAGATGTATTCAGTTATTTACCAAAAGACACAGGTGAGTCTATGTTATCTCAATTAAAACAGTTAACAGAGGCGATGAGTAAGAGTGAGTATTGTTGCCGTCCACCACTTTAAAATAAAAGGTGGATGAGTATTTTTGGTTGAATAGTTGCATAGTGCATCTGTTGTTCGGCACAATTAATATAATTAATTGTACTTTGAACACTTTTAATTCTAATAAAAAGGGGTGAATTGTAATTTTATTATAAACGTGTATTTATCTTTCTAATATAGTTGTATATTGCATTAATTGTATAAAGCATTAAATGGGAGATGGAGGAGTTTTTGCTGATGGATTTCTATAGTTTTTTCAAGAACTTTTTAATAATTTTTACTGAGTTAATGTTACTTTTTTTAGTAATAAGTTTTCTGGTTAGTTGGCTTCAACAAATAATACCAGAAGAAAAAATCAAGAATATATTAAGTCGCCCTAAAGGGTGGAAAGGGTATTTATATGGAACTGCCTTGGGTTCTATAACTCCCTTTTGTTCTTGTTCAACAATTCCAATTTTGGCAGGGTTACTTTCAACCGGAGCACCATTTGGACCCGCTATGTCTTTTTTAATTGCTTCACCGTTACTTAATCCAATCATTGTCGTTTTGTTATGGTCATTATTTGGATGGGAATGGACTTTAATGTATGTTGTTGTAATGTTCATTGCCTCTATGTTAATCGGTATGCTGTGGAGTAACTTTAAACTTGAAAGGCATCTCAAGAACATTTCTGTACGCAGAAAAAGATCTACTCAGGAAGTCGTGCTTTCCTCTAAGTGGCGCATAGCTGGCCGTGATGCGTGGTCATTTTTTCTTAATGTTTTACCCCATTTATTTATAGGTGTATTAATAGGTGCTGTGATATACAGCTATGTGCCCGAAACATTTATTACAAAATATGCAAGCGGTCAAAATATGTGGGCTATTCCACTCTCGGCCATAATCGGTATTCCAATGTATGTCCGGATAGAGACCTTATTTCCAATTAGTGGTGCATTAATAAGCAATGGCATGGGCTTAGGTGCAGTTGCAGCACTAATTATTGGTGGAGCAGGTGCAAGTATTCCTGAAGTATTATTGTTGAGTAAGCTTTTTAAGAAAAAATTGTTATTTGCTTTCCTTATATCTATCTTTAGTTTGGCAGTAATAACGGGGCTTATTGCAGAGTTTATTTTTTAATCAAAAATATAATTAAATACTTTGAAAGGAGGTGATATCATGACTAAAGGTGAATCCCGTTTGAAGATTATATTTTCGCAACTCAAGCCAGCGAAAGAAGATTGCTGCTCTGTAACTATTGAAGAAGTAAAGGCTTCGGATTGTTATGAGGAGCCTAAGAAGGCTTCAGATAACTAAAACTAATGTAATGGAGCGATTTAACTCCATCTAGATCAAAGAGACTAATTTAGGTCTCTTTGTTTTAGAGAAAAGGATAAATTTTTAAAAAAATATATTTATGAAAAGGATCAAGTATTTCCTCTTTTATAAACCCCTCGTAAAATGCACAATGACTTCGTTTACCATAAACTGGATTATTGTTCCTGGAAGCCATAGCCCAGTAAAGATTTACTTGTTTCCAAAACTATGCTCTTATTTCGATTAGAGAAAAAGTTTAAATATAAATTTCTTGCTCATTTTATTAAAACCTCCTCTTACTTCCAGTTAATTGGCAATGAAAGGTGAAAACATAAAACATAAATGACTTTCCTATTATTGCCAAAGTTTTTTTCAATAATAATTTAAGCGTAAATTATTCAAAACTCTACAAAATACAATGGTATCATTTTTTCTAATTAATCATCATATTTCTATATTAAACATTTATTTGTCTTACAACACATTATTGTAATTCTACCTTAGTACCTGCTATTAAATCGGCTAAATGTCGTTTATCTTTTCTAAACAAACCCATAAACAATAATATTAATCCAAGGAAAGTTCCACTATTTGCAATAATTATCGCGGTCAGATCAAAACCATTGTATACTCCATGGATAACACCTGCATGTCCTAATTGCCACGGTAAAAATTTGATACTATTTCTTAATATACTTAAGCTGAATTTGTAGTTTGTGTAAGTCAATTTCAATCCAGATACTTTTTTTCCAATGGATCCTTTTTTAAAGTAATCTAAATATGAGAAAATAAGAATTATTGGAATTACAGATGTACTTGTTGCTATTAGTTGTGCTTGTATTTCCGTATAATCCGGAAATCCTTTAATTATAAAAAAAAAGATGCCTAGATTGACGATGAATAACATAACTAAATATGCAATGATTATAAAATAATCAACAACCAATTCCTTTAATCTATTTTTAATCGGTATCTTGTTCATGAAACACCTCTCTATATTTCGATTTATTTCATTATATCAGTTATGCATGTAGTTTCTACCTATTTTATTGAAAGATTAACACTTTTTGTGAATTCAAAGCATTAGTACAGAATGAACTTAATGTAATTTAAGTGGCTCGATTCAATAAGGAGTCTATACTTTGTGATGGAGGATTTCAATGCGTATACCGTTTTTAAAAAGTTTATTATATGTTACAAGTATAATGTTTGCAGGATTACTATTAAATGAATCCGTTCTACATGCTGATTCAATCGAGTATGAAGATTACTCAGAACAACATACATATCCAAATAAAATATTGGAAGAACAAATAACAGTCTATTCTAAAGATGGGCAATATGATGTGGAGGATGTTCAAAAATCTATTAATCTGTTAGAAAAACTTCCTCCACATATATTTGATATTTTAGAAATAAAAGATATACAAATAATTTTTGTTGATTTTCCTATACCAGATTTAAAAGGATTAGAGTTTTTAGATGAGGAAGAAGGCGTAAGAGGTTATTCAGAAGGTTCTACGTATCGTGATGATGTTTTTGGCTTTTATATAGAGGAGGAATCTATAAAAAGGGCTATTGTTAGGACGGATGAAGATATAAGAGAATCAAGAAGCCCATTTCTCACATTACATGAAATTGGGCACGCTATGTCATATGGCGACCTTTTTACTGATTATTTCTCAACGGATGAATTTATTAATGCGCATAGGGATGAAAAACCTGTTTTATTTCCAGATGATGATTATTTTGATATAAAATCAGAATATTTTGCGGAAATTTTTGCTTATTATTTTATGAGTGATGAACTGAGAAAGGAACTTCGGGAAAAAGCACCTAAATCATTTGGATATATAGAAAGGTTCATAAAATATCCATTTTATATAAGTGAAAATACAATTGATGAAGTGGTACTTACATGGACGGAGGTCGAAGATGCTGTCAGTTATGATGTAGTACGGGATGGTGTTGTCATTGATAATGTGACAGATACTACTTATAAAGATAATAATTACAATAATTATATACTCACTTATGAAGTTATTCCGGTTGATCAAAACGGAAACCAAGTGTTTGAATTTAACAAGGAAATGATACAGACAAAACTTTTGGATAGACAGAACATAGAGTTAAATGAAAAGTTAGAACAGGAAGCGAAAGAATGGGAAGAAAAGATAACAAATACAATAACACTTGAAGATGTGTTAGAAAAGTTCAATATTCCAGCAAATTATTTACCGATTATATTTTGGACTATTTTGCTTTTCGTTGTATTAATTCTGCCGGTTACTATTGTTGGCATAACTTATTTTTTGGTAAGAAGAAAAAGGCGTATTTTGAAGCAAAGTGATATTTCATCATGAATTTACAGAGGGATCTTAAATGGCTTTCTTAGATAGAACTTGTTTCAATTCTAGCATTATTTTTTGTATGCAATGCACAGTCCCATAAGGTTAGACTAAAAAGCAGTTTAACATTATGAGTTATGTTAAGCGCACCTCTAGATTTTGTTTCACTTTGAATTTGTCACAAAAAAGTCCTTTATCTAGTTATAGTAATGATACCGAAAACAGGAGTAGAACATAGTGAATAAGGAAACATGTGTTGTAATCGGTGGAGTCTATGCGGGAATTAATGCAGTTAAAGCAATTCGAAAATCATTTTCGGGAACATTTAGTAAAAAACTGCGATTAATTCTCATCGAGAAAAATCCTTACCATTTCCGAAAAATACTATTGTTCAAGCTAGCTACTAAAGACAAAGACATTACGATTCTTTTGAAATATATGTTCCCTAAATGAATTGATATTATTCAAGCTACTGTTACGAAAGTCAAATCAGCATAGCAGAAACTCGTCTTACTTGGAGTGTAGCATAATAAATTATGATTTGGGGTGTAACTTTATGGAACCTGTTTTATGGATAGGTGTATTTAGTTGTTTTGTTGCAGTTTTTGCGCTGTTTATTATCAATAAAAAGAATGAGAAATAAGGTTTTCCAACTTCCAGTTCTATTTTTAATTGTTTACACAACATTTTGTTCAAAATTATTAGTTTAATAGTGATAAACGGTAAAAAAAGAGCCTGTTACCGTTTGAATAAAATTTTGGAGTGAAAAGATTCATAATGCAAAAAAATAACCCAACCGTTTTTCACAGTTGGGAATATTTCATTTATATTCCATGTCTTCCTAATTACACTGAACACGGATTTGAATCTTTTATAAATGCTGCAGTCAAAATGTTATTCGATAACATCAATAATAATTACAAGCTCACATCATTTTTATTTGCAATAGCAAGACGATTCCAACTGTTAATGACAATGATTAACATAACTAAATCAATCGTTTCCTTTTCATTAAAATGGGTTCTAACGTCTTGATAAATCTCATCCGACACGCCATTTTTGGAAATATGAGTGACAGCTTCTGTTAAAGCAAGTACCGCCCTTTCCGCATCCGTATAAAGTGCTGTCTCTCTCCAAGCAACTAGACAGGTTATTCTTTGAATTGTTTCGCCATCTCGGAGCGCTTCTTTCGTGTGCATGTTTATGCAAAACGCACATTTATTTATTTGAGAAGCGCGGATTTTTATTAAATGAATTAATTTGTCATCAAATCCAGTTTCCTTTCTATATGCTTCCTGCTGCATTAATAACTTTACTGCATTTGGTGCAACTTTCTGATAATTAATTCTAGTCATAACAATTTCCTCCTTATTTTGTCTTTCATTAGTTAAGACAAATTAGAGAGAGAATTTGTGACCTATTTTTGACAACTTTCTTGGATTCATTACAAAGTAAATGTTAGTAATACCTTCCCTATCAATCGCAAACATAATTGCTTTGCTAATAACACCATTCATTTCTTGTAAAATGCCTAGTTCACCATTAATTTTAATTATATGAAGATTCCCTTGGAAGCTTCCTCTTTTATAAATACCTCGTAAAAATGCACTAACATTTTTCTTACCGTAAATTGGCTTCAATGCTGCCAACACTTTCCCACCTCCATCCGTAATAAGCGTGACATTCTCCGTTAATTTTTTAATAAAAGGATTGAAATCGCCATTTGTCGCACCTTCTATAAAAAGGGCAACTAATGGTGAATGTACCAATGGATCTCCAACATGGATATCTGAAGATTTTATTTTTTTATTTGCCCTACTATAAACTTTTCGTAAGCTTTCCTCTGTTCGATTCAACATGATAGATATTGTTGCGTAATCAAAAGCAAGTGATTCTCTTAATATATAGACACAGCGTTCAAGCTCAGAAAGGTTTTGCAAGAGGACAGTAAATGCATAGGAGATAGACTCTTCATGTACAAGCCTGTTTACGGGCTCATCTGTATGCTCAATTAGCGGTTCTGGGAGCCAAGGACCAGTATAGACTTCTTTTTTATATTTAGCTGAATGAAGAAAATTTAAACTTTTATTTACTACTATTTTCATCAAATAGGCTTTATGTTCTGCTATAGAAGATAAATCTACTTTTTTTAATTGAACATACACATCCTGCACAATATCTTCTGCATCATGGATAGATCCAACCATTTGATAAGCAACAGAAAAGGCCAAGGACTTATAATTTTCATATAAATCTTCTAATTTCATTCGTAATCTTCTCCTTTGTCAGATGGGCAAGAGATTTTTTAAATAGTTTGAAGGAAAACTATTTTTTAAGTAATCTTATCTTCTATCGATTTGATAAAAGGGCTATCATGGGGGCATATCATCTAAGTAATCTTATCATAACATTTGTAAAATAAATTGGAAGTTAATGGAATGAAAATAGACCATAAGGGAAGGGAAATATAGATCATCTTAAAATACATTAGAAAATATAGCATATTTCTAATTAAGACAACAACGGGTAATGGGAACCTCAGTTTGTCTTGCCTTTTGTTATAGGGAAGATTTTGCAATAAAAAGGGGGATAATGTTCTTGTTTATTCACAAACTTAATGTTTTTGAATCGAAAAATATTACCATATCGTTGTTAATCCATATTACTTATAGAATATAATTAGTAATACTAAGTATAAGACTTACAGAGCATGGAGGGATTGTCATTATGATTGATTTTGAATGGTATCGAAGTTTTATTTATATATATAAATTTAATTCGGTTTCAGAAGCGGCAAGAACACGAATTATGACACAACCGGCTATGAGCCAACATTTAGCTTCCTTGGAAGCAGTAGTTGGAGAGCCGTTGTTTGTTAGAAAAGCTAGAAAGATGATACCTACGGAAAGAGGGAAAGCATTATATTCACAGTTGGCTCCACTTATTGAGTCTTTAGAAACGACCACGTTACATATAAAAAGTACTTCTTCACCTACACAGTCCATTTTAAGAATTGGCTCGCCAATAGAAGCTTTTCATGAAATGATCCTCCCTGTATTTCAAGCATTGAATATGCGTACAGTATCTTATTTTGGAACTGCTGAAGAGCTTATCGACTTATTAAAAGAAGATGTGGTAGATGTTATCATCACGTCAAAGAAATTTCACACTGCTGGAATTGAATATATTCCATTTTATGAAGAAGAGTTCGTTATTACGGCTGCAAAGGGATTAGAAATAAAGGGGAATTTAAATCAAACGGAAATAGAACAATGGCTGATTTTACAGCAATGGCTTAGTTATGGATTAGATTTACCAATTATTCGAGGTTTCTGGCGAGAGCATTTTAAAAAACGTCCAATATTGGAACCTGCCCATGTAATTCCAAACTTGCATTTAATTTTAAAAGCAATTGAAAACGGATTGGGAATTAGTCTGTTACCAACATACTTATTAGAACATTCATTGCAAATTGGGAAAGTTAACGTAATTTTGTCTGATATGACATTGAAAAATAGACTTTTTATAGCGTACCAAACTAAGCACAAACATCATCTTGCTTTAAATGAATTAATTCAACAATTACATCTAGCATAATCACTTTCTATTCATCTATCATTCATTAATTTTAAATCACTTTTTAATTTTATCTATAAATATATTTATTAATATACTATAAAAACATAATTTGTTTTATACTAATTTGCATATTACAATAAATTTAGAACAAATAAAGGAGTGAGAGAATATGTCGAAACATATATTAATTGTTGTTACCTCTACTGCAAAAATGGGTAAAGAACATGGAACAGGAATATGGCTTACAGAGTTTGGAGAAGCTTACGTTGAATTCAATCAGCAAGGGTACAAAATTACCGTTGTAAGTCCTTTAGGAGGGAAAGCTCCGATTGATGAGAGGAGCTTACAAGGAAACACTTCCCAAGAAATACTTGACACAGCTAAACATTTAGAAAATACGTTAAAACTTGATAATATGGATGACTATTCACAGTATGATGCGGTTTTCTTACCTGGTGGGCATGGGACAATGTTTGATCTACCCAATAATGAAACATTGCATCGGTTAATTCAGAATTTTTATGAAAATGGCAAAATTATAGCAGCTGTTTGCCACGGACCTGCTGGCTTGATTGGTGTCACTTTATCAAATGGTAAGCCGTTAGTAGCTGATAAAACAGTAACTGCTTTTACAAATCAGGAAGAGAGAGCGGCCAATTTAGATCAATTTATGCCATTCTTATTAGAGACACGATTACGTGAATTAGGGGCAAACTTTATTGCAACAGAAAACTGGGAAAATCATGTGGAGGTTTCTGAAACTTTAATTACTGGACAAAATCCCCAATCAACTATAAGTGTCTGCAATGAAGTGATTAAACAATTAGAATAGATTAAATTTAGCACTAACTAAAACGATACAATATTTAATAAGTACATTATTAAGATTATTATAGGTTGAAATCGAGAATTAAATAAAAATTGTTGGGTCAGTATCTGTTTGAGATAATTGAATACTCTGATGTAAATGAGTAAAAAAAAGAGCACACCCTGATAAAAGTAAAGTTAACATAACTATATATTACGGTGGTGCTCTTATGTTTAAATATTAAACCATGACATATCATTATTTACTTTAAAAGACTTTTAAACCAATAATTCCAATGACAATTAAAAATAAAGAAATAAGTCGGAGTGGTGCAGTACTTTCGCCAAGAATTATAATTCCAAAAATCGCCACTCCCAGTACTCCAATTCCAACCCATACTGCATAGGCAGTACCGATTGGGAGATTTTTCAACGCGATCGAAAGCATGATAAAGCTTATTAAAGCCGTCGAAATACCTAAAATACTAGGCTGCCATTTAGTAAATCCTTCAGAGTATTTTAAAGCAAATGCCCATACAATTTCTAGTAGCCCAGCACTGATTAAAATAATCCATGCGATAGTAATTCGATTCACGCACTAAACCCTCCATCTACTGCTATGGAAGTACCTGTTATATTGCGGCCACCATCACCAGCTAAATGAGTAACCATAGCAGCAATATCTTCCACTAGACCATAGCGACCAAGGGCAATATGTTTCAACTCTTCTTTTGCACCTGGACCATCTGCAGGGTTCATATCCGTATCTGTAGAACCAGGGTTCACAGTATTAACGGTAATGTTTCGCGAACCGAGATCACGTGCAAGTCCCTTTGTCAGTCCACTAAGTGCCGATTTGCTCATTGCATAAAGAGCGACTCCGGGTTCTGGAACACGTTCGGCTAAGCAGCTTCCAATATTAATAATGCGTCCACCAGATTTCATGTGCAGGGTTGCTGCTTGAATTGCTACAAAAACGGCTTTTACATGAATTGCTAACGTATTGTCAAATTCCTCCAATGTTACATCTTCATATGGTCCATAAGGAAAAATCCCTGCATTATTTACTAAAATATCTAGTTTTCCATACTTATCTACAGTTTGATTCACAGCATGGATAATTTCTTCTGGTTTTGTGTTATTCGCTTTAATAGCTAAAGCTTTTTTTCCCGCTTTCTCTATATGATTTACTATTGATTGTGCAGCGTTAGTCGATTTTTCATAAGTAAATGCAATGTTCACCCCTTTATTCACTAAGCTATTAACAATTCCTAATCCTATACCACGACTACCTCCCGTTATAAGTGCTACTTTACCTGATAAGTTGTTGCTCATTCTATCCAATCCCTTCATTATTTATAAAATTGATTATTATAATATCTATTATCCATAAAATAATTTTAAATAATAGTAGACATTTTTTTAATACATAGTATGAAAATACATACAATTACCGTCCTATTAACAATTTTGCTTAAAAATATTTTTCCTTTTTTGATACTTTGCATCATTTGAAAAAAATAAACCTTTCCAAAAACACAAAAATATTACATAATAAAGATAATAAATATTTCAATGAGGTGTTTGTATGACGTATACAACACATAGTTCCATAACAACCGATGGGATTATGTCTACATTAAAAGTGATTGGTGGTAAATGGAAGCCACTTATTTTATTTATTTTGCTCGAGGAGGGAACAAAGCGATTTGGAGAATTAAGACGGTTATTGCCAAATGTAACACAGGGAATGCTTACAAATCACCTTCGTGATTTAGAAAAAGATGGCCTAGTGAATAGGGTAGTATTTAAAGAAATTCCCCCTAAGGTAGAGTATTCGCTTTCCGATTATGGGAAAACACTAGAACCAGTGTTGAGGCAGATGTGTAGTTGGGGATTTACCCATATGGATCAAAATAGGAATTGATGAGAATTTATATAATCAACGAGTAACTATCCCTTTAAGTAAACATTTGTCTACTTAAAGGGAGAAGCATAAAAACAATTCAATTAATTATAAAACTTGGGATATATCTTCCATCGATATCTGTAAATTTGTACTCTTTTGCTAATTCTCCTACTTTTTGTACGCTACCACTTTTTTTCATCACCATTTTGTCAGCCGCTAATGAAGTGACTGCTCTTCCAATGTAATGTGGGGTTTCTGTTTGCTTTAATTCATTTACTTTATGCCAATTATTTTCATCAGTCGAAAATTCTTTCAAAACTAGTTCGGTTCGCATCCAACCTGGAGAAACTGCAATAACGGCAATTCCATCTTCTTTTAATTCATTTGCGAGGGTATAGGTCATCCGATTTATTGTATTTTTTGCTAAATCATAATAAAAATGACCGATATATTTATTTTCGTCCCAAAATGTTGTATGAATAATGAGGCCAGTTTTATTTTTTCTTAATAACGGAACGGCATAATGATTTGTCAGCAACTGGGCTCGGACTCCGGAAGTAAACATAGTGTCCCAATGTTTTGCAGATAATTCCCAAAATGGCTTTCCCTCAATAGGAAGTTCATTGCCACCCCAAACATTATTGACAATAATATCTATTTTCCCTTGCTCTTTTTCGATTTTCTGCATAACAGCTTCTACTTCTGATTCGTTTGTATGGTCACAACGAATTGCGATTCCTTTTCCGCCAGTTTCTTTGATAAGAGAAACTGTTTCATCAATTGTACCTGGCCAATCGTTGGTTGAACTTTTACTAGTACTTCTTCCAGTAACATATACAATTGCTCCAGACTTCCCAAGCTCAATCGCAATTCCTCGACCTGCTCCTCGACTAGCACCAGTAACGAGAGCCACTTTTCCTTGTAAATCTTTCATCTTATCTATTCCTTTCTTAACAGGTTTCCTTTAGTATATATTATTAATATGACAACTAATGACATCATTACATAATAAAATAGAATTAAATTGGTTTACAAGGCGAAAGGAGAAGATACCAATGAAGTCTGAAAGATTAATTAAAATTATTATTAAACTACAGCAGGGGGAGACAGTTACTACTCGAAGATTAGCCGATGATTTAGAAGTATCAGAACGAACCATTCATCGTGATATGGAATCCCTTAGCCTCATTGGAATACCCGTTTATTCCGAAAGAGGAAAAAACGGAGGATGGCGTCTAGTAGACCGATGGAAACAAAGTTTAAGTTATTTAACGGAAAAAGAAATAATCTCATTATTTTTACCTACTCCAGAAAAAATCATTACAGAATTAAATTTAGATATATCAGTAGAAGATCTAAAGCAAAAGTTATTATTATCCGTACCTGAGCAGATGAAGAAAAGTGCCACAACGATTTGGGAACGAATTTATATAGATACAGATACGTGGCGAGGTTCGGAAAATAATAAAAATGATTTAAAATTCGTTCAACAAGCAGTAATGGAGGAAAGAAAAATAAAAATGCAATATAAAAAGGGAAATGGAGAAGAAAGTACATATGTACTTAATCCATTAGGGTTAGTTGCGAAAGGGAGTACTTGGTATATGGTAGCGATTAATAGTGAAGGAGAATACAGGAATTTTAAATTGTCACGAACAATAAACTTATGTTTACTGGAAGAACATTTTATAAGGCCAGATGAATTTATTCTCTCTAATTATTGGAGGAATTCAAAAAAACAATTTATTCAAGCTTTACCAGAATATGAAATAGAAGTGATAATATCACGGAGTATTATTGAAAGAATTACGTTTTCAGGTCGTTTTGCTAGACTTAGACAAATAGATAATGAGCGATCAGATAGCAATTGGATTAAAGCTAAGCTAAGTTTTCCGACAAAAGAAGAAGCAATTAATTTTGTTCTAGGTTTTGGAAATCAAATGAAATTAGTTAAACCAGTAGAGCTTCAGGATGAATTAATAGTAAGGGCAAAGCAAGTCATTGAACTGTATACCTAATTTCGCAAGAGAGAATTAAAAAGAAACGATCTTTACATTATTTATGGAAAGATAACTATTTCATATGGATTGTAGTTTCGGTGTTTGTCAACATAGTTGTCGCATTTAACAACTTTATATTTGTCAAACTTGAACATACCCGATTGTTAAAGTTAATGCCTATAAAACTACCGCGCTTCGCTTGCTGCCTGTTGATGTGAAGTGAAAGGGAAAAGCGTTCTTTCACTTCACATCAACAGTATAATCAATACCTTACGATTTTTTATATTTATTCTGTAAATCATTAACTTGTGTATATAGTACTCTGAAATTGAATGTTGTTACTTATCCTGACAGATTAGAAAGACATGCTTTAAACTTATTTTTACTATATCACAACAAAATTATAAGTAAGGAGGAAAGTCTAAATATGGATGTGAAAGACGATTTAACTGGTAAAAACCCCTTTCTGGACTGGTTAGTTTTTGATATTCGCGAAGATATAGTTATTGAAAAAGTGTTAGAGTACAACCCGTTTAAAGTATGTAAGGAATTTTTAGGAACGGACCCTGAGGCGAAAAAGAAAATAAATAATTGGGCAATAAAACAGTTTGAACAGGGAAAAGTTAAAAGGTTATAACTAATAATAAAGACTGTTTATACACATTTCTTAATTATTAGTTAATAACTCTACTATGTCTTTATTCTGAAATTTAATAGGGTGCAACTGTTCTCCGTTTTCAGTGACGAAAGAGTGACGAGTTCATCACTTTATATGTCATTTATGTTTAATAAATAAGCAAAACATAACGATTTAACCATGTTTTTTATTGCATAAAACAACG
>Ga0209487_1000861_pt1 | contig 26676 bp, 18 predicted proteins | sample Poulit2012_FD_187524 | JGI IMG/M metagenome (GOLD analysis project Ga0209487, IMG submission 187524) | Agricultural soil microbial communities from Georgia to study Nitrogen management - Poultry litter 2012 (SPAdes) (version 2) | ecosystem: Environmental > Terrestrial > Soil > Agricultural land...
TATTTTTCGCCGGACTTTTGTTGAGTTAACCCACTTAGCCATAGATTCTGGATCTTTTTCTAAATAACGATAAACTGTTGTTCGGGAAATATTGAGCTTTTTAGCAACTTGAGTTTTGTTAAATCCCTGATTAAGTAACTGATGAATTTCCATGTACATTTTCCATTTCTCTACCTTTTGTACCTCCAAAACTGAAAAATATATTAATATTTTAAGCAGTTTTAGGGTGTTTTTTCTAAATAAAGTGTTCATTTTTATTTAGCGGGAACTGTCCATTTTAGTCTATCAGTTACAATAGTTTCGGAATGAAAGACTTAAAATTATTTTAGGTTTGAAAGTGTAAAGAATTATTCAGCGAAATTTGTTTTATTATAACTTACTAGCATCACTATCATAAAAGCGGTAGCTGTGTTATTGACAAATGGTGGAACGATTTCAGATTATTTCGGTTATAATGTTTATGAAAATGATCCTATTCCAGTATATACAATTCCAACAACTGTTGGAACAGGTAGTGAAGCTGGACATGCAGCCGTTTTAACAGAAGATACTGTAGAACCTCAAACAAAACGACTTATTTTTGGTGAAACACTTTTTCCAAAAGAAGCATTTTTAGATGCTGAGCTACTTAAAGGAATGCCTGAATCTCTTGTTGCTTCAACAGGAATGGATGCGCTTACACATGCGATTGAAGGATATTTATCAAGAAATGGGTCTTTAGTAACGGATGCTTTAAATCTCCACGCGGTAAGAGTAATTGGTGAATCTATCTTACCTGCAATAGCAAATACAGAAAATGAACAAATCATGAATAAAATGATACAGGTTAGCACAACAACGGGTATTGGTATGTCAAATGGTGGCTTAGGACTAGTACATGGAATTTCTCACGCGGTTGGTGCTTACTATAATGCTCCACACGGATTAATTAACGCTATACTATTACCTTATGTTTTAGAATTTAATTGGAAAGCCAATCCATATAAGTTTTCCATGATATCAGAAGCGCTTCGTGTGAATGTTTGGGGGATGTCTGTAGAAAATGCTGCGAAGGAAGCCGTTAAAAGAGTTAAGGAATTAACGATAGAAGTCGGAATTCCCCAAAAGCTTAATTCAATTGGTGCAAAAAAAGATGATATCCATCTTTTAACAGATATAGCATTTAACGATGAATTTTATACGTCCTCTAATCCAAGAAGGGCTACGCGTAATGACATTTATAATATTTTAAATAAAGCTATCGATTAATTTTAAAACAGGATTAGTCAAGTCTATAATTTTTATATAAAATTTTTCCGGAATTTTTTAAAGATATGCTTATGGAAAGCACTTATTTTCATCTATACAGCCAAAGTGGACCATATGAACTGCTTACTGTTCAAGTTTTTGTGCTTAAAAACATTGTATCATAAAGGCAGTTATATGGTTAATTTTTGTTTAATTTTGTTTTTTAAATATTTCCCAGCCATTAAAATTGAAATTTCCCTTAGGAAAAATTGAATTTTTAATGCTTGTGAGGCATAGAAATTTAATTTTTCGTTATTTTCTTTAAATAAAGATATATGTTAGAGTGCAAATAAAAAAGGTGGGAATATTATGAATAACAGAGGAAAACGTGTTATTTTACCGGATGAACTTTTACAAAAGTTTACAATTGAAGAGTCTTATTTCCCTCCGCATTCAAGCTTAGTAGGTGCCTGTGCTTTATCAGAAGTTAAAGGTAACCAACATATTGTTCGTATTTATCAATTATTATTTAATCGTAAAACTGACGCCTTCATGCCAGTTCAGGAAATGGCTGCTTTTAGTTTTTACAGCCGAAAAGAGCTAGACATTTTTTTAAAGAAACTTCCACATTTTAATGGTCTGGAAATGTTAATGTTGCTTAATCCGGTTGAAGAAGCATACAAAACGGATGCTTAAGATTAGTTCGATTAAGCTGGTGTATCTTTGTTAAATGAGGAATGGTTATATTGTTGAATGAAGGCTTTATGATTGGTGTGTAGCATGTAAAATAAAAAAGACATCCTAAATGATTGGGATGTCTTTTTTATATGTATGACTGTAATTTTTAGATGGTGAAATTAATATCAATTAACATTTTATAGAAGATGTTGTATATGGGATAAAGAATTTTTAAGTTAGCAAGGGAACATATATAGGTTTACTATGATCACAATATCCGGCTTTGAGTAGATTAATATTGATAATTCATTAAATGATTTATGTTATTGTGGAGATTTCACTATTATTTTCCCACTCTATTCAGATATAACCCCATACAACAACCTTGATATAACAACATTTACGATTGGTGAACACTAATAAATGTGCAGTGAAACTGAAGTTTTAAAAAATTATTTAAAATAAAAAGTTGACTAATCCCTTGGTATGCCTGTATTTATATACGTTTTATCTCAAAATGGGGTTTACTGCAAATCTCATATAAATGGGTTGGCCATCAGGTTAAAGAAACTGACTCATTCTAACAAATTTAGCTTATGTGAATGAGTAAAGATGTATAAAATTTGTACAATGCTAGAAAACTATTAAAGTTTAAAGTTTCTTTATTATTGCAAGGGTCATGAAAATGTCATGTATCTTACATCTAAGATATACAATGAATTAAGGAGAGGATTTCTTGTTTATCTTCAAAAGAGAAGATGCAATAGCTGTATGACACATATTATTGATATGTTGCATAGAAGATATAAAGGTGGTATTGACAGGATGTGCATAGATGGAAATGTACACAAAAGTTATTAAAAAATATAACCACAATATAGACTGTAAGTAGACTGGAGAGGAAGGCTTAAAAAGCGTAGAAAATATAAAGTTTATAAAATGAAAAAGACAATCATCCGATATAAAAATATGTCAAATACTTGATGTTCTAAAAAGTACATACTATCGATCATGAAATCAGACAACTCTAAATCGCATACGAAAAAACAATGAATAAATCTAAAGGATGATCTCCATTCATCAAAACAGATGGCAGCTGATCTATTATCGTGAAAAAGTTCCGTTCATCATCAAATAAAGCAAAAATTCTAGAGTAAAATCGTCTTGGATAGTGATTTGTCTATGAAAATTATTAATGAAAAATGACTTGGTGCTATAACTTATCTTCAAGCGTTGAAAGCCGGCTGGTGTCCACTAAATTCTGTATGGAGCTACATCCAAAAAAGATAGTTAGCTACTCTGTTACTCATTCAATGACAATGTTTTGATAATAAAAGTTTTAAACAATGCCTGTTACGTACAGTATCTAGAGGAAGAGTTAATATTTCATTCAGATCTTGGCACATGATACTACAAACAATAGAGACATTTAATATGATATAGAGGGAGTTCATATGATAATTCTTGTACAAAATCCTGTTATTTAACTATCAAAAGGAAGAAATAAACTATGTTCATTATCTTGATGTTACATTAGCTATATCAGCCTTATTCTGATATATAGAAGGATTGGTATAGCCATAAAGAATTCACGGTAGTTTTTACTAAATATCCCACAGTAGATGCAAAACTTACCATAATAATGATACACTGCTTTACGTGGGGGCTGGTATGATAGCTTTCCTAGTAAATCAGCAGTATTTTCAATCGGATAACTTCTAACCCGAAAGTCATATTCGCTGAAATTTCATGTTAAGTCTTCTCATATATATTATAGAACATAGAAGTAATCCATAAACTTAACTTATTTGTGTTCAAAATATTGACCTAGATCCAAAACAACTAATGAAATAAACTTAAAAAATGAAATGAGAAATGTTATTGGTAGTAAATTGGTTGGTCGCTAGTCAAACCGAGAGGTCTAATAATCCTTATTTGGGAATTATACATTCAAATTTTGCATTTTTGACCACAAATACGGCTATAACAGTGAATAATACATCTCATTATTTTTAGTTGCTTTACATAACATATTATAAATTATAATTTATAAAACAATAGATTCGATTTAATCTATTTCGTTTATTTCTCGAAAAAACTTCATGCTTTAAATAAGTGCGAATCTATAGCGCACATGAAATCCTTGGGAGGTTCGCACCTCTAATTTTGTCGAAAAACATCTAAAATTAGCGATGATATTAATTTTTTTTGAGAAAGCACTTTGCTTTTAAGCATATTTATCATAGAATATAAGGTAACAAGAACAAAAAGCAATAAATTCGCAGTCGCACTCTACATGAGTGCGTGGATTGAAATATCCAAAAAAGGTGCGTAAACGTGTTGTTCTACGGTCGCACTCTACATGAGTGCGTGGATTGAAATCCATTTAAAGCAAGGGATGAAATAACTATGCTAGGTCGCACTCTACATGAGTGCGTGGATTGAAATTATTTATCGTAATGGATTATGTATTTGCTATTGTGTCGCACTCTACATGAGTGCGTGGATTGAAATTACGAGATCAATCATCTCGTTTAAGTTAATGTATCCAGTTGCACTCTACATGAGTGCGTGGATTGAAATGGCAGGACTAGTTGCTTGTGACGATATCGACGAGTCGCACTCTACATGAGTGCGTGGATTGAAATGGCGGCGGTGCATCCCCAATCGAAATATCATCCATAGTCGCACTCTACATGAGTGCGTGGATTGAAATTTCGTTACTGACCTCTACTGCTTTAATTGCCTGCAGTCGCACTCTACATGAGTGCGTGGATTGAAATTTTCGCATGGTATCCTCCTAAAAAATTCTTTTAGGTCGCACTCTACATGAGTGCGTGGATTGAAATTTTTGACGGGGATCCGATTGACATTACGCCTGATGTCGCACTCTACATAAACACGTGAATTAATATAGAGATCTCCCTTTATCGTCGTTATCCCCACCTAGCCACACTCTACATAAGCACGTGAATTAATATTTAGATTAGTCTTGTGATGATAGTTGATAGCCTTGTTGTACTTTCTATAGCTACATGGATTGATATTTGTTATTATCAAAAATTAATAACTGTAAATATGCTAAGATTCTATATCTATATAGGATTACGGACTGATTAAGTAATACTATATTTTACAGACCTTAAAACTAAAAATAGAACACGAAGCTATTAGACAGTTTGCGTTTAAATATGTTATTCTTTTTATTAAGATTTCCAATATATTCCATATACACGTGGTCTCTTCCTTATTTCATGGCTATGTTCATACAATTACTATCACATCGTGAAAATATATAAATAAAGTTTATTCAAATAGATTACTTGAAACCTTATATAAGGATTTTTCATTGTTAAAATATAATACTAAAACCCCATTTGAGAGCGCTTTACTATTTTGGCATAGTACTAAGTAAAAATATGAAGATAGTAAGATAAAGGAGTCACTACATAATGGTTTTTACGGAATTGCCGATTATTAAATTACGAGCGATTTTTCAAGCAAAAGAAAGCGGACAGTTACCACCCTTTTTAGGTTCGATGATCCGTGGGGTATTAGGTCATGCGATGCGGGATTTAGTTTGTATTGCTCCTGATGTCCCTTGTCATGTTTGTGACCTCTCAAATGAATGTGACTATGCTACATATTTCAATCCTCCTGGAACCTTCGCTGGTTCTGTTAAACCTTACGTTATTCATGTTCCCACACGAAATAAAACAAACTGGAATAAAGGTGATCTTCTAACTTTTGATATTACTTTTTTTGGCTATTCGACGATAGAAGCAGAGTATTATATAGAAGGTCTCTTAGCAATGGAAGAGTATGGTTTTGGTGCTCATCGATTAAAATTTTCGCTGCAACAAATCATTAATCTATGTGATCAAACACTTATTTGGAGTGGAGGTGAAACATGGTTACATCATTTGCAGCCATTCGTTATTGACGAAGAAGAAAGAAAATCATACCGCGTTCTTCTTAGATTTATCAGTCCGACGAGGATCTTAGTTAATCGTCGCTTAGTGAAGAACTTGCAATTTGAACATATCATCCGTTCAATTTTAACGAGAGTGAAACTTTTACTTCATGCGTATTCAGGTGTTGTTTTGGAGTGGAATGAAGAAGCGATTTTAAAGGAGGCACGTCAAATTAAAACAGTAGAAGAAGATTGGCAATTTATTGATTTTAAACGATATTCATATACATATAATCGGAAGTTAGGATTACCTTCAATCATGGGCTATGCACGCTATGAGGGAGATATTACACCCTTTACGCCACTCTTAGAAATTGGCCAACTGATTCAAATTGGAAAAAACACGACCCATGGATTTGGTCATTATGAGATTTATTATGGATAACAATTCATCAAATACAACTTTTGTGATGGAGGAAATATGTTGAAGAAGTTAATATCTTTTGTTGGAACAGGTAATTATCAAGAATGTAATTTATACAAAAAATAATGATTTTGAAGCACGTCCCACTAGATTTGTTCAAACGGCACTTTTTGAAATGTTAAAGCATGAGGGTGAACATATTGATAAAGTTTATGTATTTATAACAGAAGAAGCAAAAGATCGAAATTATTATGATTGTAAAATGAAGGATGGGACGATTCGGAGAGGATTAAAAAATATTTGGACAGAAATGTTTCCTGAACATAAAGACAAGCTAATACCTGTTAATATTTCCAGTGATCAGTCGGAAGAGGGGCATTGGAAACTCTTTGAAGACATTTATGAAGTTATCGAAAAAAATGATGAAATATATTTTGATATTACGCATAGTTTTCGTTCCATGCCGCTTATTGCTTTACTAGTTACAAACTTTGCCAGAATTATAGATAGAGCTAAAATCAATCGTCTTTTATACGGTAACTTTGAAGTTTTGCTCGAGGTATCAAATTCATTAGGAAAAAAGCTAGAAGATATTGATATCCAAAAGAAAAAAGCACCAATTGTCGATATTACATCGATGCTGAATCTATTTGATTGGTCTACGGGTGTTGAATCATTTTTAGAAACAGGAAATCCAAAACAAATTTTACAATTAACAGAAGATCGATTGAGAGGTGGATCTACTAAGGATTTATTACCAATTGTTAATTTAGCAAGAAGTTTAAATCATTTAAACGAATCGATGGAAACAAGCCGTGGGGTGAAAATTCAACAGGATATTAAACATGTAAAGGAAAATCTTCAGAAAGTAAAACAAGTGCCTGAACATCTTATGCCTCAATTTTCAAAGCTTATTAATAAAATTGAAGAAAAAGTGGATGGTTTTACAAATGATAGAAGAGTGAATATGTGGGCAACGATCAAATGGTGTGCCATTTCAGGTTTGCACCAACAGGCTTATACGTTTGCTTTTGAGTATATTATTTCGGTTATGTATGCTGAATTAATGAAACAAAAAGTTATAGAAAAGCAAGAAAGTAATAGGAATATACGAAATGATCGAGATCAGATCTCCTATATTATGCAAACAATATTAAATCCTAAACAAGATTTCACTACACATTATAAAAAGGATAACGGGAAGCTGATCAATGAAATAGATTCTATTATGAACGAAGAGTTAGAAGCTTTTAGACACTTCCAAACAATTACTAAATATCGACATAATATGAACCATGCAGAAAAAGCACAAGAAGAGTTACCTGTTACAAAGATTCATGCAAATATAATCGAAATAGTCGATGGAATCAAACCGATATTTTTTAAAAAGAATTGGCAGTAAAGGAGGAAAACGGATGTCTCAACGAACATTAATTATGTATGAAATCTCTCAAAAACAAAATTATATTTTACGGACGAATCGTTTATTAGAAAATACAGGAGGTTCATATATTATTCGGGAGTTGACAGAAGATCCTCACAGTTTTTTAAAAGGTTTAACAAAAGAGAAGATCATTGATCTTAACAGAGAGTTACCAAAATATGAGAACAAAATCGTCGGTGGTGGAAGTGCAACGTACATTTTTAAAACAGATGAAAAGGCAGATGAATTCTCAAAGTTATTATCAAGTATCATTATTAGGCATTTTCCAGGATTAGAGCTGTTTCTTGTTAAAGAAACAATGGATTGGGAAGGAGAAAATTTGTTTTCTAGTAAAGAAGATGGACAAGGCATAATACCTAAAATGCGGGATGACTTATCAGATAAAAAGAATCGTAGAAAATCTACTATCTTTCAGAAGTCCTGGGGGATTCATAAATCTTGTCCACATACGGGGCTACCAGCGAACAAATATATTTATAATGAATATAAAAAAGATTATGAATTGATTGCTGAAGAAGTCTATATCAAGGAAAGAGTAGGAAAAAGTGTAAGAAATAATGAATATGAAAAAAGATTTATTATGGATCCTGATCCACCTTTTCAACCTTTCGAAAATAAGAAATATCGTTTCATGCAACAGAAAGACCTTGAGGAAATCTTTCAAGATGATAATGCCAAAGACAAAGGAAAAAATTATTTGTCGATTGTAGAATTAGATGGAAATGCAATGGGGCTTAAGGTTCAGCAGTTTTTGTCCAAAAAATTTAAAACGAATGATGAGTACATAAAAAAGTATCAAAATTTCACAAAGTCCATTGATGATGCTTATACACGAGCCTTTCAACAAACGATTGAGTTTGTCATGAGTTCTTTTAATAACTGGGCGTCAAAAGTATATGGATCTCGCATGAAAGATGAACAATTTGTGAATAGATTTAAAAATATAATTCCTATTCGACCTGTTATTTTATCGGGGGATGATGTCTCTTTTATTACATTAGGAGAATTAGGATTAGAAATAGCAAGAGTTTATTTACAATATCTCCAAGATGAAACAATTCCAATTAATAATAAAAATTATCCAATGAATGCTTGCGCAGGCGTAGCAATTATACCACACCGTTATCCATTTTGGTTAGGATTTGAACTGGCTGATAAATTATGTGAAAACGGAAAAGAACGATTACAAAAGGATCGAAAATATTGGTTAAAAGTTACAAACCAAAAGGATGAAAACTATGATACTTCACTCATTGATTGGCAAATCATTCAAACAGGTGGAGTTATTGAACAACTCAGTAAGTATCGAAAAGAAAATTATGTTTCAAAAGATAGTACTTGGTTAACGATGCGACCATATTATGTGCAACATCCAGATGAGCCAATACATTTTGCCAATTATGAAAAGGCATTTTATCGTGCGATCAATATTATTGAACGTTCGATAGAAAACCCAGAGAATCATGAGGATTCTCAATGTCCAGGCAGGTCTAAGTGGAAAGAGCTTCGTGATGTTTATCATCAAGGAAGAGAAGCAGTTAACGATTGGGCGTTGCTCAATCAGTTTTTTGCGAAAGATGCTCAAAATGAAAATGATAGAGTATTACAACAGTTTTACTTTCCTTTTTATACCGACGGAGAAAATAATAATGATGATTATGGATTTCGCTTAATTAATGATGAGGTTAGTTCTGAAGGTATTAATTACGCTTTTTATTATGATGCGTTAGAAGTGATGGATTATTTTGTCATGTTAAATGGGGGGGAAGAAGATGACAAACCTGCTCGGAATGATTGAAATACAACTAAATTCAGAAACGATTTTAGGTGGAGATGGTGTTCAAAAAGAAACTGTTGATATGGATATTCAAACGGATAAACATGGATTTCCTTATTTTTTTGGAAAGACTTTAAAAGGAGTACTTCGTAGAGAGGCTGAGTGGTATGTAAGTCATTTATCAGGAAAGAAAAAAGATAAATTCAAGCAAGCGTTAAGAAAACTATTTGGCAAACGTGATGATGATAATAATCATGAGCACTATGCAAACTATAGTGCTTTAAAATTTGGGGAAGCTAAAGTTAGTGATCAACTTTTAAGATGTGTTACGGAAAATAATTTATCCGATCGTGATGTCTTACATTCAATGACACTTGTTCGTTCGATGACGAGAATTGATCGAGAAACTGGTACGGCAGAAGAAGGATCTCTTCGGCATGCGCGAGTTATTAAAAGCGGATATACACTATTTGCGCCTATATTCTCCCCTGAACCTTTAAATGATACGGAAAAAGACTTACTAGAAGTATCTGTTAAGCTATTGCGGCATATCGGGATGATGCGGAGTCGTGGAAAAGGGGCAGTGACGAGCACGTTGCACTGGAATGAAAATTTCCAATGTAAGACCGATAAAAAAATGCGAGCAAAAGTTAAGGCTGATCATGCTACTTATATAAGTGTTCGCATTGATGCACAAGAACCTTTAAAAATTAATGATGTATATCGAACGAGCGATTCTACGCAAGCCCTTGATTATATTCCGGGCCATGTTTTAAGAGGAGCTCTCGTTCATGCTTATTTAAAAGATTCTGGTCTTTCGTCTGAAGATTTGAATACAGAGACGATATTTGATGATGATAAGATTCAATTTTGGAACGGGTATTTACAAATTGATGGAAATCGATCGATGCCCTTTCCTGATCACTTATACGAGGAAAAAGCTTTGTCCCGCTCATCTCAAAATATAAAATCCGTTTATAATGCATTGGATAAAAAGCGCTTTAAATGTATTGAAAAAAAGAAACCAATGAAGCGAATGTCTTATGATATGTTCACCATTTCAGAAAATAAATTATTAGTTCAGAACGTTAAAAAAATATCCTCACTACATTTAGCTCTTAATCATCAGAATCGAGAAACTGATAAAAAGTTATATCGTTATGAAAGCATAGCCCCTAATCAATCGTTTGAAGCTATTATAAAAGTAGATACAGATCATGATTTCGCACGTTGGCTTTTTGAACAAGATGAACGAACGATTTGGCTTGGGGGTGCAAGAAATAGTGGGTATGGAAGAAGCTTATTAAAGTTTTCTTTCTTAGATAATAAAAAGACAGAGCAAGTAGTTGTGCCAGCCCAGAAAAGAACGAAACAATTTTACATATTAGCGACATCGGATTGGATTTTACAAAACGAACATGGACAAATTGTACACGCTTTAGACGAGCAAATACTAAGTGATTTGTTAGGTGAAAAGGTTACTTTAGAAGAGCATATCGTCAATTCAACCGTGACCGGAGGATATATAGCTCCGTGGCGTGCATATCGACCAATGATTCAAGCTGTTCAAGCAGGTTCTATTTTTAAATATAGCGTAGATAAGGAAGTTGAACTCCAGCCATTAAAGGATTTAGGAAATAAAGGTGTTGGTATGCGTCGTAATGAAGGCTTTGGACGATTTATTATTTTACCATCTTGGCCTTATGAAACGTTAATAGAATATGATCCAGTAAGAAAAAATGTTGAATCCATCACACGAGAACACATGGATCATACTCAAGCACAAAAAGAAAAACAGAAGTTTATTCAAGACTTTATCAATCATGAACTCAGTAAAAAACTTCAACAACGAGTACACCGTTGGTATGCATCAATCAAAGAACACTTTTCTACTTTAAGAGAGCGCAATCAAAGTTGGGAATCGTTAACGACTACGCAAATTGGAAATTTACTTGAGCACACAACACATATTGAACACAATATGAAAAGGCATCAGCAACGACAGAGCATATATGTAGAAGAATGGCAAAAGTTTTGGCAAGCTTATGAAAAGCGACGGAAAGAAAAATCTACCTTGATTTATGAATACATAAAAATTAACAATAAAGAATTAAAAGATTTTATAATTTACGACCTAGCAAAAATGACTTGGGAAACGAGCTATTTTAAAGATGAACAATCAGAGGTTGAAGATATCGAATGGAGTATTCAAGCCCTACGATTATTATTACAAAAACTTCTTCGTGATTCAGATTCGCCTATTAAAAGTAGGCAGAAAGAGGAGGGAGCATAATGGGTACGCAAATTCATGAATGGAATGTAACATTACGGACAAAATCTCCTTTGCACATTGGTGATAGCGATAATGATATTATCGTTGATCAACAGGAACGTCCACTGATTCCTGGTACTTCTTTAGCAGGAGTTTGCCGGGCATATATGGAAAATAGCCCCTATAAACATCTTGTTTCTGATCTATTTGGAAGTGAAACAACTTATGAACCTCATAAAGGTTTATTCTTTTCAGATGGTGTAAGTAGAGAAAGACAAATATATGAAGTGAGATCGGGTGTAAGTATATCCGGTAGAACACGTACAAGTGAAGAAGGAAAATTATTTGAACGAATATTTCTTCCAGCAGGAATGGAATTTCATATAAAATTGATGTTAAAAGTAAATAAAGCTGAAAATGATAGCTTATTAGAAGCCGTTGATCATATGTTGAATGCATTACATCATGGAATGATTCGTATAGGCGCTCATCAAACGATTGGTGGTGGGCGCATGGAAGTAGCATCGTGTCATTATGTTCATTATGATTGTTCAAATGAAGACGATTTACATGCATATGTTCATCAAACCAAACAAGCAAATTCTTATGAACTAACGGATGATATTCAATCACAATCCATGATGACTTTTACTCTACAAGGAAAGACTGAAACCCCACTACTCATTGGAACACCAAGTTTACATATCGAGGGTGCTCCAGATGTTACGTATATGAAAACACAAAGAGACGGAAAAGAGAAACCTGTAATACCCGGTTCAAGTTTAAAGGGAGCTTTACGTCACCGAGTGGAACGAATAGCAAATATCTTATCTATACGAGAGAAACAAAAGTATATGGAGCAGTTGTTTGGTCATGATAAACATTCTGATCTCGTAAAGGCGGGTTCTGTTTATTTTGATGATATTGTTTTAGAGAAACATTGTTCGAAAATTTATGATCGGATATCCATTAATCCATTAACCGGAAGTGTTCGCTCTGGTGCTTTGCTAGATGAAGAAACAGTCACTGGTGAATTTACGGTGGCATTACATTTTCATTATAGACAAAATGATATAGAAGCGAACGTATCAGCAGCTTTGCTTTTATTTGCCTTAAGGGATTTGGCTTTGCAACAACTTTCTATCGGCAGTCGTGCAAGTATTGGATATGGTTATCTAGATGTGAGACAAATAGAGATTGAAAAAGAAGCGGTTAAGGTAACTATAGATATTCATGAACAAAAAGTAGATGATCCAGTTGGACTGCTAGCCGAGTTTGATAAATCTATTGAAAGGGCACGTCAAAGATAAGGAGTGAATAGTTCTTGACGAATGAATTACAGTTAACGACTTTTTTAGTGGAAAGGGAAGGGACACATTTAGTATGGCCAAGTGATATTTCCGAATATGCCTACACACTAGTGTATTCACACAGTAAGTTACACCTACATCAAGGTAAGCCTGAATTACATGCAAACACTTTATATGAAGCATGGGCTTTTGATGGGAAAACATCCTGGCATATTTGGAAAAGAAATGATGAATGGGTATGTACAACTTATCACGCAAGCGATGTCAATCGTAGTTATGTTGTTCAACGTAAGCAAATTTTAATGCAACGATTTCAGCAAAGCACTGGAAAGAATGTGTTAGTCGTGCATCACCATTTAAATTTTGATGATGATGGGCAAGCTTATATTGCCTATTCTTGTCCAATTCGTTTAGAAAAGGAGGAGTGGGATAATGTCAAAGAAAATAGCACATGCTCCGTATAACTTTGTCCCTTTACCAGAGAAAATCATAAAACGTTATGAAAGTTTTGAACAATTACCAACTCATAATGTAAGTAAGACAGGGGAGGAAAATCTTTTATCTGGAGAGGTTACCTTTGATATTGTTGCGAAATCTCCAATTTTAGTAGCAGATGGTACGTTAAGAGATAACCAAGATAGTGAATATAATTTTATAAGAAATGCCAGAGGAAATTATGAAATTCCCGGTTCTACTTTAAGAGGATTGTTTCGAAACACGGTGAGCATATTATCACTAAGTAATTGGACAGAACGGATCGATAAGGAAACTTTTTTCTATCGAACAGTCGGGGAAAGTGGAACAAAATTAGCTAACTACTATCGTGAGATTGTCGGTGCAGGTGTTGATGAATATCGTGGTAGGAAATCAAGCATAGCTAGAAATGTAAAAGCTGGCTATCTCGTTAAACAGAGAAGAAATCATTATGTTATTTATCCAGCTCGGACAGATGGGGGAAGAAAGGGAAAAAGTTATTACAAGTATCATATTAATAATGTCAATAAAAATTTTAGGAGCAAGTTTCGTGAAAAGATCAATAAAGGATTTTTAGTAGAAAATTGTAAATTTGCTGTTACTAAACATGGAAGGGCAACATATTTAAATGGAAGGGACGCTCCTTTTAAAGGAAAACTTGTTTTCTCCGGTCCAATGTTTGGTAGAAACAAAAAACAATCTGCCTATATAATTAATGAAATAGATAAAGAGACGAGCCCTATTCCTATTACTATAGAAGATCTACAAATTTTTCAAGCAGACTATGAATTTAAAAAATCAAAATTTTCTAAGGGTAAAAGAGATATTTTAACCAATTATTTTTCTTTACCAGAAAAAGAAGGAATCGAAAATGGAAAGCCTTGTTTTTATATTCAACGAGAAGGAAAATTGTATTTTGGATTTACTGCTTTTTTACGAATACCTTACGATTATGCAACTACAGATGCTTTACCAGAAAGACTTAAAAAAGATAAAACGGTCATCGATTATGAAAAAGCTCTGTTTGGTTTTACAAACAATAATTTTCCAAATGACAAAAATCGTAAGAATAAAACTCATTATGCATCAAGACTACAGTTTATGCCAAGTGAAGTATTAGGAAATCCTAAACCACAATCGATGAGTGTTACACTTCGAAGTCCTAGAGCTTCGGCATTACCAATGTATTTAAAACAGGATTTACATACTAAGGAAAATAAAAGTTACAATGATAAAGATGCAGAAATTAAAGGAATGAAACAATACTGGATTAAAGATATATCTAGTGATCGTACAACAGGCACGAACAAACTTAAGCCCTTACCGGATCGGACAACTTTTTCAGCAAAAATAAAATTTGAACATTTATATCCCGATGAATTAGGGTTGCTGTTATGGGCAATTAAGGGTCCGACATATCAGCAAATTGGAATGGGTAAACCGTATGGCCTAGGGAAAGTTACATTTGTTAACGTGCAATGTGATGTTACAAAATCGAAACACATGTATCAAAGTTTAGAAGATTTTTATGAAACTGGGACAGAGAAGATAAACATAGATAAATATATTGAAAAATATAAAGGATATGTTGAAAGTCACTATAATTTAAAATTAGAAGAGCAAGAAAGTATTCAAGTATTCTTCAAGATGAAGGAAGATAGTCCGTTAAATCAAATGGAAATGAAATATATGCCATTGAGGGGTGGATATGATCAGAAACTTAAGTTACCAACAGCCAATCAATTATTAGCGGGTGAATATAAAAAATACCTTTAACAGTTCGAATTAAGTATAATCTGTAAAAAGAGAGTGAATGTAACATGTATAATCGCGTTATTTTAACAAGTGGCGTTTCATTAATTTTTAACAATCGACAGCTTATAGAAGAAAAAAATGAAGACTTTTTCAAGTGGAACGAACAATTAACTGATGAATCCATTCAAGTAAGCAATGAATTAATCGAATATTTAACAAAAGCTTTAGAAACGATGAGATTTAAGGAACTTCAACAAAAAAGTGCAGAAATTTCTATGATAACAGTTTTACAACAACGCAAACAATTAGTTAAACAGCCTTATATTACATTATTTTATACGGACACATTAAAGGGAAGAACAGCCGCGTTTGTAAACAAGCAAATATTAGAAAAATTGTGTAAAGCAAGAGTTAATATGCGAAAGATTTATGAACTTGATGTAGATAATCGTTCTTTACTTAACCGAGCTCTTGGAAAATATTTAAGCGATGTGAGTCGAGCACTTTTAGAAGGTGAGCCGCGTACTACATGTTTTGCGCCAATTGGCGGTTATAAAGTAATGACCTCGCTTGGATATTTAGTAGGAGCCTTACACAACTATCCGACCGCTTATTTACATGAGGGCTCTACAGTTATTCATGAAATTCCTGCTGTTAATATTGAAGTGGATGAAGATATTATTAAAAAAAATCATCATATATTCAAGAAATTTTTTGATGGAGATTGTTTTGAACTAGACGAATTGTCTAAAGAAGAACAAGCTCTTATTCATGAGCAATCGGTTATGTTTGATCAAGTAGAGGGGCTTGTGGAATTAAATCCTTTTGGTAGATTTTTATGTGATCAAGACAAATATTATAAATACTTTAAATCGCAAGTGTACTTTGATGTGTCTCTTAAACGTATGATCGATAACAGATACGCAAACTATTGGGGAGATGTTTACGAAGAGATCAAACAGCTAATCTTTCAACATGAGGCAAAATCAGCGAGATATCGTGCAACACTTTACCATGAAAGTGCTTTTTCCACCTTAAATGGAATTGATTTACAATATCATTTGTATAAAGGGGGAAACTCCCCTGTTATAAGAGCAATATGGACATACGATAAAAGCGATGATAGTTACTACATCGTACATATTTGGTTTGACCATAATGATTATGATAGAGAGGCAGCACAAAAAATCAAAAGCATTGATAAGCAAAATAAACGATGGGTAAATATCACAGAAGCTTTATATGAATCGAATAATGGTGCGAATCTATAGCGCACATGAAATCCTTGGGAGGTTCGCACCTCTAATTTTGTCGAAAAACATCTAAAATTAGCGATGATATTAATTTTTTTTGAGAAAGCACTTTGCTTTTAAGCATATTTATCATAGAATATAAGGTAACAAGAACAAAAAGCAATAAATTCGCAGTCGCACTCTACATGAGTGCGTGGATTGAAATCGCCACAATTAAGGCATTTTACTTTATCCACCATGTCGCACTCTACATGAGTGCGTGGATTGAAATAAGGTCTTTTTTAAGACAACCGCATGATTGTGTTTGTCGCACTCTACATGAGTGCGTGGATTGAAATCTTAGATGTCGCCTCGATTACATTTGAAATACCTTGTCGCACTCTACATGAGTGCGTGGATTGAAATGGATATTTTTAATCCGAATTTTAAGTGTCCCATGACGTCGCACTCTACATGAGTGCGTGGATTGAAATAACGTTAGCAAGCTCCGGTGTCGCTAGAACAGCGTCGCACTCTACATGAGTGCGTGGATTGAAATATCAGGTGATGATTGACCGGGTTCCGATCCTCAGGTCAAGCCGTTTTAAAAGTTCAATATGAAAAGCATCCCAGGAGCCGACACCGAAACGCTGTCCTTTAATCATTAGAGCGACAGCAACGCCTAGTCCAAGAATAATAAGTCCCCAAAGAAAAAGCTTCATCTAAGCATAGCCTTCCTAATGATGATACCTTTCTTTATGTAATCCTATTATGACAACAGACGCCTTTGCTAGAGTCATACCTTGCGTTTGAAAAGGGAAAGGCCGCAGAATCTTCCGCGGCCTTTCGTATACTGTTTAATGTTATGCTCTTTGATTGCTCGGAAAGTTATTGTTCGGAAAGTTATTTGAAGAAAATGGTGTCACTGGATCGAGACAGGTAATTCCGGTAAAGCTGTGTAGGTCTACAGTGATGCAAATACCTGTTGCCTGGAAATTGTTAATCGCCTCATTTGGGAAATAGGCACATACATCATTTTGGTCATCGGCGTCTGGAATTACAACACTTCCACCTTCAGTAGCTGGGAGTAATAGTTCAAGTTCGACACAGTTTTCGCTTCCTTTGACAAACTTCTTCGCCTTTAAAATCGGTGTTGCGACACAGCCAAAATAACGAGAATTATCTCCATTTCGATCGGAATAAACACCTTTTCCAATAAATGTTTGACAAGACTTCTTACATGTGAGCATGAAAGGAATTGTCGTATATCTTGTGCGCATATCCTCTTGTTCCGGAGAAAGTAAATCATGTACAGAGCATTTACAGCTCGTTGTACAGCAATCACCATCTCGACTCGTCACTTTATCCTGTGCATCAATAATCTTCCTGATCGTTTCTTGAATACAATTAGAACCTTCAACTGAGTTTTCATAAAAACCCAAAGTCATTCCTCCTTTTTGTTATTACATGATTACTATATGCGTCGTTGCTTTAGGAGGTTGTTCGATTGTACTATATGTGGTAAAAATGATCCGAGGGCCTGTTTTTTGCTTGTTGGGGAAAAAGCCAATACGACTTTTTGAAAATGGATCTATTGATAGAAAATAGCTAGCTTTATTTGCTATAACCCATTAGCCAGCTTACGAGTCAGCTGACTTTTTTGTGGGTATGTCTATCGAGCGGATAAGAAGACTTTGGTCACATGTAAAATAATATTCTTTATGTGGATGTTAATATACATATGTTAAATCAATTCATAATAAAGTAGCAATAATCTGTTTGATGAAGGGAAAAGGAGTTTTACTCATAGGGAACAAAGGAGTTTTGATTATGGAGCTATCGAATAGTAAATATGGATGTAAAATTCATATCTATACTTGATTAAAAGTTCAGATGAGTGTGTGAGGCGCAATTGGTATTCCTGAGGATTCGCACCAAAAAAAGTTAGTGTTTTCCTAAAGTGAAAAATAAATAACCGTGCTTTAAGATGAAGCTATGTCAAAGATTTATTCATAGTGGTTATTGAGGCCATTTTTCGCTGTCGCACTCTACATGGGTGCGTGGTTGGAAATTAATAATCTTCATTACATCACCATGATCTAAGAAAAATATTGGATAAAGTCCACACCTAATCTGGACTGGGTGGGGATGTTTATTTGTGCGAGTCCGGTGAGTGATTATAAGTTGATAAACTTTTAAATATTACGAGGATAAGAAGCGAAGTCGTATATGGTTCATTGGTTACTTCTGTAGGATGATGCTGTTATAATGTGTGAGTTGCTGCATCGTGATTTTTTCCAAACATGCGTATGAGCACATTGTTTGCACATAGTGTAATAAGAGAAGTTATATTCGTTCGTAAATTGAATGGTTGTTTTGTTGTGCTTTTTTTAAATTTGCATGATATGGTGTGTAGCGATTCAGCTGTTGTCCATATGTTTTGGTGAATGGGTTGGAAAAAAGATTTGTTGATGGTGGATGTTTGGTGGTATGGGTACTTTTTGGTAAAAGTTCATATGCTGGATGACGGGCTTGACGATGACTTTCGTATGTTGTCCGATCGTTTATGCATCTTCTCTGAACGATGGAAATAGGATCTGTTCGGACGTTTCAGGTTGTTTTGGTTTCGATGATACATGATTCATAGCTGTGTTCCTATGACGACGATTGTTCCTTCAAAATGTTCTCCTAACGATTTCAATGTTAAACTTAATTGGTTAGAAGTAAAAAAATCTGTCAACAGACGGGCGCTTAGCAACGGATGCCTATGAATTCGTGCTCCCTATTTACATTAATGATAATCATTTCGACTTTGATTTTTATGTGGCGGGCTGGCGTTATTATGAAGGGGATCGATTGATCAATCATTTGAAGCGTGATGATCTTGTCGCGCTTGATTTCGATCCAGATAACCCAGAAGATAACAAAGCTATTTTAGTGTCGTCTGTCAATGGATGCACGTTAGGATATATACCTGCATTTTACAGCGGTTTTATGTATGAAATCATGCAGAAACGCTGCCACTATACCGCGAAAATTGAAAGTGTCAATCCGGATGCCATCCCTCAACGAAAGGTAAATGTTTCAGTTGTAGGCCAATTGAATCACACTATTAATATGAACAGCGTTGTGGATGATCATGATAATTTACAATTAATTAAAATTTAATGATTTAGTATTAATAGAAATTATTGAGCCATGCAATCGTTTTTTGAGCATGGCTCGAACTTTTACTTATAACTGTAAATAAAATTTTTCAGCCAAGCGCTTTAGTAATATTCGTGTTGTACTGATAATGGGGAACATACATGTTAAAAATGTAAGGATGGAGTTGCTAAGATAGATAAAAACAACCTAGAGTATGAGTTTTGGAATGATTTTAAGTAATTAGTCTTGAATAAAAATTAACTTATTTAAACAGCTTTTTTAACAAATCGAATAGACCAAAGGAAGTTTTCCTGTAAACTTTATTATAAGCTGCTTTTTCAGGGTTGCGTACCCATCCACTTCCTTTCTTGTCATAAATCGGATTGATCGTGGATTTTGCTTTACGTTTGATTTTTCCTGTTGTTTGGGCTTTAACACTTCTCTTCAGACTTGGCTTCCTCATGCCGAATTTCATATCAATCACCTCTACAATATTTAAAAGGACTTAGCGAATAAACTTATAAAATTCAGAGACTGCAAATTATTTAAGTGAATCTTTACAAATGATCTACATTAATATTTTGGGTACTTAAAGTATCTTAACATTCCACTACGTTCAGATATGACCCTGAAAAATTGAGGTTAATAAAAAGCTTCATGAAAACATTTTAAAAGTTTCTAAAGACCAATTTTGCAGTGAACCATCAGTCGTATTTTTGAATAACTAGGTTATTACTTTGGTAAATGCCGTAACATCAATGATTTAAAGTTATTTTATCAAAAAATCGGTTTACTGCAAATGTTAGCGATAATGATTAATCAATTATTTTCAAGATATGTAATATTCTACTTAAACTTGACATATAAAATTTAGATACCTTTGTAGCCTACTCTAGAGACCACTTTATCAATCATGTAATTTGGCGCAATTGACTCAAGACAAGGTGTTACATGATAAATTTAAATATTGTAAGGTTATGATTTTAGGATTTACGTTGACAATCATTTATTTTTGAGACGTTTTAATTATTTAATGAAATGTCGCGTCGATTTATTCCTCTGATCAATGCTCATCGTTGAAAAAGGTGGCTACCTCTTTAATTTCGTCTCTGTTAATTTTCGAATCAATTGTTCCTTAGTAATTTCGAGTTTATGTACAAGATTTATACTGAATCATTTCAAGTATCGTAGTATGTTCAATGTGGGATCTTTTTATATTACTTCACAGTTCAATTACCGTTAATTTTTTAGTGAAGATCGAATAATTTGATTTTTAATAATCATTTATCAAGCCACGCTTTATAACATTAAATTTAATATTTTATATGGATTTATAAACATAACTTCATTTTGTATAATCAAGCCTTAATTGTGTTAAAGTATTAAAAATGAATGATAAAACTTAATTTGGCGATGATTTCTTGCATCATAAAGTTGTTTGCTTTTTACCGAAGCAATTAATCTCAGTCATTGTCACGTAAGAAAAATAAACTGCTTTTAAATATGATAAGACAAAATTTGTCTGGTATAAATTATGTTTGCGAAGGATGATGATGCAAAATGAAAACCCTCTTGAAAAATATTCAAATCATTGATGGTATAAATGAGGAGATAAGTGATTATTCTCATATATTGATTGAAAACAATGTCATTTCAAATATCACTCAAGATAATATTTCATATTTGGATGATGATGTAGAAATAATCGACTGTAAAGATAAATATGTGATGCCTGGCTTAATCGATTGTCATGTGCATTTAGTATGGGATGGAAGTGGCGATCCCCAATCTGTTATTAACAATTTAGAAAGCGACAACATCGCTCTAAGAGCATATAAACATGCACTAGATTATTTAAAATTAGGTATAACAACGGTAAGAGACGTTGGGGCACCATACCGAACAGCCCTGCACGTTAGAGACATTATAGAGAAAAATATGTTACAAGGGCCAACTATAATTGCTTCAGGCGCACCGATATGTATGACCGGAGGACATGTACATTATTTAAGTTATGAATCCGATGGGGCAGATGAAGTAAGAAAAAATTCGCGAAAAGTTCTAAAAGAAGGTGCAGATCTTGTTAAAGTTATGGCTACGGGAGGTATTTATACCTTCGGGGAAGATCCGGGTTCGCCTCAATTAACGATAGATGAGTTAAAAGCAGCAAAGGAAGAAGCGATCAAGAAAAATAAAAAGGTGTCTGCACATGCTTATGGATTAGAAGGAATTATGAATTGCTTAGAAGTCGAAATTGACACAATTGAGCATGGAATTTATGCCGATGATGAAGCTTTAAAGAGAATGAAGAAACAGGGAACTTATTTAGTACCAACAATGGCTGTTATGAAAAACCTTTCTTCTCATCCAGACGTTCCAGGTTGGGCGCAAGAGAAAGCGAAAAAAGTGATCGAACCGCATCGCGACATGTTAAAGAGAGCCATTGACTTAGGAATCAACATAGCAACGGGTACAGATGGCGGTTCACCAGTGACGCCTCCAGAGGCTTATTTCGATGAACTGTTAATTATGGAGGAAATTGGGATGAGACCTATAGATGTCATAAAGGCATCTACGAGCATGGCTGCTAATTGCTTAGATATAAAAGATCGCGGTGTATTAGCAGAAGGTTTTAAGGCAGATTTATTAATATTAAATAAAAATCCCTTAGAACATTTAAATATTTTGAGGAAGAATTGTAAAAGAATAATGAAAGATGGTGTGTTTATTCATTAACACGATAAAACTTTTAAAACATGCAGTTAAATATTAATTTGAGGGAGAAATTATTTATGAATGTATATCTCATAACAGTAGTTGTATATCTTGTTTTAATGGCTTTCATTGGCATTTACTTTGCTAAGAAATCAGTGAAAACGGATGAGGATTTTATTGTAGCTGGACGTCAGCTACCTCTCCCCGTATTAATTGGAACCCTTTTAGCGACATTTGTTGGTTCAGGAACGGTCGTAGGAGGCGCCAGCTTCATTTATCAATATGGTCCGTTTGCTGCTATTTTTAATTTATCTGGTAGTGTTATCGGCATGATGATACTTTACTTTATTGCTAGTAAAATTCGATCAGGAGGTAATTATACTGTACCACAAATGATGGAGAAAAGGTTTGGTCTTGTAACTCGACTGATCTCCTCGATATTTATTTTATTAGCCTATATTGGTATTACAGCATATCAATTTACAGGTGGGGCTTATGTATTACAATTAACAACTGATATTTCTCTTGAAACTGGTTCTATTATTATGTGCGTGTTAGTTATATTTTTAACGGTAACAGGTGGATTGTTTTCTGTTGCGTATACAGATGCTATTAGTGCTTTGTTAATTGTGGGAGGTTTTTTACTTGGTTTACCCTTCGTATTGATTGCTGTTGATGGTTTCGAGGGGTTGTCTTTATCACTTCCGGATCATGCCTTAACTTGGAACGGTGGCCTTTCAATTCCACAACTTATTGGCTATTTTCTGCCATTGTTTCTCTTGGTATTAGGAGATCAAAATATGTATCAAAGATTTTCGGCGGCAAAAAATCCAGATATCGCTCGGAGGTCAACAGTAGGATTTATTTTTGCAAATGCATTAGTTATTGTATTAACAATTTTATTAGCTACAGCTGCGATCGTATTGTTTCCTAATATCGATCCTGATGCTGCCATTTTAAAAATTGCTGTTGATGGTGTTCCTTTAGGAGTTGGTCTTATTATTTTAAGTGCTTCTGTAGCTTTTTTAATTACAACAGGTACTTCCTATTTATTGTCTGCATCGGGAAACCTTGTGTATGATTTAATACAACGTTTTAGTAAAACCGATATTCCTCAGGAAAGATTGTTGTGGTTAAATCGGGTAACTGTTGTCGTTTTAGGAATTTTCGCTTATATTCTTGGTCGGTTTTTCCCAACTGTCTTGGAAATTCAAATGTATTCTTACACGATGTACGGAGCAGCAATTACTCCGGCCATTTTAGCGACTGTTTTATGGAAGCGGGCAACGACTGCCGGTATCCTAACCTCTATTGTTGTAGGAGGAGTTGCTACGATGTATTGGGAGCTTATATTAAATCGTCCCTTTGATTGGAATAGTGTCTTATTTGCACTTCCATTGTCAATATTATCATTAATTATTGTTAGTTTATTTACTAAAAATAAAAATACAGTACATGTTGATCGCCTTTAATTTCAAAATAGGAGGATTTAATATGAAAGTAAAACATCGTTTAGATCAATTAAGAAAGTTGATGGGTGAACATCAATTAGAAAATGTATTTATCTTAAATCCAGATCATCAATTTTATCTAACAGGTTTTAAAGCGTTAACATATTCACGGCCAATCATTCTTAACATTAGTCTACATCAATCATCCCTTGTTGTGCCAGGTTTAGAAGAAATACATGCAAAAGATGTGGCTGAGATTGATAATATTCATGTATATTATGAACATCCAATTGAGAAAGTATCTAAAAAAGACCATATGGAATATATTAAGGAGTTTTTAAAAGGATGTTCTTCAGGAGCTAAAATCGGAGTAGATTTAAATCATACACCTGGAAATATTATAGACCTTATACAACAGAATGGTTTCACATTTACTGATGTGGGCGGTTTTATTGAACAAATGCGTTATGTGAAGGAAGATGAGGAAATTCAATTATTACAAAAAGCCGGAGAACTTGTTAATTTAGCTGTCGAAAAATCGTTAGAGTCAATAAAAATAGGCACTACTGAAATGGAAATTGATGCGGTTGGTAATAGTGCTATTTTTAAAGAAACAGCAAAAAATTACCCAGATGCAACATTGGATTTATTCGTTATGTCTCCTTCAGGTGTTAAACGAAGTACGATGCCACATGTTTTTTCAAACACACGAAAAATTAAGTCTGGTGATGTGATTATTCATAGTCGCCAAGTTGGGCTTTATGGTTATCGAGCCGAGTTAGAAAGAACAGTTATTGTTGGAACGCCGACTTCTGAGCAATTAAAAGCTTTTGAACTAGCTGTTGAAGCTCAGAGGAGAGCAATTGATTTTATTAAACCAGGTGTAAAGGCTTCAGATGTTGATCGTATAGCTAGAGAGGTTTTTGTTAAAGCCGGGTTAGATAAATATGCAGTTCATAGAACAGGACATGGAATTGGTATATCTGCACATGAAAAGCCGTTTTTAAGATTTGATAATCATGAATTAATAATTGAAGAAGGTATGGCATTTTGTATTGAACCTGGTATTTATATTCCGAATGTCGGGGGCTTTAGACATTCAGATACAGTGATAGTCACCTCAGATGGATGTAAATTAATTACTGAGTATCCATATGATGTCAATGATTTATTAATTTAAACATTAAAGAATAATTAATTTTCATTTTCAAAAAATGTTATTAAAGAGGAATTGCTATGGAGTATATTTTAAAGAATATTCAAATATTATATGGAGAGAATTTACAGTTAAAAACAAATTATGCAGTATGGATAAAAGATGGATACATTATAAATGTTTTACCGGAGGATAGGTTACCAGAAAATATAAAAATTTATGATGGTGGAGGAAAATATGTTCTACCTGGGCTTATTGATTTACATGTGCACATGATGTGGGATGGGTCACATAATCCTGTTGCAACACTTGAATCTGAAGGTTATGAACAAATGTTAATACGCGCTGTCTCATATTGTAGAACATATTTACAAAATGGAATAACGACTGTTCGAGACATTGGCTCGGTTGATGATATTGCACTTCATGTAGCTAGATCAATTAATCGAGGATTAATTGATGGTCCCACACTCATCGCGAGTGGAAAAACATTAACAATGACAGGTGGTCATGATCCATTTTGGGCACGGTTTATTGATGGAAAAGAGGAAGCCTTAAAAGGCGTTCGTGAACAAATTTTCAAAGGTGCGGAAGTAATTAAAATAAGTTCCACAGGTGGGGTATATGGTCGAACCGAGGGAGAAGAAGTAGGCCATGTCGAACTTAATTTAGACGAGCAAAAAGTAATTTGTGATGAAGCCCATAAATTTGGACTTAAAGTGGCATCGCATGCGATCGGACGAGAAGGAATTTACAACTCAATTACAGCTGGTGTTGACACTATAGAACATGGTCATTTTTTAGATGATGAGCTTGTCTCAATGATGGAGAAAAGAGGAACAGCTTGGATTCCAACTTTATATGTCTATCAACAAATTGCGAAACAAGAAGGTATTCCTGACTATGCGAAACGTAAAGCTGAGGAGATTGTAGATATACATTCTAACGCTTTTAAGCAGTTTTTTGATAGAGATATTCTAGTTGGTGCGGGATCGGATGCTGGATCACCAAAAACGCCACACCCAACATTACTAGAAGAGTTAAAGGCAATGCATGATTTAGTTGGCGATACTAAAGAAATATTGAAAACAGCAACGGTTAATGCAGGAAAAATTTTAGGATATAAAGTGGGGCAAGTTAAAGAGAATTATGAAGCAGACTTTTTATTATTAGATAGAAACCCACTTGATCATCTCGATCATTTAAAAGATATAAAACAAGTGTATAAAAAAGGTAAGTTATTTTCTAAATGTTAATTGTTTATTATCATCAAAGTAATTACTAATATTATTAAGTTTACTTTTAGATTATTTTCTATAATATAAATAAATTTTAACATAGCTTAGTTTTATTCCTATCTTGAGTATTATATGAGTAATGGTTAACTAAATAGGTTTTATTAAAAGGTATATTAGTATCCCATGTCTATATATGCCCAAAATAACTTAATAAAAAAGTAACTCAACATGTTGAGCAAATGATTAAGGCTATTGGTGGATAAACGGAAATTTTGAATAATTTAGCTGGAAACCCTATTATTTATGAATTTTTCTATGGGAAAAAATTAAAGATATGAGAAGCGGGCGATCATATAATGTTTAATTCTTACTTGAAGTAGAAGAGGGGGGATCGGGAGCCCAAATTTTAGAAAAAACCAAAGATCTTTTTGAGATTGCATAAACAAAAGAGGATCATAAAATC